>Ga0190286_1000663_pt1 | contig 13784 bp, 7 predicted proteins | sample 48691834_MG_FD_183241 | JGI IMG/M metagenome (GOLD analysis project Ga0190286, IMG submission 183241) | Hydrothermal vent microbial mat bacterial communities from Southern Trench, Guaymas Basin, Mexico - 4869-18-3-4_MG | ecosystem: Environmental > Aquatic > Marine > Hydrothermal vents > Microbial... | reverse complement strand
TCCTGAGGCCTCAGGCCCAGGATGCCCTTCTCACCTCACCTCTCCTCACCTTGCTCTTGCCTCTGCCTCTACCTTACCACTACCAGCTTGTGGACCTTGCTCTTGTAGACCCCACCGCCTGCGCCCTTGACCGTCACGGCATACAGATACACGCCGTTAGCCAGCGGAGCGCCACCAGCGGCGGTTGCCAGCGATGCGACCGAGAGGGCGTTGCCGCTCGCCGCGCCGGAGAAGATCAGCTTCCCGGTGAGGTCCCACACCTGGGCCTCGATCCCGGCGATCCCCTGCCCCTCGACGATGAACCTCGAGCCGGTGAACTTGATCGCGTCTACCTTCAGGGCGACCGGCTCGCCGAGGACTACGATGGTGAGGGGCCTGATCGCCCCGCTGCCCTCGGCTGTCTTATAGGTCCCGGCGATGGTGTAGATCCCCGGCGGGGCATCTTCTGGGACGTGGACCCCGTAGCTCAAGGTCGTGGTGGGGGCGCTCAGCCAGAGCCACTTCTGCTCGCTGGGCTTGTAGAATGCCCCGGCGTTGTCGAGCGGCGTGACCGTCCACCCCGCGGGCAGCTCGGCGGCCAACAGCAGCCCTCCCGCTTCACCGCCGCTCACCTGGACCTGGATGGTGACGGTGAAGCTCCCGCCAGGCGCCACCTGGGTGGGTGACGCCTGGTGGTCGATCTCGAGTCCTACCGCTGATGCTGATGCTGATGCCGATGCTGCTGTTGGCCTACCGGCGAAAAAACCGAAGAGCCAGTCGAAGAGGCTGAAGCCCCTCTTCGGCTTGGATTCGGTCTCAACCGCTGCCCCGCTCACCGCCGCTGACACCGGCGTGCCTGCGATCCACAGCTCGACCAGCTCGAGCACCTTATCGTCGTCGATCACCAGGGCATCGGTCCCCGGCACCGGCGTGCTCGCGATCCACAGCTCGATCGCCCAGATGATGTCCGGGTCCTCGATTATGGTGGGGTCGCCGGTGTGCTGGGCCACCGCCTGCTCGATCGTGAGGGCCGGCGGGCCGACCACGGTGAAGCTGCCCGACTTGCTGGTGTCGGCGGCCACCTCAGCCCGGTAGGTCCCCGCCTCGGTCGGCCTGTATTTGAAGACGATCTCGGTGGTGGCGTCCTTGTTCACCGTCGCCGTCTTGGCGTCCTGGTCTACCACCTTCCCCGCAGCGTCGGTGATGGTCAGCTTGACCTGCTGGGTCCCCTCCTCCGTCCCGGTGTTCTTGATCGTGGCGGTAATCGTCACCTCCTCGCCGACGTCGACGCTGGTCGGGCTGATGCTGAGCTCGAGGACCTCGAAGAATGCCCCGGTCTTCACCGCGGGCTCCAGGAGCCACGGCTCGAAGATCACCTTATCGGAGACCTCGCTCCCCGCGCCCAGGGGGTTCTTCGTCGGGTGGAACGGCCCGGAGGGCTCACCCCACCAGTTCTCCGTGGCGTCGATCTCCTCAGCGGGCCCCAGCCCGGTGGCGTCCATCCCGAACCGCCCACGGCGGGCGACGATGTTATTCCGGTGGATCTGGTTGTCCCGGAGCTTGTTCACCTTGATCCCGATCTCCTGGCCCCTGATGTCGTTCTCCGTGATGGTCACCCCGGTGGAGTCCAGCAGGATCCCGATGCCGAAGGTGCCCGCGATCCGGTTGCCCTTGACGGTGATGTCCATCCCGCGGTTGATGACCGCGAGCCTGATCCCTGTGCCGTTCCCCGAGAAGACGTTGTTCAGGACGTCGACATCGGTGAGGTCCCCGCTGACGTCGAAGAGGAGCCCCTCCTCGCTGTTATCGTTGACCTCGGGGTTGCCCTCGACGGTGATCGCCCGGCCATCCCCGTTGATGGTGAAGTGGAACCCCACCTGGCTGCCGCTGGCCTTGTTGGCCCGCAGGGTGACGTTGTTCATGTCCTCCGCCGCGTCGAGGTAGACCCCCGCGCCGATGCTGTCGTGATTGCGATCGTTCGCGGAGAATTCACCGTTCTCGATGCTCACCTCGGTGATGTCCTCCGTGGAGTTGATGAACACCCCGTGGTCATCGTTGGCGTCCGCGGTCACCTGCCCTAGGGTGACGGCCCGGACGGTCTCCCCGGCGACGGCGAGGCCGTTGCCCGCGCCTATGGGCGCGCTAGCCCCGTTCAGGTTGAACGTCCCTCCTGTCACGGTCACGTTGAGGACATCCCCTGGGAAGGGCGGCTGGGCGGCCGGCGGGAAGAAGTAACCGCTGAAGGCGTTGCCGAGCGCATCCAGGCGGACGCCCGAGCCGCCGTTCTGGTTGGCAGTGACGCCGTCGAGCTCGATGTTGGTGATGTCCTCGAAGCTGGAGAGCTCCAGGCCGTGGCCCGCGGTGCCCGGGATCAGCCCCGGTGCGAGCCCCAGCCCGTTCTTGATGAACTGGTTGCCGCCGGTGAACCGGATCTCGCTCACCTCCCCGGTGACGCTCCCGAGGAAGACGCCCCGCACGGCGTTCTCGCGGCTCTCATTCCCCTCGAAGACGATCCGCGAGATGTCCCCGTTGACCACCGCCGCGAAGCCGTCCCCGTAGCTGGGGACGATGCCGTTGGTGCCGTTGTTCCGGAAGAGGTTGCCCGAGATCTCCGAGCCCTCGAAGTCCCCCCGGTTGGCCAGGAGGACGCCGTTGCCGGCGTTCAGCCGGAGGGTGTTCTCCTCGAGCTTGAGGTTTCCGATGTCGCCGCCGTTGAAGAAGGCGATCCCGTCGAGGAGCAGCGGGGTCCCCCCGCCACCGTTATCGCTGATGACGTTGCCCCGGATGACGATGTCATCCAGGTCGGTCACCCCGCCGCCGGCGACCGGCAGGATCCCCGTGAAGGTGCCCGCCCCGTCGAAGAGGATCCCGGGGCCCCAGTTGCCCGTGATGCCCTGATCGGGCGTGGCGCCCCGGTTGTCCGCGATGGTGAGGCTCGATATGTCGCCGCTGTTGAGGAAGGCGATCCCCGCGCCGATGTTCGTGGCCACGAAGCCGTTCTGCTGGATGACGTTCTCGACGATGGAGACGCTCTCGATGGTGGTGACGCTGTTGGCGAAGAGGATCCCGCTGTCCCCGCTGCGGAGGATCTCATTCCGGGAGATGGTGAGGTTCTCTATCCCGCTGCTGTTCCCGAAGTGGATCGCGTCGCCCCCGTTGGAGTCGAAGGCGTTACCGCTGATCCAGACGCCCTCCTCGGGGTTGCTCCCGCCGACCGTGGTGACCGCGGGGTCGAACCGGATGCCGTTGCCGCCGTTCCCTCGGAAGTCATTCCCCTCGAAGCGGAAGGTCTTCACGGCTCCCGGGGTGAGGATCTCGATCCCATCGCCGTCGTTGTCGGTGATGAAGTTGTTCTGGATGGTGATGTCCTCGTCGGCCTCCCCCGGAGGGGTGGCCCCCCCGCCGATCACGATCCCCGCGCCGGTGGAGCCCCTGATGGTCAGCCCCTGATCGGGCGCGCTCCCGCCGATGGTCACGTTGTCCCGCTCGATGCTGAACACCGGGGTCGCCCCCTGGACGATGGTCACCGCTGCGCCCTCACGAGAGCGGATGGTCAGGCTCCTCAAGGTGACCGTCACGGTGCCGAGACCGGTGAGATCATAGGTCCCGGGCGAGAGGACGCAGGTGTCCCCATCCGTCGAGGCTATCCCGGCATCTGGACCCGAGACGAGGGGCGCTCCTGTAGCGCAGTTGATCAGGTCCTGGGCGGTGGTGACCCGCAGCTCCCGGCCGAAGGCCAGGCTGCTGATCGCGAGCGCTAACGCCAGGGCTATCGCTGCGATCAATACCGTCCGAGCTCTCGGTCCGAATCTGCTCAATTTCACTTTCTACCTCCTTCTTCCGAGTTTCTGTTTCTTGTTCTTTCTTCTACCTATACCTATACCTATTGTCAGCTCCTCCGTCGTCAGCACACTTGAATTCAGGGTAATCCGATTCCAAGTCCGACCTGTCCCAAGAGTGCTGGTCGCGATAGCACCACCTCCTCCAGCTCCAATCAGCATCATATCCCCGGTTAGAAGACGAACTCCGCGCTCAGGACCAGGGTGTCGCCTACGCCCTCGCCGACGATCGCCCTGTTCTGGACCCAGGCGAAGTCGATGAAGAGTGGCGCGAGGTTCAGCCCCGCACCGGCGGTGAAGCTGAGCTCGACGCCCTCGGGCTTGAACGCCCCGGCCCTGATCCTGATCACGTCCAGGTTCAGCTCCACCCCGAACCGCATCGTCGAGGCGACGTCCTTCCCGAAGTCATACTCCGCGGCGAGGAGGATGTTGTCCATGACGTAGGCGGCCCCGAGGCGGAACATCGAGCCCACCAGGTCGACCGCGCCGGTGGTCCATCTGATCCGGGTGTCGCCGATGTCGAAGGCCGCCGCGCCGAGTGAGAGCCCGCCGCCCATCGTCACCAAGAGGCCGGCGTCGAAGCCGAACCCGCTGGCGCTCTCCCCGGCGAGCGTCTGGGAATAGGATTTGACGGTCCCGCCGGCGTAGCCGATCCCAGCAATCGTCATCGCTACGGTGCCACCGAAGCACATCTCGCTGTCGTTGATCGTCCCGATCAGGTTCCCCTGCTCATCGTATTGGGGTATCCCGGTGATCGACAGGCCGAGGTAGCTCCCGGCGACCGCCATCCCGGCGATCGTGGTGATCCCGGAGATGTAGTTGAAGTTGATGTCCGCCATGAACTTGTTCGTATACATCCCGCCGATCCTCGGCCCGCCGGCGAGCGCCACCCCCGCGGGGTTCCAGTAGGTCGCGGAGTAGGAGTCGGCGACGGCGACGAAGGCCCCGCCCATCCCGAGCGCACGGGCATCCACCCCGTCGCGCAGCCCGGCGAAGGCCCCGAGGCCCTCCTCGGCCAGGGCGGCGAAGCCGGCGATGAGGATCAGCGCCAGTCCGATACCAAGAGCTCTTTTCATCTTTCTCTTTACCTCCTTACGTGCGTGCTTTCTGTCTTCTCGTTTCGTTACTTCCATTGCTTCGCATCGCTTCCCTCGCTTCACTCATCTTGCTTTCTTTCCCCTGGCCCCCCAGGGCCGTCACCACCACACCACTAGAGGGGCCCTGGGGGGCCTCGCTCTCACCTCGCCTCTCACTAAGCTACCGGGTGATGACCAGCTTCATCACCGAGCTAGTCACCCGCTTCTCCCGGCCGATCGCCTCAATTATATAGAGGTAGACCCCGTTTGCGAGCGGCAGCCCGGCCATGTCCGTCCCGTCCCAGGTGAGGCTCGCGCCGGCGACCTCCCCGGAGTCGTAGACCAGCCTCCCGGTGAGGTCATACACCCATACGTGGACCTTCTGGATGCCGACGCCGACCACCTTGAACATGGTGGTGACCACCAAGGGGTTCGGCTGGTTGAGGAAGGCCTCGACCTCCATCACCGGAGCCTCGATGTGGACCTCATCGCTGGAGACGTCCTCGGGATCGTCCGGGTCGGTGTAGGTCGCCCTCAAGGTGTCGGAGGGCTGGACCTCGATCATCGCCCCGGAGCCGGGCTCACCGGTGGTGATCGGCTCGCTCCGGAAGACCCCGGTGTCGGGGCCGGTCTCCACCAGCTTGACCGTCACCTTGACCCCGGTGCGGGGGTTCTCCACCCACAGGGCGCCCTCGTCGATCACGTCGGGGACCCCGGCGGTGCGGTTCTCATCCCGGTCGTCGACGGTGACGTAGACGGTGTCGCCGACGACGTAGTAGGCCACGTCCCGCCCCTGCGCGTCGGTGAACCGGGTGGTGCTAGGGGTCTTGAGCGGGACGATCGGCCGCGGGAGGATCTCCGCCTTGGTGAGCGCGAAGTCACCGGGGTTGCTCGGGTCCTGGTAGTAGGCGAAGATCAGGTCGCGGTCCTCCACCTGGAGGGTGCCGTCGCCCGGCTTGATCCCCTCGACCGGCCGCCTGAGGGGGAGCCCCGCCCGGCTGAAGAACACCCCGGTGTTCGGGCCGGTCTCCTCCAGGGTGATCACCTCTTCATCCCCGGTGTTGAGGTCCTTCACCACGACCTCGAGGGTGTCGACCAGGTCGTAGCTCTCGTTCTGGTCAGGGTCGGTCACCTGGACGAAGAGGTCCTCCCCGATCTTGTAGCGGTCGACCGGCTCCTGCAGGTCGCTGGTGAAGGCGATGTTCACCGTGCCTTTACCGTCGAACACCTCGGTGTCGGTGATCTCCGCCACCGCGAAGACGATGTCGAAGGTGTCGAGGCTGGGGTCGACCCAGTCCTGATAGCGCACGTAGAGGTGGTCGCGGTTGTAGACGGCGATGTAGCCGGGGACGTCCTCGCCGGCCAGCTCCCGCTGGCCGATGTCACTATCTACGGGGACAATCTTGATGTAGTCGGTGTTGCGGAAGACCCCGGTGTTGGTCCCGGTCTCGACCAGCTCGAGCCCCATCTCCCGCCCGGCGTGGACGTCGACGATGTCCACGTAGACCTTCTCCACCCGGTCGCTGTCGATGTTGGCATCGACATCCCGGACGGTGATGAAGAACTCCTCGCCGATCCGGAACTGGGCCTTCTCCCGGCCGGCCTCGTCGGTGAAGGCCACCGTGGAGGGGTTCGGCTCGGCGATGTCCGCCATGTCCAGCGTGAAGTCGCTCATATCGTTGGGATCGGCCAGCCCCGGTCCGACCACCGGCACGGCCGCCACCTCTACGGGCGAGTCCAGCCGGATCGGCTCCACCCCGGTGGCACGGGCCATCCCGGTGATGGTGAACACCCCGGGGGCCATCCCCGCGGTCGCCCGGTAGCTCCACTCCTTGGTCTCACCCGGCCCTAGGTCCTGGACGAAGTTGGTCACGCTGGCCGGGGTGAAATCATCCGGCAGGGTGTCCTTGAAGGCCACCAGCTCCAGGGTGGCATCGGTCAGGTTGGTGATCCTCACCGTCACGGTGAAGGTCTCACCTGGGGCCACCACATCGGGCGTGATCCGGGTGAACTCGATCCCGTCGGTCTTGGTCACCACCGCCTGGGCTATCACCGAGGCGACGCTCCTCCCGGCGGCCTCCGCCGCGACGGTGATCGGGGTGGAGAGCTCGAAGGGCGAGATCCCCACCGCTTTGGCCTTCCCCTCGATCGTGTAGCTCCCCGGGGTGGTGGTAGCCGTCACGGTGTAGGTGAACTCGGCTGAGGCGCCCGGATCGAGGCTGGTGGCGAAGTCGGTCTTGCTCTCCGGGGAGAAGCCCGCTGGCAGGCTGTCGGTGAACGCCGGTAGCTGCAGGGCCACGGTGCCCTTGTTGGTCAACCTCACGGTGACGGTGAAGCTCGCCCCGGGGGCCACCTTCTTGGGGTGCTCCCGGCAGAACTCGAGCACCCCCGTGGGATCGGTGGCGCACATCGGCACGGGCGGGGGCGGCGGTGGAGCCACCGGCGCGGGCGACCGGTAGTAGACCACGATCGTGTCCTTGTCCCGGACGGGGAGGGCCTTCTCCCCCGGAGCCGGACCCAGATGGTCGTAGAGCACGATCCCATCAGGGTTGCGGAAGACGCCGGTGTCCGGGCCGGTCTCCACCAGGGTGAGCCGGAGCTGGGCCTTCGGCTCGCCGGCGAGCATCAGCCGGGGGTTCTCCAGGACGACGTCCTCGATCATCTGGATGGTGTGGGGGTCGGTGTTCTCATCCGGGTCGGTGAGGGTGACGAAGATCACATCCCCGACGTTGAACATCGGGATCTCCTCGCCCGCTATGTTGGTGATCTTGATCTGGGCGGGGGTGAAGCTCACCTTGGCCTGGTCGACGTCGATGTCGGTGGGGTCGCTGGGGTCGCGGTAGTAGACCCAGATGGTGTCGTTATCCCAGACCTCGAGCACCCCGTTGTTGGGGGTGGGTTTCTCACCGGCTTTCAGCCCCCGCAGCCGGATCCCGGGGCTCACCCGGAACTCGCCCGTATCCGGCCCGGTCTCATACAGGGTCAACGATCCGACGCTCGTCTCCTCATCCCCGGTGGCGGGATCGATGAGCTTGACCGCCGGCAGGCGGCCCTTCAGCCCATCCTCGAGCCACTCCCGCCAGATCAACTCCACCTCGTCGGAGTCGCGGTTCTCGTCGGGGTCGATGACCGTGATATAGAGGGTGTCGCCCGTCTTCCACAGGTCCACCGGCTTGCCGGCCACGTCGGTGATCATGACCTGGCCCTTGCTGGCCAGCGCCGGTGGGGAGATTGCTATCGCCGCTAGGGTGAAGATGAGGAGAGCGCTAGAGAATAATCCGATTAGCTTCCTTTTATTCTCCACTTGCATACCTCCTTTGTTTGATCTGTTTCCTTCCCGACCAATCTGCTAATAGTAACTTCTCTCCCATGCCCATGATTGTTCTCCATTTTCGAGTTTCTGCAGTATAGATCACCTCCTACACCAGAGCATCTTAACATCATCAAACGGCCCTTCTACTCATGCTGGTGTTTTAATTGTTGGATTGAAGCTTCCTGCGGCATAATTTGCCCTAAAGTTTACCATGAGCCTTCTACCATGTCAACCCCAGTGCCCGAAGGATCGATAGTTTGGTAGACTTTATACCAACAGGTGGGCCTTCGCTGCTCCTCGATGTCAACCTCCACTCCCTGCCCGCCCTTTTGGGCTCGAGCTTGGCCGCATCCTAGCATATTTTCCCCCGGTTGTCAAGAGAATCCCTTTCCCTCCCAGGGAGGGCCCATAGCCCGCTGATCCTCTCCCTTCTTGCTGAATTGCCCTTGAGCTCGAGTTTAGACCCCAAAGGGGGCCTTCTGAAGGAAGTTTGTCCATCAGGAGGGTGATAGCAGTCAACCTGGGGGTAGAAATCCGCTCTAAATCCCATTCCCTTCCGCCTCTGTTTGCCTTTAAGCCCACATCCGCCCGTTAGCTCTCCCCTTTGCCCTCTTCTTCCCTCTCTCCTCCCTCCTCTTCCTCTTCCTCCCTCTCCTCCGCCCGCTTCCGGGCCTCGCGGGCCGCCACCATCTGCTCCTCCAGCCAGCGGTCGATGACCGACTTCTTGAACCGCCAGCGGTTGCCCAGCTTCACCCCGGGGATCTCTCCGGCCTCGGCCTTCCGGTAGACCCAGTTCTTGCTGAAAGAGAGATACTCGGCCAGTTCTTCGGCGGTCATCACTTCCTTTGCCTCTTTCTCCAACTCCCGTCTCCTCCTCGCCTCGTAAAGGTTGGCTTAACTATACCGAGTGTGCCGAGGGTTGTCAACCCCTTTCGATCCATCTGCTTTTGCCCCGACTGTGGCCTGCTCTTTGCTCCAACCTGGGCTTTTAGCCGCCTGGGGCCCTCATTTGCGCCCAAGTCGCTCGATCGTTGCCGCTGGATGCTCAAGCTCCCCGCTTCGCCCCGTCTGCGCTCACCGGGCCGTCGATCAGCTCGCGGATCTCCTGCCCCTGGATTTCGTTTGTTCGCCCCCGCGGCCCGATTGGCATGAGCGCGCCGCCGCGGGGGCTCGCAGTGCGCGGACCCGCGCGAGGTTCAACCTGTCGGCCTCGGAGTCCAGCTTCTCCTCCTCGTGGAGCATCTTCGGCGTCTCCAGGATGAACGGCAGCTCGCGCAAGATGGGGTGGTTGACGATCGCTCGGAAGCCCGCCAGGCCGATCCGCCCCCGGCCGATGTGCTCATGGCGGTCCTTGCGAGAGCCGAGAGGGTGTCGGGAGTCGTTCAGGTGCACCAACCGGAGCCGCTCCAGGCCGACCGCCCGGTCCAGCTCCGCCAGCGCCCGCTCCACGCCCGCGGCGGTGGAGAGGTCATATCCCGCGGCGAAGGCATGGCAGGTGTCGAAGCATACGCCCAGCCGCTCCGGCTGGGCGCCGGCCTGTTCGATCAGCGCTCCCAGTTCCTCGAATCGGCCGCCGAGGGTCGTGCCCCCGCCGGCGGTGTTCTCCAGCAGCAGCCGGACCGGGAGGTGAGCCGTCCGGCCTAGAATTATCCTCAGAGCCTCGCCGGCGCGCTCCAGACCGCGATGGAGCCCCCGGCCCATATGTGCCCCGACGTGGGTGCACACCTCCGGGATGCCCAGCTCCCCGGCCCGCTCCAGCTCGGCGGTCACCGCCGCGATCGAGCGCTCCCAGAGCCCCGGGTCGGGCGAGGCCAGGTTGATCAGGTAGATCGTATGGATGGCCACGTAGCGGACGAAGCTCTCCTGCCAGCGGGCGCGGAACCCCTCCACTGCCGCCCGGGGGAGCGGCGAGGAGAGCATCCGCCAGCTCCGCGCGTTGTGCGAGAAGATCTGCACCGCGGTCATGCCCAGCTCCTCCGCCACATCGAAGACCCGCTCAAGCCCACCGGCGATCGAGAGGTGGCACCCCAGGAGGAAGTCCTGCCCGGGGCGGGAGCGGCCCCTCCCTGAAGAGCACATACCTGAACCTGCTGGGCGGCCCATCTCATCCCCCTATATCTTAATTCACAAGCGGAGCCCGAAGAGCCGGATGGCGTTCTCCGTGGTCACCCGGCAGACCTCGCTGAGCGGGCGGCGGTGGAGCTCAGCCAGCGCCTGGGCGACGTAGCGCACATAAGCAGGCTCGTTCCGCCTGCCGCGGTGGGGCACCGGCGTGAGGAACGGCGCATCGGTCTCGACCAGGGTCCTCTCCAGGGGCACCCCCGGGATGAGCCTCCGCTGGCGCGCCCTCCCGAAGGTGAGCGGCCCGCTCAGGCCCAGGTAGAGCCCGAGTTCGAGGAACCGCCCCGCGATGTCCGGCGAGCTCGAGAAGCTGTGCACGACCCCCCGCAGCCGGGGGCGGTATCCCTCCAGCAGGGTCAATAGCTCCTCATCCGCCTTGCGGTCGTGAAGGATCACCGGCCTCTCCAGCTCCCGGGCGAGCTCCAGTTGCGCTTTTAGCACCTGGAGCTGGGCCTCCCGCGGGCTGTAGTTCCGGTAGAAGTCGAGCCCCAGCTCGCCGAGGGCCACCACCCGCTCGTGCGCCGCCAGCGCGCGCAGCTCCTCCTTCAGCCCCTCCAGGTCACCGGCATAGCGCCGCGCCTCATGTGGGTGGACCCCCACCGCGGCGTATAGCCCGAACTCCTCCGCCAGGGCGACCGCCCGGCGGCTCGACTCCAGGTCGATCCCGACGGTGATGACCTGGACGCCCTGCTCGTGCGCCCGGGCGATCACCTCCGCGCGGTCGGGGTCGAATTGGGGCATGTCCAGATGGGCATGGGTGTCGATGAGCTCCGGCTTGGCCATCCCTCGCATCCTCATTCGAACTCCCGCAGCACCCCATGCATCCCGGCGATCAGGTCGCCGGCGATCTGGGCCCGCTCACCCATCCTCGGCTTCAACCTGTCCGCGATCAGCCCGTGGAGGTAGACCCCGCACGGGGCGGCCTCCTCCGGCGGGAGCCCCTGGGCGAGCAGCCCCGCGATCATCCCGGTGAGGACGTCCCCGCTCCCGCCGGAGGCGAGCCCCGAGTTGCCGGTGCTGTTGATCCAGACGAACCCATCGGGGCGGACGATCACCGTCGGGACGCCCTTCAAGACCAGGATCACCCCGAACTCCGCGGCGAACCGCCGCGCGACCCCGACCCGGTCGGCCTCGATCTCCTCGATCTCCAGCTTGATCAGCCGGGAGAGCTCCCCGGGGTGGGGCGTCAGGACCAGCGGCACCTGCGCTTCTTTCAGCACCTCCGGCTCATCGGCCAGGACGTTGATCCCATCGGCGTCGAGCACCGTTGGGAGCTTCGCCCCCCTCAGCAGAGCTTTCACCAGCCGAGCCGTCTCGGGGTGGCGGCTCAGCCCCGGCCCGACCGCCAGCACGTCCTGCCGCTCGATCAGCTCCTGGATCTCCGGCAGCGCGGCCTCGGCCAGCGCGCCATCGACCTCCGGCAGCGGGCGGGTGATCACCTCGGTGAGCTTCGCCTCCAGGATCGGATTGAGGCTCGCCGGGATGCCCAAGGTCACGAGCCCCGCGCCGGCGCGCAGCGCCGCTAGGGCCGTCAGCGCCGCCGCACCGGTGTAGCCCCGCGAGCCGGCGATCACCAGGACACGGCCGTAGGTCCCCTTATGGGAGTAGGCCCGCCGGGGTGGCAGCTTCCCCGCGACCCACTCCTTGTCGATCAGCTCCAGCTTGGACTCATACCGCTCGATGAGCGACCTGGGGTAGCCCACCTCGGCCAGCTCCAGCTCGCCGACGTAGTCCCTGCCGGGGTAGAGGAGCAAGCCGAGCTTCGGGAGGGCCATCGTCACCGTCACGTCGGCGCGGACGCACGGGCCGGGGACATGGCCGGTGTCGGCCTCCAGCCCGGAGGGGAGGTCGACGGCCACGATCATCTTGGCCGGGTCGGCAGCCCTAGCAGCATTGATCAGCTCGACCGCGCGGGCGTAGGGCTCGCGGAGGGGCCCGCGGACCCCCACCCCCAAGAGCGCATCGATGATCACCTCGGCCCAGGCGAGCGCACCCTCCAGCTCGGCCAGGCTCGCCCCATCCGGGAGGAACTCCACCCTGCCCAGGCCGCTCTCGGTGATGAACCGGGCTTGGGCCCCGGCTGCCTCCGTGAGCCCGCTGGGATCACCAGCTCCGACGATGAAGGTCTTGACCTTCGCGCCCAGGTTGAGGAGGTGCCGTGCGGCGACCAGCCCGTCGCCGCCGTTGTTCCCCCGCCCGGCGGCGACCACCACGCGGGCACCCTCCAGCTTGGCCAGATACTTCTTCAGGGCCAAGACGACGCTCCGCCCGGCGTTCTCCATCAGCACCAATACGGGCAGGCCCAGCCCCTCGATCGCCTGGCGGTCGAGCTCGGCCATCTGCTCGCCGGTCAGGACCTTCATCGCTCGGGGAATTGTAAGCTCAAGCGGCCGGCGAGTCAAAATAGCTGATGAAAACAGCCGTTTGGCCGGTGAGCCTCCGGGCTGTATCCTTACTTTTGAGGGGAGAAGGGCGGGCAAGTTTGATTTGAGCTAAGCGAGGATATCGAGTGAGGTGGGTGAGGAGGTAAGCGATGGACACAACCGCGATGACCATGCGGGCCGGATCCAGACGGGGTGGACTCCTCCTCCCCCTTCCAGCCCTAGTTTTGGCCTTAGCGCTGGGGCTGGGGCTGAGTCTGGGTCTAGGCGTGGGCGGCTGCGGGCTCCTCGGCCAGGCGCCGGTGGCGATCATCGAGGCCGCGCCCACGGTGGGTCGGCCGCCGCTTACGGTCCAGTTCGATGCCACTCGCTCCTTTGACCCGGATGGCTCCATCACCGCCTATCGGTGGGACTTCGGCGACGGCACCGCCGCCAGGGGGCCCAAGGTGAGCCACACCTACACCAGCGCGGGCTTCTTCCTGGTCACCCTCACGGTAGTGGACGACGGCGGCAGGCGCGGCCGGGATACCCTGGTAGTGAGGTGCTTCGGCTTCGCGCGGCAGGACCTAGAGGTGGGCGAGCGGCCCAGCAGCGGGGTGGTCGCCGACCTCGACCGCGACGGCGATCCCGACCTGGTGGTGCTCAACGAGTTCTCCGACACGATGACGGTGGTGCTCAGCGGGGGCGATGGGAGAGAGGGCTTCCACCCCGAGTCCGAGGAGATGCGGGTCGGGGATGGGCCGGCGGCTGCCGTAGCGGCCGACCTCGATCACGATGGGCTGGTCGACCTCGCGGTGGCCAACCTGATCGGGGGCACCGTCTCGATCCTCTTTGGCAACGGCGATGGGAGCTTCAAGGCCCCACAGGAGGTCCCCGCCTGCGCCGGGCCGATCGCCCTTGTCGCGGTGGACCTCGACCACGACGAGAACCTAGACCTGGCGGTGGTGTGCGACTTCTCCGATGAGGTCCTCTTGCTCTGGGGCCGAGGCGACGGGAGCTTCACCCGAGGGAATGCGCTCAAGGACGAGCGGCTGGGGAACCTCAAGGGGCTCGACTGGGGCGACTTCGACCGCGA
>Ga0190286_1000662_pt1 | contig 13801 bp, 16 predicted proteins | sample 48691834_MG_FD_183241 | JGI IMG/M metagenome (GOLD analysis project Ga0190286, IMG submission 183241) | Hydrothermal vent microbial mat bacterial communities from Southern Trench, Guaymas Basin, Mexico - 4869-18-3-4_MG | ecosystem: Environmental > Aquatic > Marine > Hydrothermal vents >... | reverse complement strand
GGTTAGATGGATAACTTAAAAAAATGTGGAAGCTAAGTAGATTCTTCCCAACCTAACTTTTTAGCTAATATAACTCCTTCACTGTAGGCTTTACCTAAAACTATCGGTAAAGTTTCTTTTTCAAAAACCATCGCATGAATAGCCAAATTTCTTGCTTCATTAAGGGCTTTACTTAGAAGAATGGGTAGGGTTTCAGGTGTTGGGTAACCAGCATTAGCAGCTAAATTGTAGGCAAAACTAGCAGCCTCCCTAAAATCTTCAACATACCTATCCAAGTTTATCTGTAAAACTTCACCTGAATGAATTAACCCATCCTCATAGGCAGCTTTTAAGGTTAATCCTGCTTTTATAGGTTTAATTCCAAGTCTTGAAAGAATACTTGCAAGTTTTGCTGAAATAACCTCACCTTTTCTAGCAACCACAGTATCACGAGTAATCCATATACTTCCACTTTCAATCTTAGTGGGTAAACCAACATCACTTAACTCACTAATTACAGGTCCAGGAGACATACCAGTATTACCTTCAGGAACAACAATATCTTCAGGTGCAACATCACCAGCACTAGCTGGAAGATTAATCTTGTTTTTTTCAAAAAGAATTGAAAGCTTAAATGGACTAATGTTTGTAAAAATGAAAAGATTTGAACCTTTTAAGTATTCTTCAAGTTTTTCAACACTAGGCTTTTTCCCTGAAACCTTTTTTAAAGCAAATCTTGCTAAAGTATTTTTTACACATCTAAACTTAACTTCATCTCCAAACCTTTTTCTAAGCTCCTGAATTTGAGCTGTTTTAACCTTGTAAAGGTCACTTAAAGCAACAACCTTATAATTTTCGATAAGTTTTGCAAGTTCTTCCACTTCAGCTTTTTTCCAATCTTTAACTTTCTTCTCCAAAACTAGGCTCATTTTCTTCTTCCAACCTGAATTTGTATAGGTTTACCCATGGTTGTTTTAACTAGGATACTGGAAATATTTCTAAATCCACGTTCAAGTTTTTCCTCAAGTCTTTTTAAAACTGTTTGAATATTTTCAGCAATTTTATGGCTTTCCATAGTTTCTGTTCCAACCCTACATTTAAGTGTTGGTTGGTCTTTAAGTCTTAACCTAACCAATCTACAATGTCTTTCTAAAATTTGGTTTATAGGTGCATTGGATGGAACTGGTGTAGGCATTTTACCTCTTGGACCCAAAAAAGAACCTAAAAATCTTCCTATTAAAGGCATTAAAGGTGCTTCAGCTATGAAAAAATCATATTCCTGAGCAAGTTTTCTAGCAGCCTTTCTATCTCTTCCTAAAGCTTCCAACTCATCCCTTTGAATAACCCTATCAGCCCCAGCTTTTTTAGCATCCAATGCAAGTTGACCTGTAGCAAAAACACAGACCTTCACAGGCTTGTTTACTGGGTTTGGAAGTTCAACAACCTCTGATATTCTATGCTCAGGTTTTTTAAGGTCTATATCTTGAAGATTAACTATAAGGTCAACTGACTGAACAAAATTTCTTTTTTTACTGTTTTTTGCTTTTTCCACAGCCTCAACGATTTTTTGGATTTCTAAGGACAATTTCAATCCCAAATAGAGTTTAGGATGTAAAATGGTAAACCATGAATTAAATATAAGGTTTTAGGTAAAAAATGGATTTTAGATTTTCAAGGATGAAAAAATCCTTCTTATGTTCCTGTAGCTTTTAGAGTTATGCAACAATTTTTAGATGTTGGTTTTATTCTTAGAGAGGATATTATAAAATGTCAATGGAACATTAAAAAAGCAGTAAAAAATGGGTTGGATTGGCTAAAGTAGCTGAGGAATGTTGGGTTAAAAAACCAAAGAAAAATGAAAAATTAAAAGATTATATGTTTAGTGTTAAATGGTGGTAACTAAAAAATTTTTAGCTTTTTCCACTTAAAAATTCATGGATTGCTTGAGCAGCTCTTTTACCAGCACTCATTGCTGCAATAACTGTTGCATCTCCAGTTGTAATATCTCCACCAGCAAAAACTTTAGCTTTACTTGTTTTTTGTTTTTCATCAACCAAAATTACACCTTTTCTACCTGTTTTTAGGTCAGGTGTTGTTTTAGGAATAAGAGGATTAGGACTTTGACCAATAGCCACAATAACTGTATCAACATCCATCAAAAATTCTGAGCCGGGAATGGGAATAGGCTTTCTTCTTCCGGATGAATCGGGTTCTCCAAGCTTCATTTTTACACATTCCATCTGTTTAACCCAACCTTTTTCATCCCCAATAAACCTGATTGGAAGAGTTAAAAGCTTAAAAATTACACCTTCCTCTTTTGCTCTTTCAATTTCTTCCAGCCTAGCAGGCATTTCTTTCTCAGACCTTCTATAAACAATGTAGGATTCTTCAGCTCCAAGTCTTAAAGCTGTTCTTGCACAATCCATAGCCACATTCCCACCACCAATGGTAGCAACCTTTTTACCAATTTTAATAGGTGTATCGTATTCTGGGAAAAGATAAGCTTTCATCAAATTTACTCTTGTTAAAAATTCATTTGCAGAATAAACTCCATTAAGATTTTCACCTGGAATATTCATCCAATTGGGTAAACCTGCACCAGTCCCAATAAATACAGCATCAAACTCTTCAAGTAGTTCATCAACAGTAACAGTTTTCCCAACAACAACATCACACACAATGTTTACACCAAGCTTTTTAATGTATTCAACCTCAGCTTCAACTATCCTTTTAGGAAGCCTAAATTCTGGAATACCGTAAACAAGAACACCACCAGGTTTATGAAGAGCCTCAAAAATTGTAACCTCATAACCAAGTTTAGCAAGGTCTGCAGCAACAGTTAATCCAGCTGGACCTGAACCTACAACAGCAACCTTTTTACCGTTAGGTTGAGATTTTTCAGGGATTTTAACCCCTTTTGAAAGCTCCCAATCAGCAACAAATCTTTCAAGTCTACCAATAGCTACAGGCTCAAACTTTTTACCTAAAGTACAAAACATTTCACATTGACGTTCATAAGGACAAACTCTACCACAAATTGCTGGTAAATTATTTTTTTCCTTAATTATTCGTATAGCCTCATCAAAATTTCTATCCCTAATACATTTAATAAAAGCTGGAATGTTAACTCCAACAGGACAACCATCAACACAAATTTTTTGCCCTTCTTTAGGTTTACATTGTAAACATCTTTTTGCTTCCTCAACAGCCATTTCAACAGTATAACCTAAAGCAACCTCATCAAAATTTTTTATTCTTTCTTTGGGTGATTGTTCAGGCATAGGTATCTTTTTTTCCGAAATTTTTTTAACCATGGGTTTTCATCCTCTCTAAAGCTAATTTTTCCTCTTCCAGATATCTTTGGTTTCTAGCTATCAAATTATCAAAATCTACAAGATGACCGTCAAATTCAGGTCCATCAACACATGTAAACTTGGTTTCTCCACCTACAATAACCCTACATGAACCGCACATTCCAGTTCCATCAACCATAATTGGATTTAAACTAACTATGGTTTTAATTCCATAAGGCTTGGTTAGGTTGGATATAACCTTCATCATAATTACAGGTCCAACAGCAACAACCAAATCTATATGTTTTCCCTCATCCAAAAGTTTTTTGAGTAAATCACTTACAAATCCATGATGACCCTTAGAGCCATCATCTGTTGCTATATAAAGCTCGTCACTTAATTTTGCTAATTCTTCTTCAAAGATTAGGAGGTCTTTTGTTCTTGCACCAATAATTGTAATAATTTTGTTTCCAGCCTCCTTAAATGCTCTAACCTCCGGATAAATTAAAGCAATACCAACACCTCCACCAACAAAAACAACAGTCCCATAATTTTTGATTTCAGCTGGTTTCCCTAAAGGTCCAACAAAATTTAAAATGTAGTCCCCAACCTTCATAGAAGCTAATTTTTTTGTTGTTTTTCCAGCCTCCAAAACAACAACAGTTACTGTTCCTTTTTCTTTTGACCAATCTGTTATGGTTAAAGGAATTCTTTCACCTTTCTCATCCAGCCTTAAAATCACAAATTGTCCTGGCATAGCTTTTTTTGCAACTCTAGGAGCATAAATCTCAAACAGTTTAATAGTGGATGCTAAATCTTTTTTTGCAACAATTTTATACAAGGCCTAATCCACCAACATAAATCTTAAAACCAGCTTTAAAATTTTAATCTAAACACAAAAAATTTTACTGTAAACAACATAAAACTTGTAAAAAATTAACAGCTATCAAAGATTATGTTTAAAAGATTAGTTTTAGCCTTAAAATTTAGTTTAATCCCTTAAAATGGCATCATATACTCCTGCATCAATTTCTTTTTGAACCTCTTTTGGCTCTTTTCCATCCACTGTTACACCCATACTTACACATACACCTAAAACCTCTTTTGCTGCAGCCTTCAAAGTTTTTGCGTAACTTTTACCCATCCTAACTTTTGCTATCTTTTTTACTTGTTCCACCGTTAAATTTCCAACTTTTTCAACATTAGGTTTCCCTGAACCCTTCTCTATCCCTAACTCTTTAACTATTAAGGCTACTGTTGGTGGAGTCCCAACCTCAATCTCAAAATCTTTAGTTTCAACATCCACAATTACCTTTACAGGAACTTTTATTCCTGAAAAATCATGGGTTAACTCATTAATCTTGTTTACAATAGCCATAACATTAACTCCAAGAGGGCCTAAAGCTGGACCTAAGGGTGGGCCTGCTGTTGCTTTTCCACCACTAACCAATGCTTCAACAACCTTTTTTTGACCCATTTTTTAAGTTGTCCCTCCTTTAACCTTACTTAAAAGTCTAACATAATCTGCATGAATAGTTATTGGAAGTGTAATTGTGGCTTCTAAAAGTTCAAGTGTAACCTCATTTTTTGGTTTATCAATTCTTGTTATTTTTGCTTTCATACCTTTAAACGGTCCACCAACAACCTCAACCATATCCCCAACATCCAACTCCTCAATAACAGGCTTAGTAATGATAAATTTTTCAATTTCGGAAACCTTAACTAAACCAGGAATTCTTTGTTTTGCATGTTTTATTCCGGATGCAGCTTCATCCACAAAATGTGGACTTGCAGCTTCCACAAAAACATATCCTTTTAAGCTTCCAGTAACCAAAATGGAGTAAATAGGTAAATTAGCTGAAGAAGCCCTACTATACAACATATTTGCAACATTTAATTCTTGGCCTGCAGTAGTTTTTAAAACGTATATTTTTCCTTTTTCAATTTTTTCCTTTTTTTCTTCAACTTTTTCTTCTTTTATTTCCTCTACTTCTTCCTCTTTTTTTTCCTCCAAACTTTCTTGTTTTTCTGTTTCTTCACCCATAATTAAAACCCTTGTTCTGTTGGTTTAACCTCCTAGTAGACTTATCATTGCTGAAACAAATCTTATAAGAAAACCTAATGCACCTATAACAGCCACACCTAACAAACATACACGAAGTAAAAGCATAAATTCTGTTTTTCCTGGTTTAGTTGCTGACCTAAGCATTCGATAGCTGGATGAAAACCATGATTTCAACCTCATTACAACTCCTCTCATCTTGAAAGTCAAAACTATAAATTTAAAACCTAAGTTTTAAGTGTTTATGTTAATGGAAGTCTAAAAATTTTAGAAGCATTCTTATCAACAATTTTTTCAACCTCAATAGGGCTAATTTTTCTTTCTTCAGCTATTTTTTCAACAACAAATTTAACATTTTGAGGAAAATTTTTTTCACCCTCAACAGCCAAAAAAGGTGAATCTGTCTCAGTTAAAATTTTTTCTAAGGGAATTGTTTTTGCAACCTTTTTAATATTTTTGCTTCTAAAAATATTGGGTGCAATTGAAATGTAATAGTTTTGGTTTACTATTTCTTGGGCTAAACCTTTTTTACCTGAAAAACAATGAAAAATAGCTTCTTTAACATTGTTTTGGGTTACAAGTTTAAATCCTTCTTCCAATGCTTGCCTAAAATGGAGAACAACAGGTAAATTTAATTCTTTAGCTAAACTTAAAAACTCAACAAAAACCTCTTTTGTTTTTTGAATTTTTCCGGAATCTTTAATCCAATAATAGTCTAAACCTATTTCACCAATTCCAACAATTTTGTCTTTGTTAATTTTAATAAACTCCATGTATTCTTCAATCTGTTTACTTGACAATTCTGGAACATGAATTGGATGTAAACCTAAAGTTACATAGACAAATTTTGGGTGTTTTTCAGCCAAAACTAATGTTTTTTTGGAGTCTTCAGGTTCTGTTCCGCTTGTAATTAAAGCTTTTAAAAATTTTTTTGCATCCTCAATTACTTTTTCACGGTCTTCATCATACTGTTTAAAGGTTAGATGGCAATGGATGTCTATCATGGCTTCTAGTTTTTATTAACCATTCAAACCTTTAACTTTTATGCCTTAACAATTCAAAACTAGATTAGGAGAGCTAATAAACCTCTTTGTAAATGTAGTCTATTTTCAGCTTGAAACCAAACAACAGACCTTGAACCATCAATAACTTCATCAACAACTTCTTCTCCTCTTTTAGCTGGTAAACAATGCATAAAAATACAGTCTTTTTTCGCATATTCAAAAAGTTTAGGTGTAACCTGATATTTTGGGAGAAAAATTTTAAGTCTTTTTTTTCTTTCAGCTTCTAAACCCATGGAAACAAAGGTATCCGTGTAGATGATATCAGCATCTTTTACAGCTTTTTTAGGGTCTAAGGTTAACTCTATTTTTGAACCGGAATTTTTAGCTTCTTTTTGGGCTTTTTTTAAAATTTGTTTTTTTGGCTCGTAACCTTTTGGTGATGCTATTCCCATGTTTAAACCAAATTTTGAACATGCATGGATAAGAGAATGACATACGTTGTTTCCATCTCCAATCCATGCAAGTTTTAAACCTTCAAGTTTACCTTTAAGCTTGTAGATTGTAAGCATATCTGAAAGTGCTTGGCATGGATGATAAAGGTTTGATAATGCATTAATAACAGGAATTTTCATGTTTTTAGAAAGCTCAATTAAGGTTTGATGGTTTAAAACTCTTGCAATTACACCATCCACATAACGTTCAAGAGTTTTAGCTGTATCAGCAACCGTTTCACCCCTTCCAAGCTGCATCTCCATCCAATTTAACGAAATGGAAGACCCACCCAACTGTTTAATAGCTACCTCAAAAGAAACTTTTGTTCTTGTTGACGGTTTCTCAAAAATTAAAGCTAAAAATTTTCCATTCAAAATATGGGAAGCTTTACCAAGATTTTTCTCTATTTCTATAGCTTTCTCCAAAATTTGCCAAAGTTCTTCTACACTAAAATCTGCTAGGGTAAGAAAATTTTTACCTTTTAAACTCAAAATTTATTTCCCTACTCTTCAAGTTTTCCCAGTAATTGTTCAACAAACTCTTCTGGTTTAAAGGGTGTTAAATCTTTATAGTTTGGACCAACACCCAAATAAATGATTGGTTTACCTGTTACATAGGATATGGAGATAGCTGAACCTCCTTTAGCGTCAGCATCCATCTTAGTTAAAATTGACCCATCAATTTGAACATAGCGATTAAATTCTTCAGCTTGCATAACAGCATCATTTCCTGTTAATGCATCCCCAACAAAAATTACTAGGTCAGGTTTGGCTACACGAACAATTTTACGCATTTCCTCCATCAAATTTTTGTTTGTTTCCATTCTTCCAGCAGTATCAACCAAAACAATGTTTATACCTTTAGTTTCAGCATGAGTAACAGCATCAAAAGCCACAGAAGCAGCATCAGACCCATATTCATGCTTAATCATTTTTACACCAAGTTTTTTAGCATGCTCCTCCAACTGTTCAATTGCTCCAGCCCTATAGGTGTCACTACAAGCTAAAACAACAGAAAAACCTTTACCCATAAAATGTTTAGCAAGTTTGGCTATGGTAGTTGTTTTACCTGTCCCATTTATCCCAACAAAAACAATTGTTAAAGGTTTTCTTTCCTTACGTTTAGCCTCAGCTAACTCATCAAGGTTTAAGTAACCATTTTTTCCAAGAATTTCAATTAAAACATTTTTTAAGGTTTCCTTAACAATTTTTCTTTTATCTTCAAATCGTTTAACTTTTAAACCTTCAAGTCTAATTTTAAGGTCTTCAACAATTTTATCAGCAACAACAAAAGCAACATCATTTTCAAGTAAGGTTAATCTAAAATCTTCTAGTATAGGTTTAAGTTTATCAACATCTAATTCTTGAGTTGAAACCTTATTTACAAAAGAACTAAAAGTTTTTTTTAGTTTTTCAAACATTTTAGGTTCACGTTCTTCCGGAGCTAACTTTTCTAAGTTCGTTTCTTAAAGCTTCCATTCTTTCCAAAACCTGAATAAATTGTTGTTGAAGAGAATTTCTAGCATTCTCAAGCTCATTTAACCGGTTTTCAAATATAGATAAAGCTTCTTTAACTGGTTTTTCAACAGTTACACCAGCACCAATGTTTACAATAACCTTTTCAGTATCAAAAATTTTTGCTTTAATATAGGAACCCCCACCCACAGGAACAAGAATTTCATCATCTTTTTTAAGTTCACCTACACCTTGAATAGTTAAACTTGCCATACTAATTTCTCTTAAAGCAGCCTCAACAACACTAATCCTAGCTTGCATCTCACCAGCAACAGATTCAAGCATTCTAAGCTCAACAGCTAAATTTCTAATTTTTTCCTGAATATTTTCTGTAACTTTACCTTCTCCACTCAACTATTCTTCAACTCCAGCAATCATACGAATTAAGGGGTTTTTAGCCTCTTCAGGCTTAATCTCAACAACCTCAATAATTTTTATTTGGCTTCTTTTCAGCCTATTTCTACTTCCAACCTCACTATAAAACTTTTCTAAAGCCTCTTTAACACTTAAACCCCTAATCTCTTTAGAAAAAATTAGCCTTCTAAACCCTAATTTAGCTTCACCCTTAACCCTAAAAGTTTTAACCTCACCCAACCATTAACCCCTCCAAAAACAAAAACCAAAACCCAACAAAAACTAATAAACTTAACCAAAAATGCGGTGGGTCCTGGAGTTCGACGCCCATACCCCACCCCAACCAGACATCCTCCCTCACACCCGCACCCCTCCAAGCATCTAACGTCCAGACTTAGGTTGCTCCCTCCCGGGCCTAGCCAGGTTTGTCTGGTAAAGCAGCCACCCCAACCCTACGGTTGAGGCAACTGCTTCCGCGGACCCTGGAGGACAGATGTTCATAGGAAGGTTTGGCTGATTTTGGGTGGGGCTGGGTGCGCCTCACTCCAGCTTTCGGCCCGCCATGTAGGGGGTTTGCGGTCAAACCCGTGAAGGGTTTTCAGGGGACCCCTAGCCCCCCGCCTAGACCCACCGCAAAAGAAATTTTTGTTTTGGAGTAAGATAAACTTCTCGTTGGTTAAGGGTTTATTTTAACCTTTTTTCCAACTCCTTTTTTAGGTGATTAATGGTTTTGATAGGTGTTGGGTCTACCTGGTTGAGAAGAGCTAAATAAAAGCTTAGATAATCTCCTAGGTATAAAGTTGAAAACATTTTTGCAAGTTTCGTTTCTCCTTCACCGTAAACCTCGAAGATTTTTGTTGTTTTTTGGCTTAAAATTTCCTTTAAAATTTCAAATCTAACCTTTATTTCCGGAGGTTCTTCCATATCTCTAAGCAAAATTACTGAGAAAAGATTGGCTTTATCCGGTGGAAGATTTTCCCATCCAACAACTTCATTATGGTTTAGCTCAGGTAAAACATCAAATTTACAGAATATTTTACTGTTTTCGTTTAGCTGAGTTTTAATCCTATAAGCAACACTAGAATATTCTCTAAACCCATAAATTACCGGAAAACTATCCTTAATATTTAATGCAAGATTTTTAGCCTTATTCTGGTTTAGGGGGATAGAAGCCTTAATTTTTTCTCTAACATTCTTTAAAGTTGTAATTGTATCAGCAACTTCTACACCAATTTTTTTGATGATACCAAGTTTTTCTAAAATTATAGCTGGTGGGGTAAACAGGTAGGGTAGGGCTGCTCTAGGCTGAAAACCTTGAGGAACATTCACGTAGGGTATACCGTACCTTAAACAGTACTCACGAAGTAAACCACCAGAACTTACACCAACCAACAAACATTTTTTCTCCAAAGCCTTCATAAAAGCATCCAAGGTTTCTTTTGTATTCCCAGAATAGCTTACAGCAAAAGCAAGTGTATGTTCATCTAAATGTTGAGGAATAACCGAATCTCTGCAAATTTCAATAGGAATAGGAATATTTTCATAACCCCAATCTTTTAGTAAACTTCCACCAATAGAGGAGCCACCCATCCCTAAAAAAGCAACCTTAAAAATTTCTTTTTCTCTCAAATCTTCCACATCAATTTTTTCGGAGATTTTTAAGGCTTCAACAAAAAGTTCAGGTGTTGATTCTAAAACCTTAACCATGCCACTTTTATCGATAGATGGATAAAAATTTGGGTTGTCAAGTATTTCATGGGGATTCATAGCTAAAAACCTCTTAAAATAATATTTTTCTTGGAAGGCAAAAATAGGTTTTTACGGTTTAAATGTGAAGGATTAAATGGTAGGTTGTTTATATTGTATCCTCTTAAAAGGAAAACTTCTTTGACTGTTGCTTTTCCAGCTTCAACAACAGCTGATGTTCCTCATCTTAGAGAAAAAACTTTTAAACTAGGATTTATAGGTAGAACATTAGCCATTTTTAGGGTTGAAAAAGTTTTAATTTACCAAGATAAACCTCAAAACCAAGATTTTAAGGTTATAAAAAAAATTTTGGATTATATTTCAACTCCCCAATATTTAAGAAAATCTGTTTTTAAGCTTACACCAGAATTAAGATATGCTGGAATTCTTCCACCTTTAAGAACACCAGACCACCCACTAAAAAAATATATAAAAGATTTGGTTGAGGGGGAAATAAGGAAAGGTTTTGTTGTTAAATCTTTAGGGGAATATTCTTTGGTTGATGTGGGTGTTGAAAAGCCAATAGTTGTTGAGGCTAACCTTAAACCTAAAACTCAAGTTAACCTAAAAATTGTTAAAGTTGATGGTAAGGTTAAAGGTGAAATTGTAAGTTGGGATTCTATCCCCTACTATTGGGGATTTAAGGTTGAGGTGGTTAAACAAAGTTTAGGTTGGATTGTTAAACATAAAAATTTTGACCTAAAAATTGCAACTTCAAAATATGGGCAACCAATTGAAAATGTTGCTGGTAAACTTGTTGAAGCTTGGAGTAACTCAAAAAATGTTTTGGTTGTTTTTGGTTCTCCAAGTGAGGGTGTGAAAGAAATTTTGGATAGAGAAGGTTTAAAGCCTACAGATGTTTTTGATTTTATTTTAAACACCATTAAAAACCAAGGAACAGAAACTGTTAGGGTTGAAGAAGCTTTAAACTCAACTTTAGCCATCCTAAATTTTCTAGTTGAAGAATAACCAGTTAGGTATCCCTACCTAAACTCTGAATATCTAACCCCATCTGGGTCAATTTTACGGATAATTTTAAGCTCCTCTTCTGTTGGAGGTTCTGTTTCCTTAATCTTATCCGGAATTATTAGGTCTGGGAAGCCAATATTGTTTTTAATATCTTCAACAGTAAATCCTGGATGAACGGATTCAAGCTTCATAATTCTTGTTTTTTCATCAAAACCAAAAACTCCAAGATTTGTTATAAGTCTTAATGTTGTTTTTCTTAAACCAAGTTTTTCCCTACTATCCCCACCCTCCAAATATCCTTGACCTGTTCTAAAATCAACCTTTTCCACCAAAGTTCTTTTACTATGTCTAACAGTCCACAAAATCATTTTTTCAACTAAAGGCATTAGAAAAGCTGTTGCCGCACCACCTGGAAGTCTAACCTTAGGCTTATAATAGTCACCAATAACACTTAAATTGGTATTTCCATACTTGTCTATTTGAGCACCGCCAAGAAACATTAAATTTAGTTTTCCTTTTTGGGCAAGGTCAAACATTTCAGCTAATTCCATGTAGGCTACACAACCCTTAGACATTTCAGGGTCTCCAGATGAAATTTTTAATTTTTTAATTTTCGGGTCTATACCTTCAACAGCTCCAACATAAACCATGTTAGGTGCATGGGTTTTTTTAGCTAAAATCATAGCCAAAATTGGTAAAGGTGAGGCTAAACCATGACCTACAATATCTCCATCCCTAATCTCTTTAGCCATACATTTTATCATAATTTCAGGAATCATTTTTTGTTTAATTTCCTCTAAACTCAACCTATTTCACTCCTTCCCGAAAACATATTTTTCCAAGTATTCTTGAAATTTTCCTTTAACCGAAAAATCAAGATACATTTTAATATGTTCCAGATCTACATCATAATAACCAAAACATGAGGTTGGATAGGCTCCTTTAGGTATTTTAACAACAGCATCAACATAGAAGTAAGGTAAGGTTGTTTTATCCGGCTCCTCCAAAACTTTTTCATGGTCAACTATTTCTTCAACCGTAACAATTACTTTTTTGGCTGCTCTAGGTTTAATCATATCCTCATATTTTGGACCTAAAATTCTAGTATTCCCATACTTGTCTGCTTGTTGAGCATGAATAATGGCTACATCAGGTTGAATAGCTTTAACAGCAACCAATGTTTCACCATTAAAAGGTGATTTAATAATTTTCCAATCCCCAATTTTTTCATGGATCTTCATTAAATCTGAGCCTATTAAACCATAAAGTGGCAAAAATGGAACACCCATTGCTGCAGCTCTAAAACCACCAATAATAGCTCCACAAGCATTTTCCTCAACCTCAACCTTTCCAGCCTCAACCATCCTTCTAAAATTTGGAGCTAAACCTAAAACCTCAAAACCAGCCATCGCAAAAATAACTTTTTTAACACATCCAGCCCCAACTAAAAGGTCAAACCACATACCAGGCTCCCTATCAACCAAAGTAAGATTTTTTACACCTTTTCTTACAATTTCCCTAATAAACTCCATGGGTGTTCGATGTATTGAAAGACCACTAACCGTAATCATATCTCCATCCTTAACAAGTTTAACAGCCTCATCCAAACTTACAACCTTTTCTTTCAAGAATCTCACCCAATATATTCTGTTTAATTTTCTCTATTTTTGTTTTAGTCTTCAAGAAAATAATAACTTATGCAAACTTTTAAATTTCCAAAATCTAACAATGTTTGAGGTTGAAGTTAAATTTGAACCGTAAAGGTGTTTTTATTGCTGTTGAAGGAATTGATGGGGCTGGAAAAACAACTCAAGCCTACTTATTGGTGGAAAAACTTAGAAAAATTGGTTTAAAAGCTGAGTATACTGCTGAACCAACCTATGGTAGAGTAGGTGATATTTTAAGATTACATGTTTCAAGACTAAAAAACAGAAAACCAATCTATGAAGCTTTACTATATACAGCTGATAGATTTGAGCATGTCGAAACAACCATCAAACCAAAAATTAGAAGAGGAATTATCGTTGTTTCAGATAGGTATGTATATTCAACCATAGCTTACCAAGGTGCTGCAGGTTTAAACCAAAAATGGCTTTGGGAAATTAATTTTTTTGCACCTAAACCAGATTTAACTATCTACATTGATATTAAACCTGAAAAAAGTTTAAAAAGAAAAACAGGAGGAAAAACTGTTTTTGAAAAATTGGATTATGAAAAAAAGGTTCGGGAAGTTTATCTTAAACTTGCAAAAAAGGAAGGTTTTCTTGTTTTTGATGGGGAAAAAGAAATTGAAAAATTAAGTGAAGAAATTTTTTCTGAGGTTTTAAAACGTTTAAGAAAAATGGGTTTAATGGCCAAGTAAACGTATAAATTGAAGTGGTCTTAAAC
>Ga0190286_1000661_pt1 | contig 13818 bp, 17 predicted proteins | sample 48691834_MG_FD_183241 | JGI IMG/M metagenome (GOLD analysis project Ga0190286, IMG submission 183241) | Hydrothermal vent microbial mat bacterial communities from Southern Trench, Guaymas Basin, Mexico - 4869-18-3-4_MG | ecosystem: Environmental > Aquatic > Marine > Hydrothermal vents >... | reverse complement strand
CTTTCAGTAATCTTTTTAATTTTTTAAAGAGACCCTTCATTGACACTCTCCCTTAAGCCTGATAGAATTTAAACAGATTAACTTCCTTAAGTCAATTCTGGGGAGGAAAAAATGAGTAAAGAAAAGAAGGGTTTAAAGTATCCTTTAAAGATCTTGGATATTCTCTGCGAGAGACAAAATCGCTTGATTAAAGAAGGTGTTAATCGTATCGAGGATTTGGCAATAGGTACTTCTCTGCGGACCATTTCTAATATTTTAGAAGAGGTTAATCGGAAGAGAGAAAAACCCTTAAAATCTACTTCCTTAGAAAGAACCTTTCGCGATTTGAAAAGAGAAGGATACTTAAAACCTTTTCCTGAAAAATCCGGTTACTCTCTTCTTACTCCGGAAGCCTTTCAGGCAGTGGGAAGAGAGATGTTACCTCTGCCAGGAGAGACTGTACAGAGAAGACCTTTGAATATACCCCGGGATAAAATTCATATCAATATTGAATGCAGGGTTTGTCATATTGTGGATGGATATTTGGAAGATGAGAAAGAATGCAGACACTGTGGTGCCACACTCTATAGAATGGATGCTCTCTAAGGGATGAAAATTTTCTTATTGAGTGAAGAGACTACCCTTCTCCGTGCTGCAGTTATAGAGGGGGAGAAAGTAAAGGATTTTTTTGTAGAGAAAAAAACTTCCCCCTCCTTAGTAGGTAATATTTATAAAGGTAAGGTCAAAGATGTTCTCCCAGGTATGGATGCTGCTTTTGTAGATATTGGTTGGGAGAGGACAGCCTATCTGTATATCTCGGAGGTCATTCCTCCTGCTGTGGATGTGGAACAACCGGAGTGGGAGGAGGGGAAAAATAAACTCTCTATTGAAAAACTTCTTCACAAGGGAGAAGAAGTTCTGGTACAGGTGGTCAGAGATCCCATTGGGAGTAAAGGCCCACGCCTGACTTCCTTCATAACCATTCCAGGAAGGTATCTGGTACTCATGCCTTTCTCTTCTTATGTGGGAGTATCTCGAAGAATTGCGGAAGCAGAGGAAAGGAGACGTTTGAGGAAAATAGCCATGAAAATAAAACCTAAAGAAATGGGATTGATTGTTAGAACCATGGCTCAGGGTAAGAATCTCTCTCACTTATCCCAGGACCTTAAATATCTTCTGCAAATTTGGAAAAAGGCTCAATACCAAGCAGAACGCTCTTCTCCTCCCTCTCTTATTTATGAAGAAGTAGAACTGGGGATGAAATTATTAAGAGATTTTTATGAGTCAGATTCCGACTGCATCATTACAGATTCTCCCTCTGCCTTTAAGAGACTTAAGAGATTTGCTTCTCAAATTTTACCCCGGGAAAGGGTAAATATTCAGCTTCACAGGGGAGGAGAGGGAGTTTTTGAGGCTTATCATTTGGAAGAGGAGTTGGAGAAGGTCTTACAACCTGTGGTGAGATTGAAGAGTGGAGGATATATTACTATTTATGAGACAGAGGCTTTGGTAAGTATTGATGTTAATACTGGTAGATTTACTGGGGAGGAGAGTCTGGAGGACACTGCTTTCCGGATAAATCTGGAGGCAAGTGAAGAGATAGCCCGGCAAATTCGCTTAAGAAACCTGGGGGGGATTATAGTAGTAGATTTTATAGATATGAGGGTACCTGCTCATAGGAAAAAGTTGGAGAGGCATTTTTTGGAGAAACTTAAGGAAGACAAAGCACGGATTCAGATTTCCCGGATTACTCAGTTTGGGCTTATACAGATGACCAGAGAGAGGACAGGTCCTTCTCTTTCCCATCTACTGTGTGACCCTTGTCCTTACTGTGGAGGGTCTGGTATGGTAAAATCTCTCCTTACTGTGGAGAATGAGGTTATACGAAAGGCAAAGAAGGTTTTGAAGGATAAGAGGATAAGGTCTCTTAAACTGGTTCTTGCTCCTGAGCTTTATAGAAGATTCACTCATAATGAAGGTTGGAAAAAATTCCCCTGGACTCTTAGGAGAAAGATTGTTTTAGAAGAGAGGGAGAATCTGAAAGGGAATGAGTATATCTTTTGTTTACCTACAGGAAAAGAGATAAAAGTTTAGGAGGGAATATGAAAGCAGTAATTAAAACTGGTGGTAAACAGTATATTGTAAAGGAGGGAGATACCATCAAAGTGGAGAAGTTATCCCTCTCACCAGGGAAAAAGGTAGAGTTTAAAGAGGTACTTATGATAGAGGGAGAGAAGGGAAGTAAAGTGGGTACTCCTTTTATAAAAGGAGCCTCTGTAAAGGGAGAGGTGCTGGAAGAAGGTAAGGACAAAAAGATTATAGTATACAAGTATAAAAGCAAAAAGGGCTATCACAAGAAGAAAGGTCATCGTCAACCTTATACCTTAGTAAAGATAGTAAGTATAATTGACGGGAAGGATAAAATCAAGTAGAATTCTAAAAGATGCGGGATAAAACTTTAGAACGGTATATAATTCTGGTGAGGGAATTTATCCGGCTTTGGGAAGAGTTAGGAGAATTTTTGCATCTTAAGGTAGAGGAAAAGGTGCCTGAGGAGAAAGAGAAAAGGTTTATGGAACTTAAAAGCGAGATTGCCAGGAAATCGCAAGTTTTAAGCGAAAATTTAGAAGGAGGATTCCCGGTTGAGGCTCAAATCGTGGATATAATCTCTCAATCACCTTCTTTGGCACAGATTCATTCTACTACCTTGCAGATTAAGAAACTTCAAAATGATTGGCATACTACTTTAGTAGCCTTGAATAAAATCTTAGGGAGTTTAGAAAACAAGAGAGAGGAACTGGCAAGAGTAAGTGCTTTGGGAGTAAAATTTAAAAGGTTTCTTCGCCATCCTCTCACCACTCTTATATTCCTGATTGTGGTGATTTTTATTCTCTACGGCTTGGCTTCTCTTTTCCTGCCCCCTCCCGAGGTAAAGGAGGGAGAAGGTTTGGGGGAGAAATTAAAGTCCTTTCTGGCGAGACGAGAACTTATAAAGGTGGATACCGGTCTTAAGGAGAGAATAGGAAAGAGATTGGAGAGTAAGATAGAGGAGAAAAGAAGGGAAAGGGAGGAAAGGTTAAGAGCGGAATGAGAAAACAGGAACTTGTAGGAAGGATTTCTGAAGAGACAGGTCTAAGTCAGAAGATAGTAAAACTGGTGGTGGAAAGTTTTTTAGAGGAAATAAAAAAAGCCTTGGAGAGAGGAGAGAAGGTAGAACTGAGGAGATTTGGAGTTTTCCAAGTAAGACCTCGTAGAGGTAGGGAGATGATTCATCCTCGCTTAAGAAAAAAAATAAAAATACCGGTAAGGAGATATCCATTTTTTAAACCAAGTAAGACTTTGAAAGAGAGGGTAGCATGAGTAATATTGTGGTGAGCACGGAGAAACTTACCAAGGTATATCCTATAGGGAGAAATCAGAAGGTAGTGGCTCTTAACGGTTTGGATTTGGAGGTAGAAGAAGGACATATCTTTGGGATTCTGGGGCCTAATGGGTCGGGTAAAACTACTCTCTGTAAGTTACTTCTGGGACATATTTTCCCTACCCAGGGTAAAGCCTATGTTTTGGGTAAAAGAGCAGGAGACATCGAGGCAAAGAAAAGAATTGGATACCTTGCCGAGAATGCTTACTTTTATGAGTTTCTTTCTGGAGAGGAGTTGCTGTACTTTACAGGAAGAATCTTTGGAATAAATCGAGTAGACTTATCCAAAAGGGTAGAAGAACTGTTGGACCTGGTTCGGTTAAAAGAAGCCCGGAAGAGGAAATTAAAAGAATACTCTAAAGGTATGCTACAAAGAATTGGAATTGCCAGAGCCCTTATAAATGATCCGGATCTACTTCTCTTAGATGAGCCCACTTCTGGGCTTGACCCCATTGGGCAGAAGGAAATGAGAGAAATAATCCTCAAAATCCAGGAAAGAGGTAAGACTATACTTCTTAATTCTCACCATCTCTCCGAGATCGGAAGACTTAGCCAATCCATAGTTATTCTTAATGAAGGGAAAGCAGTGGAGTCAGGAAAGGTGGAGGAGTTGCTGAAGAGAGGGGAGGGGATGAAGATAGTGGCTTCCCAATTGAGTAAAGAGACTCAACGAAAAGTGGAGAAAGTTACTCAGAGGGTGGAGAAGAAAGATGGGGAATGGGTTATTCATGTACCCAATAGAAAAATCTCCGACCAGTTAATTAATTTAATAACCTCAGAGGGGGGGAGTATAAGAAGAGTGGAAGAAGAGAAACTTACTCTGGAAGACCTCTTTATAGAAGCAATAAGGGGTAGTTAAGATGGTAAGGAGACTTTTAGTACTGGCTCTAAATGCCTTTAAGGAGGCTATAAGGAAGAAGATAGTAGGGGTCTTATTAGTTTTTGCTCTGGTTTTTATTGGTAGTACTAACCTGCTGGCTACTTTTACTCCCGAAGAACAGATAAAGATGATACAGGATGTGGGTCTGGGGGGAATTCTTCTCTTTGGAATGCTTATAACTGTATTTATGGGAATGACTTTAATCCCTACAGAGATAGAAAAGCGCACCATTTATCCTCTCCTTTCCATGCCTGTGAGAAGAGGAGAAGTGGTAGCAGGGAAATACTTGGGAGGTGCTTTTACCCTTCTCTTTAATCTTTTTTTGATGACCTGCGTGTTTTTGATAGTCTTGGGATTTAAAAAGGTCTTTAATTTTTTAGCTCTAAAAGCAATATTTCTCTTCTCTATAGAACTTTTACTCCTTCTGGCTTTGGCAGTATTTTTCTCTACTTTTGTTTCCCCTACTATAAACGCTGCCTCCACTCTATTTATCTACGTTATGGGATTGCTCTCCTCCTACTTAAAATTTCTGGGAGGGCAGGCAGAGAATACCATAATTCGATATATGGCACTCTTCTTTTACCGGGTTCTACCCAACTTTCAGAACTTTAACCTTTCCTCTCAGGCAGTTAATCAAATGCCTATCCCTGCCTCTTTAATCTTGAAGAATGTGATTTATGGTTTCTCTTATATTTTCGTTTTTCTTATCCTGGGGGTGATTATTTTCTCTCGTAGAGAAGTGTAATGGAGTGGAAACTCAGACTCTCCCAATTTTTTTCTCTGGTGGTACTCTGCCTGATAATTTTTTTCACTTCTCATGCTATAGATTCAGATCTCTCTCAGTATCATAAAGAACTTTTAGATATACCTGCCCGTGAGGCCTTAGGAGGAGCAATCTTAGGTTTCCGTGAGATTGTGGCTGACCTTCTCTGGTTGAAAGTGACCCAATGGTATCAGTCTCCTGACTGGTCACGTATTGTTCCCACTATGAAGATAATTGTAAGATTAACTCCCCATTGGTTGACGGTGTGGAAAATGTTAGGGTGGCACCTTGCTTATAATGTATATGCCCGCACTAAGGACCCCTTTAAAAAGGCTTTACTTGTAGAAGAAGGTATCCAAGTTCTTAAGGAAGGATTAAATAAGAATCCTGATAAATATGACCTTTACTTTGAAATTGGCTGGACTTACTTTTATAAAACCAGGGATTATGATAAGGCAGCCTTTTACTTTGAAGCAGCTACCAAATTTCCTGAGCGACCTAACTATGTAGATCATATGCTGGCTCATTCCTTAGAAAGAGCAGGGAGACTGGAAGAAGCCTTAAAAGTGTGGGAGAAACTTTACATAACTAGAAGAAATTTTGATAAATCTCCCTTAGAGGAAGAAATTGTGAGCAGATTTATTCGTCGATTGCGGGAAAAGATAAAGGAAAGAGAAACTCTTTAAGGTATCCTTCCCCTCATGGATGTAAAAAAAGAGATTCTTCTTATTAAAAGAGGGACAGAAAAAATTATTCGGGAAGAGGAACTGGAGAAAAAACTTATAAAATCACATAAAGAAGGTAAGCCCTTAAAGATCAAATGGGGAGCAGACCCTACTGCTCCAGACCTTCATTTGGGTCATGCGGTAATACTCAAGAAGTTAAGAGAATTTCAGGATTTAGGGCACCAGGTTATCTTTCTTATCGGAGATTTTACTGCTACTATCGGAGACCCTTCTGGTAGGGATGAAGCCAGACCTGTGTTGAGTGAAGAAGAAGTTAAGAGAAATGCTTTGACCTATCAAGATCAGGTATTCAAAATCTTGGATAGAAAAAAGACTAAAGTTGTGTATAACTCTTCCTGGCTTAAGGATATGAGACTTAAGAATTTTCTGGAAATGGCTTCCCTCCATACCGTTTCCCGAATCTTGGAGAGGGATGAATTTCAGAGAAGACTCTCTACAGGTAAAGAAATCCGTCTTACAGAGTTCCTTTATCCACTTCTGCAGGCTTACGATTCGGTAGTTCTGGGAGCAGATGTGGAGATTGGAGCTACTGAACAGATGTTCAATCTCCTTATGGGAAGGACTCTTCAGAGAAGATATGGTCAGGAAGGGCAAGTGGTTATTACCCTACCGGTTCTGGAAGGTCTGGATGGGACTCGTAAGATGAGTAAAAGTTTTGGTAACTACATCGGACTTAATGAACCTCCAGAGGAAATTTTTGGTAAAGTGATGTCCATACCTGACGAACTAATGTTTAAGTACTACCTTCTGCTCACCTCTCTATCTGAAGAGGAAGTGGAGGAGTTAGAAAGGGGGGTAAAGGAGGGAAAGTACCATCCTATGGAGATTAAGGAGAGGCTTGCCTCTCTGATTGTAGAAGAACTCCATTCTTGTCAGGAGGCAAAGGAGGCAAAAAAGATTTTCTATGCCCGTCATAAACCCGGCATTAGATGGGAAGAAAGAGTAAAGGGATGGAAACCAGTAGAAGTAGTTATTCCTCTTTTAGAATATCCCAAAGGGAAAATATGGATTTGTCGTCTGCTTAGCACCATTGGGGCAGCCAGAAGTAATTCGGAAGCCAGGAGGTTGATTGAGCAGGGAGCAGTGGAGATAGAGGGAGTGAGGGTTAAAGACCCTTCCTCGGAAATTTCTTTAAAGAAGGGTGAGCCTTTTCTCCTCAGGGTAGGGAAGAGGAGAATTTATCAGGTTAAAGGGGAAGGATGAAGATAGCCGTTCTGGATGGTTTTTCAGGAGTGAATTCCTATGAAGATTCATCTGGGAGTTAATAACGCCTTTATAATCGGAAGATACCCTCGACCTAAGGAGTGGTTAAAGATTCTGGATGAGGAGATGGGAGTGAAAATAGTTCAGTGTGTATGGGAAAGTTTTGATTTCCTTCTCCCTAAGTACCTATTAATGGAGTTAGCCTCGGAAATCAAGGAAGAAGCAGAGAAACGAAAAATAAATATACATTCCGTCTTTACTGGCTATACCTTTACTTACTCTCATCTTCACTTTCATCCTGTTCCTCGTTTTAAACCCTATTACCTGGAAATTCTCTATCGCATGGTAGATATCATCTCCCTTTTGGGAGGAGTCTCTATGGGTACTTTTCTGGGGGCTCTGCCTATAAAAGAGGCAAGGGACCCTTTGCGACGAGAAGAATTAATTCTTATAGCTATTCAGGAAAGAAAAGAACTGGCTTCTTATGCTAAGGAGAAAGGTTTAAAGTATCTTATGATAGAACCCATGTCTATACCTCGAGAACCTCCCCATACCATTGAGGAGACAAAAGTCATCTTGGAGAAGTTAAATGAGGGCTCTCCTCTGCCCTTTCTTCTATGCCTGGATACCGGCCATGGGAAGAAAGATGGAGGGGTAAATTCCGATCCCTATATTTGGATTAAAGAACTGGGAAAGTTTACCGCCTGTATCCATCTCCAACAGACGGATGGTAAGTTCAGTTATCATTGGCCTTTTACTCCCTTTTACAATCAAAGAGGCATCATCCATCCTCCCCAGTTGCTTAAAGCCTTGGAGTCCTCGGGTGTAGAAGAGATTTATCTATTCTTAGAGATTGCTCATCCTCGTACTGAAGAGAGCGACTTAAGATTAATAAAAGATTATAAAGAAAGTCTGGAGTACTGGAGGAAATTTATTCCTGAATCTTAACTATTCGATTCTTCTCATCAAGGAAAATGTATCGAGTTTTATGGGTTTCTATCTCTTTTTCTGTAAGTAAAGCATATCCCAAGATGAGAATTTTATCTCCCACTTCTGCCAGACGAGCAGCGGGACCGTTGAGACACACAATACCCGAATCCTTCTTTCCAGGTATAGCGTAGGTAGTAAAACGAGCTCCGTTGTTAAGGTTAAGTATCTGAAGTTCCTCTCCAGGGAGAATACCTGCTTTCTCCATTAATTCTTCATCTAAGGTAATACTTCCTTCATAGTGAAGAAGGGTTTCGGTAACCCTGGCTCCATGAATTTTCACTCTTAAAAAACTCCTCAGCATAGTAGGAAATTATATCATATTTTTGAATAATGTTATAATATCCTTCAAAGAAGGAGGGAGAAATGGAAAAGGAGGAAAAACCTCCTCCTAAAGGAGCCACTATCAGAAATTTTTTATGGTATCTTAAGCCTTTCAAGTATCAGTTTATCTTGGCTGTGCTCTTCTCTGCATCTATTACACTTCTGAATCTCTTACCTCCCCAGATTATCAGATATATCCTGAATGAAGCGCTACCAGCAAGAAAATTGAGATTTCTCCTTTTTGCAGTGGGTATTCTAATTCTTCTCTTTATTTTTAGGAGCCTGATAATTCGATTCCGTAGCAAACTGGTAGGTCGTATGAGCGAAGGTATAGCATCTAATCTACGGCGAGACCTTTTCTTTCATATGCAAAGATTACGGCTGAGTTTTTTTGACAATGCCCAGATAGGAAAATTAATCTCCAGAATAACCAATGATACTGCTATTATCCAACGATTTTTTTCCTTAGGTTCCCATATCTTGGTAGTCTCCATCTTAACATTAACCGGTATTACCTTTATATCTCTCTACATGAACTGGAAACTTACCCTTTTTGCAATGCTCCCCATGCCTATTCTTATGATTTTCATTCGCAGTTACAGCCGTATTGCTCATAAGATATACAGACTCTTAAGAAAAGAATGGGGAAACTTTTCTGCTCAGGTTAATGACAATCTCGGTGGTATTAAGGAGATAAAATCTTTTGCCCGGGAGAATTATGAGGAAGAAAAGTTTGATTACGAGAATAATCGCGTTTGTTCTCTGGGGATTAAAGTAGCTGATGTTAGTGCTTTCTACGAGCCCCTGATAGTTTTTTTTAGTTCTTTGGGGACTGTGTTGGTGATAGGTCTGGGTGGCTGGTTATGCTTTAAGGGGGAAATGCAACCTGGTGATTTAGTAGCATTCCTTCTCTACTTAAATCTTCTTTATCAGCCCCTATGGCAGATAAATCAATTGGTAAACATGTGGGAACATGCTCGTGCAGCAAGTGAACATATCACTCAGATAATAAGAATCCCTCCCGAGGTTTACGAAAGTCCCCGAGCGATAAAACTTTCCCATCCTTTGAAAGGTACAGTAGAGTTTGAGAAGGTTTCCTTTTCCTATTCAGGGAGGAAGATAACTTTAAAAAATATAAATTTTAAAGTGAGGAAAGGAGAAAAAGTGGCCATAGTTGGACCTACTGGTTCGGGGAAGACTTCCTTGGTAAGTCTTATCCCCAGATTCTACGATCCTGATGAAGGGAGAATTCTTATCGATGGAAGAGATATCCGGGATTATAAGTTGACTTATTTAAGAAACAACATTGGGATTGTCTTTCAAGACCCTTTCTTATTTACCGGTACTATCAAGGAAAATATCCTCTATGGAAGACCAAGTGCTTCCCTGGAAGAGGTAGAAGAAGCAGCCAAGGCAGCCAATATACATGAATTTATAATCTCTCTACCTGAGGGATACTCTACACAGGTAGGAGAAAGGGGTGTGAAACTCTCCGGTGGTGAGAAACAGAGACTGGCAATAGCCAGAGTAATACTTAAGGACCCCCCTATTCTCATCCTTGACGAGGCTACCTCTTCCTTGGATTCTTATACAGAAAAGTTGGTTCAGGAAGCACTGGATAGGTTGATGGAAGGAAGAACATGTTTCATTATTGCTCACAGGCTCTCTACCATTAAAAATGCGGATAGGATATTGGTAATGGATAATGGTCAGATAGTAGAGGAAGGTACTCATGAGGAACTATTAAGGAGAAACGGTCTTTATACCCATTTATACAAACTACAGTTTGAGATAAGCAAAAAGGAACTCTTAGAGATTTTGAAAGCCTAAAAATTGCCTTATGGCCTCCTATCTTTCCTTAATAGAGGGGGGAGAACTGGAGAGAAGGAAAGAAAAACTTTACCAGTTACTTTCTCCCTGTCGTCTGTGTCCTCGAGAGTGTGGTGTAGATAGAAAGAAAGAAAAGGGTTTCTGCGGAGGGGGATGGAAGGTTAAGGTAGCCAGTTTTGGCCCTCACTTTGGAGAGGAAAGGGAGCTTGTAGGGAGACATGGTTCAGGCACTATTTTCTTCTCCGGATGTAATCTTAAGTGTGTCTTCTGCCAGAATTATGATATAAGCGTTTTAGAGCATGGAGAGGAAATGGAGGCAGAAGAGTTAGCTGAAGCCATGTTATTCTTGCAGAGACTGGGATGTCATAACATTAATCTGGTTACTCCCACTCACTTTGTCCCCCAGATAATAGATGCTCTAATCATAGCCGTGGAGAGAGGGCTTCGTCTTCCCTTAGTCTATAACTGTGGAGGATATGAATCTGTGGAGACTTTGAGATTGCTGGAGGGGATAATAGATATTTACATGCCTGACATTAAGTATGGAGACTCTTCGGCAGGAGAAAAATATTCTCATGTACCTGATTATTTCCAAGTAGTCAAGGAGGCAGTAAAAGAGATGTATAGACAGGTGGGAGACTTAGTAGTTAAGGGAGGAATTGCGGAAAGAGGGCTTCTGGTAAGACATCTGGTTCTCCCTCATAATCAGGCTTTCTCCCGTGAAGTATTCAGATTCCTGGCTCAGGAGATTTCTCCCCACACTTATGTAAATATAATGGATCAGTACCGTCCCTTATTCCGAGCCTTTCAATTTCCAGAGATCTCTCGTTTTCCCACCCGGCAGGAGTATCTGGAGGCAGTAGAGATGGCCTGGGAGGAAGGTCTGTATCGGGGTTTTGAGGCAAAGCGGACCAGATGGTTATAAAGATGAGAGAGGAATGAATATCAGTCTCTCCCTCTCTGGTAGTAAATATATGGATACGTAGATGCCTTATGGCTGACCTTATAAATCCCGAATAAGAGATTCTTCTTTACAGTTAGGAAAATAGGGACATTGTAGGCAATCTTTCCATACTTTATGAGGTAAGTTTTCCTTGGGAATCTTCCGAAATCCCATTTTTTCAAAGTAATGGGGAATAGAGGTAAGCACAAAGACTTTTTCAATGCCTAAGGATTTTGCTTCCTCTATAGATTTTTCCACCAGCCTTCTGCCTATTCCCTTACTCCTCCATCCTTTCTTAACTACCAGAGAGCGTATCTCTGCCAGATTTTCCCATACCGGATGTAAAGCACAGCATCCCACCACTTTCCCGCTCTCACATACCACCCAGAAGTCTCTAATCTTTTCATAGATCTCAGAGAGAGAACGAGGGAGTAAAAGGTTTTCTTTTCCCCCTTCCTCAATGAGTTTCTGAATTATGGGAGCATCTTCCATTCTGGCTTTTCTAAATTCCATTTTATTCACCTATGATTATCTTTTTCACCTTATCCAATACTTGGAGGGCATCTCCTGTAGATTGAGAGGCTTTAATTTCTTCTCTTCGGGAGTAAAGGTGGAGGGCTTTCTTCATGATATTAGCAAAGATTTCCTTGGACAATTTCATAGACTTTACCGGGTCGGTCCGGTAAGTAAACTGGTCTTCTCCAAACCATCCACTATATCCTGTATCTATGGCTGCATAGCAGAACTCTACCATTTTCCAGATATCCCCTGTTCCTGCTATCCTATCTTCATCGTTAGAGTGGGTTTTAGCGGTATTTATATGGAAGTTAATGATAGGAACATTAAGATTTTTTAAAGCATAGACTGTAAAAGCAGGTTCCACTGCATACATCTGTTCATGCCCGTAATCAATCACTACCCCCATGTTTTGGGTATTGCTTCTGGAGTTAACTTCCTTTACTATTAATCCTGCCAGGTGTGTTGTAGGAATGATCATATTCCCTTCTCTGGGTTCGTGGAGTTTTGCTTCTACCCCAAAACGTAGACCTGCTTCCCTGGCTTTCTCATTTATAGCCATGCATCCCTCCAACAGGTGTTGTATTCTCTGTGAGTAATCTACTTCAAAGTTGTAATCCCATCCATCTGTACCCGGCCACAGAGAGAGACTGCTACATCCTATCTGGTGGGCTATCTCTACTGCCTGTAGAGCCATATCCAGGCTTTCTTCCTGACCCGGGAGTCAGGGTGAGTAATGCTTCCCCATTTCCAGAAGGGTTTGGAGAAAAAATCCAGATTCATATTGGTAGGAATAAGGGAGTAATCTTCCAGAGCCTCTTTTATCTCTTTAATTTTCAACTTATCTACTTTTTGCTTCTCGTCCAGAAAAAGGGTATTGTGAAGTTCAATCCCCTTTATTCCTGCCTGGGCTACTCTCTCCATCTGGGAGATTATGTCTGAGGATGAAACTGTGTGGTAACCTCCGGGAGCAAATCTATCTGAAAAGTCACCCGCACACCAGTGTCCGGCAGAAAACTTAATGTCAAACCGGGTAAAGAATTTTTCCACTTCCTCTCCCTCTAAGTAAGAAGGAAATTCCTCTAAACCGGAAAGAGTCTCCTTGTCTACCTTCATTTTCTTAACACCTCCCTTTTAATTGGTACATTCTCGTTTATTATATAATAGGGGACTAAAAAGGGTAAAGAAGTTCTTTTTTAAAGGAAAATCCTTTTTAGCGGAACTTCCGTAATTTCATAACTTATGTTCATTAATGCAGTTAAAAAGTTGAAAAATTTGCTTTCACGTGGTAGCATTTAAAAAGAAAGGAGGTGAGAAAGAATGTTAAAGAAGATTCGAAGCCTCTATGGAACATTCCCCATCATTAACGGAACCTGGGCTTTCACCTTAATTGAATTGCTGGTGGTAATAGCCATTATTGCTATTCTGGCTGCTATGCTCTTACCTGCCCTTCACAGAGCAAGAGAACAAGCACGCACAGCAGTCTGTCAGAATAACTTAAAGCAGATTAGTATTGGACTGGCGATGTATCGAAACGAGTTTGATGGAGCAAATGTACCATCTCACTACTGGTTTAGTAGTGGACCCAGGCCGCGCTACTCCTGGTGCTGGGTATTGAACCAGTATATGAATGATGAAGACCTTTTCATATGTCCATCTCGACCGGAGTGGAATTTCCAGAGTAACGGTAGCGGTTGGTATAACAATAAAACGTGGTTTGGTGGATATATTGCTAACGGGAATATTCACGTAGTATATGACCTTACCGGTACTTATGTGGGTGTACGCCCCAGTTTTCAAGATAATCTTGTTTATGATTCCGAAGTAATTGATTCCGGAGGAACCATTGAAATTTTTGATGCTTGGGGAGGACATGGCTCGGCACATCCTACCTCTGTAGATTATATTGGAGGTGGAGGCAATTATGGTGATGACCCTGCTCGCTGGTATGTAGAGACTAATGTATGGGAATACTGGTATGGTGCTGGTAATAGAGACGACTATATAGCAGATAGAGATAGACACAATGGAGGACTGAATTATCTCTTCTACGATGGACATGTGGAGTGGCTAAGACCGGAGTTTGTTTTAGAGAATGAAGAGTTACTGATGGATAAAACTAAAGTTGGGCCTTAGAGAGATAACACAAAACTAAAAAGGGGGGAATATCCCCCCTTTTTTTTAAGGGAAAATTTTAGAGGAGTGAAGGAATGAGCAGAATAGTGA
>Ga0190286_1000660_pt1 | contig 13838 bp, 13 predicted proteins | sample 48691834_MG_FD_183241 | JGI IMG/M metagenome (GOLD analysis project Ga0190286, IMG submission 183241) | Hydrothermal vent microbial mat bacterial communities from Southern Trench, Guaymas Basin, Mexico - 4869-18-3-4_MG | ecosystem: Environmental > Aquatic > Marine > Hydrothermal vents >... | reverse complement strand
AGGGAATTTCTCTATATAGTTTCGATTCCAGTTTTTAGATGTTATTCTATAATCCTAGAGAATAGGAAAGATATATTATGTAGTTAGTTTTCCTCTCATGGGGGTGATGTATTTGGTGGATTGGCTTATACTGTTGGCTTTAGCTGTTCCGATTATAGTGGTTATTGGTTTAGTCATATACTTCATCTCGATCTACAATAGACTCTATAGTCTTAAGAATTCGGCTGAGGCTACACTGGGTCAGGTTAGGGTTGCGTTGAAGAAGAGGCTTGATATGATAGATCAGCTTCTCGGAGCTGTTAAGAGTTATGCGAGATTTGAGAGGGAGACTTTTGAGAGAGTGACGCGTTTGAGGAGTGAGGTTTTCAAGGCTGGTGCTGGTAAGCTTAGTGAGATAGATCGTGAATCTAGTAGGATTCTTGGTGGTATACTCGCGGTTGCTGAGAACTATCCAGAGCTGAGGACTTCTGAGACTGTTTCAAAGCTTATGGATGCTATTAAGAATCTTGAGTCTGAAATAGCTAGGCACAGGTACACTTACAATAATATTGTTCAGACATTCAACATAATGTTGGATACTATTCCCTCTAAGTTCGTAGCAGCCTCTCTAGGGATGGCTAAGATGGAGTATTTGAAGTTTCCTGAGGAGGTGGAGAAGAGACCTAAGATAGAGTTTTGAGGGTAAGTATATGGGTGAGATCAAGCAGCTCTTAGTAGTCCTCACTCTTACTGTAATCATAGGGATCTTGGGGCTCACTCTATCTCGCTATATTCCGATTCTGCTCGAAGGGGATGTGGTCGTCTTAGAGTATAGAGCTGAGCTCTATCTGAATGGAACTCTGGTTGAGGAGTATGTTTATGAGATTAGAAAGCCTGGAAAGTTTAAAATGCTCTATAGGATCTGGGATGCTCCTCTATCCACTAGTAGGCTTGAAATGCCATGTGTAACTGTTCTTAAGGTTGAGGTTCCAAAGGGAACTGTGGGATATATCAAGGATCACGCTGGGCGTGTCTATTCTAAATCGCATACTCGTGTGATATCAAGTTTGGCAGAGTGTAATGAAGTTGGGTGCTATAAGCCTGGTAGATTTGATGCTGGTAGGTACAAGGTTAGATATGTCTTCAGACTGTATCCACCAGTTGAGTACGATGGGAGGTTATGTCATCTAAATCTAAAGCTTGCGGATGAGCATATCCCATACTTAAGTGTCAGTATACTCATAGAGAATAATGGGCTTATTGAGAGAGTATACCCTCATCCTCCCTCGCTTGAGGTTGTTGAAGGATCCAATATAGAGCTTAGGGGGTATAGTTGGAAGGATGAACTTCTTGAAGTTGAGCTTCTACTTAAGCCTGAAGCCCTGAAGTACCTAGATTGTTTTGTTAGGAAAATTGATGATGTCGAGTCTAGAACTGTCTGGCCTAATCTGATCTATAGTTTTCAATACTCTGTACTTAAGATACTTAGCTGGATTGTTGAGATTACTGTCTTGGCGGTTCCTTTTCTTCTCCTGGTGATCTACATTAAGTATGGTAGGGAGAGAAGTTATACAGTTCCGAGGTACTTGAGTTTTGTTCCAAATCCAGCGAGGAAGCCATGGGTTGTAAATTTAGTCTTTAAGGGGGATGCTCTTGACTTTGATGAAGATGGATTCTATGCTACTATTCTAGATCTCCATAGGAGGGGCAAGATCAGGATAATCCCTAGAGATGGTGATCTCTTGATTAAGATTGTAGATAAGAATGTTGATGATAGGTATGAACGCCGTGTTCTGAGATTTCTATCTAGGTTCTCGGTTAATGATACTGTCGATACTAGGTACATGAGGGAAAAGATAGAAGAGCTTAAAGATGATAGGCTTAGAATTTCTGAACTATCTCGTGAACTCAGATACCTAGTATCCAGTCCAGACAGGAGGGTGGCATTGAAATTTATGATCAGCGGTAGGAGTAGGGTAGCTGTTTTCATGGTTGTATCGATAATTCTCCTCGTAGTCTCTATAGTACTCACAGACCTCATACCGGGTGCAGGGCTTACGGTTATGAAAGCTATGATAGGATCTGGAGTACTCTTAGTTCAATCGATAGTAGCTATTTCGGCTCCCTCAACTCTCTTTGGGAGGTGGAAGGGTGTAGAGTATAAGGAGAAACTCGAATGGGATGCCTTTAGAAGACTTCTCTCAGACCTAGCCTTGATAAGGCAGTATGCTCCTCAGGATTTATCGATGTGGGGTGAGTGGTTAGTGTACGGGACGGCTCTGGGTGTCGGGGACAAGGTGGTCGAGGCGATGAAGGAGCTGAATGTACATTTACCTGAAGCGAGTATACTGACCGTAATGCCCACAACATTCAGACCTATTATAACTGCTGCTAGTCCTCCTAGTAAGGGAGGAGTTACGGGAGGATTTGGAGCTGGTGGGGGGTTTGGAGGAGGAGGGGGTGGAGCAAGGTAATCTATTTGTAAGTTTTTACTATTTTCCAGATCACCTCTACTAGTAATCTCACTCAGTCCTTACTACCTAGTATTCCCCCACAGTTCCACGTTCTTTTGCGTACTCTATCGACTTCATGTAGATGAAGTAACCAATACTAACAGTGATGAGAGCGGATAGGACTAATGGTATTAACTGATCCATCATTAATGTCAAAGGCTCAGCTCTTAGCATAGCTCCTCTTAGCATTTCTAGGATGTATGTTTGTGGGAGGATTAGTGATACGTATTGTAGAGACTCGGGGAGAAGTTGGTATGGGAACCAAACACCGGAAAATAATCCACTAAGCATTGTGAAGAACCAAGTCACAGGATCCCATCTTTTAGTTATGACTTGAATGCCAGCACTTATCATCCCTAGACCCCACATCACGGCAACTCCTAAGATTATGGCTGTAAGAGTTGAAATGGGATCTATATTGAATTTAGCTCCAAATAACATAGCTACAGCGAAATAGGTCAAGAACTGGAAGATTCCTATTAAGTATCTGAAGAGTACTGAGCCTATGATTATTTCGTAGAGCCTCGCTGGTATCAAGAGTCTCCACATTAGGTTCCAAGGATTTATAGCCATTCGTGGAGCCATTAAAGAGGTATAGATTATGTAGTTGTATGCCATACCCACTATTAGGAACGAGAGAAAAGATCCGTATTTGACAATGAGTTCTTTTTCGTAAAGAGTAACATAAGTCCCCAAGAACGCATAAGTGAATGCTCCAACTACTGTATTTAAGAGCCAGAAGAATAACTCGTATTTGTAGGCTAGCCACTCTTTAAAGTCTATGTAAAGGAATCCCAAGAGTCTCTTAGCTTGCATTTTTCTCACCTCTTAGAATCCTCATTATAACTTCTTCAATATCTATCTCTTTCTTGTGAAAAGAGTGTACTAGTACATTATTATTGATCGCCATCTTTAGGACTTCATTAGCCACTTCCAGACTACAGTCCTTAACGAGAAATTCAAGTTTATGATTACCAACTTGATACCACTCAACATCGAGTTCTTTCAACTTAGGCACTAAGTCATTTAGTCTACTAATAGATTTGGGGTCAACCTCAAGGACGTAGGAATTTCTGATATTACTAGGTACTAAATTCTTCAGCTCGTTAACTGGCTTTATGGCTACTATTTTTCCCTTGTTTATTATAGCTACTCTATCACATGTTTCCTCAACTAATCTTAAGTCGTGAGTACTAAGGAATATGGTCCTATCCTCATCTCCAAATTTATTTCTAACCATTTCCCTAAACTTAGCTACGAACATTATGTCTAGGCCCTTAGTTGGTTCATCGAGAAATACTACTGAAGGATTGGGTAATAAAGCCCTAGCGAGTGCTAATTTTTGCTTCATTCCTTGGGAGAGTCTCTGATACCACTTATCCCAATGCTCTTCTTCTAACTTGACCAACTTAAGTACCTCTTTAACCCTCTCCTTAGGATTGGGTAGTAAATATGCATATGCATAGAATAGTAAATTTTCAAATGCTGTTAGGCGCCACCCAAATCCTCTTCGGGAATCCTCTGGAAGTACGCCTATTCTCTTCCTAACTTCAAGACTTTCTTTTATAACATCGTAACCTAGCACTTTAGCTTCTCCTGAATCCGGGATCAGTACAGTAGTCAAAATTTTCACTATCGTAGTCTTTCCAGCTCCATTGGGACCTAAGACCCCGAAAACTTCACCCTTTCTAACTTTAAAGGATACTCCATCTAGTGCAACTACTTTCTCCCTAGTCCTTTTAGCACCAAATAACATCGCTACTCTGTCTCTAAAGCGAGTTTTATCGTAGCTCTTCTCTAAATTATCAACTTCTATTGACAGTTCCATTGAGGCTCTACCTCTAAATGTTAGACATTCATATACACATAATTGCTATTCTAGATGAGCGGATAGCATATAAACATTACGGAAAACTCATTACATAGGAGTAATTAAATGCACTGTGACATACGTAACTATTCCAAGAGTTAAACAATGCCTTTAACTTTCAAGATTAATTGTCTAGATTTACTTCTTAAGTACTCCTACTACTAGGCTCTCTTTGAAGTGTTCATTTTTACTGAGTGCAATCAATAAGGCCTCGGTATGTGTATATGTATGTGGGATTCTGTTTTCTTCTTATGAGAATTTGATTAAGCAGAGTGTTTACTTCTCTGGATAGACTACCGAAGACTTCATTTCTTAACTTAGGAGGGCATTCTTCTAAATGAAACTCCACTTTAACACTCTCTATTTTTCCCGAGAAGAAGATTTTTACAGTAATAGAGAGTTAAAGACTTTAGGAAATCATGTTTTATTCCCAAAAGAATGAAAGGTGAAAACTAAAAGGGAGAGTTATTGAAAGAGGAGATAGAGCGATAGTAGGCCTTCAATTAACTTAAGAAAGAAACTAAGTCTAATGGATTCCAAAGCTTACACATGTCTATTAATGCATCTATGAGTTAAACTTGTAGACCTGTTCTTGTAAGGGAATAGAGGCTACCATAAAGCCTTGTTTATTAGCGTTCTATGGAAAATTTAAAATACCTCGTTTTAATCTTCTAGTGGGGTAGTGCTATGCCTAGAGCGGTGAGAATAAGACTCTTTAGTAACTCTATAGAGAGCATAAACTATGTATGTGAGGAGATTAAAAGTATAAGTGAACGTACTGGTGTGAAGATAAGGGGTCCTATCCCCATACCCACTGAACGTATTGTAGTCACTGTGAGGAAGGCTCCTTCTGGAGAGGGTTCTCATACTTTCGATCACTGGGAGATGAGGATTCATAAGCGTATTATCTACATGGATGCTGATGAAAGAGCTATCAGGGAGCTCATGAGGATTAGGGTTCCTCTTGATGTTAAAGTCGAAATTGAAATGGTTTAGCATTCTACAGTTCTATTCCTAGATACTAGCAATATTCGCATCTTGATAACTTAAACTCTCAGATTGACCTAATTGTTGTATTATATTTTGAAAGGTAATATAATCAGGGTCTTTCGACGAGGAATAGTATCTTTACTTTAGCTCTATATTCTACTATTTCATCATCTTTTACTTCAGCTGTGAATTCTTCTACTTCTACTCTTACTATGTTCCTAACGGTTTTCGAGGCTTCTCTCATTACTGATCTAACAGCATCTTCCCAACTTTCTCTAGAAGTTCCTATGAGTTCTATGTACTTGTAGACTGGCATGTTTTTTGTTAGTTATATTCTAATTTAATTGTTTTGAACTTTCCTATAGCATATTATTAGATAATAAAGCTAAATTTTCCTAGAGATCACATAAAGAAGTAATCCTCTTAGATGTGAGGAAAATTCATGCTACATGGTTCAGAATCTCCTCAAGTGTTAACCAGTTAACATCGTTTAATTTAAAGCCTAGTGATGTGATCTTATGTCTATGCCAGTTAAACCTACCTATCTCGTCTAATCTATGTGCGTCTGAGGTCGGAGTTATCTTAATACCCCTCTCTATACATAGTCTAAGGAAGGTATTTGAGGGATCTCTATGGTGATAGTTTAACTCTACTACCACTCCGCTATCCTTGAGTTCATCTACTACCTCTAGGATGTACTCCGTTGGGGGATTTATCTTATACCATGCTATGTCTGTAGGATGGGCTATTACAAGTACCTCTCCTGAGGTTATAACCTTCCTTAATGTACTACTCCACCATTTATAGAGTTTCTCTCCAGTTAATCCAGGTCTTATATGGAGTGCTGCTATTAGTATGTCAAATCTCTTTCTAATACTTCTCTCCACTATTAACTCTCCATTTAGATTCACATCCACCTCCATTCCAGTAAGTAGTATTATGGGTGGATTTACTGTTGCGATATCTCTAAAGTAGCTATCTATCCACTGTGGTCTAGGTGTTGTTCCATGATCCGTTATAGCAATAAGCTCTATTCCTCTCTCCACAGCTACCTCTATATTCTTTTCTATACTCACATCAATTCCGCAGGGCGAGTAGTTGCTATGCACATGTATATCCGTCCTGGGGAGAGTAGACATGATGTACTATGACTTAATTAGTATTTTAGCTCTTCGTCACCTCATGAGGGAAGGAGAACTACAATATCTCTATTTGGCACTCTATGTAACTTAAGTTAAGCGTATAAGAGAGATCAATAGATAGGCTCTATATGTAAGAGATAGTCTAGAGCTGATCTGAATAATATCGTCTATAGGTGTACATGTCCGTTTTCTATATATTAGGTAGTGAAGGATACGGTAGCTGTCTATGAGTAGAGTGTACAAAATAGGATTAATAGTAATGTTAATGCTATTGATAACCCTAGCTAAGGGATCGATGACCTATGGTGAACCTGAGATAACATATTATGCTAGAGTGTCTGTAGTACTCACTAGAGAAGACGTGCAGAATATATCTTTAGGGAGTGGAGAGATTAAGGAGTTCTCTCCGATGCCTGCACCAAAGGGGTATAAGCTAATGTACTTAGAGGTAGCTTCAGATGATACATTCCCCGAGAGTATAATCCCCATAAGCTTTGATAAGAAAATCGAGTGTACTAACGGTGTAAGAGCCGTAATCTCAACGGGGAGAACTATTAAACTAGTGAATCAAGCTGAGGACACTACTGAGTTCACAGTGATCATAAGACATGTCTACATTAAGGACTATAAACTTCCTATTGTCGACAATAAGGTAGAGGTAACCATAGAGAGTATTCCTGAGCCATTTACGGTAGAGAATGTGGAGTTTAAGGTAGCTACGGATAATTACCTGCCTATAGGAATAGTCCATGTCATAGATCCACAGGGTAGAGATTTACTTGAGCCGACTACCCAAGCTTCCCTACCCGCCGATGCAGTGAACTTTGATCCACACCACGTTAGAGTCAAACTTAGCGAGCACCTTGGTACTGGTACCTATATCATAGAGTTTGAAACTTCCAATGAATATATACTTTCATGTTCCTATCTAGTACTTCAGAAAGAATTCCTCAATACGACCATACCTCCTAGGAGTACTAAGAGCTTTTCATACGGAGATTCCTCAGCCAAGCTCATCGGATACGCTGTAGTACTATATGGTCTCGCACCAAGCGGAAAGATAAGAGGAGATGTACTGATAGAGGGGGCTCCTGTCGATAGAGTATATGATAAGAATGAAGACATAAAGATCGAAGGGGTCTCTTACTTAGTTCCCCCCATAGAGTTCAGACTATGGGTTAGGGCTTTTGTTGTGTTCGGTAAGGAGTTCACAATAATTAACTCTATGAATCATCCCGTGAGTATGATATACGTTCCTCTAGCTATAAGGGAAGTGGGCGTGTGGAGTGAGAAGGGCTTGACTATCACTATAACAGAGGAGGATGTAAGTGATTCAGAGTATGCCTACCTCGTAGTCCAGATGCCATCCTATGGTGCTATTGAGGACTTGATAACTCCTGGAGGGGCATCTATGAGCGGATATTTGGACAGTCGTATAATGTGGGGAGGTCAGGAGGCTAGAAGTCTCAGTGTAAAATGGGATGAGATGTATATTCAGGTTAAGAGTGGAAGTCTCATAGATGTTGGAGTGTATAGGGTAAAGATAGCGTGGAAGGAGTTCAAATTGCATGTAATAGATGCTAATGGCAAACCCATAGCTGGCGCTAATGTCGTACTGAATGAGACTACAAATATCTTTACTACAGATAGCGAGGGAATGGTCACAATAAGACCATGGAAGCCAGGAATACACATGGTAAAGGTGATCTTCAGGGGTACTGAAGTATACAGTTGCTACCTATCAGAGCTCTCTGAGGACGAGGTGAATGAGATCGCGTGTGAAGTCTACATGCTGGCAGTGAGTACAGTAAGTGTACTGGGTAATCCAATACCACATGCTACGGTAGAGGTCATAAAGAGTCCTGGAAACGAGGTAGTATATAGGTGTGAAACAGGGGATCAGGGGTCAGTAGTAATTGATCAGCTTCCAAAAGGTAACTACGATATTAGAGTAGCCTATAAGAGATTAGAAGCTATAGAGAAGAACTTCGCCTTAGAGAAGAATGAAGAGGTTAGGATAGCTTTAGGAATGCTCTTCGAATTACCATTCCTAGGAATACCAATAACAACAACTGAGGGGGCACTGATAGGAGGAGTAGCTGCAGCTGCAGTAGCATTTAAGCTCTGGAGAGGAAGGAGTAAAGAGGAGTTCAAAGAAGCTACGATAGAAGATGTTGAGGACTAATTTTCTTTTTATTTTTAATTTAATCATCAGTTACAATTTACCTCTACCCCTTATTCGTGAATGTTTGGAATGTATCTATAACAAGGTTACCAGCTTAAATCAGTCTTCTAATTGCTCCGATTTCGAACTCAGCCTTAATTCCGTTTTCTGTCTTTTCTAGAAGTTTCTCAGCTAGCTTAACCTCATCATACATTCTATCTAATACAAGCAGAGTCATTATGACGTAGGGGCAGAGATGCTCTTTACCTATGTAGGGGTGTATGTATGGAGCATAAGCTTCTCAGCTAGGAGATCAGGAGTTAAATTCCTAACCTCACTATAGATAAGAGAATTTTTATAGACCTAAAAGCCATAGTCGCAAAAGTAGCCTTAACTACCTCATACTCAGTTTTAAAGTAGGCATAGAGTGGAATTTGCATGAGGATTTCAATTATATCCCTCTCACTATCTCCTACCTTCCTCTTTTTCTTTCGTTGGCTGTATAAATAAGATCTACGTAATACCTAATAAATAATATTAAAAATCCCTCTAAAATAGATCCTCACCTAGATTACGGAATTTGGCTCTTGAGAGTTAAGTTGACTTCTAAGGTACTAATCTTTAGCAACTGATGAACGCCATGATAATGAGGAGAGAGAAGAAGGTATGGAAATTCGCTACTGCTCAAGAAGGAGTGGAAGTTAGAAATCTATGGTAATATAGCCTATTATTAGTGCTATCCATAGTCCTTATATACGTAAGATCACACCTTTTCATGGTGTCAGAATGATAATTGTAAAATCCTCCTCTGGTGACAAGTTGTATGTCGATGGTTATCGAGTGAGGATTGTTGAGAGACTCAATCTTCCCTCAGTTGAAGAGAGACTAAAAGCCATAAGAGAGGCAGGTTGGAATACTTTCCTCCTTAAGAACAAAGACGTATTCCTTGACATGCTAACCGATAGTGGTGTAAATGCTATGAGTGATAAACAACTTGCCGCAATGATAGCCGCTCAGGATTCCTATGCTGGTAGTATGACATTCTACGAATTTGCTAGTGCAGTAAAGGATGTCCTAGGGTATGAATATGTAATGCCTACTCATCAGGGAAGGGGTGCTGAGCATATAATAGCTAGGACATTTATTGAGAAAGGATCTGTTATACCAATGAATTATCACTTTACCACTACTAAAGTTCACTTTGAACTTGCAGGTGGTAAGGTACTTGAACTTTATATCGATGAGGCACTTAATACTAAGAGTAGACATCCATTTAAGGGTAATATGGATATAGAGAAATTAAGAAAATCAATTAAGAAGTATGGTAGAGAGAGAATACCCTTCGTCAGAATGGAGGCGACTACTAACCTATTAGGTGGTCAACCCTTTTCTATGGAGAACCTCAGGGATGTCAAGGAGGTATGTGAAGAGTATGGTATACCGCTAGTCCTAGATGGTAGCATGCTAGACTGGAATGCCTATCTTATTAAACAGAGAGAAACTGGGTACTCGAATAAGTCGCTTGCTGAGATAGTTAAAGAGATGTGCTCACTTGCTGATATATTCTATGCGAGTACTAGGAAGATAGCATGCGTAAGGGGAGGGTTTATCGCAACTAATAACAAGGAGTACTTCAATAGAATGAGGGTACTGTTACCAGTATATGAAGGCTTCTTTACGTATGGTGGTATGTCCATAAAGGAAGTAGGTGCAATGGCTGTTGGAATAAGAGAGATTATTGACGAGTCTCTCGTAGGTTCTGAAGTTGAGTTCATAAGAATATTTGTAGAGGAACTGGATAGACGTGGTATTCCTGTAGTTACACCACCTGGTGGGCTAGGTGCTCATCTAGATGCTATGAAGTTTCTCCCTCATATCCCTCAGAATGAGTATCCAGCAGGAGCGCTCGCAGCAGCACTCTACTTGGTTTCAGGGATAAGAGCTATGGAAAGAGGAACAATGTCTATGGAAAGAGATGAACTAGGTAGAGAAGTGTTCTCTGATCTTGAGCTTGTAAGAATTGCCTTCCCCAGAAGAGTATACTTGAGATCTCATGTGGACTATGCTATAGATAGGATAACTTGGCTATTTGAACATCGCGATCTAGTTAAAGGTCTTAAGTGGATATATGAACCTCCAGTACTCAGGTTCTTCCTCGGAAGGCTCAAGGATATCGATAACTGGGGAGAGAAGATATGTGAAACCTATAGAAAGGAACTTGGCGAATACTGAATTACATGCTATGTCCTAAATACCTATAGATCCCTATGAACGAGTATCTGATAGTAAGAAATACTATCACTATATCAGGTGGTAGATGAAGTACTGTTGAAGATTTCAGTAGTAAATAAATAGGCCTACGGTTTAACTATCAGAGGTAGTATAAGTGCAATCAATAGTCATAAGTAGAAGATTTGATGAGATCACTCTCCGTGAAGAGGAATACTATAGCTATCTAGAGTTCATTATCGAAAGTATTAAGGACTACCTAGGCGATAAAGTGACATTCTCCATGAAGTCTTTTTATGAAGGGCTTCCAGCTCTACTGTTCAGAGTTTCTGTAAATGGTAAAAGTACGGATGTCCTAGTAGTATCCAGCACTAACCCTTGGTATAGGATATCTACTGAGGAGGGGGTATCCACGAGAGTTGTATACGAGATAGCCAGATTGCTGGATTGGATCACTGTGGTGTACTTTGAGACTAAGGGTAAAGGTGTAGTATACTATGCCTTTGTTCCAAAAATGGATATTGCGCCACCAAAATACGAGACTACTACACATAAGTTCTTTGGGAAGCTATTTTTTGGCAATATGGTAGTCTTCTTCGCTCTCTCATTGATAATATTCTATGCACTATGGCTCATCTTCAGATCTTGGACACCATATGTGTTAGTACTATCTCAAATACCCATTCTATTCATAGCTCCCAAGATCATAGAAAAGGGCTTTGGCGATTGGGTTCTCAGTAGGGACAATAGATACGTGTACCTGGTTGGTATTAGAGCCCCCTTAGACATATATCCAAAATTACTAAAGGAATTCTTCTATCCTCATAGATTCGAATTTAAGAGGAGAATTTACCTAGAGAGAGTCTCTAGGGGTGAAGATGTCGATAAGGATTATGTTAAAGCTCTACTCAAAGATTATGGAGTTGAAATCCCAGAAGAAGATATAGTCATAAAAAAGTTTGATATATTTAATATTGTAGAAAGAGTCTTCTCAAAGTTCAAGCTTAGAATGCCAAAGATAATAATAGCTAATATGGTACTCCCAAATGCCGCCGCTACAGGAGCTATTAGCAGTTATTCTGGGCTACTGATAACTACAGGGCTATTGACCCAGTTAAATGAGGAAGAAATAGAAGCAGTATTAGCTCATGAGGCAAGTCATCTAAGAAACCATGATACAATAATCTTTTATATATTATCCTCCATAGAATATCTCCTAAGAATATTCGTATTTTATAAATTCTGGTATATATTTTTCACAGTTCCACTTCTTGAAATCCTCTACCTCTTCTTATCCCTCACTTTATTATTTTTCATAGGTAAATTTGTCGAGGCCAGGGCCGACAGTGAAGCAGCTTTAAGGCTTAGTAGAGGCAAAGAACTTGCTAATGCATTGAAGAAAATAGGATTAAGGAGGCTTATCAGAGAGAGAAGTGTACATGGAAGGTTAAATGCGTGGTTAAGATGGGATGTACATCCTCCACTCTCCTTTAGAATAGAAAGACTGGAGAAAATAGCTGTAGATGTCCATATGAGGAGGAGACTTGAACGAAGTCTATGGTTATCCTCCATAGTGGATTGTATATCAGATTTTAAGAGTACCCTACTAAGATCTATTTGATGAAATGTCCTATATCTTTACTACTTCCACTCCCAACTCCTCAAACCATGGGATTAATTTATCTCTATGCCTCTTTTTAAGCCCCTTTCTATCCATTACTGCTATATTGGCTTCTTCTAGAGTTCTCTTAAAAGCCTTAAAGACTATTTCTTTAGTCAAGTCGTCTATAACATACCTTGGTGATATATGACCTATAGCTATGTCCCCTTCTTCTAGAACATACTTAGTTATAGAGGGAGCATAATGTGGACCACCAAATGCTACTGCAGCTGGTCTTCTTGACCTCTTTTTAAGCACCTCAAGAATGACAGTGGCTATGATTTCACCAGCTTCTCTTCTTCTCCACTCCTTTTCAGTACTCCCAATCTCTATGAAAACTGTAGGGGTATTTTCTATGTAGGGTCCATGGTGTGTTACCTCATATGTTGTGTGCCATTCTTCTAGCCTGTATTCATAGAGGAGCTTGATCATGTTCGTGAGGACGTTTGCAGGAGAAATACATAGTTCCCCTGGAAGTCCTCCGAATTTTGCTTCACTCGTCCAGTTTCCTGGAGTATGAGCTGATAGTGTTTTGAAGCCAGAGATAGATTCGTGTCTACTCGCGAATATAAACATACTGGCCTCTACTAGTTCGTCAAATCTCTCTAAGTGTATTAGTTCTTTTCTCACTATACATATATCCAATTCCTTCCCCGAGTAGTATATCATGTCTTTTCTAAATCCTTCTCTTAGTCTAAAACTCGACTTCTCTAATAGGGAGTTTATTATATTCATACTAGCTGGATCTATCGTAGATCCTATGACTAAAGGTTTCTTGTTCATGTTCAGTATCCCCGCTTTATATATTTAATAACTATAAAGCTTAAATATACTGAGCTACGCTCATAGTAGGTGATGAGGGGCCCAAGCTATGATGCATGATATAATCCATAATGGACTGATCACTATACTTCAGGTAGAGCTCACAACCGATCAAATGGTAATCCTAGCACTAACATTTAGTGTGATATCCACAGTCCTGAGTATAATCGCTATGATAGTAGCAATTAGGAGGACAGGAAGAGGATTAGAGGAACTCCTCAAGAAAATCGTGCACACGGAATTTGAAAAACGCATACCAGAAGCAGTAGTGGAGATGACGGAAGCTCGTGTACCTGGGGCTAGGGAGTGCCCCTACTGTAAAAGCGAGCTTCCATTGGAGGACATACATGTGATATGCCCTAACTGTGGACGTCTACTAATACCTAGTGAATGACTATTCCACTCCTCTTCGAGATCTCCTTCTGAATAGTGTTATTCTAGCGGTTATCACTCTTTCAGTACTAAAAAG
>Ga0190286_1000659_pt1 | contig 13870 bp, 9 predicted proteins | sample 48691834_MG_FD_183241 | JGI IMG/M metagenome (GOLD analysis project Ga0190286, IMG submission 183241) | Hydrothermal vent microbial mat bacterial communities from Southern Trench, Guaymas Basin, Mexico - 4869-18-3-4_MG | ecosystem: Environmental > Aquatic > Marine > Hydrothermal vents > Microbial... | reverse complement strand
CCGGTCATCGAAGAGATAATCCGTGAACTGCTCCATCCTCCTGAAGGTGAGGATCTGGCTGTTCATTCGATCCCTCCTACCTTAAGATGATTCCTCTCCTCATCATCTTACAGGAGGCCCTTGTCCGATCTCAGGGCCGGAGATGAGGGGGCTATCTAGCGCTCCCATCTTGTGATTGTGAACCCGTTATGGGGCTGTGGCATCCGCCCCTACCTCAACCCACCTCCAGCAGGCCACCAAGTGGTCCCCTCCGATGTCCTCCAGTGGCGGCTCCTCCAGCTTGCATCTCTCCTGGGCATAGCTGCAACGGGGATGGAACCTGCAACCTGGAGGGGGCTCGAGCAGGTTGGGAGGTGTCCCTGGGATCGGCCTCTTCCCCGAGAGGTCTCCTATAATTGAAGGTGTAGCATTTATGAGCCCGATCGTGTAGGGATGGCGAGACCTGTAGAAGATATCCTCTATATCCCCGACCTCGAGGATCTTGGCCGCATACATTATGGCCACCCTGTCCGCGACCTTGGCCACGTTCGCGATGTCATGGGTCACGATCATCATGGTGATCCCCAGCTTTTCATGGACCTCCCTGAAGGTCTCCATAAGGTAAGCCTGGGTGATCAGGTCGAGGGCGGTGGTGGGCTCATCCAGGATGAGCACCTCCGGATCGAGCAGGAGCGATTGAGCGATGATCACTCTCTGCTTCATCCCGCCCGATAGCTCGTGAGGGAAGGAGCGCAGGACCCTCTCAGGCTCGAGGTGGACCATCTCCAGCAGGCTTTTGGCCTTCTTGAGGATCTCTTCCTTCCTCTCCCTCCTGTGGGCCAGGACCGTATCCACCATCTGTTCTGAGATCTTCATCACCGGGTTTAGACTGTTTTGGGCCGCTTGGAAGACGGTGGCGATCTTCTCCCACCGCAGCCGCCGCTGCTCCTGGGGGTTGAGCTTGAGGATGTCCACCCCATCGAAGATTATCCGGCCGGATCGGATATACCCGTTCTCCGGCAGCACGTTGAGGATCGCTTGGACTATGGTGGTCTTCCCGCAGCCGCTCTCGCCGATGAGCCCGGTGAACTTACCCCTCGGGATATCCCAAAAGATGTGGTCCACAGACCTCAAGATCCCCTCCTGGACCTCGTAGTCGACCACCAGGTCTTGGATGCTGATGATCGCGTCCATCGCTCTATATCTTTAGAAGCTCCTCAGCCTCGGGTTTAGGATCTCATCCAGGCCTGTAGCGAAGAGGAAGGCCCCCAGCTGGAAGAAGACGATGCAGGCCATGGGCGAGAGGAAGTAGGGCAGCGCCTGGGGGACGTAGATCGCCCCCGCGGTCCATATGGCGAGGTTCAGCATCATCCCCCAGTTGGTGGCCTTGAAGGGGACCAGGCCCAGCAGCATCAGCCCGACGCTGGCCGTGATCGCGTTGCGCATCAGGGTGAAGAAGTTGATCACCACATAGGGCATGATGTTGGGCAGCAGCTCTCGAAAGACGATATAGGGCGTGGAGAGCCTCAAGAGGCGAGCCGCCTCGATGAACTCCCTCTCCTTGAGGGAGAGTATCTGGGACCTGATCGCCCTCGCCAGCCCACCCCACGTCCAGATGCTCAGGACCAGCCCGAGGCTCACCAAGAGGGACCTTGAGCGGTTCCACACCCTGATAGCGGACAAGGGCTACGATGATCGGGCCCATCGCCAGAGACTCCGATCTTGGAAGAAGCACCCCCTGATCAAACATCGGGAGCTGGAACCCTATGACAGGGGAGCCAACGCCCGCATGGATCAGAAGCTCTACCACCGCCGGAGCCTGGTGGAGACCGTGATCTCGGTGCTGAAGCGCAAGTATGGTTCTGGAGTGCGGAGTCGTGTGTGGTGGAGGCAATTCAGGGAGTTGGTGGCCCTCTGCCTTGTCTACAACCTGGAGAGGGCGGTGAAGGTGAGCGTGGCTTTTTGTCTGGCTCCTCTCCCGGCTGCTAACATCCCCTCAGCAAAGGATTTCTACAGAGCCGTTGTAGCTGAACACTTGACTTGAAGGGAGAGCATGGGGAAGCAACGATGGGAACCTATGGCCATATCAGATTAGCGGTCCTGGCTCTCGTGGCGGTAGCGCTATCCAGCGCGGTCGGGCAGGCCCAGTTCCTCCAGCTCGATCCCCGGCTGGAGTGGCGGGTCCTGGAGACGGAGCATTTTTCAATTATCTTCCCACCAGGGGCGGAGGGGCTGGCCCGGGAGGCGGCGGAGCTGGCCGAGGAGGCCCGGCAGTATTGGCTCGAGGAATTGAAATACAGCCCGCCGGGGAAGACAGCGGTCGTGATCGTCCCCGGGCTTGACTTTGACATCGGCGGCGCTGCACCCCTTCCCAATAGGGTGATCATGCTCGGGACTTCATCTGCTCGCTCTTTTAGCGAGTGGCTTAACTCCCGCGCCCGCTCAGGGCTGGAGCAGGTGATCTATCATGAATACGGCCACATCGTCGATATCAGCCTGGTGAGCGGCCTCTCCAAGCTTTTGCAGGGGATCTTCGGGGCGATCGTCCTGCCTAACGGAACTAAACCGGGCTTCTTCGTGGAGGGAGTAGTCATCTCCGCGGAGGAGCGCCGCTCCGGAGCCTCCCGGGCGAACGACCCCCGGAATGCGATGTATCTGCGGGAGATGTGGCTCCATGGGCTCCTGCCAGGGCTCGACCAGCTCAGCCAATACCTGATCGACCGGCGCAGATGGCCCTCCGGCTACATGCTGAGCCATGAGATCGGCGCCTGGCTGGTCCGCTACCTCGCCGAGGAATACGGCCCGGAGAAGATCGCGGAGATCGATAAGCTCAACGCGGAGAGCCCACTGTCAGCGCTCTCCTTCGGCTTTTTAACCGACTTCGGCGGGGCGCTGCGCAAGGCCCTCGGCGTCAGCCCCAAGGAGTTCCTCGCCGGGTTCAAGGAGTGGTTGAAAGAACAGTTCCAGCCGCAGCTCGAGCGGGTCGAGGCTGAAGGGATCGTCGGAGGCCAGCGGATCGGGAAGCTCGCCTACTGGAACAACGATCCTGCCTGGTCGCCTACCGGCGAGTGGATCGCCTACTACCACTATGATCGCGCCCGCCGACCGGGGCTGAGGCTGATCCGACCTGACGGGAGCGGGGACCATCAGCTCGTGGCGTTCGAACCCGCTCTGGAGTTCTTCAGGCCGCACTTCTGGGCCCCCGCGCCCGCCTGGTCTCCCGACGGGAGGAGGCTCGTCTACTCCAAATTGGAACGCTACGACCGCTATTACCTCTATGGCGACCTCTACCTCTACGACCTGGAGACCGGGAAGGAGCGGAAGCTGACCCACAAGGCGCGGGCCTACCACCCGGTCTTCTTCCCCGACGGGAAGAGGCTCCTGTTCGCCAAGCAGCGCTGGGGCGAGGCGAGCCCCGCGCTGGCGGTCCTGGATCTGGAAAGCGGGGAGGAGACCATCTTGCAGGAATTCCCTAATGACTTTCTCATCGATGCGTTTGCTATCTCGCCCGATGGGAGCCAAATTGCCCTCTCGGCTTGGCGTTGGGGCGGCTTCCAGGACATCTATCTGATGCCCGCCGGGGGCGGCGAGCTCACCCCTATAACCCAAGATCGGGCCACCGACCTCGACCCCGTATGGTCGCCCGATGGGCGCTTCCTGCTCTTCTCGTCGGATCGCGACGGGATCAACAACCTCTACGCCTACGAGCTTGCCACCGGGAAGTTCTTCAAGGTGACCAGCGTCACCTCGGGGGCCTTCGCTCCCGATCTCTCGCCCGATGGAGGAAAGATCGTCTACGTCGGCTACACCGTCGAGGGCTACGACCTGAGGGTGATGGAGTTCGACCCATCGACCTGGAGGGAAGCCGAATTTGTAAAGGAGGAGCTGCCGGAGCCGCCCGGCGGGCCCGAAGGAGAATACCGGATCCATCCCTACGATCCTGGGCCCGCGCTCCGGCCGAAGCTCTGGCTGCCCATCCTGACCTCAGAGGGCGCGGGCCTCCTTACCTTCGGCGCGGACTGGCTCTTCCATCATAATTACTCGCTCGTCTTGGGCTATAACCGGCAGGAGAAGAGGCCCTTCTACAGCTTCAGTTATACCACCGATCGCGGCTGGTCCACACTCTCACTCGAGCTGGCCCAGGATGGGGAGGGAAGCCGCCAGCGGCTGCGGGTGACCCTCCCCTTGGTCGAGAAGCTCGCCCACTCGCAGGAGTTCTCGCTGGGCTATGAGAGCCGCGACTTCGGCCGCGGGGAGAGCGCCTTCACCCTCTCCTGGCAGGCCTCCTGGAAGTGGGGCCTCGACCTCTTCCACGGCGAGCGGAGGGTCAAGGTTGAAGGGAAGTTCAGCGACGGCTTCCACCGCAAGCTGGTCCTCGACTGGCGCGAGCGGCTCCGCCTCCCCTTGGAGCGGGCGAACGAGCTGGCCCTCAAGCTGACCTACGGCTGGAGTGACCTCGCCGAGAACTTCGCCCTCGGCGGGAATGCGGGGCAGTTCATGCTCCGCGGCCTCGTCCCGGGCGCGCTCCGCGGGCGGCAGGCCCTCGCGGGGAGCCTGGAGTGCCGCTTCCCCATCGCGGAGGTCGAGCGCGGGCTCGGCCTCTGGCCCCTCTTCCTGAACCGGATCGAAGGGAGCCTCTTCCTCGATCTGGGGCAAGCCGGTGAGCGGTTCGACTGGCACAAGCTCCGCTTTGGGATCGGTGGGGAGCTGCGCCCACAGCTCATCCTGGGGTATGCCTTCCCAGTAAAGCTCCGGCTAGGGCTCGCTTGGGGGCTGGACGAGCCCACCCCCAGGGTTTGCCTTTACCTTGCCCTCGGTGAGCCACCTTAGCTATGATCCCTCCCAAGGAGGTAAAGAGATGAGCCCAGGCATCGAGAAGGAGAAGCTGAGCGCACTGAAGGAGGCCGTGCTCCGTGCGGTCGAGCGCAGCCCGGCGGACTTCACCGAGATCCGCCTCGAGCGGGAGTGGCGCACCCAGGTGCTCTTCCAGAAGGACAAGCTGGAGAACCTTGAAGCTTCGCGTGAAGCCGGCGGGCTCGTCCGCTGCCTGGTCGAGGGCGGCTGGGGCCTAGCGGTCTTCAACTCTCTCGACGAGCTGGAACGCAAGGTGGAGGAGGCCTACCGGATCGCCCGCGTGGTCGCGCCCAAGGTCCACGAGCGGTGCGAGCTCGCGCCGAGCGAGCCGATCCAAGATGAGGTCCCGGCTCGATTGAAAAGAGACTTCCGGGAGGTCCCTCTCGCCAAGAAGAAGGCGCTGCTCGAGCGCTACAACCGGATCATGCTCGAGGTGCCCAAGATCGAGTCGACCACGACCCGCTATACCGACTCCTTCAAGGAGTGGCTCTACGCCAACTCCGAGGGGACCCTCATCTTCGAGGAACGGCCGGACATCACCCTGCTGTTGGTGGCGACCGCCCGCGAGGATTCCAACATCCAGCGGGCGTTCGAGTCGATCGGCGAGGCCCAGGGGTTCGAGCTGGTCGAGGGCTTGGAGGGGAAGGCCAAGGAGGTGGCCGACCGCGCTGTAGCGCTCCTCTCCGCGAAGCCAGTCCGCGGCGGGAGCTACACCGTGATCCTGGACCAAGAGCTGGCGGGGGTCTTCATCCACGAGGCCTTCGGCCACCTGTGCGAGGCCGACTTCATCTTCAAGAACCCCAGGATGCAGGAGATCCTCCAGCCGGGGCGCCAGTTCGGCGTCAGGGAACTGAACGTGGTCGAGGACGGCTACCTCCCCGGATTGCGCGGGAATTACAAATATGACGACGAGGGCGTCCCCCGCCGGAGGATCTACCTGATCAAGGGCGGGCTCCTCCAGGGGTTCATGCACTCCCGGGAGACGGCGGCCAAGCTCGGTGCCGAGCCGACGGGGAACGCCCGGGCGGTCTCTTATCGGTTCGAGCCGATCGTCCGGATGCGCAACACCTATATCGATCGCGGCTCGCACACCTTCGAGGAGATGCTCCGGGGGATCGACCGGGGGATCTACGCCAAGGGGGCCTTCGGCGGCCAGACGGAGTTCGAGCAGTTCACCTTCTCCGCGGCCTACGCCTACGAGATCGAGCATGGCGAGCTGGGTGAGCTCCTCCGGGATGTGGTCCTCACCGGGAACGTCTTCGACATCCTGAAGAACATTGACATGATCGGGGATGACCTCCAGATCAAGGGCGGCGCCGGCGGCTGCGGGAAGGGGGATCAGTGGCCCCTCCCGGTGACCGACGGCGCGCCGCACGTCCGCATACAGAACGTGATCGTGGGAGGGAGGACCTGATCGATATGACCGAGGAGGAGAAGGAAAAGGATAGAGCATTAGCCGCTGAGCAGCTCCTCGCCAAGCTCGCCCGGCAAGCCGAGGAGGCCGAGCTCTACGAGCTGCGGACTCAGGCGACCCCGGTGGTCTTCCACGCCGGCGAGCTGGAGTCGGCCAAGCGGGAGGAGCGCTGGGGTCTGGCCCTCCGGCTGATCAAGGAGGGCCGGCTCGGCTACTCCACCGCTACTGCCACCTCAGCCGACCCCCGGGGGTTGGATGAGCTGGTGGAGAACGCGCTGACTGCGGCCATCATCGGCGAGGAGGCCCCCGCCGGGTTCCACCTCCCCGCGCCCAGGGAGAGCCCCCCGGTGGAGTGCTTCGACCCGGAGGTGGCCGAACTCCAGGTTCAGGTGGAACGGCTCATCGAGATGGGCGAGGAGGTGGTCGAGCGGATCAAGGCCTACGACGACACCCTCCAGATCAACGTCTCCTTGAGCTGCGCCACGGAGGAGGTCCGGCTGTGGCATGCCGCCGGCCGGAGGGTCGAGGAGCAGGGGACGCTGGTGAGGGTGGCCATCGGGGTCCAGCGCACCGAAGAGGGCGACATCCTCGTCGTCTACGATGAGGCCGGCTCACGGACCCTGAAGGAGGTCGACCACCTCAAGCTGGCCGACTCCATAGTTGAGCGGCTCCGCTGGGCTGAGCGGCTCGCCCAGGTTAGGTCCGGCCGGATGCCGGTGCTCTTCACCCCGCGGGGGGTCGCGGTCTTGCTCCTGGCACTGGTGGTGGGCTTCGACGGGAAGGCCGTCTACTTGGGCATCTCGCCGCTGCGGGGCCGCCTAGGCGAGGAGGTGGTCGACCCCAGGCTCACCCTCCTGGACGATGGCCGACTGCCGTTCGCGCCGCTCTCACGCCGGTATGACGATGAGGGGGTCCCCACTGCGAGGAAGGCGTTGATCGACCGCGGCCGGATCGGCCAGTTCCTCTACGACCTGAAGACCGCAGCGCTCGCCGGCGCGGAGCCGACCGGGAACGGCTTCAAGCGCCGGGGCCTCTTCAACTTCAGCGAGCCGGACTACAAGGCCCCGCCGAGCGCGGGCCCCACCACCTTGGTCGTCGGCGAGGGCGACCGGGGCTTCGCGGAGCTGCTCGAGGAGCTGGATGAGGGCCTGATCGTCGACCAGGTGCTCGGCCTCGGCCAGGGGAACGTCATCTCCGGGGAATTTTCCAACAACGTCGCCGTCGGCTACCTCGTCAAGGGCGGCGAGGTGGTCGGTCGGGTGAAGAACACCATGATCGCGGGCAACGTCTACGAGCTGCTCAAGGACCGGCTGATCGCCATCGGTGAGCGCTCAGAGCCGGTCTGGGGCCTCTTCCGCTCGCCGCCGCTCCTGGTCGACGGGGTGAGCGTGGTCAGCCGGTAAGTAGTGCCCATGTCCAGGCCCAGACCTAGCAGAATCAGGCATCTGACATGTCCATGGTGGGAAAGGGCATCCGTAGCCCCTTTGCAATTGCAATTGTAAGCCCGCTGCTCCTCCTGCTCCTGCTCGGCGCGCTGGCGCTGGCGCTTGCGAGCCCCTCGGGCCTCGAGCGAGATTGGCTCCCCCTCACGACCGAGCACCTCGTGGTCCACTTCTGGAGGGATGGAGCGGACCCGGGGCTGTTCGAGAGGGTAGCGGGCGAGAGCCTCTACCTGATGGTGCTCAAGGAGAGGGCACTCCACCTCGAGCGGGCCTTCCAGCGGGTGGAGGAGTTCCTCGGGTTGGATTACGATCCCGGGGAATTCGGCCGGGCCTACGTCTTCGTCTACCCTGACCTGGAGAGCTACCAGGAGGCCACCGGCTGCCTGATCTGCGCCGCCAGCGTGGGCGGCTTCCTCCCCTCACTCTGGAACGAGCAGCTCGAGGAGCTGGTGCGCGCCGGCGAGGTGAGCCCGATCGTCGTCTACCTCACCCTCGACAGCACAGAGTATGTCGCCCTGCACGAGTTCACCCACCTGCTCGACTTCGCCCTGATCAGGTCTAGCCCGCCGGCGGCGCTCCTCGAGGGCCTTGCGACCTACGTGGGCTATCGGCTGGACCCCATCCCGGATGAGTGGCAGCTCGGGCTGGGCGAGGAGCTCCTCCGGATCTTCATGGAGGAGCAGGGGGTAAGCCTCCAGGAATACCTATCCTTGCGGGGCTACTGGAAGTTCACCTACGAGGTCGGGGCGAGCTTCGTCGCCTTCCTGGTCGAGCGCGCTGGGCTGGAGCGCTTCCTCGAGTTCTATAGCGAGCTCTACAGGCTCTCGGAGGTCGAGATCGATGGGCTCCTCCGGGACCACTTCGGGGAGGGGCTTGCCGCACTGGAGGCCGAGTGGGAGGAGCGCCTCGCGGGGCTCTCCCCCTCGGAGAACGTCCGTGCGCTCTATGAGTTCCGGATGGACCAGGTGCTCGTCCGCTATATCTTCCTCCGACCGCTCTTCCGCGAGCCGGAGAGGGCGGAAAAACTCTTCGAGGAGGCCCGCACCCTCCGTCGAGGGCGGTTCGACGAGGCCGCGGGGGCGGCCCTCCGCCGCTACCTGAGCCTGGAGAACCTGACGATCGACCCCGAGCGGGCGGCCAAGGCCCTGGACTATAGCCGCTACCTCCTCTGGTATGTCCGCAGCTACCATCGCACGGAGCCGGAGCTGCTCAGCCGCTTCCATCGGGATTATAGGCGTATGGTGAAGCTTTACGCCGCCGGGGACTGGCAGGGCTTCCTCGAGTTCTACTTCAGGATGGTCCAGACCTACGTCACCTGGCGCTAGGGGAGGGAACAGGGCTTCAGGCCGGAGAAACCCCGTTCGGTTGGCCATTACCTTACCACCCGTGGTGACAGCCCGCTGATTTACCGAGCTACTGGCGATTGAATTGACAGGAAGAGGCCCCTCTGATAGATTATCCCCGCTATGGTCGAGCTTAAGCTCCCCCGCGGGATGCGAGACTACCCCCCGGAGGAGAAGATCCTCCGTGACCAGCTTGTTGATAAGCTGAAGCGGATCTTCGAGCGCTACGGCTTCAATCCCCTGGAGACGCCGATCGTCGAGCGCTGGGAGGTCCTCTCCGCGAAATACGCCGGCGGGGAGGAGATCCTAAAGGAGACGTTCCGGCTGCGCGACCAGGGCGGGAGGGAGCTCGGCCTCCGGTTCGAGCTGACGACCTCGCTGGCGCGGTTCGTGGCGTTGAACCCCAAGATCAAGCGCCCGCTCAAGCTCTACCAGATCGGGCCGGTCTTCCGCGACGGGCCGATCAAGCGCGGTCGGCTGCGCCAGTTCTGGCAGTGCGACGTCGACATTATCGGCGCAAGATCGCTGCTCGCCGAGGCTGAGCTCCTGAACCTCACCGGGGACTTCTTCAGCGAGCTCGGGCTGGAGATCGAGATCCGGCTGAACCACCGCAGGCTCCTCCGGGAGCTGATCGAGCCAGCCGTCCCTGAGGGGGTGGACCCTATCGAGGTGATCCTCACGCTCGACAAATTGGAGAAGCTCGGGCGAGAAGCGGTAGCCGAGGAGCTCCAGCAGAAGGGTCTGAGTGGCGAGCAGAGCGCCCGGCTGCTCGAGCTGGCCGACATCCAGGGGACTAACGAGGAGCGGATCGCCAGGCTCCGGGGGCTCACCCAAGCCCGAAGCGAGGCCCTCCGGGAGATCGAGGAGCTCTTCGGGTATCTAGATCGGCCAGAGCAGGTCGTCTTCACCCCCTCGCTCGCCCGCGGGCTGGCCTACTACACCGGGACGGTCTTCGAGGTCTACCTGAAGGACCTGGAGCCCGTCGCATCTTCGCTGGCCGCCGGCGGCCGCTACGATGAGCTGATCGGGCGGTTCCTCGGCTCATCGGAGGAGGTCCCCGCGGTGGGCATCTCCTTCGGCTTGGAGCCGATCATGGAGGTCATGAAAGCTCGCGATCGCAGCAGGGATGAGGGCCTACCCCGGACCAAGGTCGAGCTCTTCGTGATCCCCATCGGGACGGTCACGGTCGCCGAGAGCCGCCAGATCGCCCAGAGGCTCCGCCGCGCGGGGATCAACACCGATATGGACCTCGTCGGCCGGGGGGTGAGCGCCAACCTGGAGTATGCCAACTCCTACGGGATACCCTATGTGCTCTTCGTCGGGCCGGAAGAGCTAGCCCAGGGGAAAGTGAAGCTCCGCGACATGCAAACCGGCGAGGAGGCCCTCCTCACCGTAGAGGAGCTCACCAAGAAGCTCCGCCCTGAAGGGTGATCCGACCCCTCGGGGGTTTGACAGGCGGGCCCTCCTGCCGTAAGATATAAGGAGCCCTGGGAGATCGTCTAATCGGTAGGACGGCAGGCTCTGGACCTGCTAGTGGAGGTTCGAGTCCTCCTCTCCCAGCCAGAGCAGCGGTCCCGTCGTCTAGCGGCCTAGGACATTGGTCTCTCAAGCCAAAAACACGGGTTCGAATCCCGTCGGGACCGCCATCTTTTTACTTCTGCTTACTTCTGCTGGAGGGCCCGAGCCCGCTCCTCTTCCTGCTGGCGGAGGAGCTTCCGCTTGATCTTCCCGCTCGCGGTCTTGGGCAGCTCTTTTGTGAACTCCACCGCCCGGGGGTATTTATACGGCGCGATCGTCCGCTTGACGTGCTCCTGGATCTCACGGGCGAGCTCCTCTGAGGGCTCATACCCCTCCTTTAGGACGACGAAGGCCTTGACGATCACCCCGCGGATCGGGTCGGGGCTGGCGACCGCGGCCGACTCCAGCACCGCCGGGTGGGAGTTGATCGCGCTCTCCACCTCGAAGGGCGAGATGCGATACCCCGCGCTCATGATCAGGTCGTCCCCCCGTGCGGTGAACCAGAAGTAGCCGTCCTCGGTCATGTAGACCGTATCGCCGGTGAGGAACCACTCCCCGTGGAAGGCCTCCCTGGTCTGCTCCGGCTTGTTCCAGTATTCCTTGAATAGGCCGGGGTCATCCCGCCGGACCGCGAGCTGGCCGACCTTACCCGGCGGGAGCGGGTTCCCCTCCTCGTCCAGGACGGCGCAGACGTGCCCCGGCTGGGGCCTGCCGCAGGAGCCGGGCTTCACCTCCAGCCCGCGCATGTTCGAGAGGTAGACCATCACCTCGGTCATCCCGATCCCGTCATAGATGGTAACGCCGAAGCGCTTCTCCCACTCGACCACCACCTCGGGGTTGAGCGGCTCCCCCGCGGAGATGCAGTGCCGCAGGCTGGAGAGATCATACCTCTTCTCGGCGTCGGGGATGGCCAGGAACTGGCGGTAGCAGGTGGGGACCGATAGGAGCGCGGTCACCTCATACTTCTCCATCAACTGGAAGTATTTCTCGGGGTCCCAGCGGCCGTCATAGACCAGGGTCGAGCCGCCATGCCGCCAGCTATACAGGAAGCCGTTCCCCAGCGGGTAGATCCAGGAGAGGCTCCCGGTGTGGAAGATGATGTCGTCCTCCTGGATGTCCTGCCAGAAGAGCACCGAAGGGTCGTTGGCGATCACCCACCGGTGGAGGTGGACCGCGGCCTTGGGATCGCCGGTGGTGCCCGAGGTGTAGGCGAAGAAGGCGATATCGTCCGAGCGGGTCCGCTCGAGCTCGAGCCGCTTGGAGGCGCCCCTCATCAGCTCCTCGAAGGGGAGCTGATCCCCTCGGGGCTCACCGACGACGATCACGTGCTTGAGCTCCGGACACCGCTCGCGGCACTCCTCGATCTCCCGGACATACTGTGGGGTGGTGATCGCAGCCACGGCGCCGCTGTCCCGGAGGCGATACTCGACCTCATGGGTGCGGAACATCACCGACGAGGGGATGGGGACCGCGCCGATCTTCACCGCGCCGATGAAGGCGATCTGGAACTCGGGGATGTTCGGCAGGCGGAGGAGCAGCCGGTCGCCCTTCCTGAGGCCCAGGTCCCGCAGGACGTTCCCGAACTTGTTGGTGAGGGTGCGCATCTCCCAGTAAGTGTATTTACGTTCCTCGCCGGCCTCGTTCTCCCAGTAGAGTGCCACCTTGTTCTTGCGAGTGGGCATCGCCGCGTTCTTGTCCACGCAGTCCTCGCCGATGTTGTAGAACTCGGGGATCTCCCACTTCCACTCGCGGTAGGCCTTCTCGTAATCGGTGATCTCGACCATGGCGTCCTTCCCTCCTCCTCTTTTCTACTTTTTTCTACCTTCCTCCTTCGCTCCGGTCCAATTCAGCTTGAGGGTGAGCTACCGGGGTGATCTCGGCCCGGAGGGGATTATATTTCACCGAGCGGGAGGGGGCAATCGGCGCACAAGCCCGGTCGCCCTCCTTATCGATCCTCGATCCTCAGTCCTTGGCGACCACCAGCTTGGAGAGGTCGCCGATGGTGAAGAACAGCTCGACCAGCTTCCCCAGGAAGCCGAGCCGGTTCGCCCGGAGGCCCGGGGAAGGGGCCATCACCAGGACCTCGTCGAAGTAGCGGTCGATCGGGGCCTTGAGCCGGAGCAGCTCCTGGAGGATCTCCCCATAGCGGCGGGCGGGCTCGAGCGCCTCGATCCGCCTCTTGGCCTCCAGGTAAGCCCGCCAGAGCTCCCGCTCGGCCTCCTCCTCGAACAGCTCGGGATCGAAGCTGAAGCCGGTGCCCTCGGGGGCTTCGCCGCTCGCTTGGGCCTTGGCCACGATGTTCCTCGCTCGCGAGAAGGCGATCACCAGCTCGCTCAGCTTCTGCTCCGCCCCGCTGCGGATCTCCGCCAGGGCCTGCGATTTCAGGAGGACTCGCCAGAAGTTCCCCTCCCCCACGGAGGTGGTCGCCTCGAGGATGTCGTAGTCCAAGCCGTGCTCCTGGAGGAGGATCTGGTAGAGCCGCTCGTTGAGGAAGTCAACCACCGCGGTGATCGGCCGGACCTTGGATGGGCCGAGGAAGTCGTAGAGATGCTCCATATCGCAGACCAGCTCGTAGAAGTCGAGGTCTAGCTCCCGGCCGAGCGCGATCCGGATGATCCCGTTCGCCTTCCGCCGTAGGCCATAGGGGTCGCGCGAGCCGGTCGGCTCCTCGCCGATGAGCAGCGAGCCGATGACCGTATCGAGCTTATCCGCTAGGCTTATGGCGATCCCCGGCTCGCTCTCGGGGAGGGCATCGCCGCGGGCCCGTGGCAGGTAGTGCTCCCTGATGCCTCGGGCGACCAATTCCGGCTCGTGATCGAGCGCGGCGTAGATCCCGCCGATGACCCCCTCGAGCGAGGGGAACTCCCCGACCATCTGGGTCACCAGGTCGGCCTTGCAGAGGTAGGCCGCCCGGTCGATCTCCTCGAGGTGAGTGAAGCCCGCTCGCCTGGCCACCTCCGCGGCCAGCGCGCGGATCCGCTCGACCTTATCCCAGATCGTCCCCAGCTTCTCCTGGTAGATCACCTCCCGGAGCCGGGGGACGTAGTCGGCCAGGGAGCAGCGGCGGTCGGCCTGGAAGAAGTATTCCGAGTCGGTGAGCTTCGCCCGGAGGACCCGCTCATAACCCCGCTTGATCAGCTCCTCGCTCGAGCTCGAGGAGGGCCCGTCGCGCAGCCCGATGAAGTAGGGGAGCGCCCGGCCATCCCCATCGACCACGGGGACGAAGTGGCCCTCCTCACGCATCGTGGTGAAGAGGACCTCCTGGGGGAGCTTCAGGAACCGCGGGTCGAACTCGCCCAGGATCGGGGTGGGATGCTCGA
>Ga0190286_1000656_pt1 | contig 13890 bp, 20 predicted proteins | sample 48691834_MG_FD_183241 | JGI IMG/M metagenome (GOLD analysis project Ga0190286, IMG submission 183241) | Hydrothermal vent microbial mat bacterial communities from Southern Trench, Guaymas Basin, Mexico - 4869-18-3-4_MG | ecosystem: Environmental > Aquatic > Marine > Hydrothermal vents >... | reverse complement strand
GTTCCCGTAGGGATATTAACTGCAAGTGACATACTGAGAGCGAGTGTCAAATAAAGAATAGAATATAAAGATTCGATTTTTAGCTTTTAGCTTGCAGTTTTTTGAGTTCATGCTCATATAGCTTCTTGAATTTTTGGAATAGCCCTCGCTCTTGTTCTTCTATTTTTGATTCGAACTCGTGAATTGTAGTCTTTACTATTTCTTCACTTAAAACTGATAACACAGCAAGAGACCTTGCCGCCTGCCGCCGAACATCCGGGTATTCATCCCTTAAAGCTTGAATCAGAGGTTCTACCGCGATTTCCCCTTTATTTCCAAGCGCCCACGCTGCCTTCCGGCGAACATCCCAGTGTTCATCCTTTAAAGCTTGAATGAGTAGTTCGACATTGGCTTCCCCCTTTCCAAATCGTCATTTAAGCTCTCAACTATTTCCTCTTCAATTTCTTTATTTCTTTTTGTGGACACCGAAAAAACATTCTTTTGAAACGAGATGTCGAAGTTCTCGTTTCCAATCTCTATTTTGAATCTAACTATTTTTCCTGCTTTCATGTCCTTTTCAATGCTTTTAAAAATGTCATTTGATAGTTTAAGGATTTTACCGGGCTCAGGTGAATATATGACGCCGCTTGCAATAATCTCCTTGATCAAAAAGGGAGCACAACCCTCAGTTCTTATAGCCTTTCTGTTCGTCCAGAAAAAGCACCATAGCAATTTTTGTTTCACTCCCATGTCAGTATCAACCTTTATTGATTTCATCGTTTAATTTTTTGGAGAACTTGAGGATACTCAGCGAATGCAGCTCCTAAATCCACCGTCCCTACCACATCGACAACGCCCAAAGCCGCTACGACTTCCCCTTTCCTGTTCCGAACTGGAGCAACAATAACAGGTATGCCGGCATATTTGCCAGAGGTAGGTATTGTGCGTATTACTCGATTCTCCTTCAGCACCCGCTCTAATATCGGACCGGAATATTCAAAATCAATAACTTCGCCTTTTTCCACTCTAACGCCCTTTTTATTCTTGCTCCGCGCAGTCACCGGTATTACAAGCAGGTCATTCACTGCTTTTGCTATCGGTGCGAGTTCTTCTGCCGTTGAATCTTCACTTATTGTTATTCTACTCTTCCACATTTTTTGTTCCCTCCTTATCTTTGGGATACGACTTAATCTGTTCCAGAACACGAGGGAAGTCGGCAAATACAGCTCCTAAATCCACTGTCCCTACCACATCCACAATGCCTAAAGCTGCTATCACTTCTCCCTTCTTGTTCCGAATCGGAGTGACAACAACCGGGATTCGTGCATATCTACCTGTAAGAGGTGTTGTGCGTATCACCCGATTCTCCTTCAGCACCCGCTCTAATATCGGACCGGTATATTCAAAATCAATAACTTCGCCTTTTTCTACTCTAACGCCCTTTTTATTCTTGCTCCGCGCAGTCACCGGTATTACAAGCAGGTCGTTAACCGCTTTTGCTATCGGTGCGAGTTCTTCTGCCGTTGAGTCCTCATTTATTACGATACCTTCTTCCATTTTTTTCTCCTTCTCCTTCTTTTATTTTACACCTTCGGCGGTTCCTTGAACAGCAACATATAATCCCCGTGCACCTTCTTCAGATACTTCGCCAACCATATTACCACGCAATAAAATACCACCAGCACAACGTATCTTATGTCTCTGAAAAGAAAATCATAGGGCACTAATGATTCGCTCACGCTTCCCACCCCCGCCAATCTGTACCATCGCATTGCATAGTAAACTATAACATAGGTGTTTATAGCTGCCAGACTAACGGCAATCCAGTGATAAATCTTGTTCAATTCCAACCAGCCCTTCAGTCCTCTGCTCATGAGAAATATATATGCAAAGAGCGTCCAGCCCATTACAAAAAGAGCTATACCCGAACATATACTCTCCCAGAGAGCAATTTCTCCATTCAAGCTTATGCCTGTTCGCCATAGAATTGCGATTACAATAATTGCAATCAAAGTTCGTTTATCCATTATCGCCTTACCCAAGGATTCTTTTACGCTCATTTTTAGTTCTTTTTATAATATATTACTCATCACCCTAATATCTCTTTATACACGCCCGAGGTTATTCTTGCGATATTATCCCATGAGAAAATCTCTGCTGCTTTTCTTCCGTTCGTACACATCCATCTCGCCCTTTCGGGATCACTGAATACGGTTTTTATCCCCCATGCAATTGAATTCGGATTGTCATATACCTTCAGCCCATTTATATCATGCCACACGAAATCAAATCCATTATTCGTCACTACAATTGGCTTTCCCGCTGCCCACGCTTCCAGTGCAACTATTCCAAAAGGTTCATTGCGCGAAGGAATGCACACCACATCGCATGCCTTGTAAAAATTTATTAACTCGCTTTCGGAGACATAGCCCAGGAATTTCGTGGCTTGATGGACCCCAAGTTCCTGAGCTCTATGCTCTAAATGACTTCTCATGTATCCATCTCCTATGAAGAAGAACTTTGCAGTGGGAACATCGGCTAAAATAGAAGGGATAGACTCTAATAGCAAATCCGCTCCCTTCTGAACCACCATCCTGCCTACGAACAAACACACTGGGTCCCAAACGCCAACCCCATACGGCTTCTTTACACTCCATCGGTCAATAGGTGCAGAGAACTTATGCAAAGACACACCGTTCGGTATCATCGCTATTTTCCACTCCTCAAATCCGTATATCTTCTTGATTTCCTCCTTTATCGTCTCTGAAGTCGTTATTATTTTATCAGAGATAAATCCGCCGTACCATTCCAGGTTTCTTATCTCCTTCGATTGCCCCTCTTGAAACACATTCCCGCATCTTCCATATTCGGTTGAATGCAGTGTAAAAATGGTCTTCGTACTCTTTGCATTCCTCACCTCTGCGAGTGCATTCGCGGTCAGCCAATCATGTCCGTGAATGATGTCAAAACTGCCTGACAAGTTCTCAGTCTTCGAGAAATGGTAAGCAAAGGAATGGCACATATTACTCACCTCGACAACGAAGTCATGGTTCGATTCAAAGTGGCAACGATGGTAATGCACCTTTTCTATCACTTCATATTCCTTCTGTCCATTCCCTATCCGCGTGAACACGTGCACTTCATTCCCCGCCCTTTGTAGAGCAGCGGCAAGCTCCGTCACATGTGTTGCCACTCCGCCCACGGGTATTGAATGTAGCGATTCCCAGCTAAACATTGCTATCCTCATTTTTTTCTCTTTTCTATTTACCATCCCAATACCTCCTCATACACGTCAATTGTCATTCTCGCGATGTTATCCCATAAAAAACCTGCCACAGTCTTTTTTCCCACTAAACCCATCCATTTCGCCCTTTCTAAATCGCCAAATATGCTCTTTATCCCCCATGCAATTGAATTTGGATTGGCATCTACTTTCAGCCCGTTAACTTCATGCCATACATAATCGAAGCCATTATGTGTTACCACTATTGGCTTACCGGCAGCCCATGCTTCCAATGCCACTATCCCAAAGGGTTCGTTCCTCGAGGGTATGCATACCACATCGCACGCTTTGTAGAAATTAATGAGGTCACCTTCCAGGACGTAGCCGAGGAATCTGCATGCGTGCTGAACGCCAAGCTCCCAAGCTCTATGTTCTAACCCGCTTCTCATATGCCCGTCTCCGACGAAAAAGAACTTCGCAGCGGGAAATGCATTTAAAACAGAAGGAATCGCATCCAATAGCAAATCCGCACCTTTCTGAAAGACCATCCTACCCACAAATAGACATACAGGGTCCCAAACGCCAACACCGTGCCATTTCTTCACGTCCTTCCACGGATCAATTAACCCATTGAACTTCTGTAACAGAATTCCATTTGGTATCACTGCCATTTTCCGGTCTTCGAAGTTGTATATCCTTTTAGCTTCGTCTTTTATCGATTCAGAGGTCGTTATTATCTTATCTGCGACGAATCCGCCATACCATTCCAAGTTTCTTATGTCCTTCGACTGTCCTTCGTAAAAAGTATTCCCGCATCTTCCGTATTCAGTTGAGTGAAGCGTGAAAACGGTCTTTTTTCCTCTTGCATTCCTTATCTCTGCAAGCGCATTCGCTGTCATCCAGTCATGCCCATGAATGATGTCAAAATTGCCTGATACGTTCTCGGTCTGGAAGAAATGGTAAGCGAATGAGTGGCACATATTGTCCATCTCATGGATAAAATTGGAATTCAAGTCATGAGGGCAGCGGTGGTAATGCACTCCATCTATCACTTCACAATGTCGCTGTCCCTGTCCCATCCTTGTAAACACATGCACTTCATTCCCTGCTCTTTGAAGAGCAGCGGCAAGCTCTGTAACATGTGGTGCAACTCCTCCCACGGGTATTGAATGCAGCGATTCCCAGCTAAACATAGCTATCTTCATTTTTTTCTCTTTTCTATCTACCATCCCAATATCTCTTCATATACGCCCATCGTCATCCTTGCGATATTGTCCCATGAAAATTCCTCTGCGGTCTTCCTTCCGTTCACGCCCATCCATTTCGCCCTTTCTAAATCGCCAAATATGCTCTTTATCCCCCATGCGATTGAATTTGGATTGTCATATACCTTCAGCCCGTTAACCTCATGCCATACATAATCGAAGCCATTATGCGTTACCACGATTGGCTTACCGGCAGCCCATGCTTCCAATGCCACTATTCCAAAAGGTTCATTCCTCGAAGGTATGCACACTACATCGCACGCTTTGTAGAAATTAATGAGGTCGCCTTCCAGGACGTAGCCGAGGAATCTGCATGCGTGCTGAACGCCAAGCTCCCAAGCTCTATGTTCTAACCCGCTTCTCATATGCCCATCACCGATGAAAAAGAACTTTGCATGGGGGAATTCATTTAAAACAGAAGGAACAGCCTCTAATAGCAAATCCGCTCCTTTTTGAACGACCATCCTACCCACAAGTAGACATACAGGGTCCCAAACGCCAACACCGTGCCATTTCTTCACGTCCTCCCATGGGTTAATGAACTCATCGAACTTATGAAAAGAAATTCCGTTCGGTATCTTCGCTATTTTACACTCCTCGAACCCATATATCCACTTAACTTCGTTCTTTATCGTTTCTGAAGTGGCTATTATCTTATCTGCGACAAATCCGCCGTACCATTCCAGGTTCCTTATGTCTCTTGACTGCCCATCGTAAAAAACATTCCCGCATCTTCCGTATTCGGTTGAGTGGAGCGTGAAAACGGTCTTCTTTCCCCGGGCATTCTTTATCTCTGCGAGGGCATTCGCAGTCATCCAGTCATGCCCATGAATAATGTCGAAATTGCCTGATACGTTCTCTGTCTGGAAGAAGTGATATGCGAAAGAGTGAGACATGTTGTTCATCTCCTCCACGAAGTTCGCATTCAAGTCGAAAGGGCAGCGGTGATAATGCACCCCGTCTATCACCTCATACCACTGCTGTCCATGCCCCATCCTCGTGAACACATGCACTTCATTTCCCGCTCTTTGAAGACCAGCGGCAAGCTCTGTAACATGTGATGCTACACCGCCTACGGGAATTGAATGTAGTGATTCCCAACTAAACAATGCAATCCTCATTTTTTAAACACCCCTGCTATGCACTCTTTTAGTTTATCGTATCGGACTGAAATGATCTCCTTGAACTTTTCGGGTCTCTCTCTTATCCTATCCGCTGTCTCCTTGTCTCCAAGATATTCTATCCATGATGCAAGCCAGAGAGCATGTCCTGTATCGAATAAATCGAGCATATCCTTCAACTCGTGCAGGTTTTTTATGGGTATAGGCGCTTCTCTACCACTTCCTCTTAGATAATACGGGTTCTTATCAACAGGTTCAAACAAGCAGTCCGCGAGTTCAGAAAGTTCTCTCTTCTTTGCCTCGATTTCTGATCCCAGCATGGAAAGTTCCTTACCTTTCTCTTCTATTTTCGCTTCAATCTTGTGAAGTTCCCTTTTTTTCTTCGCTATTCTTGCTTCAATCTCGGAAAATTCCCTCTTTCTTTTCTTATCCTCTTTCTCTGAAGTCATAAGGCTCCTCACTTCTCAGACTCTTTCCGCTTATCTATCCCGTCTCGAATCCAACAATAACTCAATCAATTGTATTGTAGAATTCTCTAAGCTCTTCGTGTCGCTCCGCAATGATTTCTTTGAATTTTTCAGGCTTTTGTCTTATCCTTTCCGCAGTCTCTTTATCACCGAGGTATTCTATCCACATTGCAAGCCAGAGAGCTTCATCATCGCTGAACACGTCAAGGTGCTCTCTCAACGCAGACAAGTTCTTTATCGTGATCGTCATGTCACCGCTATTGCTGCTACTTCTATTCAAGTAATACGGATTCTTTTCCACAGGCTCGAATAAAGAAGCTGCGAGCTTAGACAGTTCTGCCTTTTTCTCTTTTATTTTCGCCTTCTTATTTACCCATTCTTCACCCCTTACTTTCCTTGCTCTCCTCGTCATAAAGCTTCGTATCCCTCCTCCATACTCCCATCTACCGCTCTCACCCTCGATTTCGATTCGTCTAAACGCTCCTGTATCAAACAGATCAACTTGCTTCTTGGCTCCCACCACCGCATGGCTGCGACTTCAGATGCAAGTTCCTCATCCCTGAACACATCTCGTATCCATGCAGCGAAATCGTTGTACCCTTCTTTAAGATGAAAATCTAACGACCTCTGATCCACATGTTTTAACATATCCACAAACATCTCCAGATTATGTGCTACAAAGCCCGTGTGAACGATTTTCCCTCCCCTGCGCATGTTAAAGTAAAAAGCCTCCTCATCCGAAACAGTGCGTAACAAATCCCCGTTCTCCATGCCGTCTTTACTATTACTACCTTTACCATCAAATCTGACGAATCTTTTTATGGTATTATCCACGGTTGAGCGATGCGGTATGGTGACAAAGGGCCATATCTTTCCGTTCAAAACTTCAACGTCCTTTCCGAGTTCGCAGTTAGCACCAATGATTGCATCCCTAATGCATGCATTTTCTTCTGCTAAGGTGCGTTCGCCGATGAAACACTGCTCAAGGCTCGAGTTTTTCCCGATGTAAACGTCTTCAAACAAAATCGCATTGGGTCCCACAGAACAACCTTCTTCCACGACCACGGAATCGCCAATCACCGCAGGTCCTATTATTCCAGAGCCATTGATTTCCACATTTTCTCCTATAAACACATCTCTGTTCTCCTTTTTCAACATCCATTCCATCGCTTTCATATAGCCATCGGGCTGACCCACATCTACCCAGAAATTGGCTGCATCTATCTCGTATCCGTATATCTTGCCATTCCCTTTACCTTTGTTCTTCGCCTGAAGCAGGGGAAAAAGATCCCTTGCAAAGTCGAAGGTTGCGCCATCAGGAACAAATGCCATCGCCTTAGGCTCCACCACGTATATCCCGGTGCTCGCTAAATTGCTGAAGCACTTCCCCTTATCAGGTTTTTCGCGGAATCTACTAATGCACCCATCGCCCTCGAGCATTGCCACACCATAGTTCCACGGGTCCTCCACGCGCGTTACCGCGATGGTTACCAGCCCTCCTGCTTCATAGTGACGGTCTATTAATCCACGCAGGTCCATATCTGTGATGTTATCGCCCTGAATTACCACGAAAGGTTCTTCTTCTTCATCTAACCCCGCATTTTTCACCGACCCTGCGGTTCCAAGCGGATACGGCTCTGTCGGATATGATAGATGCACATCTACCTCTTCTCTATACATAAAGTGGTCCATGATCATCTCTCGAAGGAACGTCGTGGTTACCACGATGTCCTCCAATCCGTGCGAGACCAGATAATCAACTACGTGCTCTATCACTGGCTTATTCACCAACGGAAGCATCGGCTTCGGCTTCGTAAAGGTTAGTGGACGAAGCCTGGTACCAAACCCGCCAGCCAAAATAACGGCTTTCATTTCTTCTTTCCTCACCTCTTTGCTTCGATAAAATGCAGTAAATTGTTTGGTGTGGCACTCTGAAAAAACGATTTGTGAAGGTATAGAACAAATGCACAAAAAAATTTTCCCTATGGCAAATTACTTTTAATAATGAGATAATTTATCACTATATAAAAATGTTGGTGTGATAAATGATCCGAAAGAATATCTCGTTGTATGAGGAAGATATGAAGAAAATAAAGCAGATTACGGAGAAACACGAAGGCAATCTCAGTGCCGCGATGCGAGAAATCATTGACTTTGTTGATTTTATGTTGCGGAAGTTTGGCAGCCTTGAGGAGGCGAAGAAAATAGAACGTAGAACAAAAGGTGTCTGCCTTCCAAGTGAGATGCTGAACTGGTTTCTTACTTACACAAGCGAGTGCCTTCCGGATGAGGATGCCGCTGGCAGTATAGAGGAGATTTGTGCCATCGAATCCATATCAGACCTTGCAGAGATTGCAGATATAGGACTCCCGGTGGACATCGAAGTGGATGCCGATGATGACCAGAACCCTTCTGCGGTAACAATCCGTTTAACCGGTGAAAAAATGTATACAGAGTTTGTAGCAAAAATTATGGCTTGCTTCCTCGCAGAAAACCGCGGATTGGCAGTGGAGGATGTATTCCGACATACTGCTTTCACGAAGGTGAAAATGAAGAGAGAGGGGAGAGGTGAAAGTGAAGGCGATTATAAAAAGGTGCGTGATAGTTTGATAAAACACTTCGGCGAGCGGCATATAATGATGCAGGAGATATTGAATAAACCAAGATTCTGGAATGCGATGATAAACGCCACTGTCGAGTGGGGAGAAGTGCAAAGGTATAAGTATCCGAAGATATACCGGTGAAAATCACAAGTTCCAAGTTCCAAGCACCAAATTACAAATAAATCCCAAATATCAAAATTCCAATGTCCAAAACACTTCCACACTTTATCATATTAGCGAAATTATAGCGATACCGAGGGTAAGCGTAGCACCTATTCCAAATAATATCAGCGTCTTCAGGTCATTTATCCCTGAGAGCATTAATGTCTTCAGCTCATTTATCCCTGATAGAATCTGCGTTAGAGTAATATCGGTTTCCGATGTTAATTTCTCCCCTCTCCGCTCTATCTCGTCCTTTATCCTCTTCGCTTCTTTTAATAATCTTATCACTTCTTCCACTTTATCTCTCTCCATCTTCCTTTTCATCCCCTTCTCTTCTCTCCATCGGATAAAAGCGTATGCGTATGCGAAAGCTGTGAGGACAAGCGCCAATCCCAGGAAGGTATATCCGATATAGGTTTTCACCGGGGTATTAGCGGCTGCGGATGGCGTGACAAATAATACAAACACGATTGTTATTGCTGATGCAAGCATGACGCCTTTCTTCATGTTTATCACATTTATTAGATTGTCAGCATTGTAGATAAAGTTTGGTTTGCCAGTTGCCAGTGCGGAATGACATGATGATATGATTTTGCACTTTGCATTTTGCATTTTGTAATTACTTGTCACACCATACCTCTGATAGCATCCTTTACCTTTACCATTTTTTGCTTGATTGACTCGAAATCAAAGTCTTTATCGGCAGCCACGAGGAATATAAACTCTTCGCACTTCTCCGTTAATATCATACCATTGTCAGCCCTCGTTACTATCTCTACCATATCTCCCTTTTTAAGCATCCTTGCGCATTTCTCCGCGGTTCTCAGCATCATCGCAACCACTGCTGACAGGGGTAACACTTCCTCCGGAGCATGCTTGTTCAAAAATTCTACCATTATTCCATCCCTTGAGACCACGGCAGAAGCATTCACGCCTTCCGTTCCTACCAGTTCCTTTAGCGCAAGTTCAAGTTCCGACCCGTCCATTTTTTATCCTCACCCCATATTTTTAATGCCGATAACACAAATACACTTATTCCAATCAGCAGAGTAATCCTGGCAATCGTCAAAAATGCCCTGCCCCAGGGAACAAGCTCCTCATATAAACCTGGGACGGATGTGTAGTAAGCCCTGAATCCCGAGCTAACAGCCATTAGAGCACCAGAAACTGCTATTGTTAAACATCCTCGCCTTAGTATAGCGAAATTGAATCTCTTGCATGCATGTAGTGCCACAACCGATATAAGAATGCCCGCGACTAAATTCACCAATTCTATCGCCGTTGCGCTATCTATTGTCATCGTATCCTCCTTTTATTTTGCAATTTGCTTTTTTCATTTTGCAATTATAAGGTCACACCATCCCCGCAATGGCTTCCTTTACCTTCTCCCTCTGGGGCTTTATTGACTCCGGGTCAATACCTTTATCCGCTGCCACGATGAATATGAACTCTCCACACCTCTCTGTTAATAACACACCACCATCAGCCTTTGTTATTAGCTCTTCCATCTCGCCCTTTTTAAATATTCTCGTGCATTTCTCCGCTGTTATCGCCATCATCGCTACCACTGAAGACAGAGGTGAGACCGCGTCTGGAGTATGCTTATTCAAAAAGTTCACCATTATTCCATCGCGTGTGACCACTGCGGCGGCATTTACGCCTTCCATTGCTACCAAATCCTTTATCGCAAGTTCAAGTTCTGCTGTGTTCACCTTCTCCTTCTTCTCCCCATAATTTTAATCCCGCTACTGCCAATACGTATATTCCAATCACTAATACGACCCTACCAATCACCAAAAACGCTCTGCCCCAGGGAATAAGCTCTAATAAATCAGCGTATGTGTAGTAAGCGCGGAATAAAGAACCAGCAACTCTTATTGCACCTGAAACTGCTATTATATCCCATCCTAACTTGAATATGGGAAACCGGAATTTCCTTTGTGCATAGATTGCCACTGCTAATATGAGAATACCTGTGACCAAATTGACCAGTTCTACCACGGTTGCGCTGTCCATTGTCATCGTATCCTCCTTTTATTTTGCAATTTGCATTTTTCATTTTGCTCTTATTTATATATGCCTTTCTATTTTTTAGAGCATCTTCTCCAATTCCATTAATTTCTTCAACAGCTCTTCCCCTTTTTCTGTAAGTTCGTAGCGCTTATTTTCTTCGGAATCGACCACATTTCTTACAAAACCATGCTCCATGAGGAAGCCAAAATGTCTTTCAAAGTTTTTCCAATCCAAATATGCTTTTTGCATAATGCGTGTCTTTTTTGCTCCCCTGTTTCTTTCTTCCTCGGATATCGCTATCAGCATATCTAAAATAATTTCCCATTTACTTCTTGGATTCATTCCCCTTCCCTCTCCCCTTGTTTCACTTTAACCTTAACCTTCACACAACACACCATATTTTTGATACGATATAAAGGTTTTCCATAAGGGAATATATTTCGCATAAAAGAAAAAAATTAGAAAAATTTATAAGCACCTTCCTCTGAGATTTACTTACGTTTGTGATGAAAATCGAAGATGATTTTAAGGACGTGCATGTGCTTTTGCACCCGATGAGGTTTCGGATTGTGGAGTTGCTTGCGGAGAAGCCAATGCACATAAACGAACTAAGCAATGCGTTAAGAAAAGAAAGAAGGCTCATTTCTTATCATCTGCTCGTTCTGGAGGAGCATGGATTCTTGAGCAGCAAATACGAATTATCTGAACAACCAAATTCAAAGGGAAAAGCGATAAGGAAATATAGCGTGACGGGAAAAGTAGAAGAAGTGTTTTCAGAGCTTAAAAAGAGGCTTTAAATTGTCAACTGCACGAAATGTCTTCCATCTCTTTCCATAAAATCCAGCTCATTCTCCCTTGTTAGCCACCCTAAAGCGAGAAAACAGATATTTGGCAGCGCTTCTGTCTCAAAAATGACCTTTGATATATTCATCTCCTCTTTCATATTCAATAAACATCTTATCTCCTCTGCTATCAGCTCGATATTCCTTCTTTTCAAATCCATTGTACTTCTCATTATCCACTCAAGCGCTATCTTCACCACCTTAGCTATCCTGTTCGCTTTCTGCACCAGCATCTTCTCCCTCTCTTCTCCTAATTCGCCCTCTTCCAAATCACTATTCAGTATCTCAGCCTCTTGAACCTCCTTACTCTTTATCAATACCCTCTTCCTCTCATTTATTTGCAGCCTTATCATCACTCTATTCAGCAATTCACTTGTAATCTCTTTCACCTTCATGTTTATTAACATCCCTGTATTCTCCCTCACATCTTCCGCATACGGATAAGATTTTATGAATTCAGGCGACTCAATAGGAGAAACAAGGATCCCGGTATCTACTTCCTCTACTCGCAATCCTGTACCTTCCTCTAAAATCTCATTCATTATCTCCTTTAGCAGATAGTTCAGTTCTATTTTTTCCATATCCACTTAATTAAATGACAAAATTTATATTAAAATGAAAAGAAAATAATATAATGAACATATGTAAAGAACATATGATGAAAATCGAAGAAGAGTTGTTAAGGAAGTGCATGCACTTTTGCACCCGATAAGGTACCGGATTGTGGAGCGGATTGCAGAGAAGCCGATGCACATAAATGAGATAAGTAAAGCGCTGGGGGAAGAGAGGCGGCTCGTTTCTTACCACCTGCTCACCCTCGAAGAGCATGGATTCTTGAACAGTAAATACGAAATATCTGAAGATGCGAAGTCAAAGGGAAAAGCGATAAGGAAATACCACGTGACGGGAAAAGTGGAAGAAGTGATTTCTAAACTTAAAATGAAGATCTAAAATGTTTCTTTAATTCATTATCCGCTCAATCGCTGCGGATGTGATTTTTCTTTCTAAATCGCGTGAACGCCGTGGTTCTTTATCAACACCTACTATGTCATAAAAAACAATTTATGTCATAAAAAACATAATGTAATTAAAGAGTAATGCTAAAAACTATCATGAGGGGAGGAAAAGGGGAGAGAATTATTTGAGTTAGCTGTTTGCTTTGCGGTACGGAGCAATTTTTTTGAGGTGATAATGACTATGGCTAATAGAATAAGAATAAGAAAATGTCCAGAATGCGGGTCTAAAAACGTAGTAACAGATCCCACGCACGCGGAACTTTACTGTGCCGACTGTGGAATAATAATAGTCGAAAATATCGTGGACCTTGGACCCGAATGGCGTGCGTATGACTCAGAACAAGCATCTAAAAGGATACGAACAGGTCCCCCTATGAGTTATAGAATACATGACAAAGGATTGAGCACACCTATGCCAAAATTGGCTACGCGAACGAGGAGTTTGTGGTGGACAAGTATGGACAGCAGTGAAAAAATCCTCGCTTTCGCACTCGTTGAGATAGATAGAATGGCATGTGCACTCAAGCTGCCGAATTATATCAAGGAGGAAACTTCGGTATTATATCGAAAAGCGGCGAAGCACAATTTGATTAAAGGACGGAGTATAGAAGAATTAGTTTCTGCGATGTTGTACATCACTTGCAGGCAGTGCGGAGTTCCACGAACACTGAAAGAGATTACAGGGGTATCAAGAATGCCTTTGAGGAAAATAAGAAGAGCATATCTTTTCCTTTTAAAAAAACTGGACATAAAACTTGCACTGGCTGACCCCGCGCGCTACATTCCGCGTTTCTGCTCCGAGCTGGGATTAAATGATGTAATAAGGGAAAGAGCAATAGGAATAATAAAAGAGAGCAGGGAAACGGTAGCAGCAAAAGGGTGGGCACCGGCGGGAACGGCAGCAGGGGCGATATACCTCGCCCTGAGTTTAAGCGGTGAGGCAGGGTATCAAGAGGAGAAAGAGATAGCTAAAGTCGCGGGTACCACCCCGGCGACGCTTCGGAACAGGCTAAAGGAAATGGAGAAGGGGATGAAGTCAAATATTGATGTTCATTCTCAGCATCATTATCAAGGGAAGAAGGGTTATGTGAGGGCGATTATTTGAAAATTAAGTTTATATAAGCTTTATATCTAACAAAAGTATATAGAATAAATAGTTTGGAGGGATCCCTCGAAAATAGATGTGCATGGGTAAAAGA
>Ga0190286_1000655_pt1 | contig 13910 bp, 33 predicted proteins | sample 48691834_MG_FD_183241 | JGI IMG/M metagenome (GOLD analysis project Ga0190286, IMG submission 183241) | Hydrothermal vent microbial mat bacterial communities from Southern Trench, Guaymas Basin, Mexico - 4869-18-3-4_MG | ecosystem: Environmental > Aquatic > Marine > Hydrothermal vents >... | reverse complement strand
CGCATATACGATATACAAAAAATCTTGAATTTTGTGTAGGGTTATAAAAAGCTTTCGGTAATTGAAAGTTTTTTAAAACCGAACGAAAGTAATATATATAGTAATAGTAGTAATAGTGTAGGAGGTGCATCCCAGCAAATGCAACGCTATTTACCAAGCATAGGGAGCATTACGAGTTAGCGCTTTCTCTCGTTAAAGAAGGAAAGCTACAAATAAGGAAATGCGAAGGGTATGCTTTTGAACTACCAAAGGAGAAGCGCAGGGAATTAATCACTAAATTCAATCTCAGGGAAAGGTGGAGCGAATTCTACTACTGCCATCCGGAGTGGGAGATCCAAGATGTGATGGGAGGTGAAAAGAGATGGAGTATAGAGAACCAAGAGTAATAAGAGGCGACGCGACCGTTTTTCTCGGACTCCGAATTATAGAGAAAAGCGGGCTACGCCCAGGCGAGAAGATTGTGGTAAAAACAGAAGGAAATAAAAAAATAATTATTGAACCATTGAAGAGCGGGGAATAAAATCCCCGCTTGTTTTATTTTTTATTTTTGCCTCCTTTTTTTGTTCCCTTTTTATTTTTACAGCTATAGCCTCTAATCTGTTCGCTAAAACTTCACATTCGTCTCTTATGTCCCTTATCTCCTTTACTAAGTTTTCTTCTTCGCTCATTTCTCTTCACCTTTTCTCTTCCTGCACCATTCGCACCTCGCTTGCCTCTGCCTCTATTTCCTCTTCTTCTCGCCACTCCTTGTTGAGGATTTTTAGTTGCGCGATACGTGCAGCCTTCGATATCGCATCACGAATAGCGAAGTTCCTGAAGTGCATGAATCGTTTGTAAATCCGATATTTTGCTTCCTGGGCGAGTATAGGACGCCCCTCTTCATCGTAACCCTCAATTGCTTTTTTACCATCCTTTTCCATTTTCTCAACAATTTCAAACGCTATAAGCTCTTTTGATATGCTGAAGTGATGTATCACCGTCGCATCAACAAACTGTGCACCCAAGTATGCGCGCACCGTTGCCTTTGCCTGTTCGTCTGTTTGGATTGCCTCCCGGACTTCAGTGCTCACCCCTGCCTGGTTCGCCCACTGCTGGACGAGCCAAGCATCCGGTTCTTCATGATTAGCGACTTGATATACTCCGCCTCTCGCCTCAAACGTTTTTTCCTGCACTTCTCGCTTGACTGCGGGAGGCTGTGGCATCTGTATCTCACCCCTGCGGAAAGCATAGAATCGCTGTATATCTTCTATCTTCTTGAGCTCTTCAGTTGTCATCTGTTTGCCATCCCGTATCCCCCAGAATTTGCCGTTTTTAAACTTTTCGTTGTAGGTTCTGCCTATCACGACATCCCCTATCTTCTTGATAAATTGCACTCTATCCTCTTTTGCCCGCTCGTGAAAGCCCATCCTCCGTAAGAACTCCTGCTCGTCCTCCCGCTGCCACCGCTTTATATCTGACTCGATCTCCTTTACCTCCGCTTCAAACTCCTCATCACTTAATGCCACTGCTTCTTCGACTATTGATTTCTGTTCTTTCTCCTCTTTCTTCTCCTTCTCTTCCTTCTTCTCCTCTTTCTCTTCCTTCACTAATGGTTGCTGTTGGTCAGTCATCACCGCTCACCTCCGCTTTTCGCAAAATCACATATTTCTTACCTTCTTTCTCTACCATCTCCCATACCACTCGGTCCCCCACACTGAGATCCAAAAAATTGAGGCATTCGGCGGGGACCAGCAACCTCTTGCCCCACGCGTCAACTTTTGAGGTTCTTCTCTTCTCCTCCATCTCTATCACCTCAATAATATGTTATGCTGTGATGATATAAAAGCTTTTCGATAGACGACAAAAAACTTTCAGTGATAAACTTTCCACTTTGTCTTATGCTTCCGAGCGTCCAAGCGCACCATTAAAAGCCATTTCACTTCTTTTACTTTATGCTTTTCTCGCCAGTTTTTGAGTTTTTTCAAAAAACCGCGAGTGTTATTCGTTTTTACTTGCACGAAATGAATTTCAGAACCATCGGGCGAAATCGCCACGAAATCGAAAAGACCGAAAATGTCCTGCGTGCTAAACCGAGATTTCGGTGGCTTGTATACTGTCCACCCTCGCTTCTCATACTCATGCACCGCCTCTAACTCCGAACGATAGCCTTTTCTGGATGACATGCTCATTTTGTATCGTGCTTTCGCACCACAAAATCCAGAACCGTGCCCGCAATCTTGCTCATTATAGCGTCTATTGGATAATCGCTCTCAACAACAGCAATAAAAACCCGGTTGTTATGTTTCCGCAGGATGAGCATGTCCGGTGCATTACCCTTACTTCGCAACCTGAAAATAATCGAGGGGAATTCACTTATTATCATTTTTCCCTTTCCCACCGCCATTTCGCTGCCTCGCTCAGCACCGGTAATATATCCTCCGCTGCAATGATAATGCTCGAACCTTTACGCTTACCCTTCTCTTTTAACACTTCCCATAGTGCATCCTTTCCTTCCTCGGTAACAACTCGGAGAAGTGCAGAAAAGTTCGCTTTAATAACCGCTTTCTCACGCTTGTTTTTTGTCATTTTCTTCACCTACGGACTGAAGAAGTGAACAAAACGGAAACGGTATATCTTCGCCTCCTCCGCACTTCCCTTTTGTTACTGCAAGCCCTGTATTACAGGATTTGCACTTTGGACAGTCTTTGCACATCTTTTCTATCTGCTCCTTCTTATACCTTCTTTTCTCCCGCGGACAATAGAATTTTACCATTTTCTTACACCCTCCCGAATTCTTTTTCTCCTACGCATGAACATGAACGGAGCGCTTTCTCGACATCTGTCGAAGAATGTGAATTTACCGTCACGCGCTCTCCGGTACCTGCCTAAGAACCGAAATTTTTGTGTCTTTTCCTTACTCATTTTCTTTTATCGCCTCCTTCACAGCCTCCGCTATCTTATCCCATTCATCCCAGTACAAAAACAAAGTGTCAATTTTGTTCCCCCTGCTTATCAGTATCTCTATGCCATCGCTTGATACAGTAACTGATATGTTTCTATCTTTGGTGCCTTCAAATGTTATCCGCTTCGTTTTTATCATCCTCCCATAGCTCAAATTTCCAAATGCAAGACATTATTTTTTAACCGCCAAGATTGGATTTCTGGATGGTTCTTGAGAAGCTCATACATAACTTCAATCTCTTTTTCTGATAACTCTCTATCCGCCCGTCCCCTTGACTCGATATAAGCTTTTTTAACTCTGTCTTTACCGACTGTTTTGCTATATGTGATAACTACATCAACGGGAAGTTCCTTTATCTCATCCGCACCACCGGGAAAGAGCGCGATAGTGTGCCATTCTTCGTTGCCGGAAGGCACGATGTAGTTGTTCGTAGTACCGCTGAAATGTACTCCTTCAAACATCAAATTTTGTTCACTCATCTTCACCCACTACCTCAATTGTTCTTTTCTTTTCGAGTTTTTGCACTTCCTGTGACAACTTCTCTGCCAACTTCTCACCGAACGCAACGCCCTTCAAAAATACCTCGAAAGTATCCAACCACCTTCGAAACTTGAAAAAACGCAGTGGATGTGGCATCGGTCCAAACTCTTTTTCAAAGAACGAAAGTATCGCTGCGGTTCTGAAAGCATCGTATAGAACCTCTATTGGTATTTCTTCCTTTTTCTCTTCATTGTTTTTGCTCATTTTTACCTCACCTCATAGCTTTATTCTTCATTTACCTCTTCCAAGTTTGTGAAATCCCTTACTATTATAATATTGAATTTACCCGCCAACGCCCGTCTTATCAACTGAATATCTTTTTTAACATCGTTATATGCTTCTATTATTGCATCAGTGCGTGATCTTTTATATCTTTTTTTATATCTTTTTATCCAACTCTGGAGAGTATGTAACTGCTGAGTAAACGATATTAATTGACTTGAGAGAAACTCAATCTTGGGTTCTGTATTTCTGTCTATTTTTACTATTACTACTTCTTTCATTTGCAATCCCCTCTTCTTACAATCTCCTGAGCCACTCTCACAATACAATCCCAGACCTCGCAAATTGCAGTGGACATAGTATAATAGCACATTTCGTATTCACCGCACAATCGTTTCATCGTTCGTGCGAGTTCCAAATCGGAATCCAGCGAGAGGTTGTAGTCTTCACTCAATACCGGTATTTTATTTGTCTTCTCATTGCTCATTTTCTTCTTATTCCCTCTTCAGTATCATTAACCATTTTTCTTAAATCCTCAACATGCTCACGAACCCACTTCATATATTCTTCCTCCTCTCCCGTCTTATACCAAATCAATGCTTGAGCGAGTGCATCGGCGAGTTTCTCGCTTGCAAACTGCTGCAAGACATCGAAATCATCACAAGAGCCACTTTCATAAGATACCGCATACCAATTGTTATTACCTTTGTGTATTACCAGCATGTAATCGTATTCTTTTCCTTTTAGTTTTACCTTGATGGAACTCGGTAAAGCGGCTATTAGTTCCATGACTGTATATGCCTGTATTCTCTCTATGACTTTTCTGCCAGCACCGCTGTAATCGAAATCGTCTTCGTGCTCCATCACAAGATCAACTGACTTATCGTCCCACACTCGCCAGTAAAAAAGGCTGGGGGAGTTCACACCAGCCTCTTTCAGCTTCTTTGCCAATGACAAAGAAACAACAATATCTTCTTCACGCATTTTCTTCCTCACTCTCAATCTCCTTTTCTTTTTCCACCAACTTTTCAGTGAAAATGTTGTATAGCTCTAAGAATGTCTGCCTTGCCCAGTCTGCTAATCCTCTTCGTTCCAATTCCCTGAGTAATGCCTCTCGTGCTTCGGGATTATCGGCGGGAAAATTGAAGATGTAAGCTCCCACCAGTGCTTTGTTGCTATATTTACCGTATCTATTCACTTTTTCTCACCTCCTCTTTTTTCAGTCTCCTTTTCGTCTCCCGCTAAGAGTTCTTCATATTGCTTGCGCAACCGCTCCTTCTTCTCGTTCAATTCCTTTATCTTCTCCTCGATTCTTTTTATGTCCCTGTGTAGCTTCCCTTTCAGTAGTTCTTTGGAATGTTCACGCAAAAACTGTATCATATCCTTGATATTCTCTTCATCTGACGTATAAATCATGCCATCGAGCCATTCTTCTAATTCTTCGGTAATATCCTCTGGTTTATCGGTATCATCGAATATCGGTCCATCATCAAGCACCGATACTGCTTTAAGCAAAGTGCCGTCGTCATTGTAGATTCTTACCTGGTTACTGGTCTTCACCTCGCTTGGGTTGAGGAGATTAAATCTCCCTTCGCTTGTTGTAATTGTATAATACATTTTTCCTTACCTCCATATTTTTCTTTGAAATTTTCCGCAAAGCGCTCAAAATAGCAACCATAAGCGCATTCATGAGTTGCCAATCATCACAGAACCGGTCATCAAAGGCAATCACAACTTTAGAAGTACCGATAGGAACGATGGAATAAGACATAAGCATCCCCCTCAATTGCATGTCGAATCCTCCAATTCCTTATGCTTAGCCCACGATATAATACTCCAACCCGCCATACATCCGAGAAGTCGTCTCCACTGCTCCGGTTCTATCGCTTCTAATTTTGCTTCTTTTCTCGCTAAAAATCTTCTAATCGCAGTATCAAGAGCATTCACAAAATCATCCACTTCCTCCTTCGCTTCTTTTGAATCGCTTGTTACTGTTACCATGATAGAGACTGGGTTTGGTGCGTTTAGTGTGTATTTCTTTTTTATCTTATATTCACTCTCGTTCATTTTTTCCTCCTCTTCTCTTCCCACCCCTCGATTAGAGTCACAATTGCCTTTAGATTCGCTATTTTTTCTTCTATTTCTTCAATCGCTTCTCTTAGCATTCGCAGGTGTTCCCGTTCCATTCCACACACTCACCCACCATACCACCACTTACCTCGCCGTTCTTGATATGCTCCTTTATGTGCTCCGCAAATTCGTCCCACGACATCTCCTTCTCCAAGCCACAAATGTAGCACCGGATTTTTTTCCTCGGTATGTCCTTCCTTCCAAAAAGCTTTACCATTTAGTTCTCACCCCTTATTTAAACTGTTCTTGTGTCATATTGCCTCTCCACCTTCATGAACGGTTTATGGACTACTTTTATCTTGTGTCCGCAGTACGAGCATCTGTACTCAATGCGATTAGTGAATTCGTGCACCTCTTCAGCTACACGGTTATGACAATTCTGGCAATACATCACTTTTCCCTCCTTTCGATTATGAACTCTTTATCCTTCGTTTTCCACTCGATTCTTTCCACAACTCGCTTTATCTTCTCGTCAATCTCAGGTAACGATGGATTTCCTTCATATTGGCTCGGCAACTTAAAGAGACCTAAAATCTGGCGTATCTCCATCACTGTCTGCTTTATCTCAGGGATTATACCTTTACCTTCAACTCGCGTCCCTGCGGGCGCAGGCTCAGACTTACCGAGGGAACTCAAGTCTATATCTTGCTTCTCCGCAAACTCCACATACTGCCCTAAAAGCGCTATCGCTGACTTTAACCTCATGAATAATAACTGTTTTTGGTTGTATAGTTCCGCCTTCCTCGTTTCTAATTCGTTCAATTCCTTTTCTATTTTCTCCAATTCCTCTCCCATTTTTATCCTCCTTATTAAAATCCCATTCTACTATCCCTTTCACAGCTTCGTATCCATAATCCTTTTTGAAACCTCTGTATCCACCTCTGAATCTCTGGTAAGAACTGACGTAGCTCGTCTGGCAAGTAAGTCTCACCAAAATAGCTTGCACCGTCTTTGATTTGGAAGATTATTTCTGGCTTCTCTGAGGCATCGTATCTGTAAATGGTAGTGGCGCCAACATTCTTGTTCGGCGGATGGTAGTATTGAATGACATACAGTGGCGCTTCACCGATAAAGCGCACGCTATCACGGTCGTCGTAAGAACGGCGGTTCTCCATAAAGATGTTCTCTGTGTTCAACACTGACGCATATTCTCTGTACTTGCCCCTACGCGCATCGTCAATATAATCCTCTGTGTTAATGATTTTATTCATTTTATCCCTTTCACCCCCAGCATTCCTCCTTTTTCAGCTTCGGCAAGATTTCTCTGAAACACTCCTCGCACGGTTCTCCGCCCATGTCCTCTGCCTCTTTTCGTGTCATTTGCTTTAAGCCAAGAGTATTCACCCAATACTTATCTTTTATGCTACCTGCCCTGTGATACACACCAATCCCAGTCGTTTCCATATCTACCAAATCGTCTGGCCATAGAATGTCAATGTCATCCCCGTATTTCAGTCTCCATATCGTTTCTAAAAGTTTTCTCTTTATGGTTTCCCATCCACCCATTTTTCTATCGCCTCCTTTTCGTTCTTAATCCGCATCCGCCGCCGCCAACACTCCAAAGATGCCAGCTACGCCACCTGCCACGACCGCTTGCCATAACTCCGCTCCATTCGCATAACAGAGTACCAAACAAAGACTGGAAAGAACTATTCCCATTATTGTGCTTGCACCTCCTACTCTCATTTCTTTTCCTCCTCCTTTTCCTCTTCCACTTTCGCCTTCGTAACACTGACTAACACTATATCCCCTTCCTTCGCCCCTATCTCCTCAAGAAGACGGGGCGGAAGGATAACGCGACGCTGTGAACCAACCCGAACAGGCTCTTTCTTTTCTCCCATTTGTTATCACCATTAGTATTATGGTGATGGGTATATAAAAAGGTATCTCTTTGTTATCAAAAATCATGGTGATATGGATATGTTCAATTCGTGAACATGTCAGTATATGTATGGAATGTTCTCTCTCTTCTTGAACATATCCTCTATCATTTTCGCGGTCACGACCGAAAGCGCAATTACTTTTCTTGTCTGTTCTTTGGTTAGCCCCCAAGATTTACACAAGTCTTTAACCGTCCCCTCATAAGTCTGTCTTCTCGCTTCGTTCTCTCTGAGCTTGGCGAGTATTTCATTTGCATCCTTCTCCAGCCCCGATGACATTGCCTCCAGTTCCTTCTCCGAGCGCATCCTCAAAATGTCCTCAAGCATTCGTAGCATTGTTTCTATTGAAATCTTATCAGAAATCCAAATTGCGAGCTTTTTGTCTTTCAATTCCACAATAAACTTCACTGCGGTCTGTTTCGTTTCCAAGTTCTCGATGATGCCCCAAATTATGGAGAATTCATCGGGTGAACCTTTGTAGGTTTTGTTCCACAAATAGCACGAAGCTTTAACTTGCCTCGTATTCTTTTTTAAGTGTTCCATTATTATTTCTGTTGCTTCTTCGCTTTCATTAAATTGACTCTCAACTCAATCTCCCTCAGTGCCTCCTCCTCGCTAAATCCGAAATACTCTTGCAAAAACTGGAGGAAGCTCTTAAAGTGCATATCCATATATTCTGTTTCTTTGTCCGTAAGCATTCCCGTGTTATAATCGCCTTAAAATCGCCTTTAAAATGTTCTCCACGACTGCGACTATGCCGGCATACACCGCGAGCTGTTCAATCACGCCCGCTTCCGTTATCGGCACGCCACCGAAATACATGATCGCTCCGATTATTGCACCGACTAACACGGTCGCTGAAAACTTCGTGGCATCGAAGTTTTCCGTGCCACTCGACTTCAAATACCCGGCACTGGCAAATATCGCAGCCGCCACTATCGCAATCAATATTGTTACGGGCATTTTTTTCACATCACCATGTTATATATAAAAACTATGTATATAAAAAGCTTTTTGTTGTTTTAAAACCCTTCCGTTTCTATTATAGACTCTTCACCCGTTAGCTTCTTCTGTGCTACTAATGGCTTTAATCGTCTCAATGCCATCTCACAATATTCTTTATTATTCTGACTGTGTCCACAGTTGTCCTTGATGAATGTAGATATAACAATCACCTCTGCTATTTTCTGACAAGGAACAGGAAAAGCCTTTTGATTTTAATAAATCGTAAATAGGTTTTAAATTTTCAAGTTTACCTGATAAATATGTTGAGTATCTATCCCTATGTCCATCTCCGTCTATTAGCGAATCCAATAAAACCATAGTTTGGTGTTTACTTAGGAATTTAGTCCATTTAGGTAGCGTCTTCTCTTTTAAGCACAATTTTTCGAGAATAGTTTTACTGCACTCTGATATAACATAGAATGCAATTGTCGTTTTTCCATCATGATCTTTCGCTTCGTATTCCCTCCATTTCAAATTAAGATTTTCTAAAATTTTTCTTATCTTCTCCTTATATTTTTCCTTCCTCTGATAAATAACTACTTTAGCCCATTTCTTATCTATATAACCATCCGTGAGAATCCAGCCCAAGAGTTTCAACCACTCATCACTGAGGTCTTTAACCTCTTCTTCCGCTAATTCTTTTAAATTACCGAGCCTCCAGTTCTTTAACCATTTGTCCCTTGATCTTCCTTTCCAATAACTTGAAACAGCACTTCTTTGTTCTATGCCTTTGTTCCTTTCTTTTAAAGTGCATGAAATGCATCTTTTAGATGTTCGTGAGATTAATTTACCGCAAACAGGACAGGGCTTCTTTGTCTTGAGATAATACTCCTTTGCTCTTTCTAATATCTTTTCTCTGTTTCTTAGATAATACTTTTGATTGTATTCCCGTCTATTCATTCGCACCACCTACTGTTACTATAATTGTTTCGTTATTATATAAATATAACTCCAGTTGTCTTCAAAACATCCAGCACATGTCCACATATTATCTTGTGCCTCATGCTTCCTTATCCACCCGCTTCTGGTTATCACCCGCGGAATCCACCACCACAATAACATTGTATTTCCCGTTAAGCGCCCGTTCCAAGCATTCTAAATCGCTTTTCAATTCAAACAGACTGTCCAGAAGAATACCAGTGTCCCTTTGCCCCTTCTTTAATTCTATTTCTATTTTCTTACAATACCTAAGAATACAAGCATACCGCCACGAGAGAGACTCGTATGTCGGGTTGCCATATCTTGTTTTTATTATCACCACCTCTTTCATTGCTCGCTCCCTCCGTCACCGAATAAGAACCAAATAAGAGGTGAGACCACGTCTTTTAGAAGATAGATTCTTATCTCCAATCTCTGCAGGAGTTCTCTTCGCTCTTCCGAAACGCCACCGCAAAGCACCGCAAGGTCCGCTTCCTCGTGCCTCTCCCTTAATATTATCCAGTATTTCACGATTTGTTGAATGTCCGAAATCCTCAGAAACCACGGTTTCACTTCCATATATATGTCTCTTCCCGTTTCTTTATCCACAAAAAGAAAATCTGGTATCGCTTTCTGCCGCTGGAAGCTCGGATGATGCTTCTTGAGTTCCAGCCCCGGTATCCTCACCTGACCTTCTATTATCCACCGATGTAACTCCATTTCGTCTCTCGCACCCACATAACCCGCAGGGTTCTTAAATAGCTTGTTCATTGGTCCGCCTCCTTATTCATCTTTTCGTTTAGTTCTCGTTCTATCCTCTCCTTCGCTTCTCTCGCCTGTCTCGCTAAGAATTCGTCATCTTTTTCTGGTGGAAGGTTGCCATCCTCATCCAAGTCTTTTATGTTGACATATCTTGTCTTCTTAGCTTTCTTCTCCTTACTCTTCTCATCCTTTTTCTTATCATTCTCCTTTTTCTCCCACTTGAATATCTCTTCCTCTTCTTTCTCTTCCTCCTCCTCTTCTTCTTTTACTCTTATCCCAAACCACGCTCGCTGTATTTTGCCCCCTATCTTCTTATGTTTCACATACACGCGAGGAGTTTCGCCCACTATCTCGGAAAATCGCTTCTTACCCATAATCGTTAGCCCTTCCCTCTCACAGAAATTCTTATAACACTCGTAAAGTTCACCCTTTGATATATACGCATTGGGGTCAAATTCACACCTCTCTTCTAAAAATGCGCGTACTGAATTGCTTATCCTCATAAACTCCGCCTTCTTCTGCTTTGAAGTCTTGCTTTCAGAAAACTTGAACCCTCTCGCTTCTAATCGCTTCAAACCTTCTAAGCACCAGTTCAAAAATCCTGCAATGCCGTCCTTCTCCACCAATACCCGCTCGTAGTTCGGAATCGCGTTATCTATAAACTGGTTCGGGAATTCTATTACTATCACCCGCTCCCAAAACGCTGTTGTCGCGTCCTGCACCTCTGGAAACTTATTTCCGAGAATAATGAATTTCGCAAAGTTCACGAAATCTATCGTATTCTGTTTATTCTTAACCTCCGCTGAAATCAAATCACCGCCTGTTAGCTTCTTAAATTCGACTGTCTCCATCTTGTCCTGCACTGACGGCTCCGAAATGATATTCACAAGCTTACCAAAAAGCCTTGCTTTCGAGAATCTATGCCTGCCGTCAAGCTCTTCTATCGAGACTGAAACTGTGCATATATCACCAAGTAAAATTCTCAATAGGTTCACAAATGTTGTCTTCCCGTTCCTGCCCGTGCCATACAACCACAGCGATTTGTGCGCAGGCATGTCTGGATATAAGCAATAACCTAAAAATTCCTGGAGTATCGGTATATCTTCCTCTCGCACTATTTCACTTATGAACCTCTTTATGTTCGGACAGTCCGCTTCCGCATCGTATTCCACCGGCAACTGGTATGTGTATATCTTCGATGGGTCGAATGGATGCAACGTGAAATCTTTAAGGTTCAATAGCCCGTTCTTAACCGGCAAATAATCCTTATCCCTGTTGAATAGACTCCGTGGAACGTATGTCCTCCGTCTGATATGGTTAATTATCTCCGCAATAAGGTATGTTGATGCCTCATCGCCTATTATCTTCTCCGTCTCCGCTTTTATAAGCTTCTCGCCCGGGATATATATACCGTCCCTGTAAACATATATGTCCTCATTATCGTCCGCTGTGACAAAGATGAAGCGTTCCATTAAATCGTTCAGTATCGCCGCTTTTATCTCCTTATCCTTCAGCTTCTCTCGCTCCTTCTTCTTTTCCTCTTTCTTATTTTCTTCAATTTTGTGTGTTGCTACATACTCTCGCGCTTTTCTTATCGTTAAATCGTAATAGCTCTCGGTCTTCTCCTGCCACTTCCCTATCTTACAGCCTTGCATAATCTCTTTTATCTCGGCGTCTGAAAAACCATTTGCACACAAAATCGTGACAAGCGCCATCTCCGCCTCGCTCCTCGATTTGTATCGCTTGCCCCACACACCGTTATACAGCTCCTTCACCTTTTCATTACGCTCAAGTAGCTCCTCAAACTTCACATGCTGTTTTATCTCTACTGCCGGCTCCGGTTGCTTAATTTCGGTATTCAAAACTGCGTCCACCAATACATTGTTCTGTTTGCGTGCTCTTTTTATGTCCTCCTCATCAAAATCATCAACCCAGTATGTCGGAACTGGCATATCCGGTATCTTCATGTTCGGGTAGCCTATCGGTTGCGTTACACGTCTGATGTCTGTTGTTGTATCGAATTCTACACCGCTATCTTCTCTCAATTGCTTGTAAAATAACCTCTGCTTCTCATTAAACTCCTTCCTGAATACTTTGCCCCGCAGTTCAAATCTATCTACTGGGAAAAATAGATGGTAGCCGTTGCCCGAACACGCAAGAAAACCGCGCAAGCCCCGTTCTTCCATGAAACTCTTGAACTTTTGTGCCTCTTCAAGTGCTTTTTTTCGTTCCTCTTCAGTTGCTACTCTCGATTTGTCCGCTCTCGGTGCATCGAAATCGAACCAGAAGCACCATATCGCACTTGTGCCTTCAATTGTATCTTCCCCCGTCTCCTTTTCATTCAGCGAAATCCATGTCGTCCAGCCTCGCCTTATATTCTCGCTTAAAACTCTCTCCAACGCGCCTTTCTCAACCCACTCGGTCATCTTCCGCGGCGATGTCTTCGGTATCAGATACTTTCCCTTCTCCTCGTCCCACTCGGGTCTGCCTCCAAAAATAGCATAGACTTCTCTGTCCCCTAATATCGAAATGTGCTTCTTAAAATCCTCGCTTTTTATCTCTATCCCCATCTCATTTCCACCTCGCATATCACTATATCTTTAACACTTTAAACACTTTAAACATTTCTATTTCTTTATATAAAGAATTGAAATATAAAAATTTATATAAATAAATATATGTGTTTAAAGTGATTAATCTGTTAAACTATAGAGAGTTGAAAGTGGATAGACATATAAGTCCAGGGTGTCCAAGAAGACCACTTTCTATATTTTTATATGTAAATTAACCACTATCAATCAAATTTTTCCACAAAAATATAGTGCATGGTCTTACTTGGACAATATGGACAATTAAAATTCCACCCCGGCAGTCCGCCGTCCAAAAACTCGGTAAGGAGGTGATAGGATGGATGGAGAAGACGTATGTGTGCCGGGGTGTTAGGAGGTGAAGAACGGAAACAGGAAGGGCAAAAGGCTGTTAGCTCGTATCATTGCTGTTCGTGGCAAGAAATTTGGAGGCGGGAACAAAAATATGAACACAAATGAGTGGTCAGCTCCTATCATCACTGTCTGTGGCAAGGGAGGCGAGACCGAAAAAAGGGAGAATAGCAAGCAGTCAGCTCCTATCATTGCTGTTTAAAAGTAGAAGGAACAGAAGCGAGTGGTCACCTCTTATCGGTGGTGTTCTCCTCTATTCTTACTGATCTGTACCATCCATTCGGGAAATTCATGCTCTCAGCCTTAACGCTTGCTTGTGGGTTTGCCTTTGCGAACCGCTCGACTGAGGCTTGAAACTCCTCTTCACTCCCGCTAAGTGAGATTGCCGGCAGTGCCAGTGCGCTTTTGCTCTTTCTTAATGCTTTTCGTCTCGCTTCGTAGTATTCTTCCCGTGCCTTCTCTAAATTCTCGCGTGCTCTCTTCACTTCCTCAGTCTCTTCGCCCAAGAACCAGTCGAGAAGCGGATCGAGTAGGTCAAACACCCGCGCATCACCTCCTACTCATGTGGGCACT
>Ga0190286_1000654_pt1 | contig 13911 bp, 13 predicted proteins | sample 48691834_MG_FD_183241 | JGI IMG/M metagenome (GOLD analysis project Ga0190286, IMG submission 183241) | Hydrothermal vent microbial mat bacterial communities from Southern Trench, Guaymas Basin, Mexico - 4869-18-3-4_MG | ecosystem: Environmental > Aquatic > Marine > Hydrothermal vents >... | reverse complement strand
TTTGCGCACACTACAACCACCACAGGGGCTTCCGCCACAAAACTCTGGCCAAGAGCGGCACGCACGAGTTCTCGTTTTATGTCTTCGTTTCTTACCACGACGAACTCCCACGGCTGGCAATTCCCAGCACTGGGGGCGAGTCTTCCAGCGTTTAGAATTTTCTCTAGATCTCTTTCGTCAATCGGATCGGGTTTGAACCTTCGCACGCTTCGGCGCCCTTCTATGGCTTCAAAAACGTCCACGCGGTCTCCCAAGCATTTTAATTGGTGTGGGAAGTAAAAAGTTTAGATGGTGAAATGGCCAAGCTGTCCGAATACCTATCTGCACTGGACTGGATAGTGCAGAAAACAGCCGAGCTGCTGGAAGATAAGGTCAAGGACGCCCCCCTCACGGAGGAGGATATAAAAATGGCGTTTGGTGCTTTTGCCAAGACGCGGCTTGATCGTCTAGCCAAGAACTCGTTCAAGTCCGAACATGAATTCACCCAAGCGAAGGATTTTATAATGGCGAAGCTGCGGGAGCGGGCAAAACAGCTCAACGCGGAAAACTGGGGTGAGGAGGAAGCGAGGATATGAAGGTCGCGATCGTGACGCTGGGATTTCACCCCCGTCCTGTAGAACACATCATGCTTATCAAGAGGCCGGACGAGTGCCACGTGATAGCATCTGTTGAGGGTTTGCGTTATACAGCCAGCGAACACGGGTACAAAAAGCCGAACTCTGCGGTTCTCAAGGAGGCAGCACGCCGCACGCGATGTAGGTTGTTTCTCCACAGATGTGACCCATTCGATCCGGAGTCCGTGGGCGATGCTTTGAGTGAAGTGTTGAGCAGGATAAAAATAGACGACGAGGTGATCATAAACTACAGTGGGGGAACTCAAGCGATGAGTCTGGTTTTAGGTTCTGTGGCGATAGTCCTCTCACGCATAATGCCCATACAGGTGCTTTACTCGATTCGAACTCCGTCCGGTGAGGAAAAGGTCCTGGACCACACTAGAATTATAAGGGAACTCTTCCGAAAGCTTTACGACATCGTCCCCAGGCTTGAAGATTAGGCTTTTCTAGAGCAGGGGGAGGTGCCCAGCCCATACATAATAAATGGCAAGAATGCACAGTAAGGTAATTACAAAGAGTGCAGTACCCCACTTTAACGCCTGTGCTTTGAGGCAGATATATCCAAACAATCCGGTGCCTATAAGGGCCAAGATCAGGACGATGCTCAATATTATTTGCCCTATAAACCTACCCGTGCTGCCAAAATATCCGGTGAGCGCTATGATGGGCAGGATAATCACAAGGGCGATTACTCCTCCTAGGATGAGCCACCCGCGCAGTTTTTCACCCATCCTGTTTATAACCGAGGTCCTTTTAAATTTAATTCCTGGTCGGGAGATGGCATGCCAAGAATAGCCGTGATAAATCGAAATTCTTGCCAGCCGAAGCGATGTTCGTTGGAGTGTTACCGATATTGTCCCGGGGTCAGAATGGGGGAAGAGACGATCATCATAGATGAACGCACCAACAGACCGGTGATCTCAGAAGAACTGTGTACTGGATGTGGGATATGCACACATAAATGTCCCTTCCGCGCGATCTCGATTATCAACCTCCCTAGTGAGTTGGAGGGTCGCTGTATTCATCGTTACGGACCGAATGGGTTTGCCTTATACGAGTTGCCGGTTCCAAGGACTGGCAGCGTGGTTGGTCTGCTCGGGCCGAACGGTGTGGGGAAGAGCACGGCGCTGGAGATCCTATCCGGACGGTTGAGACCAAACCTCGGTTCGGGTGAGGCGGCAACCCCAAAACAGTTGAATGAGTTTTTTAGGGGATCCGAGCTTCAAACCTACTTCTCGGACATCGAGAGGGTTAAGACGGTTTTCAAGCCCCAAAGCGTGAACGGGCTATCCAAAGCGGTGAGGGGGAGGGTCGATGACCTGCTTTCGAATGTCGACGAACGTGGAGTTGTAGGGGACCTGGTATCGGCTCTGGGTCTGGAGGATATCCTCACACGTGACGTGAGGTTCCTCAGCGGAGGTGAGCTCCAGCGGCTGGCGATAGCGGCGGCGTCCGCTAGAGAGGCGGACGTTTACTATTTTGACGAACCAAGTTCACATCTGGATGTATTTCAGCGTTTGAAAGCAGCGCGGGCGATACGTGGGCTGGCGAAAAACGGGAAGGCGGTCGTGGTCGTCGAGCACGATCTTGCGATGCTTGACTACATGTGTGATTACGTACATGTGGTATATGGCCAGCCTGGAGCGTATGGAGTTGTCTCGTCGCCCCGGGGAGTCAGGACCGGCATAAACGTCTTTTTGGACGGCTATCTCAGGGAGGAAAATGTCAGGTTCAGACGGGAATCGATAAAATTCGAAGTTAGGCCTCCAAAGTCCCGAGCCGCTGGAAAGCCGCTTTTGACCTATCCAAAGCTAAAAAAATCATTTGAGGATTTTCAGCTTGAAGTTTCTCCGGGCGTACTGTATGTGGGAGAAATAGTGGGAGTTGTCGGTCCAAATGCAATAGGCAAGACGACGTTCGTGCGCATGCTTGCCGGAGAGTTGAAGCCAACCTCTGGGAAGATGGAGACGAAATTGATAATTTCGTACAAACCCCAGTACCCAAAAATCGAATTTGACGGCACGGTTGAAGAGTGGCTGCGTTCGGCCCTCGGTGAGTTCGATCCTGCTTTCGAACCCGAAGTTTTGCGACCCCTCGGAGTGACGCCTTTGTTCGAGAGAAATCTGACAGAGCTCAGCGGAGGTGAACTTCAACGCGTCGCGATTGCCGCATGCATAGGACGCTCAGCGGATCTCTATCTTTTCGACGAACCCAGTGCCTATCTGGATGTTGAGCAACGGTTGCAGATGGCTCGTGTAATACGCAAAGTGATAGAAAAACGCGATGCGGCAGCGTTTGTCGTTGACCACGATGTGCTTAGTGTGGACTTCATCTCCGATCGCCTCCTCGTCTTTATCGGTGAGCCAAGTCGCTTGGGCAAAACCAGCGGCCCCATGGAAATGCGTGATGGGATGAACCTCTTCCTGCGTGAGGTCGGAGTGACCTTCAGGCGGGATCCTCAGACCGGGAGACCACGGGCGAATAAACCTGGAAGCGCATTGGACAGAGAGCAGCAAGAACGCGGGGAATACTTCTATCTGTGAATTCGGCAAATACTTTATGGGGGCTAGCACGATTTAAAGTGTGGATCGAAATGGGCGTCACCGAGGATGTTGAATGGCTCGAAGACGATGAGGAGGGCGTGGGAAAGATCTTCCGGCTCATAGCGGAAAGAGGGGACGAGGGTGCGAGGCTTAGCGAGCTCAAATCTCTCTTTGGGTCTGCTCACTGGTGGCCGGTAAAAGTTTGTGTACAGGCCCTGATTGGTAGAGGTCTTATCTTTAAAGATAGGGAAAAATTAAGCTTCAAGCTCACCGATTCCGGAAAAAGAGTCTGGAAGAGTTTTAGGGCCATGGAACATGTTCGGGAGATCTAAACGGATACACTCGAAATGTTTCCGCCTTTGAACAGAGCCAATTTGTGCTTTGCCGCGGGTCCGGACGAGACCTCTTCAACGTCTTCCATTATGAGGTTCATATGTTCGTCGTACTGTCTCAATTTTCCCTTGAACCTGCGCCCGTCTTTAACGCTCACCACGACCACGGTGTTTAGAAAATTTTCGAGCTTAACTCGCGCCTCCTGTTCCGGGATTTGAGTTTCCTTCTCCAATTTTGATCCCACCAGATAATATCATCCGGGGCCGACTAAAATGTGATGTTCCACACTCTTGGGCAAGGCCCGGATTTATTCGCGGGGATTGTCAATCAAACCCGTTCGCGACCGTGAAACGCGTAGCTTTCGGTTTCGCTTCGGCGCCGATTTCGGGCTAAAATGCGTCTCTGGAGCCGTTTGACCGATTTTTCGCCGATTTATATACTGTAGCTTTCGGTGACCCCCCTCCCCTAAATCTGTTTAAAATTGGGGACATGAGGAGATTTCGGAGGGATGTGAGATGGTGAATCTTGAGGAATTGGATGGAGTTGGTCCGGCGATCGCGGAGAAGCTGCGCTCGGCCGGCTACGATTCGGTTGAAAGCTTGGCGGTGGCGACGACCGGGGAGCTGATGGAAGCCGCGGAGGTCGGGATGCGGGTGGCCGTGAAGGTGATAAACTCCGCCCGCGAGGCCGCAAACATGGGATACGAGCGGGCCACGGAGGTGATGGAGCGGCGAAAAAATATGGGTCGCATCACGACCGGAAGTTCAACGCTTGATAAAATAATAGGTGGTGGAGTGGAAACCCAAGGCGTGACAGAGGTGTTCGGTGAGTTTGGAAGTGGGAAAAGTCAAATTGCACATCAACTCTGTGTGAATGTGCAATTATCGCCAGAGCAGGGGGGACTGAATGGAAAAGCTGTGTACATTGATACGGAAAATACGTTCAGGCCGGAGCGGGTCACGCAGATGGCTATGGCAATGGGTGTAGACCCCCAGAAAGTGCTCGACAACATCTATGTGGCTCGAGCCCATACGACGGATCACCAGATGTTGCTGGCTGAAAAAGTGGCAGATATAGCGAAGAAAGAGGGAGTGAGACTGCTCGTGGTGGATTCGGTGACATCGCTCTTCAGGACCGAATATTGTGGACGCGGAGCACTGGCGGAGCGGCAGCAGAAACTGGGACGTCATATAGCCACGTTACACAAGTTGGCCGAGCTGAATGATCTGGCGGTATTTGTGACCAACCAAGTTCAGGCTAGGCCGGATGTGTTTTTCGGAGATCCGACCAAGCCTGTGGGGGGCCATGTACTTGGCCATGCTGTGACCGCACGCCTCTATCTCCGCAAAAGTAAGGCTAATACTCGCACAGCGTATTTGGTGGATCATCCTGGATTGCCTCCGGAATCGGCCACTTTCCAGATAACCGAAGCTGGAATAAGAGGTTGAGTGTTCACCGTTTCAGATGATGTGAAGTCGTTCTTTCGAGTACTGTTATCATTAGCGCTGCCGCTGCGAACGAGAGCACTGAGGCAAATGCAAATGCGGCCCACAACCCTACGAGTTGCCAGAGGACTCCAGCGATAAGGCTAGCCGGAAGTAAGGCAAACCCTCTGACCGTGTGAAACGCCCCCATTGCAGTTCCGCGGACCTTGGGAACCACCAAATCAGCGACGTAAGCACGTTGAGTTCCTTCGACCATCCCCATAAAGACACCGTATAAGACGAATAGGGGTATTATCTGCCATGCGCTGGACGCCAAGGCCAAGCTCAGCGTGGTAATTCCAAACATCGAGTAACCTGCAGCGATGATAGGTCCTCTTCCAACCCGGTCCGACAGGGATCCAGCTGGGAGAGAAATGAGGGCATAGGCAATGTTGTAAATCATGTACAGGAGGATCGTTTCCCCAACTCCGAATCCCAACTCCGTTGCACGTAAGAGTAAAAATCCGTAACTGAGGTTAGCTATAGAAAAAATCGCGACGACGGCCAGATACTTTCTAAACTTTGGGCCGAGTGTGCCGAGACCGCGCATGAATGACAGTCCAGTTGGTCTTCTCTTCACGTCCTTCACGAAAAGCACGATGATGATCACGGCCATCAATGAGGGAATGGAAGCAAGTATGAATATCTCCCTCATCCCGACGAACATGAGGAGAAGAAATGCGATGAGGGGGCCTAAGACAGCTCCGGAGGTGTCCAGTGCCCGGTGAAGTCCGAATGCTTTTCCCCTCACACCCTGCGCGCAGGAATCTGCAATCAGAGCATCTCTGGGTGAGGTTCGGATTCCTTTTCCGATCCGATCTGCAAGCCGTACTCCCATTGCGTGGCTCCAGTTGGTGGCGAGGGAAAGGAAAGGCTTTGCCGTGGTTGATAGTGAATACCCTCCAACGACCAGTATTTTCCTTCTCCCCATTCGATCGGACCACCATCCCGAAAACACCTTCAGTAAACTTGCAGCACTTTCTGCAGTACCCTCGATGATACCGAAGACCGCGGGAGCGACACCTAGGACTTGGAAAGTGAAAACTGGAAAGAGTGGTAAGATCATCTCCGAACCGATGTCAGTGAGTAGGCTGGCGATTCCTAGGATTATGACGTTAAGGCCCAGCCCGGCCAAGCTCTTGTGTTTCATCCGCTCCCCAACCGGATCGTGTCAACTTCCAACGAAAATTGGACGCATTGACAAAAGCTTGGGTAGGGCGAGGGGTCTGAACGGCATTCCATCGATTTCCTTGGTTATCTCCGTAATTAGCTCTTTCACCGTGAATAATTTTAGTTTTTTCGTTCCGCGAATTCGCGCTGCTAATTTTTTAGATTTGACCTCCTTATCCCCGATAACGATAACGACTGGAATCCATTCACGTTCGGCGTCACGAACTTTCTTCGAGACGGTTTCAGATCTATCATCGATGTCCACCCTGATGCGATTTTTCTCCAGAGAACTGGCGATCTCCTCACAGGCTTTGAGATGCCGGTCTGCTAGCGGGACGAGCCTGACTTGAGTTGGCGAGAGCCAGAGGGGTAGAGTTGGTACTCCTCCCTTCTTTTGCGCCTTGGCTGCCTCCTCTAATATTGCGTACATCCACCGTTCGACGGAACCGATAGAGGAATGCAGGATTATGCAGCCTTTCTTTTCCCCCTTTTCGTCCACGTATCTTATACCGTAACGCTCGGAGTCCTCCATGTCCAGCTGGACAGTGGCTAGCTGGGCGTTTCCTCCAGCCGAGTCGATCACCTGAAACTCGTGTTTGAGCACCCAGTAGTGCTTGCGCTCAGATAATAACTCTATCAGGGCAGGACGCTTGACGGATCTGAGCAACCTCACAAAGAGCTCCTTGTTCTGACGATAAAACTCCTCAACCACACGGAAGACCACCACGTAGTCCACCTTCATCGATCTGGTCGCCTCCGCGTAAATTTTGAAAAGCCGTTCGTATTCCTCTATTCCCTGTTTCAGATCACGGCAGAAACAATGGAGATCCGGCATGGTAAATGCCCTCAGACGCTTCAGCCCCACGCACTCTCCACTTTGCTCCAACCGATAAGAAGAAGAGATCTCGAAGATCCTCACGGGCATCTGCTTATAACTCATCACAGTGTTGCGCATCATCTTGAACAGCCCAAAGTCTCCCGAGAACCTGAGGAGAAGGGTACGGTTGGGTAGTTTTATCTTGTAGTCCTTCTGGTAGAAACGCTTGGCCTGTTCGGCGATATCCGGTTCATCGACCCGGTAGAGCACCGGGGTCTCGATTCGGCTGGCACCTATCTTTTCAGCGAGCTGGACCGAGAGATCCTCGAGCAATCCCTTGATCAGCGCTCCATTGGGATAAAAGCGAAAGTGACCCGTGTCGCTTGCCGGTTCGTAGTCCACCAGCTCCAGCTTTCTCATTAGCTTGGTATGGGCTGGCTCAGATCCGGGTTTTTGGCCCAGTTCCTCGCTCACGACTAACTGTCGGAGTTGTGGGTTTTCCCCGAGAGGCTTGCAGGCATCGATTTGTGAGAGGTCAAGGGGGTGCTCTTCCCCATCTTGTGACAGAATGATATACCTGCTGCGGACGGCTTCCGGGGTGGAAGTTCGTTCCGGTGGTCCGGCCGTTATGGTTCGGGATAATTCGGAGAGCGGATGCCCCTTGCAGCTAAGCTTGAAGGCTTTGTACCATCCAAAAGGTAGGCGATGGACTTCCAAGCCCAGTTTTCGCAATTCTTGGGCTGTCGTGTCGAGCAATTTGATGGCAGCTTTTGGAGGTGCGAGAGAGGAACTGAGATGAGCATATGGATAGAGGGCAATACACTTGACGTTGACTCTCCGGGCCACATCTGCAATTTCCTTGGCAGCGTTTTCTGATACTTCGTTCACGTTGTCGGCGTCTTGTTCTTCCACCGCGGTGAAAACTACGAGAACCTCATCTAGGCGTCCCGCTCGTTTCTCCGGCGGAACTTCTTCTGCCACTGGAGTCTTCTGTTTCACCTCGAACTCCAAGAAATCCGAGTGGACTAGCAGTATTCTCAAGCTAACACCGTGCGAACTTTATTCCCAAATCTAATAAAGTATTAAGTCTTGTCGGGAGAGCTGTTTATCTCCATCTCCTGTCCGCCAGATTTTAGTCACCCGCCATTAGTCGCATGCGAAAACTGTTTTCCCCAGACAGGGGAGGACTTCTATGGGGGGAGATCGGTGGCATGGGAAGCGAGTTAAAACCTCGAAGAAAAAAGGGTCTGATGTCATGAGGCGATTTTGTTACAGATGTGGTGCTCTCGAGGCGAAGCAGGGCCCGCTGATCAATGGATTGTGTCAACGGTGTTTTGTCGAGGAGAATCGTCTCCTTCGCGTGCCACCAGAGCTCGAAATCATCATTTGCGGGCGGTGCGGTGCGTACGTGGTTGATGGGAGGTGGCATCAGGCTTCCGGAGACGACCCCATCACGGAAGCCGCCAGGAGGACAGCTCTTTCCTCTATCAGGCTTGCTCACTCCACTTTTGGGGAAATGAAACTTTTACGTCCGGAGGATGTGCCCAAAGTGGCGCTCTCGGTTCGGGTCAGACGAGATGAGGGGGTGATCGATGTCAGAGCGACCGGAAAAATTCACGAACTTCAAACCGAACCGCAGGTCGAAGAGGCGCACATAACGTTTAAAATCAAACGCGTGACCTGTGACGCGTGCACTTTGAAAAGCGCCCATCACTACGAAGCCATAATTCAGGTCAGGGGAAAGTTCAAATGCTCGGATGTCAGGAAAACGTTGGAGCGAATCGCGACTGAAGCGAGCGGTCAAGACCGAATGGCCTTTATATCGAGGGTAGAGGAACACAGGAAGGGCGTGGACTTTTACGTGAACCCCGTGAGGCTGGCAAGACAAATGGCCGGAGTGCTCAGATCCAGGTTCGGTGCCGAGGTGAAGGAGAGCAAAAAGTTGGTTGGGCAGACGAGAGATGGACGAAAAAGGTACAAGTTTACGATTTCCGTGAGGATTGGTGGAGGAAGTTAATAAGTACAAAAATTATAGTTCTATGACGTGATTTGATGGCGGAATTAACGGGTTCAAGCGCGTTGATCGAGGCCCTGAAAGCCGAGGGAGTGAAACACATCTTTGGTATCCCCGGTGGGGCAGCGATTCCAATTTACGACGCACTCTACGATGAAAAAGAGATCCACCACATCCTCACACGCCACGAGCAGGGTGCGGCACACGCAGCAGATGGTTATGCCCGCGTGCTGGGTGTTCCGGGAGTATGTATGACCACCTCTGGACCGGGAGCGACCAACCTGACCACCGGAATTCTGAACGCCTATATGGACAGTTCCCCCGTGGTGGCCATCTCCGGTCAGGTGCCGACCACAACTCTCGGGACGGATGCCTTTCAGGAAGCGGACATGCTGAGCGTGATGCTTCCAATCACAAAACACAACTTCATCGTTCACCGCATAGAAGAGCTTCCTTCGGTCGTCAGACTTGCGTTCAAGACGGCGATAACGGGGAGGCCTGGCCCCGTCCACATCGACCTTCCGAAAAACGTGCAAGTCAATAAGGCGGACTTGAAAATTCCTGCCACCATCAGATATGAGAAGAAGATAAAGCTGGACCCAAGCGCTGAGGATGTGAGAAAAGCCGTTCACGTGCTCGCCGAGGCCGAGCAGCCGGTCATATACGCGGGAGGAGGCGTCGTGTGGTCGGGAGCATCGGCCGAGCTTGTGGAGCTGGCGGAGCTATTGGGGGCCCCGGTGACCACCTCACTGCTGGGGAAGGGAGTAATTCCCGAGGACCACCCGCTGGCGCTCGGAATGCTCGGAATGCATGGGCGGATGACAGCAAACCTCGCGGTCACCGAGTGCGATGTCCTGCTTGGTGTGGGTGTGAGGTTTAGCGACCGAGCAACCGGGGATGTGCGCCACTTTGCTCCCAGGGCCAAGATAATTCACATCGATATAGATCCCGTGGAGATTGGAAAATGCGTGCGTGCGGATCTGCCAATCGTGGGCGATGCAAAGCGTACACTCTCAGCCATTATCAGGGGGCTCCGGAGCCATGTGAAACGCGGCCGGACCAGCAAGTGGCTTCAACGCATAAAAAAATTGCAGAAGGAGCTGGCTCCACGCATGGATTACGACGAGGTTCCCATCAAACCCCAGCGCGTGATCAAAGAGATAATGAACGTGCTCGACGACGACTCCATCATCGTCACCGAAGTCGGGCAGTGCCAGATGTGGGCGGCGCATTTCTACCAAGTGAAGAAGCCAAGACATTTTATATCGTCGGGGGGATTGGGGACAATGGGATTTGGGTTCCCGGCTGCGATGGGGGCGAAGGTCGCGCGTCCCGGGAATAACGTGGTGAACATCGCAGGCGACGGAAGTTTCCTGATGAACTCCCAGGAACTGGCAACAGTCGTCGAGAACAGGATTAACGTCGTATCCTGCATTTTCGATAACGGTTATCTCGGGATGGTCAAACAGTGGCAGGATCTGTTCTTCCAGAAGCGAAGGTCGGCCACCCGGCTCGGAAAGTCTCCCGATTTCGTGAAACTGGCCGAAGCCTACGGAGCTTGGGGCGACCGGGTGACGAGACCCTCCGAGATAGCGCCGAAGCTGAAGGAGGCCCTGAGCTGCGGAAAGCCAGCGGTGCTCGATATAATAATAGACCCGGATGAGCATGTGTTGCCCATGGTTCCGGCCGGGGGAAGATTGGACGAACCGATACTGACATAGGTGGTGAGATGAAGAAAAGGATCTTCTCGGTGCTCTGTCAAAACGTCCCTGGAGTGATGATGCGGATATCCCGGGATTTCACCAGGCGTCAGATCAACATGGATTCCATCACCGTCGGTATCGAACCCACCGGACTTGCACGTATCATTCTGACGTTCAAGGCGGACGACCACATGGCAGAACTCATGCGCAGGGTTCTGATGCGGCTTGAACCGGTCGTCGATGTCGAGGTGATCAATCCAGAGCGAAGCATAGTCCGTGAGGTGGCGCTGCTCAAGACAAATAAGCTAAGCGATGGGCAGATGTGGGATGTCATTCATAAGGTAGAGAAGGCAGGAGGGCGCGTGCTTGAGTCCAAAGGAGGAATCCTGATAGCCGAGTTAAGCGGAGGACACGAGGATATCGAGAAAATGATCAACTCACTCGGTCCGAAGGTGCTAAGGGAGGTCGCCCGTTCCGGACAGGTTTTAATATCAAAAGAGACAAATTAAGGGGATCGTCATGGCGAAAATTTACTACGACAAGGACGCGAGTTTGGACCCCATCCGTGGAAAAACCATCGCGATAATAGGGTATGGAAACCAGGGCCGGGCGCAGGCAAACAACCTCCGGGACTCTGGATGCAAGGTGATAATCGGCAGTGTTAAGGATCCGAGTTACGATCAGGCCGTGAAGGATGGATTCGAGGTGTACGATATCCCCGAGGCATCCCGGCGCGCAGATGTGGTTCATATACTTATTCCTGACGAGTACCAAGCGGAGGTCTACAGGAGGGACATTTCACAGCACATGAAGCGGGGAAAGGTGCTGTGCTTCAGCCACGGGTTCAACATTCACTTTAAGCAGATCGTACCCCCCAGGGATGTGGACGTGATAATGATAGCCCCGAAAGCTCCCGGTGCACTTCTTCGCAGGATGTACCAGCAGGGGTCGGGGACTCCGGGAATTCTCGCGGTGCAGCAGGACGCGAGCGGCCACGCCAAGGAGATCGCGCTGGCGATGGCAAAAGGAGTAGGTTTGACTCGGATCGGTGTGGTGGAGACCACCTTCAAAGAGGAAGTCGAGACCGATCTCTTCGGCGAGCAGGTGGTCCTCTGCGGAGGGGTATCCGAGCTGATAAAGGCAGGATTTGAGACACTTGTAGAGGCAGGATACCAACCAGAGGTGGCCTATTTTGAGTGTTTGAACGAGTTGAAACTGATAGTGGACCTGATATATGAGCATGGGATAGAGGGCATGTGGTCCGCAGTTAGCAATACCGCGGAATATGGAGGACGCACGCGCGGTCCAAAGTTGATTGATCAAAGAGTAAGGGAGAACATCAGGGGAATACTCAGAGACGTGCAGAGCGGCGCTTTTGCCAAGGAATGGATCGAGGAGAGTCAAAGCGGCATCCCAAACCTGAAACGGATGCGTGAGGAGGGAAAAGCTCATTTGATAGAGAAAGTCGGAAAGGAGCTTCGGAAGTGGGCCGGGATAGAGAAGTGAGCTTCATTTTTTGATGTCCGGTAAGAGATTTCGTTCATTTCGCCAGGTACAATCTCCACATCAAAATCGCAAAATAGATATACTCGGGAACCGGAATTTCTGCCGGGGCAGCTCTGATGGGCCTTCGTAGCAGAGAGGTCGTGGAGGGTATTGAAAGTCTTCCCAGGCGTGCTCTTTTGAAGGCAGATGGCTTCACGGATTCAGATCTCGATCGTCCACTGGTGGCCATAGCGAATTCCTACAATCACGTGGTTCCGGGACATATCCACCTGAACGAACTTGCCAAGGACATTGCGGCCGGAATCAGGGCTGCAGGGGGCACCCCTATCGAGTTCAACACCATTGGAATCTGCGATGGTATAGCCATGGGTACCCCAGGAATGCGTTTTTCGTTACCATCCCGCGAGATAGTGGCCGACAGCGTGGAGCTGATGCTCGAGGCCCACCGTTTTGATGCCGTGGTCTGCTTGGCGAGCTGTGATAAAATAGTTCCCGGGATGCTCATGGCGCTTGCACGTGTTGATATTCCAGGGATAATGGTGACGGGTGGGCCAATGATGCCCGGTGAGTGGAGAGGGGAGCGCCTGGATGTCATAAGCGCTTTTGAAGCCGTGGGAGCGGTGAAGTCCGGGAGGATGAGCGAACGTGAAGCGCGGGAGATCGAGAACAGGAGCTGTCCGGGATGCGGTTCCTGTGCCGGATTGTTCACGGCAAATACCATGGCCTGTCTCTGTGAAGCGCTTGGCATCTCGTTGCCCGGGATGGCCACCGCTCACGCTGTCGACGCGAAAAAACGCAGGTTGGCCAAACAGAGCGGAGTCCAGGTCATGAAACTGTTGCGCCGAAGGATAACGCCGAGGATGATAATGACGCGCGCGGCGTTCGAAAACGCCATCATGGTGGACATGGCCATGGGAGGTTCGACCAACACAGTGCTGCATTTGCCGGCGATAGCTCGTGAGGCAGGGATCAGACTCAGCTTGGAGACCTTCGACCGGTTAAGTCGTCGCACCCCCCACATATGCGATATGCGCCCTGGAGGCCCCCACATGATGCTGGATCTGGAGCACGCTGGAGGGGTCCCAGCGGTGATGAAGCAACTCGGGAGGCTTCTGCACGGGAGTCCTCTGACCGTCACGGGACAACGCGTGAGAAACAATCTGAAATTCGTGAAGGTGCCCAAGTCCGAGGTCATAAGACCGCTGAGCAGACCGTATCACCGGGAGGGAGGTATAGCTGTCCTGAGGGGAAGTTTGGCTCCAGGAGGTGCGGTGGTCAAGTACGCTGGAGTGAGACCAAAAATGCTGCGCCACAGAGGACCGGCCCGTGTTTTTGACTGTGAGGAAGATGCGGTAAAAGCAATCCTCGGGAAGCGTATCAGACCTGGAGATGTTGTCGTGATACGGTACGAAGGACCAAAAGGAGGTCCCGGGATGCGTGAAATGCTGGCTCCGACATCGGCGATAGCTGGAATGGGTTTGATAGAGTCGGTAGCGCTGGTCACGGATGGTCGCTTCTCGGGCGGGACCAGGGGTGCCTGTGTCGGCCACGTGTCACCTGAGGCGGCGGAGGGTGGACCAATAGGCGTGGTCCGTGATGGGGATCCAATACTGATAGACATAAAAGCTCGCAGGCTGGAGCTTTTGATCCAGAAGGGCGAGCTCAAGGACAGACTCGCCAGGTTCAGACCCAAGTCACCAAAGGTGAAACGCGGGTACTTGACGTTA
>Ga0190286_1000653_pt1 | contig 13920 bp, 15 predicted proteins | sample 48691834_MG_FD_183241 | JGI IMG/M metagenome (GOLD analysis project Ga0190286, IMG submission 183241) | Hydrothermal vent microbial mat bacterial communities from Southern Trench, Guaymas Basin, Mexico - 4869-18-3-4_MG | ecosystem: Environmental > Aquatic > Marine > Hydrothermal vents >... | reverse complement strand
TCCACTTTTATGTACAGAGGGTCTTTCTTTCTCTTTTCTTCCTCTATCACTGGGACCATGCGGGCTATCACGGTCTCCACCAATCCCAGATAGTGGCAAGCAAATTCTCTTTCCTCTTCGTTCAGATAGGGGTAGAGAAGTTCTTTGAAGAGTCTGGAGCCATGGGCCACGTTTTCACAGATGAGAAGATTGAAAGGCACACAATATTCTCTTTTCTTTCTCTCTTTGATAATCCAGGAGACTTTCTCGGCAATGGAAGGGAGGTTAGATTTTCCCACAGCGGTAGAGAGGATGTCACAATCCCAGCATTCTTTAAGAAGGGTGTCTCTGTCTTCTGACCATACTGCTCTTACATTCTGGATTACTTTGAAAGCGGGAGGGATTTTAGCAAATTCTAAGGTATAAGATTTGTTCTGATTTAGAGCCTCTACTATTTTTTTATTTACCTCCACAAAGATTACCTCATATCCCGAAGAAGTGAAGAGGTCAGCCAGAAACCCTCTTCCGATATTTCCTGCTCCAAATTGGACGGCTTTCTTCATTTATAGAGTTTGTTTTGATATATGTATTCTTCCACCTCAGGAGGTACTAAGTAGCGGATAGGACGACCTTCTCTTACTCTTTTCCTGATTTCAGAAGAAGATATACCTAAGGGAAGGGAAGAGAAGGAGATTATCTTATCCCGGAATTTTTTCTCCAGTCTATCCAGAGGGTAACCCGGTCTCAGGTAGGCTACAAAGTGGCAGAGGGAAAGGATTTTTAAAGGCTCTTTCCAGGTGGGTATTTCCAGTGCAGAGTCACTGCCTGCCAGGAAGTAGATTTCTGCGGTATCTCCATAAATGTTCCTTAAACTTTTTAAAGTATCCACAGTGTAGGAAATTCCTCCCCTCTTTATCTCTAAGTCAGAGACCAGAAATCTTTCATCCTTTTTAACAGCCAGATTTAACATTTCCAGGCGGTGATGGGTGGAGATTATATTTCCCTCCTTTTTGTGGGGGGGAAGGTAAGCAGGGATGAAGATTACTTTCTCTAAGGAGAAAGTATGGTAGCATTCTGAGGCAATGAAGAGATGACCATAATGAATCGGATTGAAACTTCCTCCCATTATGCCGATTTTTCTTTTTTTTAAATTTCTCATTCAGGAAATTTTTATCATAAAAAGGCTCTCTTTTTCAATTTTAACCGGTCTTTATAAGTTTAAGAGGCTTGATATTTACTTACCACTTCCTGAGCATCCTCAAAATCGGTGGTTTCATTATACAAGCCTCTCCATGATTAATTCTTTATGAGAAATCTCTTTAAAATGTTTCCTGGTAAGGACAAATGGGTAAATTCAAACCAGGGAGAGGGTAACTGGAAGGTTTTACCAAAAGGTGAAGTAATGACCAGAGGTCTATCCACTTTTTAAGTGAGGAAAATCCAAATGTTTGGCTACTAAATGAAGTAGATAATTTAATTCTTTTTCCTGCCTGAGACTATTTTTACTCATGATTTGCAGTCTCTATTTTATCATAGGGGAGAAGAAACAAAGGGGTAAAAAGAGTAGGAGATTAGTACATAACTTGACGGCGAAAGGGGTGAGTATTTACAATAACGGAGAAAGATGATTAGATATAAAAAGATTTCTCATTCCATAGAGTCTCTTTTTCCCCGCTTGGGTAAAGAGTTAAGTAGAAATAAATCCGTGCTCTTCTCTTATGTTTTTGGTTCCTATGGAAGAGGAGAAAGCACTCCCTTAAGTGATGTGGATATTGCGGTTTACCTTTCAGAAGAAAAGAAGAACTTTTGGGAGAAGAAGTTAGAATTAATGGGCGTCCTTAACCAAGTGCTTAAAACCGATGAGGTAGATTTGGTTATTTTAAATGAGGCTCCTCTTTCCCTCCAATTTGAGGTTATTAAAACTGGGAAACTCCTTTTTTCTCGAGATGAAGAAAAGAGAATACAGTTTGAAGTAAAGGTAATAGATTTTTACAGTGAAATGGAGAAATTAAGGGCTTTAGAGTGGAAGCAACTTAGGGAGAAGTATGGTAAATAAAGTCATTGTTAATCGGGTAAAGAAAATAGAAGAATATCTACGTCGTCTTAAAGAAATAAGAAAGGCTAAGAAGGAGCAATTTCTCACCGACTGGAAGTTACAGGATTTGGCTCTTCGCAATTTACAGGTATGTATAGAAGCATGTATCGATATAGGGAATCATCTTATTACCATGAATAGATGGGAAGTTCCGGAGACCTATGCCGAGACAATGGAAATACTAAAAAGGCACCGGATAATTGGAGAAGAACTTGCAGTGAAAATGGGCGATTTAGTGAAGTTCAGAAATATAATTGTCCACGACTATCTATATCTGGATATGGAAAAAGTATATAGAAATCTTCAACGAATAAAGGAAATCGAGGAGTTTATCTCTCAGGTTATCAGGAATATAAAAGAGTAAGAAAGAGCAGAATTTTCCTCTCTTCCTCTTTTTGAACTTATATCTGGATATAACCGTGCTATAATCCTATACTTAAGTGGAGAAAGAGGCTCTTTATTAATGCCTTGGCTGCTGGAGTTACCGCATCTCTGATTGTTCCTGTATTTCCTTTACTGGTTCAGAGAATAACCCAGGAAAGTTCCCGTTTAGGCACCCTTACGGGGAAGTTTTTCTCTCTCCGGTTCCCCTTATAGGGGTGAGAGGACCCTTTGTGGTAAGCGGAATCTTATTTATATTTCTCTTTTCCTTGGTGTGGTTTTTGAGAATTAAAAGAAAATAGGGTAAAATCACACTATGACTTTACAGGATAAGTTGTTGAGTGAGTTAAAAAGAAGAGGAGCAAAAGTTAAAGTTATTTTGCTCTCCGGCAAAACCTTAGAAGGAGAAATTAGCAGTTTCGATAATTTTACTATTCTTCTCAGAGAAGGGAAAAATAGTCATCTGCTCTATAAACACGCTATTTCTTCTCTCTCCTTCCAGGAAAAGGTGGAGAAGAAAGAAATAGAGAAGTTAGCAGAGCACTTCCAGAATCGGTAATGGAAAAAGCCCTTTTAGTAGGGAGAAAAGGGGAAGAGGATTCTATTAAGGAACTTGCCAGTCTGGCTACCACTGCAGGTGCTAGGGTAGTGAAGGAAATTCTTTTAAGACTCCAGGCTCCTAATCCTGCTTTCTTCGTGGGTAAAGGTCAGGCAGAGGAGATTTCTCATTTGGCAGAAGAACATGATGTGGACTTGGTTATTTTTGATAATGAGTTAAATCCTGTTCAACAGAGAAATCTGGAGGAATGCATAGGAAGGAGGGTTATTGACCGCACTCAATTAATCATGGACATTTTTGCCCAGCATGCACATACCGAAGAAGGGAAAATTGAGGTGGAGTTAGCCCAGTTAATGTATCTTCTCCCTCGCTTAACTGGCAAAGGTGTGGAACTCTCCCGATTGGGAGGAGGGATTGGAACTCGGGGTCCAGGAGAAAAGAAACTGGAGTATGACAGAAGGAGAATTAAAGGAAGAATACAGCATCTTAAAAGAAGGATATCCAAGGCTTCCCTTCATCGGGAAGTTCTGAGAAGAAGGAGAGAGAAACGAGGAGTACCTACTATAGCCATAGTAGGATATACTAACTCCGGCAAGACTACCCTTCTTAATACTTTAACCCATTCTCAACTTCCCTCGGGAGATAAACTCTTTTTAACTCTGGATACCCGGATGAGGAAATTATTTCTTCCTAACCATCAAGTTGTTATTTTAGTAGATACGGTAGGGTTTATCCGTAGACTTCCCCATCAGTTGCTTACCTCTTTTAAGGCTACTTTGCAAGAAGTGGTCTATGCAGATATTTTGTTGGAGGTAATAGATGCTTCCCATCCTCAGAGGGAAGAAATGAGGAAAGCGGTAAGAGAAGTGCTTAGAGAACTGGAAGTGCTGGATAAGCCCCTAATCCAGGTTTTAAATAAAGTAGACCTCCTTAATAAATTTGAGAAAGCACGCCTGAAAAGAAAGTTTCCGGAGGGGGTACTGGTAAGTGCTTTGACAGGGGAGGGAATATCTCAACTTAAGGAAAGAATAATGAAGGAACTGGAGAACTTGAGAGAAGAAGTGGAGGTTTTCCTCCCTTTGGAGAAACTGAGCCTTCTTTCTCTTATTCATAATCATGGGAAAATACTGGAGGAGAGGATGGAAGAAGAGGGGGTAAGGGTGAAAGCACTGGTGGAACCAAAAGTAGTAGGAAAGATTAAAGATTATTTAGCCACTAAAGTATAAAGGGAGGAAGAAATTGAGAGGAAAGATCTTAGTTACTGGGGGAGCGGGATTTATTGGTTCTCATCTGGTAGAAAGTTTTCTCCAAGACGGTTTTGAGGTTTTATGCGTGGATAATTTCCTTACTGGTAGTGAAGAGAATATAAAAGGCTTCTTAAATAATCCACGGCTCAAACTTTACTCTCATGATGTGAGGAAACCTTTTGAGGTTAAGGAGAAATTATCTGCTATTCTCCACTTTGCTTCCCCTGCCTCTCCCAGAGATTATCTGAAGTATCCTGTGGAAACTATGATGGTAGGAGCACTGGGGACCTATAATCTCTTGGAACTGGCTAAGGAGAAGAAATGCGTTTTTCTTCTGGCTTCTACCTCAGAGGTTTATGGTGACCCGGAAGAGAATCCTCAGAGAGAAGATTACCGAGGGAATGTAAATTGCATAGGAGAGAGGGGAGTGTATGATGAAGCAAAGAGATTTGGAGAGGCACTTACTATGGCTTACTATCGATATTATAAAGTTAATACCAGGATTGTAAGAATCTTCAATACCTACGGACCACGCATGAGGGAAGATGATGGTCGGGCTATTCCCACTTTTATAGTCCAGGCATTGAAGGAAGAACCCCTTACCGTCTTTGGTAATGGGACCCAGACCCGCAGTTTCTGTTATATATCCGATTTAATAAGGGGTATACGAAGGTTGCTGGAGGTGGATTATCATCTTCCTGTCAATTTGGGGAATCCTGAGGAGTGGAAAATTATTGACTTAGCCAGATTAATAGTCTCCCTTACTGGAAGTAGAAGCAATATTGTCTTTCGCAAACTTCCTCAGGATGACCCTCAGGTTAGGAGACCGGATATTACAGTGGCTAAGAAGATTCTGGGATGGGAGCCACAGATCTCCCTTAGAGAAGGTCTGGAGAAAACTATCCAGTATTTTAAGGAGAGAATTTCTTAAATATTTTTTCCAGTTTCTCTTCCTCCCTTTCCCACTTATATCCCCAGGTGGGAAGGGTAATAAGCCTGCGAGATAAATTTTCTGCGTGAGGAAATTTGTGGTTTTTATTGAGAAAATCTACCTGAGGATAGTGGTAAAGAGGTAATCTATACATGTAAGTCACACCCCATCCGGTGCGGAGAAGAGCCTGGTAAAGTTTTTCCCTTACTCTTTCTTCCACCAGGACGGGTAATCTGAGATAAACGGGTTTACTTTCTGGAGGTGGTTTTAAGATTTTGACGAAAGAGAAAGTGGATAGAAATTTCTCCCACCTCTTACTGTTACTTTCTCTTTCCCTATTAATCTTTTCTAAAAAGAAAAGGTTCTTCTCCAACAGTCTCATCTTGAAAGTGGAGAGTCGGTAAATTTTTCCTTTAAATACTGAACTCTCTTCCTGAGGTAAAGGGAAGAGGGTGAAGAATTTCCATCCTGGAGGGTGAATCAAGTAAGAGTAAAGGAGAAGGGTAAGGAAAGAAAGGGAGAGGGAAAAAGAGGGAGGAGGAGGGAGAGGGTTAAGGAGAGAGGTAAGTATTTCCCCCAGACGAGTATCTTGGGTAACTATCATTCCTCCTCCATCTGTGGTTAAATTTTTGCCTTTCCCTAAGGAGAAAAAACCTGCTACACCCAAAGTGCCTACTTTTTTCCCCTTTATCTCTGCTCCCCAGGCTTGAGCGCAGTCTTCCACTATAGGGAAATCTCCTTCCGGAAGGGGATGAGGATAACCAAACAGATGAACAGGCACTACACATAACAGGCGGGAGTCTACAAGACTGAGGAGATGTTCCTTTCTCATGAAGAGAGAGTCTTCCTCCAGGTCACAGAGAAGTATTTTAAGCCCACATTCTTTGACCACCTCTGCCAGTACTGGGCAGGTGTAAGCAGGAAGGATTACTCTATCCCGATTGGGGAAAAGGATCTTAAGAGCCTTTAAGATAAGGAAAAAGGCTCCCCGTCCAGATGAGGTAAAGAAGACTTTACTTTCTCCGAAGTATTCTCTCATTTTTTCTTCTATTGGGGAAGAGGCAAAGGAGAAATAAGAGGAAAATAAATCTTTTAGAGAAATAGGAGTTCCTGCAGGAGGAATTAGTCTGAACATACTTTAACCCCTCCTATGAGAAAAGTAGTCACTAAGGGGAGGAGGAATCTTCCTGTGCATAGAGTAAAGGGGAGAGGGAAGAGGAAATAACGATAGAAAAACTGCTGGATTCCTAAATCTAAAAGAATATTTTTTATATCTTTAATGGTGTAGAGGCGCAAAGGTAACTTCTCCCATCCTCCTTTCTTTATTATTTTTCGAAGCCAGGATTGAGCATTCAAGAGAGTAAGTATTATCCTTCCTTCTTCCTTCAATACTCTAACCATCTCCGAGATTACCATTTTTTCCTCTTCAATATACTGAAGAAGTCCAATGCCCAGAACCACATCAAAGACAGAGTCTTTAAAGGGAAGATGTTCTGCTTCTCCCCTTAAAACTTTTATCCCCTTCTTCTTGGCCAGGAGAAGCATGGTGAAGGATTGGTCAATCCCCACCACCCAGTTTTGGGGAAGAAGGGGTTCTACCATAAGTCCTGTTCCACATCCTACATCCAGAATACTCAGAGTTCCCTGGTTCCCTATTAATTGCTGGAGATTTCTCTGGGTGAGATGGAAGGAGAGATAATCCTTATGGTCTTGAGAGAAAGGGGAGTCTCCGAAGATTTTGACTCTTTCTTCAAAATGTTCTCTCCAGAACTTCATACTCCCAATCTTTTCCTTATGGGTTTTCCTAAAAGAGGGGTTAAGGGAAGGGGTATAGTTTTTTTCCATAAGAAGGAGAGGACTCTATACAAAGGAGCCTGAGGGTCGGAAGGATGAGGAGTGAAGGAAGGAGGGAAGTAGAGATAATAATAAGGGAAAAGGGTTACTCCCCATTTTGTCTTATACCTTTTCTGTCCTTCATACCTTACTGGCCCAAAATCAAATACTTTCTTTCCTTCTTTTATGGCTATCTTTATCATCTCCCAGTGGGCTAAATCGTTGGCTCGTAAAAACCAGAATTTATGATCAGAGACAGTATGGGTGATATGAAAAGTATGTTTCAAGGACCATCCCAGAAGTCCTGCGATGGGTTTGTCCTTCCACTCCACTATTATCAATCTCATGTAATCACCCAGATGTGAGGCCAGACTCTGGAAGAAAGAAAGAGGATGAGGGGGAGAACCGTGTCTCTTCATGGAGAGAAGATAAAGAGGGTAAAACTTATCTTTAAGAAACTCTTTACCCCCACTAATTACTCTTAATCCCCATTGCCGGGCTTTTTTAAGATTTTTACGCACGCTATGTTGTAAATTTCTTTCTAACTCCTCTATGTGGGAAAGTTCCAGCAGGGCATAATAACCTAAAGGAAGGTAATAAAAGTGATTACTCTTTTCTTTTAATCCGATCCCTCCATGAATCTCCACTCCTTTTATACGGAGAGTTCTCTTCAACCTTCCCACCTCTTCTAAGATTTCCTCCCTTCCCTCCCTACTTAGAAGACCACCATACTCAGAGAAAGGAAGAGAGACCAGGATTCTTTCTCCTTTTAAGTTTCTCAGGAGGAAAAGAGGAAGGACATTACTTATCTTTTCCTCTTTACGGAATAGTAAATAGAAAGGGGTAAGCCGGTATATCTCTTCTACTGTTCTTTTGAACCCTGTGAGGTAGACAAAGCGAGCCTCTGGTTTCTCTACAATAAACCTATCCCATTCCTCTTCATCCTGGAGGTACTCCACACCCATTCTTCAATCTAAAAACCGATACTTTATAAGACTCCACAGAGCCTTAAAACCATCTTTCCAGCAAATTTTTTTCCCTTCTTCTGCCGTTCGGGGGTCATAGGAGACAGGGATTTCAGTAATCTTTTCTCCTTTCTTCAAAACCTTAGCCGTAACTTCTGGACAGAACTCAAAACCTTTACATCTTAAATTTATTCCTTTGATGAGGTCAGCAGCGAAGATCTTGTATCCTGTAGCCTCATCGGTTATCCTCTGACCGTAAAGAAGGCTGGCTACTGTACTGAGTATCCAGTTAGCCAAATTTCTCAAGAAAGCCCTTTTCCTTTGCTGGGGATAGATAAATCGGGAACCATATACCACTCGGGTTAAGTTCTCCTCTATAGGACGCACCAGTTTGGGTAATTCTTCCGGATTAAGCTCCAGGTCTGCATCCTGTATAGCCACTATATCCCCCTCCACCAGTTTCAAACCACTCTTTATGGCCTCCCCTTTTCCTTTATTTTCTGGATGGTAGATGAACTTCATATTTCCATCCTCACGATACTTATGTTCCAGAGACTTAATAATTTCTCGAGAACCATCGGTGGAGCCATCATCTACCACTATTATTTCTTTATCCAGAGGAAGAGACCGAACTTTCTCTACAACCTCCTCCACGGTAGGGGCTTCATTGTAAACAGGTATAATGATGGAGATTTTCATCCCTATCCCTATAACATATTCACTGAGGTTATGCAAGGAAGATAAGGTTTTTAAGGGAGATTCTTTTATGTTCTCCTAAGGAAAAAATTTTTTCTCCACCGTAGGCAGCCAGGATTATAAAAACAGGAAGGAGAGGGACTCTGTATCTTATAGAACCGATGAATATCATGTGTAGTAAAGTAAACACGGAGACCAAGAGAATCAGGGAGAAAGTCTTTCGAAAGTATTTAAAAGAAGAGAAGTAACCTATCAGAGAAAAAGGAATAAGGGGAGCATAGGTGAAGAGCATTATCAGGCGATATTTGAGAGAATCCATGCCTGAGGTAGGGGAGGGATAAAGCCTCCATACCCTCACAAATTTCTTTATGGAGAGAGAAAAGAACCTTCCAGGATGGGATTTTATAAATTCCCAGGCTTTCTTTTTGAAGTAGGTATCTCTCTCTATCTCGCTCAGGTTCCTGGCTTCTTCAGGAAAAATTACATCCACTCCTTCAATTCCCCCTCCGGTCTTGTTCATAGGGTTATTTCCAGAGTAGAGAACCCACCCTCCATCGGTAGTGGTTAGAATGAAATGGTGAAATTGAAGCCAGTTTCTTATTACCCAGGGAGAATAGATCACTGAGAAGATAAAGAGACTTAAGAGGATGGGTAAAATTCTCTTTCTTTCTTTGAGAGAATAGATAAAGAGAACAAGATAAAGCAGGGGAGCTAAAGAAAGAGTAGTGGCTCTCACCAGTGAGGATAAACTTCCCCACAGACCGGTGAGAATAGCCCATCTATAGGAAAAATTTTGGGAGAATCTATAAATAGAGAAGATAAATAGAAGAGTGAGGAGAGTATAAAGGGATTCGGAGAGTACCAATCCAGAGAAGAAAACCAGAGTGGGATAAAAGGCGGTTATTAAAGAAGAAGATATTCCTACCCGTAAAGAGAAGATTTCCTTCCCCAGCAAGAAAACCAGGAGAGTCAATACTCCTCCCAGTAGAGCCTGAAAAAACCTAATCTCCCCAAGATCCGGGAAGGGTAAGGAAGTCACCAGGAGTAAGAAAAGGGGATAACCTGGGAGCATGGAGGCAGTAAGATGAGGATAGGATAGTCCTTTCCCTTCTCTAACAGATTCTAACATCTTCATATAGGTGACTTCATCCGGGAAGAGAAAGGGAGATAGTGTGAGGGAGAAGATAAACCGGATGAGAAAAGCAAGAAAAAAAAGGATTATCAACCAGATTTTACCTTTCATATTTCCTTAAGAGAATTAACTCGTAAAGGAAGGAGGCGTATTTATCCCAATTTCTCCATCCCTCACGGATTCCTTTAAGCACATGAGTTTCCCACTGGAACCCCTTATAGTAGAGAATCTCGCCTTTTCCTTTCATCCAGGAAAGGAATTCTTGCGGGTTCCCCTCTGCATAAAGTAATATCCATACTCGGGAAAAACCCTTAAGTTTTTCCTCTATCTCTTGGGGTGAAGTGGAGGAGAGAGGGAAAACGGGCAAGTTCCCTTTGTAGTATCTCCGGAAGAGGTCTACCCTTCTTCCATATAAAAAATGGAGGTCAGACTCTACTAAGATACACTCTCCTTTTTCCTCCTTTCTTTCTATCTCTTGGGCTATCTCCCTCCAGGGGGTAACCATAGAAGCATCGGTAAAGTCCATTTTAAGGAAGTAGTTGGTAAAGGAAATCATTATGGGGGTGAAGTATATGGCCAGAAGGAGGCTTCTCCATTTTTTCTTCTTTAAGTCTTCTATCCCTTTACCCATGAGGATGTATAGAGGAATAAGAAGGTATATAAGATGTTTAGGAGATACTGCAGGAATGAAGACCCCTATAAGGAAAGGAATCCAGAAGGCTAAGTATAAACTATATAGAGAGAAAAGAATCTCTCCCTTCCTTCTCTTTAAAGAATATAAAAAAAGAAAGAGCCCAGAAAATAAGAGAGGAAGACTTGTCCAAATCCGGAATGGGTTAAGAGTAAGTCCTCCCAAAAGAGCAAAAAGGAGATAAACAGGTTTATAAATAATACCTGCCTGGGAAGAGTAATAGGGCGCCTTGGAAATTTCTGCTGCTCCTCGCAGACTGTAGAGAAGCCAGGGAAGGGAGAGAAGGAAGACAAGAGGAAGGGATAGTAAAAGAGGAGAAAAATGCTTCTTCTTAAGAAGCCAGATTAAGATTATAATTCCTTCTGCCCCTATGAGAAGCCAGGCGGAGAAGTGAGTATAAACCATAAGGGTAGAGAAGATTACAAATCCTGTCCAGTATTTTGCCCTTTCTTTCTGGAAGTAGAGGTAAAGAAAAAGAAGGGAAAGCAAGGAGAAAAGAAAGAGAAGAGAATAGGCTCTGGCGATACGGGAGAACATAAAGTGAAGAGGGGAAAGAGAGAGAAGAATTATAGGGAAAAGACTCAACTTGAGAACACGAAGGAAAACTAAAAAAATTACTAAGGAAAGACAACCCACCAGGATAGAGAATAAACGGAGGTAAGCATCCTCTTCTCCTCCTTTTATCCAGAAATGGAGGAGTGTCTCATATAAAGGCTGATTTCCTTTAAGGGTATGAATAAGTTGAAGAATAGAGAGATGGGCTCTCTGGAAAGAAGCCAGTTCATCAGGCCATAAAGGTAGCCAGGCAGGAAGGGTGAATCTTAAGGCTATCCCCAAAAGGAGAAAGAAAATCAAAAAGGAGGATGCCTTTTTACTTTTCATGGACTATAAAGAATTTACTATAATGGAAAGATAGAATCAATTTAAGAAAAATCTTTTGCTTGACTTACCTCTATTAAATAATTTAAATTTATGAAGGGAGTTAAAATCCAGGGATGGAGATTCTATGGGCTCCTTGGAGGATGGAGTACGTGAGTAAGGAAAGTAAGAAGGGCTGCTTCCTGTGTGAGGCTTTAAAAAAGGAGGATGGAGAAGAAAATTTAATCCTCTTTCGGGGAAATTTTGCCTTTGTAATCATGAATCGTTTCCCTTATAACAATGGTCATCTTATGATTGCTCCCTTAAAACACAAAGGAGAATTAGAAGAGTTGGATGAAGAGGAATTAAAGGAAATTTTCTCTCTCTCCCAATATGCAGTAAAAATCTTAAAAAAGATATACCAGCCTCAAGGGTTTAATTTAGGAATAAATCTGGGGAAGTGTGCAGGAGCAGGGTTAATAGAACATCTTCATTTACATATCCTTCCCCGCTGGGAAGGGGATACCAACTTTATGCCTACCCTCTCAAAAACCAAGGTAATTCCTGAGTCCCTAAGTAGTGTTTATGAAAAGTTATCTCCCTTCTTTAAGAAACTTAAGGAACTCTGAAGATTATCTTTAATTCTCGCCTATTTTCTTCTCCAGTATCCTTTCTAACTCTTCAGAGGCAGGTGCTTTCCCTTCCCACTTCTTTAGGACCTCTCTTCCTTTTACTATGAAGGTGGTGGGTATTTTATAGACACCGTGATAGGAAGCCTCAGCCAGGTCTTCCAGATTATCCAAGTCAAAGAATCGTATACTTAAAGGTAGGGATTTACGGGAAAGGAAAAACTCTATTTTATTTTTGGTAGTTTGACAGAGAGCACAATCTTTCTTACCAAAAATCCATACTTCCATATTTTCCCCCTTTTCATATCACGGATACCCGATAATTTCCTTTCTTACGGTCTTTTAACTCTCCTATCTTGGACCTGTTCCAGTTGTTTATCCTGGAAAAATAGCCTACTATGCGTGTAATTCCATAAGTATTTCTACTCCCGCAGAAACTACATACCTCCTTAAGTCCTCTCTCTGAACGGTGACAATCCTGGCAGACAGTAAATTCAGGAGATATGGTAATTTGGGAAGCAGGGGTGGAGAAGTAAGTTTTCCTTACCAGATTGTAAATACTTTGAGGAGGAGGTTTCTCTTCTCCTATGAAGGCATGAATTATGGCTCCACTCTCTATGAGAGGATGGAAACGAGCCTGCTTATCGATCCTTTCTACCAGAGATATAGGAGCATCGGGGCGGAAATGGACGGAGTTAGTGTAATAGTACTCTTCCTTCTCTATCTCTCCTTTAACTACCTCTATGGCCTGGGGAAATTCTCTCAAATCTATTTTCGCCAGCCGGCGGCTGGCAGACTCTGCGGGAGACTCCTCTAAGGAAACTTTCAGGTTATATCTTTCTCCCAATTGGCGAGCCTTAAGATACATAAAAGAGATTATCTTATGCCCTAACCTGTAAACTTCCTCATCTTCATGGAGTTCTTTTCCTGTAAGGTATTGAACACATTCATTTAACCCTATTATCCCGATGATATAGGTGGCTTTTTCCAGGTCAATATAGGGATAACCATCTTTGGCTATCTTGCCTACCTGCCAGAGAGGAAGCCCCGGTCCTTTCATCAGTTCAGCAATAAATCTTTTCTTCTCCAGATGTGCTTTCATGGCTATCTCCATGGTCTGGTCAATTTCTTGAAGAAGTTTATCTATATTTCCTTTACCTGCCCGGTAAGAGGCTTGAGGTAAATTAATGGTTACATTCTGGAAACCACAGAATCTCATGCTCTCAGGATGCTTAATCATATAGTTATCGGTTATCTTTATCCTGAGCCGGCAGCAAGCAGCCAGTGTTACTTCATCTCGGTCAAAGACAAAGTAGGGTGAGCCATTCTCTGAGGCTACATAAGTGGCAAATTCCAGAAGTTCTCTCTGAGAAGGATCTTGGAAGGTATCTTCACTTATGTGCAGGTCCATCTTGGGAAAAGCAAAAACTTTTCCATACCGGTCTCCCTCCAGCCAGACTTCCATCATGGCTTTAGCAAATTTTTGGGCTTCTCTTTCATAATCCTTATAAGTTTTACCCGTATATTTTCCCCGTGGACCAATAGCCGGCACCTCCCTCAAGTAAGGGGGAATACCCGTGTGGATATTGAAATCCAGGAATAGAGTTTGTCCTCCTCGGGAGAAAGCATTCTGGGAACCGGAAAATATAAGATACTGAGCCTCCTGCTTCATCTCTTTCTCACTCATTCCCACCAGGAAGGGGGCATAGAAGATATTTATATACCCTACTCCTAAAGCACCGGCATAGTAGGCTTGCATGGAAGCCAGGAAGGTATTCAGGTGCCCGGTAAGGGTCCGAGCATGAGCGGCGGGAGCAGAACAGGTATCCAGATTTTCCAGTTCCAATCCATATTTCTTAAGGTATTCTAATGAATGACTGGAGCAGTATACTCTGGTAGGATAACCAAGATCATGGATGTGGAT
>Ga0190286_1000651_pt1 | contig 13947 bp, 2 predicted proteins | sample 48691834_MG_FD_183241 | JGI IMG/M metagenome (GOLD analysis project Ga0190286, IMG submission 183241) | Hydrothermal vent microbial mat bacterial communities from Southern Trench, Guaymas Basin, Mexico - 4869-18-3-4_MG | ecosystem: Environmental > Aquatic > Marine > Hydrothermal vents > Microbial... | reverse complement strand
CGTCGGCATAGGCGTGCTCGACCACAACGCCAGTGGCATTAAAACCGTCACCAAAATCCCAGAAATAACTAACAATAGAACCGTCAGGATCATAACTATCACTAGCATTAAACGTTATAATCTCGCCGGTATAGGCTGTTTCTACTGATTCAGTGAAACTTGCAACTGGTTGCCTATTGAGAATAGTTTTAGTTGCGTTGGTTGTCGCTGTAGCTCCATCATCGTCGGTGACAGTTAACACTACTGTGTAGTTGCCGTCATCAGTGTAGGCATGCTCAACTAGTTGACCAGTAGCGTTGGTCCCATCACCAAAATCCCAATAATAAGTGACAATCACACCATCTGGATCATAGCTGGAGGAGGCATTAAACGTAATGACTTCACCGGTATATACTGCTTCTGCTGATTCCGTGAAGGAAGCGATAGGTGGTCTGTTCAAGATGGTTTTTGTTGACGTAGCCGTTGAAGATGTGTTATCCTCATCGGTCACCGTCAGTGTGACCGTGTAGTTGCCGTCATCGGCGTATGAGTGTTCCACTAGCATGCCTGAAGCGTTAGAGCCGTCGCCGAAGTCCCAGAAGTAGGAAACTATGGAGCCGTCGGGATCATAGCTTGCAGAAGCGTTAAAGTAGATAACCTCATTAGTATAGACGGTTTCAGCAGACTCCGTAAAGGATGCGAGAGGAGGACGGTTGAGAATTGTTTTTGTGGCAGATGTCGTTGCTTTAGCACCATCGTCGTCTATAACGGTTAAAGTAACCGTGTAGTTTCCGTCATCGGCATAGGAGTGTTCAACCAGCACGCCTGTGGCGTTTAACCCATCACCAAAATCCCAGAAATAACTAACAATCGTGCCATCAGGATCATAGCTTGCAGAAGCGTTAAACGTGATGACTTCATCGGTGTAGACCGTCTCTGCGGATTCGGTGAATGAAGCAGTTGGAGGTCTGTTTAAAATAAGCTTTACGGCAGTGGTTGAAGTTGATGCACCATTGTCATCAGTTACTGTTAGTATTACGGTGTAATTGCCGTCATCGGCATAAGAATGTTCTGCCACCACACCAGTGGCATTCATTCCATCGCCGAAGTCCCAGAAATAACTAACAATGGAACCATCAGGATCATAGCTTGCAGAAGCGTTAAAGTAGATAACCTCATTAGTATAGACGGTTTCAGCAGACTCCGTAAAGGACGCTATGGGTGGTCTGTTTTGAACGGTCTTTGTTGCTGTGGCGCTATCAGTTGCCCCATCGTCATCTGTGACGGTTAATGTTACTGTGTAGTTTCCGTCGTCGGCATAGGAGTGTTCGACCACAACACCAGTAGCATTAGAGCCGTCGCCAAAATCCCAGAAATAACTAACAATAAAGCCGTCAGGATCATAGCTTTCGGAAGCGTTAAAGTATATGGTTTCGCCTGTTAATACTGTTTCTGCGGATTCGGTGAAGACAGCCACCGGAGGAGTGACTTCTACGGTTTTTTGGGCACTCGTCGTCCCTGTTGCTCCCTCATTGTCGGTGACTGTTAAAGTCACAGTGTAGATGCCTGAGTTATTGTATGCGTGTTCGACTATGACGCCTGTGGCGTTAGACCCGTCGCCGAAATCCCAGAAATAGGAAACTATAGAGCCGTCGGGGTCATAGCTTGCAGAAGCATTAAAGACGATCGTCTCACCGACGATTACGCTTTCTGCGGATTCGGTGAAAAGTGCAACTGGTGGTTGGTTCAGCACCGTTTTGGTAGCTGATGTTGAGGATGTTGCTCCATCATCATCCGTTATAGTTAAAGTAACCGTGTAGTTGCCGTCATCAGCGTAAGCGTGCTCTACAATGACGCCTGTGGTGTTAAAACCGTCGCCAAAGTCCCAGAAGTAACTAACGATCGTGCCGTCGGGATCATAGCTTTCAGAGGCGTTGAAAGTAATAACCTCATTGGTATAAACGGTTTCGGCAGACTCAGTAAACGAAGCAACGGGAGGACGATTCAAAACTTTTGTAGTTGAAGTGGCGGTTCCAGTTGCTCCGTCATCATCGGTGATGATAAGAGTGACCGTGTAATCGCCATCGTCCGTGTAGGAGTGTTTAACCGTGACCCCTGTGGCGTTTGAGCCGTCGCCAAAGTCCCAGAAATAAGAAACAATCGTACCGTCAGGATCATAACTGTCAGAAGCATCAAACGTGATGGCCTCACCAGTATAAACGATAGTTGCAGATTGAGTGATCTTAGCTACCGGCGGCCTGTTTAAAACGGTCTTAGTGGCGGAGACCGTGCCGGTTGCTCCATCATCATCAGTTACAGTTAAAGTAACTGTATAATTTCCATCATCAGCATAGGCGTGTCCGATGGTCACCCCGGTACCATTGGTCCCATCACCAAAATCCCAATAATAGGAGACTATGGAACCATCTGGGTCGTAACTATTACTAGCATCAAAAGTAATAGTCTCACCAGTAAGCACGATTTGATCAGATTCTGTGAAGGAGGCGACAGGAGGTCTATTCAGTATGGTTTTTATGGCTGATGTTAGGGTTAATGCTCCATCATTGTCGGTTACGGTTAGTGTAACTGTATAGTTTCCATCATCGGCATAGGAGTGTTGCACTGTTACACCCGTAGCGTTAGTCCCATCACCGAAATCCCAGAGGTAGGAGACTATGGAACCGTCAGGATCATAGCTGTCAGAAGCGTTAAAAGTAATGGCTTCACCTGTGAGAACGGTTTCGGCAGACTCTGTAAAAATGGCAACGGGTGGACGATTTAAAACAGTTTTAATTGAGTTCGTTGAGGACGATGCACCATCGTCATCCGTCACGGTTAGTGTTACCGTATAATTCCCATCATCCGAATAAGCGTGCTCAACTATCATGCCAGTAGCGTTAGAGCCGTCGCCAAAGTCCCAGAAATAACTAACAATAGAACCATCAGGGTCGTAACTATCGCTTGCGTTGAAGGCGATTGTTTCACCTGTGAGAACTGTTTCGGCAGACTCAGTAAACAGAGCAACAGGAGGCCTATTCAAAATAGTTTTAGTTGCGATGGCGGTGGCTGTTCCCTCGTCGTCGTCGGTTACTGTTAATATTACGGTGTAGTTGCCGTCATCAGCGTAAGCGTGCTCAACAATCACGCCGGTGGCGTTAGTGCCGTCACCAAAATCCCAGAAATAGGAAACTATGGAGCCGTCGGGATCATAACTGTCAGAAGCATTAAAAGTAATAGTCTCACTTGTAAGAACAGTTTCAGCAGACTCAGTAAACAGAGCAACAGGAGGCCTATTCAAAATAGTTTTAACAACAGATGTTGAGGCTGCTGCTCCATCATCATCAGTTATGGTAAGCGTAACCGTATAGTTCCCATTTTCTGCATATGCGTGTTCAACTACAACACCTGTGGCGTTAGAGCCATCACCAAAGTCCCAGAAGTAGGAAACTATGGAGCCGTCGGGATCATAGCTTGCAGAAGCATTAAAAGTAATGGTCTCGTCGGTATAAACTGTTTGAGCAGATTCGGTGAAACTTGCAACTGGCGGCCTGTTTAAAACGGTCTTAGTTGCGCTTGTTGTTGAAGATGCACCATCATCGTCGGTAACTGTTAAAATGACAGTATAGTTTCCGTCCTCAGCGTAAGCGTGTTCAACAACAACACCAGTGGCGTTAAAACCGTCACCAAAATCCCAGAAATAACTGACAATGGAGCCGTCAGAATCATAACTCGTGGAGGCATTGAAAGTTATTGTTTCGTCAGTGTATACGGTTTCAGCAGACTCAGTAAATGATGCAACAGGAAGACGGTTTAGTATATTCTTAGTGGAAGTGGTAGAGGCGCTAGCACTATCATCATCAGTCACCATTAATGTTACTGTGTAATTCCCGTCATCGGCATAGGCATGCTCCACAATAACGCCCGTGGCGTTAGAGCCGTCGCCGAAATCCCAGAAGTAACTAACAATAAAACCGTCAGGATCATAGCTTGCAGAAGCATTAAAAGTGATGGTTTCGCCTGTAAACGCTGTTTCGGCGGATTCTGTGAATGAGGCTATTGGGAGTCTATTTAGGATGGATTTAATAGAGCTTGTAGTTGCTATTGCTCCGTCGTCGTCTGTAACTGTTAGGGTAACCGTGTAGTTTCCGTCGTCAGCGTAAGCGTGCTCAACAACAATGCCTGAAGCGTTGGAGCCATCACCAAAATCCCAGAGGTAGCTGACAATAGAGCCGTCAGAATCATAGCTTTCGGAAGCGTTGAAGGTGATGGTTTCGCCTGTGTACACGGTTTCAGCGGATTCTGTAAAGGATGCGACAGGAGGACGATTAAGAATAGTCTTTGTGGCGGATGTCGAACTCGTGGCCCCGTCATCGTCGGTGACGGTTAACACCACGGTATAGTTTCCATCATCAGCGTAAGCGTGCTCCACAACGACGCCTGTGACATTAAAGCCATCACCGAAGTCCCAGAAATAACTGACAATCGTTCCGTCGGGATCATAGCTGTCAGAAGCGTTAAAGACAATGGTCTCACCCGTGTAAACGGTTTCAGCAGACTCCGTGAATATAGCTGCTGGAGGTCTATTCAAAATGGTTTTGGTTGCGGATGTTGTTGCCGTGGCCCCATCATCGTCTGTAACTGTTAAAGTAACGGTGTAGTTTCCGTCGTCAGCGTAAGCGTGCTCAACAATCACGCCAGTAGCGTTGGAGCCGTCGCCAAAGTCCCAGAAATAACTAACAATAGTACCGTCGGGGTCATAACTACTAGTCGCGTTAAATGTGATAACTTCACCTGTAAGTGCCGTTTCGGCGGACTCTGTAAAGGTTGCGCTTGGGAGTCTATTAAGAATAACCTTCGTCGCTACAGCTGTAGATTCCGCTCCATCATTGTCGGTTACGGTTAGTGTAACCGTGTAATTGCCGTCGTCAGCGTAAGCATGCTCAACAATGATGCCTGTGGCGTTTGTGCCATCACCAAAATCCCAGAAGTAGCTGACGATCGTGCCGTCTGGGTCATAGCTGTCAGAGGCGTTAAAAGTAATGGTCTCACCCGTGTAAACAGTTTCAGCCGATTCAGTAAAGGAAGCGATTGGCAGTCTATTAAGAATGGTTTTGGTCGCAGTGACAGAAGAGGTTGCTCCGTCATCATCGGTTACGGTTAACGTCACTGTGTAGTTGCCGTCATCGGCATAGGAGTGCTCCACCAGCACGCCTGAAGCGTTGGAGCCATCACCAAAATCCCAGAAGTAACTAACAATGGAACCGTCAAGATCATAGCTATCGGAAGCATTAAAGGTGATGGTTTCGCTGGTATAGGCGGTTTCAGCAGATTCTGTGAAAATAGCAATAGGAGGCCTGTTTAGAACAGTCTTTACCGACGTGGTCGTTGCTGTAGCTCCATCATCGTCAGTCACGGTTAACGTTACGGTGTAGTTTCCATCATTAGTATAGGCGTGCTCAACAACAACGCCTGAAGCGTTGGAGCCATCACCAAAATCCCAGAAGTAACTAACAATCGTGCCGTCAGGGTCATAGCTTTGAGAAGCATTAAACAGAATGCTTTCTCCTGTAAAAACGGTTTCGGCTGATTCAGTGAACGAAGCACTCGGTGGATTGTTCAGTATAGCTTTTGTGGCAGATGTTGTTGCCGTGGCCCCATCATCGTCTGTAACTGTTAAAGTAACGGTGTAGTTTCCGTCGTCAGCGTAAGCGTGCTCAACAACAACACCTGAAGCATTTGTACCATCGCCAAAGTCCCAGAAGTAACTGACAATAGAACCATCGGGATCATAACTGTCAGAAGCGTTAAAAGCAATTGCTTCATTTGCGTAGGCGGTTTCAGCAGATTCAGTAAACGTGGCCACGGGTGGACGGTTCAGCACAGTTTTTGTTGCGCTTGCGGACGAAGTTGCGCCTCGATCATCGGTCACGGTCAAAGTGACTGTGTAAGTTCCGTTATCAGCGTATGCGTGTTCTACCGTCACGCCGGTGGCGTTAGTGCCATCGCCAAAATCCCAGAAGTAACTGACAATAGAACCATCGGGATCATAGCTGTCAGAGGCATTAAAAGTAATTGCTTCATCTGTGTAGACCACTTCCGCAGATTCTGTGAATGTGGCGACTGGTGGTTCGTTCCAAAGGATGGTTTTTGTTGAGGATGTTACGTCTGATGCGTTATCGTTGTCTGTGACTGTTAGGGTCACGGTGTAGTTTCCATCATTAGTATAGGCGTGCTCAACAACAACGCCTGAAGCGTTGGAGCCATCACCAAAATCCCAGAAGTAACTAACAATCGTGCCGTCAGGGTCATAACTCGCAGAAGCGTTAAAGACAATGGTCTCACCCGTGTAAACGGTTTCAGCCGATTCAGTAAACGAAGCTACGGGAGGCTGATTCAAAACGGTTTTTGTTGAATTGGCTGAGGCAACCGATCCGTCATCATCGGTTACGGTTAGGGTAACCGTGTAGTTGCCATCATCGGCATAAGCGTGCTCCACCAGCACACCTGTAGCGTTTGACCCATCGCCAAAGTCCCAGAAATAAGAAACTATGGAACCGTCAGGATCATAGCTTTGAGATGCATTAAAGACTATAACTTCATTGGTGTAAACGGTTTCAGCCGATTCCATGAAAGAGGCGACTGGAGGTCTGTTTAGAACAGTTTTAGTTGATGTTGCTGTGGAGGTTGCACCATCATCGTCAGTCACGGTTAATGTCACAGTATAGTTTCCATCGTCAGAATAGGAATGTTCTACTACTATTCCGGTGGCATTAGTGCCATCGCCAAAATCCCAGAAGTAACTGACAATAGTACCGTCAGGGTCGTAGCTGTCAGAGGCATTGAATGTTATGGTCTCGTCGGTGTATACTGTTTCTTTTGATTCGGTGAATGTAACCACTGGCGGACGGTTTAGTATGGTTTTCGTAGCCGTTGCCGTACTTGTAGCTCCCTTATCATCAGTAACTGTTAAAGTAACCGTGTAATTGCCGTTGTCAGCATAGGAGTGCTCAACAACAACGCCTGAAGCGTTTGAGCCGTCGCCAAAGTCCCAGAAGTAGGAGACAATCGTGCCGTCAGGATCATAGCTATCAGAAGCATTAAAGGTGATGGTTTCGCCTGTAAACGCTGTTTCGGCGGATTCTGTGAATGAGGCTATGGGAGGCATGTTCACAAATTCAACGGTGAACTCGATGAGATCCATCTTAAGTTCAAACCAGGATGTCGTTAGCTTTTTCCCAGTAACCTTTATTTTCCAGCCACCTGAACTGTCACGGAAATCTTCCGGATTTATGGTTATGGTTTGATTTTTCGTTTCATCCGTGTTAGCAGTTGAACTTGAAGTGTAAGAAATATACCCATTTCCACTTGTGGGGTAGTTTCCCAATGTGTAGTTGAAAAGTTGCAGCGTAACTGAAACATTTTCAGTTGTCCACGCACAGTCAACCGTCCACGTTATTTGGGTCCAATTATAGGTGTTTGACGTTCCTCTAAATTCCACCTCAGCGGTGTATTCGCTGTAATATGTTATTTTTAGCCCAATGTCGTCGAAGTTCAACTGAATGAATGCGCCTGTGTTATTACTAATCAGGTGACTTATAACTTGTAACTTGTATGTTCCGCTTTGAGAGAAATGGGTGGAATTTATTGTTATACCGGTTTTGTATGTCCACTCAACCGCTTCGGTTGGTAAGGCGACTATGTCCAGATCCACCGTGGTGTCGTCCGGTTTAACCAGCTTTAGAATGAGTGAGCTGCCGTTCCCGAAGGAGTCTCCACCAAGTTTGTAAGCGTAGGAGAAGGAAACAGATTGCGGAGTTCCAAACGTGTAATTGAAGCTTGTTTCCGTAATGAAGCTTATGTCTGCGGCTTGGGGGGTTGAAATTACTAATGCCGCATCATCCCAATAAACGTTAGTAGTCACCTTATCTGCAGCCCTGTCTCCAGTATTTTGCAGGTGATATAGCCTTAACGTGTAGTTACCTGTTGAGGTGAAATATTCGGTAGCATTTACACTCACGAAGTAATAGTCGCTCATGCTTGATGTGTAAGCGGGACTGACATATACATCGACTATTGTTGAGTCAGGCTTGATTAGCTTAATTTTAACCGTTATAGATTCGCCCTTTCCAGAGGTTGTAATGTTATAGGCCGCTTGGATGGTAACGTTTAACGGAATTGTATCAATTGAGATGGAGTGATCAATCCAGCACTCAATTGACGAGTCTAGAACTCTGGCGTTGTTATCAATTACCATGATAACATAACTACCTGGGTCGGTTCTACCGCCCGTACTTGACCATGTTCCACTCGCCCATCCGTTTTCATCGCTTGCTTCACCATAATTCCAGCCACTTGCGTCGGTTGTAAAATTGCCATTTATAATCATGTTAGAAGTGTAAGTTGTCACCTCGGCTTTGTGAAAATAGCTTCCCGCACCTGAGCCTGGCGGTGCGTTTCCCTCTGAATCGTTGTACCCATAGGTTGCTATTCCGCTAATGACATCAGCGGTTGTTGTCCATCCAGAAGAAGAACCTGTGAAGTTCATATTTTGTATGGGATAAAGAATGGAAGTTTCCGAGGCATAGCTTCTAAAAGTCATATAAACACTATCGTCTGACTGCAGATCAGTTAACGAACCTGCCACATAGGTTGTTGAACCCAGCAGGCTGTATTCGCTTGGATAATAATTAAGGATATCGGGGTTTGCGTATACTTTGGGGACAATATTAAAGTTAAGCAAAATAAGGAGAAAGTAGAGGGTTGATGCCAGAAATATTAATTTTCCCGCTCTCATAGTGAAAAATCACTCTTTACATGCATTTTTGAGAGAAGCTTCGGGAGGGTGTCCTCTCATTCCATTTTTACCCCTGCTCTCCTTTCCCTATACTAATCTTCCTCAACTCAACTATTTAAACAGTTAAGCTTTCTTTTTCTATAATATTTTGAGCTGATGTTAATTTAAAAGGTATTTCTAATAGAGAATATGGCTCCTAACGGAATATACCTATATGAAGCTAGAGCGAAATCATTTTCATCTACCTACCCTTTTTTATGTAAGCATTGTTCAAACGCGCTATAGCGTAAAGCATGCTGTACCGTCCAACAACCTAAACTATGATGATAACCCCTAGTTAATAAATAAGTGCTAGCAACTGCTAACAATTACAATCAATTGAATCAAATCCATAATCTCATCAACGCCTTCAACGTTTCACTTGCTTTTACGCGTTTACTTTAACATGGCTAGGTTCTGCAGATACTTGGAGGCGTTCGTGACAACCAACAGTTGCCACATTATTGGCTACGGCTTCTACAGATGACGAAAGAGCAGTTTTATGAGTTCCGACACGCAAACTTTGACGATGAAATTAGATGCTGGTTAGATGAGAGTTTGCACGGTAAACCCGAACAGGTTCTTTTTTCGAGGCATGTTCGCATGGAAAACCAGAAGCCTAGAATTCGAACGGGTTGTGGACGCCTTACTGTGTTCTTTTTAAGCCCTTGAGCCTCAACGCCATTAGTTGACCTTAACCCCCGATGCTTTTCTTCTATTCTTTTCAGTATATGCTTTTGATAAAGTTTAAACTATTGGTGGAGAATAATAAACAGAGATAAAAAATGATTAAGCGTTTACTTGTAACTTTGACGTTGTCGTTTTTAGTTCTTTTCTCATGTTTATGCACATTGCCTGCCTCAAAAGAGAGTTTTACAGATCAAGAAGATTTTAAGATTGCTGAACAAGGCGTCATTGCCATTGGCAGCGGCTCTGCAGAGTTAATTATTGGAGTGAGTGGTATGTCATCGGAAGACCGTATTTGCTTAATGAATTTAGCTACAATCTATGGCGGTGAAATCATAAACAGCGTTTATTTTGGAGGCGTGATTGAAGCAGTTGTTTTAAATTTACCCTCGAGTTCCATACTTGCTTTTGCTGATGAGGCAAATAAGTTGTTCAGGCCAGCTTATATAGAGCTGAACACAAAGTTCAAGATGTGTTTGGTTCCCAACGATCCTTACTGGCACCTCCAGTGGGGTTCAGCTAAAATAGAAGCAGACTACGCATGGAACAAAACCATAGGCAACTCATCAATTCTGGTTGCCATAATTGATACGGGGGTGGACTATGATCATCCAGATTTGGCTGCCAATTATGTGCCTTTAGGTTATGACTGGGTTAACAAAGATGACGACCCCATGGACGACAATGGCCATGGAACCCACGTCGCTGGAATAGTAGCGGCTGTAATAAACAATAGTATAGGCGTGGCTGGAATTGCCCAAGTTAGGATTATGGCTGAAAAGGGGTTGGATCAGAGTGGATACGGAGATGCCGATGACCTTGCCAACGCGATCGTCCACGCCGCCGACCAAGGTGCTCACATCATCACTATGAGTTGGGGAAGTAACTCGAGCAGTGTGTTGATTATGCGTGCTGTGAAGTATGCCTATAGATCCGGTGCCTTATTGGTTGCTGCCGCGGGAAATGAGGCCACAAGCCAGAAGACCTATCCCGCAGCATACGACGAAGTTATTGCCGTCTCAGCGACTGACAAGTTTGACAATCCAGCTTCGTTCACCAATTATGGCGACTGGATTGAACTTGCAGCGCCCGGGGTCAGCATTTACTCAACCGTATTGGACGACGGTTACAACTATAAGAGCGGCACCTCAATGGCGACCCCCCATGTTGCTGGAGCTGCAGCCCTCATTTGGAGTGTTTTTCCAGAATTGACTCGGGAACAAGTGAGGATTCGACTCCAAGAGACAGCTGATGACTTGGGCGCTGAGGGTTTCGACATTTATTATGGGTATGGAAGGGTAAATGCAAGAAAGGCCGTTGCAGCACATGACATTGCAATCACTGGGGTCTCTCCTCGTAAAAATATTATTGCCCATGGATTCAACGTTGAAATTGATGTAAACATTACCAATAAGGGCGACGTTACAGAATCCTTTAACGTGACTCTTTATGTAAACGAGACCTTGATTCAAACGACACGCCTTACGTTAGCCAATGGGGACTTTGCTATGATTACCTTTACATGGAATACCTCAGGCTTTGCTATAGGTAATTACACCATAAGCGCTTATGTTCCTCCAGTGCCAAGCGAAACCAGCATAGCCGACAACCTTTATGTTGACGGAATCGTGCAAATAGTTCCACCAACCCACGATATCGCTATTTCAAACATCACATTTTCTAAACAATATCCAATGATTAACGAAACCATACAAATATATGTAACAATAGAAAATCGAGGAACATTCACAGAAACTTTCAATGTAAGTGTCAACTCTTTATGTATCCTTGACTTCTTGATCGGAACTCAAGTCATAACCTTAACCTTCAGTGAAACTATAACGGTAAACTTTACATGGACACCGGTAGCCGCTGGCAGATACGAGATAAGGGCTTACACAAGCGAAATCCCGGAAGACATAAACCCAACGGATAACACGTTAACCGCATACATTTCTGTTATTTCAAGCAATTCAGGTGGAAGTGGAGGAAGCGTGAGCAGAGGATTCACAGCTAAAAAGCTTTGAGCATAAGCTCTCCCACATAGAGGCTCTTGAAAAAGTGATCACACGTATAAAGTTAGAGAGCGTCATAACATGGCTTGAAAGGAGCGTTGAAAGGTGCTTGAGAGACGACCACACCGGCTGCGCGTGATGCTAAACGCTGAAGCCCCAGTTTTATGCGACTCATCGACGTTTCTTTTAGTATTATCAAGAATATCCCGACTTTGGAAAAATGTTCCTTAAAAGTGTCCCCTTATGGTTAAAGGGATTTTTGTAGATGGAGACCTGTGGAATTAATATCTTAAAACTTCCTTTCTCCTAAATTCTTGCAGGTTTTTCTATAAATTTTATATCCTCTAAAGCTGAGCTTATTTCCTTATCAATACTATTTGTAATGGAATGTCCAAGCTTCGCTGCGGCTATGCTGTGCTGGTAACGAGCTGTATTATAGAGAGGGAATAAAATAAATATAAAAGTGAACTGGAAATTCACTTGAAAGGAATGTTTGTCTCAACTTTCTTAGGGAATATTCGGGCGGAGTGAAATGTGAAGTACACAAAAAGAGTTGCCTTTCTGCTTTTTATCATTGCTTTCGTTGTGATGTCTGAATCAGTTAATTACATTGGGATAGTTAGGTCGATGCCTAAAATGTGGATAGTGGATGATGATGGAGAAGCGGATTTCCACACGATACAGGAAGCCATAAATGCGGCGGCCTCCGGAGACACCGTGTATGTGAAGGAAGGAACCTACTACGAACGTGTGGTTGTGGACAAGCGTGATTTGACACTTGTTGGGGACGGATGGGTCAGAACGGTTATTGATGGAGGTGGAGTTGGAACCGTTATCAAGGTAACGGCGGACAACGTTGTCATTAGCGGATTCACTATACAAAATGGCGGCTCTCGGCCAGGTTTAGAAGTTCTTGGATATGCCGATGTCACTGATAACCGTGTGACCAAAAATAAGATCGGCATACATGTCTGTTCTGAGTGTAGGATCGCAGAAAACGTTGTGACAGGCAATGGGCAGGGCATATTGCTCTATTTTTCCTCGGAGGTGAGGGTTGAGGCAAACAATCTCACCGGGAACACTGTTGGAATCTCTTTACACGGTTCCTCTAACAATGTGATCAAGGGTAATAGAGTCACGGAGAGTGTTCCCGGCGGTCACGGTGTTACCTTGTTGTCAGGATCATCTAACAACACGGTTGTTGGCAATTTTATTGTGAATAACTCCCATGGCATGTGGTTTTCGGGTTCATATAACAACTTGGTTTTGGAGAACACCATAGCGAACAATGGAATATTAGGTATAGAGTTAACGGACTCCTCTAACAACATTCTTTACCACAACAATTTCATTAACAACAAGAAACATGTTACAATTAACAAACCGAACATCTGGGATGGCGGCTACCCGACTGGCGGAAACTACTGGAGCGACTATAGGGATAGATATCCTAACGTGTGGGATGAATATCAGGGGGAGGGCCAGGATGTTCCGGGTAGCGATCTAATATGGGATAGCCCTTACGTGATAGACAAGGATAACCGAGACAGATATCCATTTGTTACACCTTATGGTGAGCTTTTCGATTTCACCGCTCCCATTACCACCGATGATTATGACGGTTTATGGCATAATAAAGACTTTGTCGTAACCTTAACAGCCTTTGACGACCTCAGCGGTGTAGCCGAAACCTGTTACAGAATTAACAATGGAACGTTGAAGAGGGTGCAGGTAGACGGCCATCCCCTGGTTAATACTGAGGGGACAAACAACACAATTGAGTATTGGAGCATAGATTGGGCTGGAAACGAAGAGAGACACCATGTTTTAGTTGGTGTTAAACTCGACAAGACTAAACCTGTTGCTAACGCTGGTCAAGATGTTACGGTAAGGCTCGGGTCGATCATAAGCTTTGACGCCAGCGACTCAAGTGACTCCTTGAGCGGAATCGTAAGTTATGAATGGGATTTTGGCGACGGAACAAAGGGAACAGGGGTTAGCCCCAGCCATAATTATACAGAACCTGGAAATTATATAGTGACTTTGACCGTGAGAGATGCGGCGGGTAATTCCGGCAGTGATTCAATAATCGTTAAAGTCCTCTCAGCCTCGCCTCAAGACCGCTCCATATGGCTTATAGGGCCTATTCCAGCAATCCTTATTTTGGTCATTTTTACCGCCCTCTTCATTAAACGGAGAAAGGCTCGGCGTTACAGACGTAGGAAGAGGAAATAGAAAGTGACGATTTAATTGAGTTTATTGTTTGGGTTTCGGACTGAGGACTCTTATGCTGTTTCGTGTTGAGAGTGTGATGGTTTGTCTGCCAACCTCAGTTTTATGGGTCTTCTCCGTAGTGGATGGCTATGGTGAGGATGTCTTTTATGTCTATGAAGTTGTCGCCGTTTATGTCGCATCTTGGGTCCCAGTTTGGGT
>Ga0190286_1000650_pt1 | contig 13968 bp, 18 predicted proteins | sample 48691834_MG_FD_183241 | JGI IMG/M metagenome (GOLD analysis project Ga0190286, IMG submission 183241) | Hydrothermal vent microbial mat bacterial communities from Southern Trench, Guaymas Basin, Mexico - 4869-18-3-4_MG | ecosystem: Environmental > Aquatic > Marine > Hydrothermal vents >... | reverse complement strand
GATGGGAACAAACATAGATGAAAGTGCCTACCTAAGATGGCTATTGAAGTATAATCCATTTATTCATCTCTCAAGTGAGAGTTTAAAATCTGTTGGTAATTTTCACGTATGGACGGAAACCGATAAGACTTTTTGGAACACTATTAAGAACTTCTTAGAAAACAAAAAGAAGAACCTAGTCTTTTTAGTTGGTGAGTTTGGGAGCGGAAAAACTCACAGATTAAGGCTTCTTTATGAAACGCTCGAAGAAGTCCCCTGTATCTACATAAAAGTAGATTCTCAAGATTCCCGTGATGTGATGAAAGGAATAGAAGCAGCTTTGCATTCGCTTGAAATAATTCCGGCCAGATACTTAAAGAAAGTTATTCTTTCCCTTGCTGGAAGAAAATCAAACGGGTATGCTGGTGATCCAGAGACAGCAGCCAAAGAGGCCGCCTCTATGATGAACAAAAGGAAGGAGGCCATCCTTCTGATAGATGAGATAGAGAACGTGATATTGAATAATTCCGAGGAGGACACAAAAGCTTTCACGAAATACCTTGTATCCCTATATAACGCCCTATCTGATGGGAAAATGATAGTAATAGCTTGCATACCAAAGGCTTATGAGGCCATCAAACATTTGTTATGGGGCTTTAATCCTCCTCCAACCGTAATCAAAGTAAAAAACATCACTGATGATGAGGCTATGGAGATAATCAACCGCCGGCTAAAACTAGTTTTTGATTTTAAAGAAGGAGAATCAATTCTTGGAAACTATTTCTTAAGCAAAGAAACGATTTCAGAGTTAAATAAATTATCCAAGGGCAATCCCAGAAAGTTAATGCAGATCTTTAGAAATATCCTTCTTACTGCCCCAAGTCTAGAGGACAAAGAGGTTAGGAAAGTGGTAAAGACGTTAAGGGGAGCAAGGAAGGATGTTAAAGATAAAGAGAAAGAGGAGACAACTCCCAAATATGAGGAGTATCTGAAGAGAATTAGGGCTAGAATAGGGCAAAGAAAGTTCTTTTCTTTGATAGAGGCAGCAGAAGCTATGGCTTTATCTTTAACCGACGTGAAATCCATTTTAAATGAACTGAGAGCCCAAAATCTCATTATTAAAAAGGGAGTTAGGTATTACTTCACAGAAAGTGCACTTAAGCTTGTGGAGATGACCAGTAACTGAAAAGCATGACGATGAAATTTTTAGGTTTATAATTTTCTCTTTTAAGAGGGTGGGGCAAGGATCGGTTCGAGCCCGGTGAGATGTTTAACTCGATGAGCGTGATCTTGAGTACTGAGCCCCGCCCATTTTGGAAGTAAGACATTTATTCATTGGGGGAGAATTTAAGAGAGCATCATCCAAAGCTCAATAAACATTATTAAATTACTAAGAAACTAAACCAAGGGCCGGTGGTCTAGTGGCTATGACGCCGCCTTGACGAGGCGGAGGTCGAGGGTTCGATTCCCTCCCGGCCCACCATCTTCTTTTGAAATATAGGCCTCTCTAACAGTAACTGTACAGATACTATATCCCCATCCCTAAGACTCAATTCTTCTCTGAGATTCTTGTCACTTATGATCTCCAGCACTTCATCGCTATAGTGACGCCTTTCAGCATAAATGGCATAACAAGTCAAGCTATTATTGATTCTAATTGGGAGAGCTACTACAAAGCCGAAGGTCCTTCCCTCCTCCCTGAATCCTGGTATGTAAATTGCTGCAGGACATGAAACTCTCCATTTACGAATTATCTCAACATCTTTAGCAGCACTTATTCTTAAGTTCAGAGTACCTGGGAAGGGAGATTTTCCCAAGAGTTCCTCAAAAGCCTTTAGGTATCCCTTGCGCATTACATAGTAAGCGCCTTCTCCCATACCAGTAAATACCTGTCCCTTAACGATTAATCTCCCCTCAAGTGAACGAGTGGAAAATACCGCATCCAGGACGCTGTAAATTCTTCGCAGAGCTCTATATCCCTTATCATTTAGCTTAACAAGGTATTCTCCCTTCTTTCCTCTTTCTATTACAATATAGCCAGAATCATAGGCTTCTCGAAGCCATCTACTCAAAGTGGCTTTTGAAATCTTTAAGTTATTTATGAGCATCTTGCTACTAACTGGACGCACATGTCCTGATAGCTTAACGAGTTCTATTAGTAGGTATTGAGTCCTTGCTTTCATCCCAGCGATTTCATCATTCATTGCTTTCACCAGACTTTACTATTTGGATAGTCACAGTAGAGAACTGCTTCTTTTATAAAATAAAAGCTCGGAAAAGGTCTTATCTAACAACGATCTTCCTACATCAATCTTATGTCTTATTGGAATTAGAGAATCTGGATAGGCTAGCTGTGAGATTTCCTCTAGCAAAATCTGCATCCATTCCAAAAATTCCTCAGCTAATTTTAGCCTGTTATTACTAATAGCAATCAAGATCTCCCTTCTGAGTTCACCGATTGTATCTGCAAGACCCAAAGCATAGCTAATCACTCCTACACCCAAATCATCTGGGCTAGGAATCGATTGCCCCTCAATTATAGATAATAAAAGCCAAACTTCTACCAATTCCTGTTTTACAGGTCTCAAAATGCTACTAATCAAACAAGACATTTCTTTATCTGAATATATCCTTTCTATTTCTGCAATCCTTTCTTTAACAACGATTGCTGTCTCTCTAGCCTCTGAAATCTCGCCTGAATGAATCAAATTCATTGCTTTTCTGCAAGAAGATAATAAATCTCTCCGATCATTGAGAACTTTGTTTCTAGCTTCATCTAACTCATCCAACCTAGCCCTTATACGTTTAAAAATATCTCTAATGATTTCTCTCTTTGCTTTTAAAGGAGGCATCTCTTGTTTGGAGCAACCAGGTTTATTAAGTCTTTATTTTTAATCGAAACACCCCCATATTTTTCATAGGAGAGCCTTGTCTAAAAGAGTCGTTGTTCAGGAATATGCTAGACGAATGCTTGAGAGGCAAGGATACAAGATAGTGTTGAATCACTCAGCTGTCAAACCATGTTATTGGTTCAGAGAAGCTCTAATGAAAGGCCGGACCTGCTATAAACACAAATTCTACGGAATACCTACTTGGAGGTGTCTTCAAATGACTCCAACAGCTTCTTTCTGCAATTCTCAATGCATATATTGCTGGCGGTTAAATGCAAGCGATGTCCCTCCTAGGTTTCGTTGGAAAGAAGTCCCTGATCCTGATGAAGTATGGGACGATCCAGAGGAAATAGCAGAAGAAAGCATCAAATTACACAGGCTTCTGGTTCAAGGGTACAAGGGTGTAAAAGTCTTCAATAGGGAATGGCTGTATGAGGCCGAAATTCCTGCTCATGCAGCTATTTCTCTAACAGGAGAGCCAACCTTATATCCCTTCATTGGAGAGCTTGTCGCAGCTTACAAGAAAAGAGGAATGACTACATTTATAGTAACAAATGGAACTCTGCCGGAAAGATTAGAAGAATTGTCTACAGAACCAAGTCAGCTTTACATAAGCGTACCGGCATGGGAAGAGAACCTATACAAAAGGGTTACAAGACCTTTATGGCCTGATGCTTGGCAGAGGCTTCTAAGATCCCTCGAGTTATTACAATCCTTTTCATGTCCCACGGTCATGAGGATTACTCTTGTGAGAGGACTTAATATGTCAAATCCGGATGGTTATGCAGCACTCATCAACAAATACAGCCCAACGTACGTTGAACCAAAATCATACACCTACGTAGGATATTCCCGCAGAAGACTTCCTAGAGAAGCCAGTCCATCTCATGCAGAGGTTAGAGAATTTGCTGAAAGGTTATCAGAGAAGACAGGATATAAAATTCTCTCAGAGGCTCCAGAGAGCGGAATAGTTTTGTTATCTAGACTTGATAAGCCAATTAGGTTATTCCCTGCGAGGTGATTTTTTGAGGGTTACATTGCTAATTGGGGGATATGTTTTTGATAAGATCATTCAAGAAGATACGAAGCTTATTGATGAGTACGTACGTACAATACTGGAAGCAAATAAAAAAGGCCATGAGTTTGCTATAGTATCTGGTGGGGGAAAACTTGCAAGGAACTATATAGGTCTTGCAAAATCATTAGGAGCTCCTAAATCAATCCTTGACGACATAGGGATCTTATGTACACGGCTAAATGCGTACCTTTTGATCTCAGCCTTAGGAGATAGGGCATATCCGCATCCTCCAACCAATTATAAGGATTATCTATCAGCCTTCCTTTCAGGCAAGATAGTTGTTTGCGGAGGAATGAGCCCAGGTCAATCAACTGATGCTGTTGCAGCGTTAATCTCGGAGTACCTACATTCAGATCTTATGATAAAGATGACATCTACGGAGGGAATCTACGATAGATATCCGACCAAGGCCGGAGCTAAATTAATCCCAAAAATTACGTATCCACAAGCTAGAAAAATAATTGCAGAATATTCCTATGATCCCGGTACTTATGAATTAATCGACCCAATAGCTCTAAAGATCTTAGAAAGAAGTAACATTCCTTGCCGAATAGTTCATGGCAAAGATCCTAAAAATATCCTTAAAGTTATTGAAGGTCAGAGTATTGGAACACTGGTTTGTGGTGAATAAATTGAGTTTTAAGACCTGGAGTCGCAGAGGAAAGAGAGGCGTTCCAAGGATAAAACTTCCTTATAAGACGAAGTTTGTTCTGTTAGAAATAGTATATGGAGCTATACTTGGTTCAATGTCTTTCCTAACGGCATTTTTAATAGCTGAATTTTCGGTCTGGGTATTCTTGCAGTGGATGCTGGCTGTAGAGAGAATATTGCTTCTATACTACTTATTTTTCGCTCTAATTAACGGATTATTCTTCTTCATTCCAATCTACAATAAAAGACCCATTCAGTTGATAGCAGCCGCTATTTTAGTTATATCTGTGTATCTATTGCTGTTAAAACACTTTAAATTTGATCCAATTATAACCGTTTTTGGCCCGCCAAACTACTAGATACCGATTGTTATTAGAATGGTGCTCCGGCCGGGATTTGAACCCGGGTCTGGGGCTCGAGAGGCCCCTATGCTTGACCGGACTACACCACCGGAGCATTATTTTTTCATAAGATATCTTATTTAAAACTTGATATAACTACCTTTCTGTGAAAACCACGAAAGATGCGAGACAATACCTCGTAATATGCATAACTGGAACTCCGGGAGTGGGAAAGACAAGCGTTTCTGAGAAACTTGCCGCTCTTTTAGGGGGAAGAGTTATAGATGTCAGATCATTGGTAGTGGAGGAAAAACTCTTTTTAGGTTATGACAAATACAGAGATACATACATCGTAAACGAAAATGCTCTAAAAGATAAACTTAGGGATATAATAGGGAAAAATAAACAAAAAGGAACTACATGTATTGTAGATACACACCTGCTAGGAGCACTTCAAGATATAGAGATGGATCTAATTGTCGTGTTGACATGTGATCCCTTAATTTTATTCAACAGAGTTTTATCAAAAGGACTTTCATTTAGGAAAGCTGCTGAGAATGCTGTTTCAGAATTTCTGAATCAGATACTCTTAGAAGTATTTGAGATCTTTAATAAAAGTAAGATAATGGTAATAGATACATCCTGTAAAAGCATTAATGAGGTAGCGACTATGATATTAGATAAGATTACATCAAAGGACTTTCCAACCGAGGAGAAGCCTTGGAAGCAAGCGAATTGGTCTTTTAGGACAACTTGGATCTCAAGACTTCTGTCCTCCATTTCTGGTAGAACTTAGGTGCTAATGAAAGTAAATAGATAACATCCTCCTCTTCTAATTCTGGTGGCAAATACTCCGGCTTTATCCTAATTCGTGGAAGTTCGGCAGAGTCTCTTAGCGCAACAAAGCACTCGCCAGTTTTTAGATGATGGATCTGATGCATTATTTCCTCTATAACCTTTACCGAAGGTCCAAGCAAACTGCGGATGAAAGATACATCTTGCATCGAGCCCAAGGCATGAATGATCTTGGTAGAAGCATTCCTTATGATGTGTGGTGAGAGATTTAAAGGAGACTGAGAGATCACAATGAAACCTTCTCCATATTTTCTAAGTTCAGAGACCATTCTATCTCCTATTGTCAATCCACTGAGATCAGTTAATCTAGGTAAAACTCTCTCAGCTTCCTCCAACACAGTCACATGTCTAATACTTCCCGTTCTCCCCCTCTTCCTATTATAGTGGTAAATCCTCCTTAGCAATGTAAAGACGAAGATTTCTCTTACACCTTGCGTGACTATATCCCTCAAGTCTATGCTGACCAGACCACTCATGATGTCTTCTATTCTTGGCAAGTTCTCCTTACATAGGATTTGTCTAGCTTCCCCTCTAATCAAGGGATAAATTCTTCTCAAGAGAGCTCTTTTACTTTCCTGTTCTGCCTCACCCACGCTTCTAGAAGAAGCAATTTCCTCGTATAAATCAACAAGTGTGGGAGACTCCCCTTCTGTTATCTGTTCTCTTAAGTGAAGAAGCCCTTTTAGTAACAGGTATGTTTGTGGTTGAGTAAGATTCAAAACAATAGCAAATTGCTCTACAATTTTGTCTAATGTCGTCTCATCGGCGTCCTTAAGGTCTTCTAATACATTAATCGATGCCGTTCCTAATGGAGGAGATAGCACTCTACCTCCAAGCATAAGGACAAGATCTCTATATTCGTTTTCATAGTCGAAGATAAGAACAGGAACTCCAACTTCCCATATCTTTGATACCAAAAATTTAGAGGTTGTGGTTTTTCCAGAACCGGTTCTTCCTAAAATTGCGACATGGTGGCACAAATCCCTTAAGCTTAGTTTTACAGTTGAACCATTAGACTTTCTACCTAATTCTAGATATAGAGAGCCAACTAAGTCTTTTGAGAAGGTTTCTCGAAGACTTAGTTGGCCCAACGCTAGCTGAAAGCGAAAAAGAAGGCTATTTGAGAGTTCTTTTAAACGAGATCCCCTTAAGGGCTCTACTTCCCAATTATCTCCTAATCTAGCTTTTATTGTGCTTTCTGCTCGATCTAACATTGATTTTGCTATTTTTAAGTCCCCAACGTCACCTTCTTCCACCCATAGCAGAATTATTCTGTTCTGAAAAACCTCTAACTTCCCATCTCCCTCAGAATTCTTTGCTAACTCTATCCAACGTCTCTGGTATTTTTTAGGAGAACACATCATAATCAGAGAAGAATTAATTCCCATATGCGCTAATATCTCTGCTATTCGAGTAAAATTTACTTCTAGTTCGGTATTTTCGAAGGAATCTAGCTCCAGAGCCTTTATCAAAATCCGTTTATCCTTAGTCCGGATCAAAATTTTATCTTGAGTGAATAAGACTTCATCTAAATCAGAAATTTTCTCGATCCTATCGCTACGAAAGAGTCTTATCCTAAAGAACAAAAACAAGATGGGAAGCACGGTAAGAGCAGCAAACATTATGATATTAATGTCTAGACCCTCTAATGAAGGTAGAATTCTTTTATAGATTTCATAAAGAATCAAAACAGCTAAGAGAAAAAAGGGAAATAGATCAGCTATTTTTCTATTACTTGACATTTCGCACAATTCCCCTTGAGGATATCTCTTGATTCAGCATCATAGCAAGCATTTTAGCTCTTTTTCTAATGACAGTTTTATGACTATTTATAGCTCTGGCAATCGCTTTTTGAGTGATGTTCCTTAAACCTAATTGTTTTGCGGCCATATAAACTGCTGCTGCTGAAACTATCAGCGGGCTTTTACCAAGAAGATTGAACCTAGCATATTCGCTTGAATAAAGTAGTTTTATAATCTTTAATGCTCTTATCTGTATTCTATCAAAATGACTTGGAAGATAGGATCTAAGAGAATTCCCCCTAGCAAGTAAGCCTTCTTCATCCAATTTCCTAAGTACATAAGCTATGTACGCCTCATATCTTCTGTTTCCTCCTCTAATTCCTAGTGTCTTTTCTATTTCATTCATTTTTCTAATGAGGGTTTGTTCTCCACACGCGCAACCCATGGATTCAAGTACAGCTCTAACTTCCTTGATTGTTACGACATGGTTATCATTTCTTGATGCCAGCACTAATGCAGCAGCTGCATAATAGATCTTGTTTCTAGCCTTTACTCCGCTCTCTCGTAGAAACCTACCTAGCATGTATGAAGCCTTCTTCTGTATCCTGTAGGGGATACCGATCTCTTCTCCCAGTCTCTTTATGATCTTATAGACTCTTTCTCCGATTATACCGTGGTTTTCTATGAATTCGTCGCACCTAATATTGTGGAACACATGAACACGTCCACATTTGCTACAGGCAGCATGATCTTCAAACCAAACAAGCTCTCCACCACAATAAGTACATACCCAATTCATTATAACATCGTACTGTTTAAACGGATGATGTTTTTGTAATTATAGGACCAAACAGGCAATTTAAATCGACTATTATGAAATTGGAGTCCTCTGACAAAATAGTTTTACCATGTATCAAATCCCGTCATGCACAAGCATACGCTCGAACCTTCCGATATATCTGAAAATGCCTCTTTTTTCAATGTAATCAGAGCTATTAATCCTCCAAAGGATAGAATGGCTTTTCTATTTTCATCTTGAAGAGAAAGAACCTTACCATAGAGTAAAAGTCCATTTTCACATTCTACTTCTTGTTTCTCGTACTTAAATAGGATAATCCTCCCTTCCGCTCCGACATTAAGCCTTTTAATTTTTTTAGGAAGCTCGATTACAACATCAGCTACATTACTACTCATGTAATAGCGGTGGACCGCTTGAGCTTTGTCAAATTCAACCCTATTTATCTTTACATGTAAGTCCATCATCTGCCTGCATGAACTCTTAAGTTCTTAAACTTTCCTTCGATATAATCCCTTAAAAAGGTAGGAAATTCATCTAATGTTTCAAATGCATCTTTATTCAGTTCATGACAACTTTTCTAGAGCGCTCTTTGCCCATGCTAAGCTTAAAGAGTACATAGCTAGAATCATTGAAAAAAGCACATCTCGAGAAGAGATCTTTAAATATAGATCAGAGATAAGCGAGCAAGCTTCAACATTTCTGGAATCCCTTTTATGGACCAGAGATTCAACTTTATGGAAAACAGCTTTTAAGATGGTTAGCGATCTTTCTAGAGTAAAAAATATCGGTATTTTGAACGAACTCTACAACTTCTCATTGCTATCTGCAATATGTACTAGATTAATGTTCTCAGAAATTAATTCTATGATAGCAGCTAGAAAGTTACATAAGAGTTAGCTTATCTTCCTCTCTTGGTAGCAGCATATACCTGTAGTAACTTTTCACTAACAACTACCATATCCCCAATGCTACTTACAGTACTATAGGGAAGTAACAAATTCCCCTCAGCATCCCTCATAAGAAGTCTCGTAATAGCTTTCTCTGACCCCTTCATTTCTTCAACTATAATCGATAGCATCTTGCCAGACAATTCATCGCATATTAGATCGACGACTTTACCTATGACTGCCCCCTTATCCGTGACGACAGTCTTATGAGCCAGTTTTTCGACCGAGTACCTTGCCATTAACCATCACCTAAGATCCACTTCTTTAATGGTGGGCCGGGAGGGAATCGAACCCTCGACCTCCGCCTCGTAAGGGCGGCGTCATAGCCACTAGACCACCGGCCCAACCGACGCCGGGGGCGGGATTTGAACCCGCGCGGCCCGAACGGGCCATCGGCTTAGCAGGCCGACCCCCTACCGGACTAGGGCACCCCGGCTACATTTGGAAGGGGCTCAATGCTAAAAAAATTATTCATCCTTTTTCCAAAGAGCAGGATATAGATCTCTATCTATGATTACTCTGGATGTTTCGGCTGCGATGCCTTTATCTAACTGAATAAGCTCTTCGGAACTTACTATGGCTCTAGCTAAGGCAATTAGTTCACCCTTAAGGGTAAAAACTCCAACAAGATCGCCTTTTCTTATCTCCCCAGAAAATGCACAAATTCCAGGAATCTTAACGCTAGCGCCATGGGCAATAGCAGCTACAGCTGTGTCTTTAACAACAATTCTTGGCAATAGCTGCGTTACTATGCTCTCTAATGGCCTTATCCTCTCCCTTAAGTAAGTATCATCCCTAGCATCTTCCCACATCACAACAGCTCTCTCTAATTCCTGGAGAGTTATGCTTTCACTCTCCCTTAAAGGACCTGCTCTGGTGCGTCTGAGCTCTCTCATGCTAGCTCCACACCCTAAAAATTCCCCTATGTCATGAAATAATTTTCTTATGTAGGTCCCTGCCTCTACAGAAACTCTTAAGAGTACATATCTATCCTGTTTTTCGATAAACTCTATGTTGTGGATCCGTCTTGTCCTTAATCTTCTCTTTACTGTGGACTTAATGGGAGGCCTTTGAAAGATCAGTCCTTTAAATTCCTCTAATGCTGAAAGAAGTGCTTCATCTGAGACATCTCCGTGGAGATAAAGAACTCCAACGTATTCTTTACCAGCCTTTGTAAGTAGTTTTGCTATTTTTGTTGCTTTTCCCAATAAAATGGGCAATACTCCGCTTACTTTGGGATCTCCCCGACCTCTTAGATCGATCTAAGAGGTCGCTAGGGTCCCACTATGTCCTATTTTACCTGAAAACTTCAAAATCTTTCTTATTATTTGCGTAACTGAATGAGAAGTAGGTCCCTGAGGCTTATCCAGATTAATGATGCCATGGTTGATGTACATGTCTATTGGCCTGTTTTTTGGGTAAAAACCATAAGGTCCGGGTTCGCAATCTTGTTTCACAATAAATTCTCCTTCCATTTAATCACTTTCTCCCATTATTTAGCCTCAATGATCTCCTTATATAATTCAGTGTTTTTCAGGGCTTCTAACACCTCTTCATCTCCTGCGTCCTCTAAAATTTCAATTTTTATGGGAAGAGGAAGAAGATGTTTTACGTTCACTCTCCTTCGACGAACTCCTGTCAATTCCTTAGGTCCTGTTATTTCTACAAAGTTCTTATCAAGTATTTTCACAACTACGCACTTCTTACCTGCTTCTCTTCCAGCTGTCTTGATACAGACACGTCCAACTTCTATTAGACCCATACTACATTCCCCTCCTACATAAATTCTATGTAACTGAAGCCTCTCCTTTTAATAGGATTTCTCCTTCCTTCAGTGCTCTCTTTAGAATAATCCTTCTTAGGCAAGAAGGACAAAGGTAACCACCGTACGGTCTGTTAGGTCTCTTTTTACTCTTAGGAAGCTTTCTCATAAAAGATTTAGGACCTGTGGGCGTAGCATTAAGAGGTCTCCCACATATAGCACATCTTGCTGGGCTCTGCCGCTTTACCTTGTAATGATAGACTATTTTACCTCCTGGTGTCCTAACAGCCACCCTTTTCTTTTTCAATCTTCTTCTAGTTCCTCGAACATTAAGTTCCGTTATCTCCATCATTGCTCCACCTCTAGCGTTGTACCTAATATCTTTTGGAGTATAAATGAGAGGAGGTATGACACAAGTGTATAATAACCGAAGAATCCGAGTACATTTGTTGAGAGGGCACTATTTCTCCTAAATATTCCTAAGAAAGGTAGCTCGATAGGTAAGCTAACGATAGGAACCTCCATGTATATTGGACGCAGTAACTGCCAAATTATTAGCAACGGTAAAGTTACGTAGAGCATAGGCTTCATACTCATGCTAAAGCTTTCTGCTCTAGCTCTATCTACATCTGGCTTCAATTTTTCCATTTTCTTCTTTATCTTTTTGTTCCCAGTGCGTAGAAATTCTCTTTGAAGTTCGTAATATTCTCTCTGAATTTGATTTAGCCTTCTCAATTTCCTATAATCAATAGTCTTTTTGTTCACTATTTGAACAAATAGTGTGATAAGAAACGCCAGTAATGTTAGGAAGATGTAAGATCCTGGTGGAAAAATTATCCAATCTAATTTCAAGATAATCCCTCCCCTTATACACCAAGGAATGCTTTAAGTCTTGGATATAGCTCTAGCATTCTCTCTCTAGCAATAACTTCGTAGAAGGATATTGTAATAGTTACACCAAGTAAAAGCCCACTACCAGTACCTATGGCTCCGGCAAAATTCGCTGCTGCTGCAAGAAGACCGACTAAAGCTCCGCCAAGAATAGTGACACTGTCTATATAATCCTCAATTACCTTCGCAATAACCTTGGAACTAGCTCTCCTTCCAGGGAGAACTAATCCTTGCTCAACAAGCTGTCTCGACACGCTTTCAGGATCCATACCAGCAGTTATAACCCAAATTTTTGCAAATATTACGCTAGATCCGACCATTATAGCTAAGTAGATGAGAGAACGAAGAGGATCCTGAATTATATCAGTAGGACCTCTGGGTGTAGAAAGGTAATATGCTAATCCTCCAACAGCACGCAGCTGACCATTAGGATCAACTTCAAAAGTGCCCAAAATGTTCATTAAGGTCTGCTGCCATCCCGTTGCGCTTTCGGCTAGTCTAGACCAAATAATTCTAGCCATTAGATCTATGTCTCCCATGAGAGCCAGAGCAAATATTATGGGAACATTGCTTACATAAAGTAATCTTATAGGATATCTTGTTCTCTGCCCTCTCATAAGCGTGTGACTGATTGGTACATTAACCCGGATCCCGTAAGTGATTATCACGATAAGTATAACTATGACGGTTGAGACAAGACCCACAAGATCGGGTAGGCCTGCCCTGTATATAGCACCCGCCTGCTCTATAATTAGAGCAGGTAAAACACCCACAATACGTTCCGTTCCAGGCGCTTTAACAGGAGCAAATATATTCCAGAAAACGCCAGTAGTCACACCCGCGAGTATAAAAAGACTGATTCCGCTACCAATACCCCATTTACTCACCAGATCATCTAGCATCATTAGCATCAGGCTACCAAGAGCCAGTTGTGCAATGACTAGTACGCTCTTATTCAGCGGCATGTGATCAAACCTGCCACCTATCACATAGAAAACACTATATAACACTATTAACAAGATTGAGAGGACGCGTTGGGTTGCCTGAAAGAATCTTCTATCCTCCGGATCCGTTAAATCTAATCCTATGAGACCACTACCCACTAGTAGTTCTATTACGATACCTGCGGTAACTATGGGTCCGATACCTAGTTCTATCAGGCTTCCAAAGGAACCAGCAAAAATTAGCCTTAGCTCTCTAAGATAATCATATCTTGCCTTAGGAACCCCCCATAAAGGGATGTTTGAGAGTAGATAATATACAATAAGCACAAGACCAGTCCATACAATCCTTTCTTTAAGAGAAGGCCTTTGCTTAGGTCTCTCTACGGTAGGTATTCCTTTATTGATCATGAAAATCGCATCTCTCACACTCAACTTCACCACCTCATTTGACTAGGATGGCCTTTCCACCGACTTCCTCAATCTTCTTTACAGCACTTTCTGAGAAAGCCTTACACTTAATCGTTATGGGGGAACTGAGCCTTCCCATTCCTAAAACCTTTTCATAACCTGCTTTAACAAGATTGACCTCTAACATGCCATCTGGGGTCTTGCTTGCAATATTGAGCCTTAAGAACTCTTCTAATTTTTTCTCTATTTGTCCAAGATTTATAGTCTTTCGTGAAACAGCTTTTGGCACCTTAAACCCTCTTCTTCCACGTCCAAAGTAATCTGGGGCTTTTGCTGTGGTCCATGTCCACTTGTGTTTATGTAGCCCAGCCTTACCACGCCCACCCCTCCTTCCTCCACCTCTGTGCTGTCTAAGCTTTCCATAGCCATGAAATCGACTTCCTCGGTACTTCTTAGTTTTCTTTTCTCTTCTTGGAATTGCCTTCATATTACATCATCCTCCTTATTAGCTCATTTATATCGTTTCCGCGATATCCGAGCTCTCCCTTATCTCTCCAAGCTCTCTTTGTACTTCGTTTAAATCCTTTTCTCGGTGGCCGAAGTCTAAAATATGGTTTTAACCAATCGATCTTGTGGAATCTAACCTTCCCATCGATTATCGCCTTAGCGAGGTCATCAAC
>Ga0190286_1000649_pt1 | contig 14000 bp, 5 predicted proteins | sample 48691834_MG_FD_183241 | JGI IMG/M metagenome (GOLD analysis project Ga0190286, IMG submission 183241) | Hydrothermal vent microbial mat bacterial communities from Southern Trench, Guaymas Basin, Mexico - 4869-18-3-4_MG | ecosystem: Environmental > Aquatic > Marine > Hydrothermal vents > Microbial... | reverse complement strand
ATCTGCGTCTCCGTCTACAACGACCTCAACGGCGACGGTCTGCGTGACCCCGATGAAGAAGCGCTTGCTGACGCCGTTATCACAGTGGCGGATGCCCGCCACGTTGTGGACATCCATACCACCGAAGCTGGCCCTCCCTTCTGCTTTGATGGCCTCCTGCCGGGCAATTACTTCGTCTCAGAGTTCAATCCCCCTGGCTACGAGTCCACTACGGTGGATAAATGGGGAATATCCTTGGCACCTGGATCCTCCATCGACATCGAGTTTGGGGATCGATTAGCGCCCATCCCCACGCCGACCCCAGGTCCTACGCCGACTCCCACCCCCGGTCCATCCTTCATCTCCAAAGCTGGCGCTATGGCGTATAGGATCAGCGGCCTCCTCGTCATAGCTCTGGCAGGAGGAATAGCCGTAAGCTTCAACCTCCTGCGCCGATCATCGCAATAGGGGCGTCATTAGAGTTGTTGCACAATTGTGGACAGGCCTAAAACCGGAATCGCCTAAACTTTGGGAACTTTTGTCTCCCGCGAAGCGATCTTGGAGGCCAGGCCATCCCATTTCTGCGCATGGTTTGGCCTTCATAGGAGAAAATCACGCTTTTGGAGCCGATCAGTCAATTGTGCAACAACTCTATTATCTGCTATGCCTAAACGCGTCTTCGCTAGGCAAGGGGCCAAGGGATGGGGCTTCGCCTCAACGCTCCTCCTGAGCGTTCCCGCCTGGCTCCCCTTGCTGAAGGGTTTTATCAACACCCGGGCGGGAGGCGACAGCCCTTTTCTCCTTTTCCGCCTCCACCAGCTTCTCCGTAACCTGCAAGCAGGGGTCTTCCCCGCCCGCTGGATGCCCGATGCCGCCTATGGCCTGGGCTACCCCTTCTTCGATTTCTATGCTTCCCTGCCTTACTACCTGGCCGCCCTATTCAAGCTTGGGGGCCTCGGCTACCTTGAGGCCATCAGGTTGACCCAGATCCTGGGCTTCGTGGCTGCCGCAGCGGCGATGTATATCCTGGCCCAGCACCTCTTCGCTGATCGGGCCAGCGCTCTCCTGGCGGCCTTGGCTTACACCTATGCTCCCTTCCACCTGGTCAATGTGTATGTACGTGGCGATTCCCTCTCCGAGTTCTATGCCTTCGCCCTCTATCCACTCATCCTCTGGGCCCTACTACGCCTTAAGGAGACCCCTTCGACAGGGAATGTCGCCCTGGTGGCCCTGAGCTACGGAGGGCTGGTTTTAACTCACAATGCCTCGGCCCTTATCTTCACCCCATTTGTCGGCTTATGGCTTATAGCTTACGGCCTATGGCCTATCGTCCACAGTGGAGAGGGAGGCAAACCATATGCCATATGCTATACGCTATACGCGATCGGCGGCATCGGCCTGGGATTAGGAATAAGTGCCTGGTTCTGGCTTCCAGCCCTCTTGGAGAGGGAATACGTCCAGTTGGAAGGGATGACCACCGGCTACTTCCACTACAGCGGCCACTTCCGAGGACTTGACCTCGTGCAGAGCTCCCTGCTTTTCGACTACACCGTGGAAGAGGGGTTGAAATGCTTCGCCATGAGCTCTGTCCAGGCCGCCTTGGCGCTCCTGGGCATGGCCTCCATCGTCGCTCACTGGCTTAGAAGCCGAAGGAGCGAAGCCCATGAGGCCCTTCTCCTGATCGGCCTCTTGGGAAGTACCCTCCTCATCACCCCCCTCTCCCGCCCTCTGTGGGACCATCTACCGCTGCTTCCCTTCGTACAGTTCCCTTGGCGCTTCCTCTCCGTTCAGGCCCTCTTTGCCAGCCTCATCAGCGGCCATCTCGTAAGGGGCCTTCGGCATTCCCATATAACGGCCATCGCCTTAAGCGTGGCCATGCTGATCACATCCATGTTAAATCTACATCCGGAGTATCTGCCTATCGGGGAGGAGGATGTCACAGCGGAGCGTTTAAGCATCTACGAGTACTTCACGGCCAACTTGGGTACCACCGTTCGCCATGAGTATCTGCCCCGTTGGGTAGGGACGCGCCCCTTCACCTCCGAGGCGCTGCTCGAAGGGAAAGGAAAGCCTCCGCCTTTAGCGCTAAAGGTCGCAAGCCCGCTCACAGGAGGATCACAGAGCCCTCACACTTGTCCCAGCAGCGAGCGGGCTCGCAATGGCCTGCTCACCAGGGCCGAATTGGTGGATCTCGGCCCGACCCGCGAGGAGTGGCTCCTCTCCGCCTCCTCCGATGCGCGTTTGGCTTTCCACACTTACTATTTCCCTGGCTGGAGGGCCTGGGTGGATGGCGAGCCCAGGGAGATCTGGCCGGTTGAGAATCTGGGCTACATCGGGCTGGATGTCAAGCGCGGGGAACACAGGATCGTCCTGAGCTTAGGCCGTACACCTCTGCGGGCCTGGAGCGAGGGCCTCTCCCTGGTTGCCATGTTGGCCGCGATCTTTTTGCTCCTCAAGGGCCAATGGCCTAAGGCTTTACGAGAGAAGGCATGGTGGATCACCCTCGCCGCAGCCCTCCTCCTCTCCTCATCCCTCATCTCCCATCCCTCTTCTGACCTCACCATGGACTTCACCCGCATGCCTTATCCGCATCACAACCCAACTGGGGTGCGATTCGGCCATGCAGCACGCCTCATGGGCTACTCCATCTCGAAAGACGAAGTCCAAGCTGGTGAGATGATCGAGGTCGTCCTCCGTTGGGATGAGGTCAGGGACAGCGATCTCATGGCCGAGGTGAGCCTGGTCTCGGCCGCCGAACACCTCTTCCACGTTCCCGCCTGTTTGGTTAAGGCGAGGGTTCACTTACGGGCCGGGACGACTCGTCACCTCCTGCGGATACCTAAGACCTCGGTGCGAGGCCTTTATCTTATTAAAGTTCAGGTCTGGAGGGGGAAAACCGAGATAAAGCCCATCACTGAGCAGGGCCAGACCCTGAGCACTATTTACCTCCGCCCGGTACGCATCCGTAATCTGATTGAGGCCACAGGCGACGAGCCGATCATCGCCCGCTTCGGGCCGAGCATCGCCCTGAGTGAAGTCAAGGTGCAGCCAAAGGGGCCGGAAGCTTCGGAGGTAAGGCTAACCTGGCTGGCTGATAGGCCAGTGGGTTACAACTACGCCCTCTCCCTGCGCCTCAAGGACGCCCAAGGCCGCGTCCTCTCCTCCTTAGACACCCAGCCCTGCTATGGCCTCTATCCAACCGGGATGTGGAGGGATGGCGAGCTCATCCACGATCGCTACATCCTAAGGGCCTCGATGAATAAGGCCTGCCTGCTGGAGGTCATCCTCTACGACCCTGCCTCGTTTGCGCCCATCGGCTCGGCACGCATCCCCGTTGGGAGAAGACAACCCAGCCATGCTATCCCCACTATGGAAACCGAACTGAATGTGGATTTCGGAGGGCGGATGCGCCTCCTGGGCTGCGACCTCGTCCGGATGGACGACAAATTGCTGCTGAAACTGCATTGGCGATCGCTGCGGCGGATGGAGAAGGATTATAAAGTCTTCGTCCACCTCTTCGACCCGGCCACTGAGAGGATCGTCGCTCAGCACGACTCCATGCCCCCCATTCCCACTTCATGGTGGGAGGAAGGAGAGGTGGTGAGCGAGGAGGTGGCTTTGGACCTGACAGATGTGCCAGCGGGCCACTATCGGTTAGCGGTGGGTGTCTATGAACCCGAGACGATGGAGAGGTTAAAGGCCATCGATGCGAAAGGCCATCACCTGCTCGCCGATCGCCTCATCCTGGAGCGAGGGATAGAACTGCCGTAAAGCTCATTTGACGGTTACCACCGTATCCAAAAGTACTCTATCGTTGGGCAATCGCTTCCCCTCCTCATCGAAGGCCGGCAGGCGTTCTCCTGTTTGCGGATCGTACATCCCCACCTCGATGGTAGCTTTGCCCCGGTAGGGCTCCCTGAACCCCATCTCATGGACATCTATAATTATCTCCCCTTCCACCCAGCTCGTGGTGGGCTTCGTCCCCTCGGCAGGGAATCCATCGTGCTGGCCGATAAGTCTTCCCTCCCCATTAAGGAGATGGGCGAACACCTTGTAGCTCGTCTTAACGGGCCCCTCGTTTAAGGCCCGCCAGCAGAGGGTGAGTTTCACCCTGCCTCCGGAGCTCACCTCGGTTCTGCTAAGGTCGTAGCCGATGAGCTGGGCGATTTCGCCGAAGCGCGCCCTCACCGGGTACTGCATGGGTGGGGGCTCGAACAGGAGCTCAGCCCCTTTCAGCTCCACCCCCTTTAAATGGGTGATCCCGCGACCGACTTCCAGCTCCAATACCGCTCGACCAGGCTTAGGGGGATAGATCAAGTCCCTCTGCTCGAAGACCACCTCCCCTCGAGACCACTCGCTCGTCGGATAACGTCCCTCAAAGAGAGGGCTTCCCACCTCGGCCAGGAGGGCGTCACCCTGGCGGAGGCGAAGGCGGGGAACGTAACGAGGAAGTCCGTCTCGCAAAGCTCTCCACCGCAGCGTGACGTTAAGCACCCGCGCTGGCATCTCCCTGATGGCGAAGCCCTCCAGGGCCAGCCCCTCGGCCACTTCCGGCTCCTCCGGGGCCTCCAATCGGAGGCCCTTACGGGTGCCGTAAGGGTCTCGTTGGAAATCATGTGCCTTCGTCAGCTTGACCTCGCCCAGGAGAAAATCCCTGCCCGCCGGATTCCCCGCCTCATCGAGAAGGTCCAGGTCCTTTAGGGTCTTGGCATCGTAGACGCCGACGGTGAGCCGATAGGTAAGGGGGGGCGTGCCCAAGGGCACGGGCACGATGTAGTAGCTGACCGCCTCCTCCCCGCGAGCCCAATGGTCGGTTGAGAAGCCCCAGCCGTTTAGAAGAAGCACATCGGCACTTGAGAGGCAGTGTCCTTCCTCGTCCCAAAGAATGACCGTAGATTTATAGGCCCTCTTAGTGGCCCGAGCCAGCCGCCAGCGGAGGGCAACGCAGATGGCATTGTCCGCTTCAACCTCATCCTGGTAGAAGGCCCCCGTGAGATGCAGGTCGCCGAAATCGGCCCAAATGGGCTCGACCTGCGGAGGGAAGATGTCCCGCTCCAGCTCGTAGACCCTCAGGCTATAGCCTCTGAACAATCTCCTGCTCGTTAACCTTCCGTGCATCTCCAGGAGGAAAGGGAACCTCCCGAGCGAGGCGCCGAAAGGCCAGATGAGGAACACCCTCCTCTTTCCATGAGTGGATTCCCTAAGCAATGCTAATTTTTGGGCCTCGTCGTAAGTCTTTATCATGGCGATGGATGCATCCCCTCTGTAATAGTAAGGCACGGAGTAATCCCCAGGGCGGACGATTAGGAGATCATCCGCATTGCTGATCCGCTCTATGTATCTGACCATCCCCCGCACATCGTCCTTGAAATAGCGGGGATCGAAGTAGGAGATCATCAGGCCGAGGGTGAAGGTTGCCGTCAGCGCCGTTGCCAGGGAAGCGGCGGCCAGCTTGGATGGCCTCCTCGCCTGGCTCAGAACCGAGATAACATGGCCCATGAGGATGAAGAGAGGGGGCGCGACCATCAGGATATACCTGGGGTGGACCCTTGGACTCCACCACCAAACAATGAAGAGCATGCTCGAGGGAGCTATCCAATGGCAGAGGGTGATCATGGTTCGGCGGCGCCGATCGTCCTTGAGGGCAAACGAGAGAGCCCCGGCGAAGGCGATCGCCAGAAGGGTCGCAAACGAGATGAAAAGCGGATGGCCTCTGAGGTCCTTGCCCCCGATGAAGAAACACCAGATAAAGCTTACCAAATCGAGGGAATTCATCACCTTAGAGGGCCCACCAAGATGGTGGGGCAACAGATTTGCCCTCGTCCAGCACTCCACGACCGCCCAAACCCAGGGCATGTAAAGCAGAACTGTCAGCATCTGGCTGAAAAGCCAGCGGCGCAGCTCGATCGCCTCATGCTTCCTCAGCCATAACGCAGCCACAAACAGGTTTACGTAGATCACAGCGAAGATGGAGAAGTAATGGAGATATAAACCCAGCAGCTCCAAGATGGTCAATTTTACCCAATCCCTCCATCTCCAGCCTCCTCCCCATGCCATCCGATACAGCTTATAGATGAGGAGCAGATAAACCAAAGGCAGCATGCTGTACATCCGCGCCTCTTGGGAGTACACGACGCACAAGGGGCTGAAGGTGGTGATGGCTGCTGCCGCCAGGGCCGTCCTCGTGCCGAAGATTTTGCGAGCCACGAAATACACCATGGGGATAAGAAGCACGCCGAAGAGGAGCGAGAAGAAGCGGACGCTCAGCTCGGTGAAGCCAGCCAATTCCGTCCAGAGGTGAAGGAGGACGAAGTAGAGGGGTGGGTGGACGTCGCTCGCCCGATCGGCAAGGATAGCAGGGATGCTTAACCCTGCCAGATGGATGCTAACCCCCTCATCCTGCCAGACGCTCTGGTAGTCGATGCGGTAGATGCGCAGGGAGAAGGCGAGGAGAACCAAGAGGTAAGGTAGCGCTTTGGCCGCAGCAGCCGTCAAGGCCGAGCTCTTCACCTTTCCAGCCTGGATATGAAACACTTGTGATTTCACTGGCCCTCTAACGGAACATCCTCAAAACTTCCCAAACGGCGATCTCATCCTCGGTGATCTCGTATTTCCATGGGTACTTTCGGGTGGGCTCCTTGAATTGCCAGAGCAATAGCCCATCCAGCCCCTTACGGAAGCGCCTTTCCGCAAATCCCAAGACCCAATCGCGACGCTTTTCCACGTTGGAAGATCGGTTAATCCAGACCTCAGTAAACACGATCGGATAACCGATCTCGTTGGCCAGCTCGATCTCCTCCTTACCCTGCTGTTTATGGACATGGGCCGTTATGAGATCAACCTCCGTGCTCGTGTGGATCTCCTTGATCCATCTCTCGGGATCTACGTTGTTTCCTATGCTGGCCACGCTGATCAAGCCGATGGAGATGGGATGACAGGGATCTATGGCGCGTATCTCTGCCGCCACGTCCCTGATCCACCGCTCGAAGGTGTCGATACCCGAGCCTTTCCATCCCCAGGGCCATCCCCAAGGGTTCGGCTCGTTCATCATCTGCCAGAAGGCGATCTGCGATGAGCCTTTGAAGCGGCTGACCACCTCCTTGACGAAGGGCAAGTAGGTCTGTTTATATCCCTCGGCGAACCACCTCTGGTCGAACCGTGAATATTCGGGAACCTCCTGGAATGTTTCGAAGGTTATGCCAAACAGGAGGTCGTATTTAGCCCCGAGATCGAGTAACCTCTCAAGTTTATCCAGGTCTGTACCCGGAAACACCCAGATGCGGACGCAGTTTACATACTTAGAGAGGAAGCTCAATACCTCATCCCATCTCTCCTCGGGGAAGTCGCCGCGGGTCAGCCAGGTGGCATTCACCCCGACAAGTCGGATCTCCTTCCCGTTGCGCACCAACTTGTCCTCCTCTCTGTGGACCTTATCAGCACATCGGCCGATTGAGATCTGGGCTCGAGTTCCTCCTCCACTGGACACGATAGGGAGGTGAACGGTATAGGTCTCGACGCCCAGGATGAACACCTTGGACTCCAACAACACCCGATCATCCGGCAGGCGTTCGCCTTTGTCGTTGAAAACGGGCAATCGTTCCATCGTCTCTCGGTTGTATACCCCGACCTCAAGACGATACTCGCCAGCTGGGGTATCCATCCTCACTGGAATCTCGTATTTATCGGGGATGAATTCCTCCGCCTCCCATTCCGTCGTAGGATAGCTGCCTTGCATGGGAGGGTTGTCCCATTGCCCCCAGATATGCCCATCGGCGTCGACGAGGTGGGTAAAGATGGTGTAGCTATCCTCCATCGGCCGTAGTGCCCTCCAGTAGAGGGTCAAACTAAGTCTGCCGCCAGGCTCAACGGTGGCAGAGTCAAGGTCGTAGCCTAAGAAAACCATGCAATCGCCGAACCTTTTCCAATCGGCATGCCATTTCCCTTCGGCAGCCTCCGATTTCGTAAAGAGGGCCAATTGGCTCACGCCATACCAGGAGTTAAAGACGCAGAGGGCATGGCTGTTCAGCCATCTTCCAACAACCTCATGGGGGTCATCGTTGGCGATCCGATAGGTGATGAGCCAGACCCGTCGGTGGCGATCGACGATCCCCTGCAGGCTGCCTGGCATCGTCGCTGAGGGGCAGCAATTTCGATAGATGGTGACGGCATCGCAGAGCTGGGGGGCATAGCTTTTCAGATAGCCGATTTGCCATGGATAGGTGAGCAGAACGGCATCGCCAGGGGAGGCCAGGCTGCGCAGATCGGAGATCAGGGGACGGTAATCCTCCTCCGGCATCCCGATGGCCGAGCCGTAGAGCCCGAGCAGTGAATACCCTAAGCACACCGCAAGCCCTAAAGCTATCGCTTTGCCGGGCATCGAAGGAAGGATGGCTTGGATGCCTGCAGCCGCCAGCAGATGCCATGCCGGCAACGTATAGAGGAGAAGCCGCGGATAAAAGAAGGGATAAATCCTTTGCAATGGATAGGCGATCAAGAACGGAACGAGGGCCCAACAGGCCAGCATAATCGCTGGCCGACGGCCTAAGGCCCTGAAGCCGATCGCCGTACAGGCCAAAACCATCGCTGTGGTCGCGGCCATAACGCCTTGGGAGACACCGAAGGGGCTGCCCAGCAGGTATGTGAGGACGAGGTGCCCATAGCTGTACCACTCCAATGGGGACTTGATCGAGCTAGCCCCGCTCAGGCCCTCTAAAGTAGATCGCCATATGGCCAGCACCCAGGGGAGAAGGAGGAACGCGCTCCCCACCTGTAAGGCAAGCCATCGCCCCAGCTCCCCAGCCGCAGATCTAAACCCGATGCGAGAAGCACGGCTTCCCCAATCGGCCATCACCCATAGGTTCTGCACCGCGATGAACGGGATCGAATAGTAATGCGTGCCTAAAACCAAGGTGGTCAGCACGATGTAGGCTATAGCCCAGGGGAGGCGACTGCCCTCCTCACGCGAGGAGGGCTTCCGAAGATAACCGAGTCCTCTAGCCCAGATATAGCCTTGGAGCAGGGCCAGGAACACAAGCATCGAATACCCCTTGGCCTCACGGCTGTGCTGCACAAGGGCCGGACTCACCGCTACTAAGGCCGCCGCTATAACTCCCATCCTGTACCCGCCGAGCCACCTCCCCCATATCCAGATAGCCCACACTGATAGCATGCCCCAGAAGGCTGAGAAGGCGCGCACGGCAAAGGGAGAGAACCCCGCTGCTCGGGCCCACAACCCCAAGGCCAGCCGGTAGACGGGCGGAGTGGTGTCATGGGTGGCTATCGTCTCAGCCAGTACTTGGGATGGCGCGAGGAGATCGGCAAAGTAGATGCTGTTCCCCTCATCCCACCAGAGAGGACTGCTATTCAGTCTGAATAGGCGCAGGGCTAAGGCCAGGATCAAGATGGAGATCAGAAGCCAAGCATTTTTTCGCATCGGTTTCCTATCCTAAGGATTCACCCTCACACTGGTCAGTAGGATGCGATCGTCCGTTAGCCTCTCCCCTTTCCTGCCGAAGGCGGCCAATCGCTTCCCCGTCCCTTCATCGTACATCCCCACCTCGATCACGTATCCCCCTGGCGGGGCGTCGAGCCTGACGGGCATCTCGTATTCGTCGATGATGACCTCGCCGGGAAGCCATCCCGTGGTAGGGGCTTCCCCTGAGCGGGGGACGCTATCCTTCTGCCCCCAGATGCGTCCCCTTTCGTCCAAAAGGTGAGTGAATACCTTGTAGCTGGTTCCCATCTCCTTCTCGGCCCGCCAGTAGAGGGTGAGATGAATGATCCCTCCAGGTTTAACCTCTCTCTCCTCCAGGTCATAGCCGAGGAGGGTTATCTTGTCACCCAGGTTGATCCATATGGGGTGTTGAATGCCCTTCGGCACTTCGAAGAGCCGCCTCCTCCCGGCCACCTCCACCTCGGTTAGAGGGAAAGCGCCTGCCAGGCTTCGGCCCTCCTTATCGACGAGATCGATCCATAGTTGATACCTGCCCGGAGGAACCTCAGCTCTGACGGGGAGGTCGTATCGGCCGCGTATCATCTCCCCTTCCCTCCAACAGGTGGTGGGATAATCGGCGTTCGCTGGGGCGAGCTCCTCGCTCGCCCATACCTTCCCTGCTTCATCACGAAGCTGTAGGAGGAGGGCGTAATCCTCTTCGAGCGGAGCCAAAACGCTCCAGAAGAGGTCAAGGTGGATTTCCTGCCCCGGCTTCACCATCTCCGTTAGCCCGTAGCCCAGAAGCTCCACCTTGCCCATCTCCTGCCGAAGGAGATGGGGGATGGCCAGTTCCTCCAAGGAGGGGATCAGCGGCGATGAGGCCACCTTTATCTCCCCCAGATCATAGGGAATGCCGCCTTGACCAGGGAGGTTTAGCCTTTGGCCGGTGTCCGAGTGATATAGGCCGACCTTAAGCCGATAGCGGCCGGGTGGAATGCCGGCCCAGAGGGGCAGGGCATATCTCTGAATCACTTCATCCCCTGCCTCCCAAGCGGAGGTGGGGAAGTCGGCCTCGTTGCGAAGCTGCTTATCGGCCTGTCCCCAAATATGGCCTTGCTCATCCACCAGGTGGAGGAAGGCGGTATAATCCCGTTCGAGCTTTCGCAGCGCTCTCCACTTAAGGACCACCCCGAGCTTCCTGCCCCATCGGGCCTTATCCTCAGCCAAGCCGAAACTTTCGAGCTCTAATCCGCCCTCGAACTCGGGCTTAGGGGCGAGTTCGCGCAATGAGACCGCCTGAAAGTTCGGCGGGTCAGGCAGCAAGTAACAAGTAACGGTGGCCAATAGCTGCTGAGAAGCGGCTGGGATAGGGAACAAACACCTCTCGACCTCGTAGGCGTGGGTAGCTAGCTGGTAGAGAGCCAATTCAGCCCCCTCAGCGGCCACCTTCGGATAGAAGACATACCAAATTCGCTTACATCCAGCCGAAAGGCCTCTTAGCTCCCTCACGATCTGGTCTTCATCCCTCCCGCTCAGGACGTGAAGAGGCAAATGGCCCCGATAATGCTTGGCGAAAAGGGAAGGGGCGCTGAGCAAAACGAGGTCGCCCACCCGGGCATGCCTTTCGATGTAAGCGATTTGAGGGAGATAGCTCTCATTGCGATAGACCCAGGCATATTCCAGCCCGTGAAGCCGAAGGATGTATTCCGGCTCCTGCTGGCTTCGGAAGGCGAGAGCTAAGGGGGAACGGTTCTGCACATCGCTTATGTAGATGACCACATAATCGGCATTGACCAGGCTGGCCGGCGTCAGAGGGACGGTCTCCCCTTGGAACAACGGCCCCAGCCCTGGTATCCCTCCTCCAGCCACCTGGAGCTCCTCTGCACCCATTTTTTGATTCAAATAATCGGCCACTTGATCCAGCCCCTCGCCCCATCCCACGGGCAGGACTTTTGCGGCCCGGCTGAGACCGCCCAGGAGGGGATTGTAGTAGGCAAGGTAATAGGGATGGTAGAAAAGGGTGTGGCCGGCCTGGAGCAAAACGAGGACGATGAGGATCCCCGAGGATAGCCTCAGAGAAAACCCTGTTCCTTTTATCTTCGCTGAGAGAGACACCAGCTCGGAGCACATCCTTTCGAGCTCGAGCAGGCCCGCTGCGGCGACGAGGTCAAGGGCGGGGAAAGCGGGCAAGAGGTAACGATCGAACTTCTTGAACCCCAAACCTAAGAAGAGGATGAAGGAGAGGGAATAGGCCCATAGGATAGCCAACGAGTGCTTCTGCTCATCCCCTCGCCCAAACAGGAGAAGCAAGGAGGCCAAGGAGCCCAGCAGGGAGAGGGGCGACAACCTAAAAGGAAGGGCAAGGAGGTAGAAAAGCAAGCCGGGGTCCTCCCAGATGTCGCCTAAGAAGAACCTGGAGGTGGCTTCGGCGTGGGCGGCGTAGCCCCAAGCCAGGTCAAACACTCCCTTTGCCGTGTCTAAGGGATCGACCCATATAGCCGGCCAGAGAGCGAAGATCGTCGCAGATGCTGAGGCCGTCCAGAGGAGAGCCTCGAGGGCCCGTCGCCTCAGCCCACGTTCGGATGCGGCCAGCAGGAGGAGGGAGAAAGGTAGAAGGAAAAGGGCTGGGGATTTGTTCAAAGCAGCCAGCCCGGCCATACACCCTGAAAGGGTGAGGTAAAGACTGGAGCGAGCCCTCATCAGGTAGACCAATAGGCTCAGCAGGGAAAGGGCCATAAAGCCCGCAGCCAGCGCATCCAAATGGAGAAGGCGGGAGAGGGCTAAGTGGAAGGGATCAAAGGCCAACAGGAGGGCGCCCAGGATGGCCGTCCGTTCGTCGAAAAGCCGCTTGGCCAGGAGGTAGATGCCTGTAATGGTGAGGGCAGCTAAAGAGGCCACCGCGATCCTGGCTGCGGGAAGGTAAGGGGCCAGCCTTCGCATAGCCTCTAAATCGCGCGGGTCCAGGGAGGACAGCTCACACAGCCAGGCCCAATCGGCTTCCGATCCCAACCCCAGGAGGAAATGCCTGACGGCGATGGCCGCTGAGCCAACCCAGGTGGTAATCACGCCCGGATGGCCGGTGATGAACGTCTCAGCCCACCGGCCTTCCCTCAGGGCAGCCAGAAACTTGATGGATCTGAAAGCCCACATCGGCTCGTCCCAACTGATGAACGCAGCCGGCGAGACGATGCGAGGGAGCAGGGCTATCAGGAAGATAAATGCCGGGAGCATGTGGAAAGTTAATCTGCGAATGCCCATCCCTGTGTTGCCTTTCTGCAGGATAGAACTCAGGACAAGAAAGCTTCCTCCAGCCTCCCATCCCTAAAGAACCAAAGACTTTGGGCGATCACCTCGCTGCCCCTTCGTTACATTCCGAAGCATTTTCCTTAGTTGGGCTTTGTTTAGTGCACAAGCAAGCTTGCGCAGTGCCGGAGCACAACGAAGGGGTTGTCGCAAACGCTCTGTTAGGCGCAGTTCGCCGTCGGTTGTTTGGGCACCAGGGCGGGCAGAAGCCTACCCTGGCGCCCACTTACCGTCAGTAGTCCTTCAGCACCAGGGGCAGGTAGATGTTGTGCTCCACTGGTGCCGCACCGCCGCCCCAGAAGCCACCGGCCAGGGAGTAGTCCCCGCCGCTCATGACCCCCGCATCCGGCTGACCGATAGTGCCGCCCAGGGAGTAATCCCCGCCGGTGCTGAAGGTGTAGCCGCCGCTGTCCACTGTCCACCAAGAGAGGTCGTAGCCTCCTGCCGCTAATACTCGCCAGGCTACAAGGAGAACGACCAGTCCCGACAAGAGGATAATCATAATCCGCTTCATGGGCCTCCCCTCTCTCGAGCCTCCCGCTCGGCCCGATGTGCTTGGGCTTCCTTGTAGGCCAATCCCATCGTCTCTGGCAAGCCGTATGCCTCGGGATGCAGATAGGTGCCACGCTCCTCGGGCGGCTTCTCCTCCTCCACCGGGATGCGGTTGGCCTCAGCCCAGGGGTCGTGGCGGATGCCTGCCACCTGCCAGGATACTTTCATGCCGGGCTCACCGCCGGCGATCTTGAAGCGGTTGTCCTGGATCTCCTGGGCGATATAGAGGTTGGGCATTGGAGCGCCGATGGGCGTGAGTTGATAGCGGAAGTCCTGGTTGAGCGCCTGGAACCATTCGGGCAGCTCCACCCATGCCTCGCCGTTCTCGTCGAGGACGATGTTGCCGTTGTAGATGTTCATCATGTCGGGGGATTCGACGAAGGAATGGTTGAGGTACTTATTCTCCGGGTCAAGGGGATGGTCGATCTTGAAGCCGCCACCGCCTTTGTACAGGTTGCCGGTGACCCTCACGTCCCCATTGAAGTAGCCGGCATAGCCGCCCGCCGAGCTCACGTGCACGCCGTCGCCGCCCGCCGAGTGCACATACACGCCGGCGCCGCCCGCCCAGCCCACATCCACGCCGTCGCCGCCCGCCGAGAGCACTCGCACGCCGTCGCCGCCCACCGAGCCCACTTCCACGCCGGCGTCGTCCGCCGACTCCACATCCACGCCGTCGCCGCGCGCCGAGCCCACATACACGCCGTCGTCGCCCGCCGAGCCCACATACACGCCG
>Ga0190286_1000648_pt1 | contig 14028 bp, 12 predicted proteins | sample 48691834_MG_FD_183241 | JGI IMG/M metagenome (GOLD analysis project Ga0190286, IMG submission 183241) | Hydrothermal vent microbial mat bacterial communities from Southern Trench, Guaymas Basin, Mexico - 4869-18-3-4_MG | ecosystem: Environmental > Aquatic > Marine > Hydrothermal vents >... | reverse complement strand
ATCGTCTTCTTGCGGCCCATTGTGAACCTCAATTACCTTAATTCGCTAAAATGAATCCGTTGGAGTTCCTTTTTCTCGGTTCACAATGATACCACAAGTTGGCTTAATTGTTAAGGGACATTAGGAACAGTTTTACTTCCGGGAGGCTACTTTTAATATAGTTACTGTTATATGAAGTTGCGAGCACATCCTTCTATCTGGAATTATTATGCAAGATGAATTAAGCCGGTGACTACAAAGGCTATCATTGCAATCACCAATGCAATTGTTACTACCATTACAGGTAATGGGAAAAGCATTGGCACTCTTTTTCTGTACTCCGGGAATCTGTCCCCGAAAAGTTTTGTCAACATCGGTTCTTCCAAGAATTTTATCAAAGCAAGCAAAATCAAAACAACTACTGCAGTGATTATGAAAAACGAATAGATGGCGCCCCAGATTAGACTCCATCCGATTGTAAAAAGAATAACGCCTGTATATATGGGGTTTCTTACATATATCCCATTGGTGATGAGTTCTCTTGGTATCTGCTCCGGCCCAGCAACTTTAAGTAGATGTTTGGATGCAACTGCTATGAAAACTATTCCCAAAGCAGCTAAGATTACTCCTACAATTCTGAACGAAGATCCTAAAATACCTTCTATCCTTGGCTGAGCATCAAAAGGAGCCAGTATAATCGGCACAATGAAAATCAATATTCCCAAGTTCCTTACCCATGTCCCCATTATTTTATAAGCTCTTTCATTTTTCGGAAAAGTTCAGGCATTGCCTGAAAACCTAAACCAATAAAGAAAACCGCTATCCACAATATCTGCTTTGCAATAGGATTCATTTTTCTCGCTCCTCTATGCGAGCAATTTCATATAACTCCCTAATTGGCGAACCTTTTGTTCGCCCCTGACGGCAAAATCCCGTCTGTTACGAACCTTTCCCCATTTCGTCACTTCCGTCGCTCATCACTCCCTTTCTTTCCCTGCCACTTGCCAAATTTAACCGATTCAGTGGGCTGCGGATGCGGCCAAGTTCCCTCCGACTCACATGTGTGTAGCGCTGCGTCGTCTCCACCCGCCCATGCCCAAAAGCTCTTGAATGCAGCGGATATCTATGCCATCTTCCAAAAGATGCGTGGCAGCCAAGTGAAGCTCTGAGTTCCCAAGAGTTCCTATGAGTCTTTCAGGAGCTCGTGGGAACTCATCTGAATCAACAAATAGTTGCCCCCGGATTCTCCTGCCCAGATTGTAATACGAACACGCCGCTGTGTCAAAGATGTCAACCAGCTATTCCCGCAGCATCTCCTCTGCTACCTCGCGCATGGGCCTCCTGCTGTCCCTGCTCTGGCGGTGGATCCTCATGGAGGCCTCCCTCTCGGTCAGCCCGTAGCGGCTCATGATGGCGCGCTTGGCCCGCTCCACTACTTGGCGCGCCACCAGGGCCTCCTGGAGACTTTTCGCCCCTCTCCCGCCACTCCTCGAACCTGGCCACGGCGATCTCGATGGCGGCGGCCAGCTCGGAGTCCCTGACGGGCTTCACCAGATAGGCCAGGACGGCCAGCTCCTTCGCTCGCTCGACCAGCTCCCGGTCGCTATAGGCGGTGAGGATCAGGATGGGCATGGGATGCTCGGCGGTGATGGAGCGGCTCCCCTCGACGATCTGCCGCAGGCAATCCAGGTTGGCCTGGATGAAATCGGGCTTGAGCAAGAGGTCTTCGGGGGATAACCTGTTATGACCAGCTCCGGGAAGGCCACCAGGTCCACTTTCAAGGGCTTTAACACGTCCTTCAGACGATCACCACCTTAACCCCCGTCTCCCTCTCGATCTCGGAGGCAAAGGATTCGAGCTCCTCCTCATCGAAGAGGTCCTTCTCCCTGCCGAGGGGGTGTCCCAATACCACTGTATCTATATCGCCCTCTCTCACGGCGGCTTTTATCTCCTCCCTGATGTTCCCCCTGCGATGGAGGATCTTGGCCTCTACGCCCTGCTCCTTGGCCCTCTCCTGGGCCATGGCCAGGAGGAAATCGCCCATCCTCTCCATCTCGCCGCTCATGTCCACCACCACAGGAGCGGCTGTCTTGTCCAGGAAGCTGGTGTCCACCACATAGAGGAAGAGGAGCTCGCAGCCACGCTCCTTGGCCAGCCGAATCGCCTCCTCTTGAGTCCTAATGCTCACCTCGCCGCCCCGGGTGGCACATAGAATCCTCCCCATTTGCCCACCCTCCTTAACCGCTAAGGGCACCGGATGCCCTATCAATACCTGATCAGAAGCCATATCATCGCGCTGAGGATGGTTGCGATGGTCACTGGGATGCCCACCTTAAGGAAATCCCCAAAGGAGATGCGGTAACCGGCCTGGTCAGCTAAGCTGGCGGCTACCATGTTAGATTCCGATCCAATGACGGTGAAATTCCCTCCGAAGCAGGCCCCGACGACGAGAGCCCAGTAGAGGACACCGCTCTCCGCGCCAGGGATGCCCTTCGTCAGAAAGGAGACCAGAGGGAGCATAGCAGCGGTGAATGGTACATTGCCGATCACCCCTGAAGCCAAGCCAGAGAGCCAAGTGACGAGGGTGGTGGCCAAAGCTAGGTTGTCCCCAGCCTTTTGCTCGATCGCCTCAGCGGCCATTTGAATGAGCCCAACTTCCCCTATGCCCCCTGCCATGATGAAGAGAGCTATGAAGAAGAGCAAGGTTGTCCAACTTACCTCCTTCAGCATCTCCTCGAAGGGGGGGCGAACCCAGATCAGAAGAGTCGTAGCCCCTATCAGCGCCGCCACGCAAGGGGGCATGTGGAAGAGGTCTCCGATTAAGAAGAGCACGATGGTCAGGCCGAAGGTGATCAGAGCCTTCCTCAACAACACCGGGTCAGTGATGCGCGAATCCGCCTCCAGCTTCTTCAACATAGCTGGCGAGGCGCCTGCGCGAGCCTTCTCATACTCCCGGCCGTAAAGGAGCTTCAGCATAACGATGAGGACAGCCGTGGATATGAAGGCTATAGGGGTCATGTGAATGAGGAAATCGCTGAAGCCTAATCCAGCATAGGATCCGACCATGATGCAAGGAGGACCGCCGACAAGGGTGGCCGTTCCGCCGATGTTAGAGCTGAACATCTCCGGGATGATCAGGAAGGAAGGATGAATGCCCATAATTAAGGCTATCTCGATGGTGATTGGGGTCATCAACAGCATGACGGTGACGTTATCCAAAAAGGCGGAGGCCAGAGCGGCGATAACCGTGAGAAGAGCAGCCAAATACCAGACCCTTCCCCGGGCGACCCGATAAGCTACAAAAGCCAGCCACCGGAAGACGCCAGTTTTCCCTATCAATGCCACCATGATCATCATCGCCATAACGAGGAAGATAGCGTCGAAATCGATGGATTCGACGGCATCCTCGAAATCGAGGATATAGAAGTCAGGGTGAGCCGCGCCTGCCATATAGGTCACGGCTAAGAGCAACACTGCCCCTGCCAGGGAAGCCATGGTCTCATGTATTACCCCTAAGGAGATGAGGGCCAGGACGACGATAAAGGTGGCTGTGGCGATGAAGAAAGCGGCATTCCTGTGGCGCTCGAGCACCACCTCGCCTACATCCACCAGGAGCCGACCTCTCATCTGAGCGATCTGGTCCATCTTGACATCCAGAGAACGGGGAGCATAAGAGGGCTTGGTCAGGGCCAGGGTTATCTCCACTCGTCCCTCCCTCGCGGCCCGCAGCTCCCCCTCGGGTAAACTCAGCCTTAAGACGAAGGAGCCATCGGATAAGGTTTGCGCTTGATCCTCCTCCCTCCCCTCCACCAGGATCGCCCGAGGCTTCCCATCCACCAAGACTCGAACGGAAGCCTCGGGGATGCCCATCCCATGCTCGTCCACAGCCCGTCCGATGATAGTGAGGGCCGGGCCTCCAGGGCCCTGGGCCTCAACTGGCATGGGGAAGATAGCTGGCCAAGCCAATAGAAGCGCTAAAATCGCTACCGCTCCGAATCCCTTGCTCATGCAGTGCCTCCTCCTTCCTTGAGTTGTACCCTCTCAAACGTCTTTGCTGCCCATCCTCTTGAACACCCTTCGTGCCCAGGAGACGGCTGATGGCTCGTACTTCCGTACCATGAGCACCGAACACGGAGCCCTCTCGGCCACGATGTCGGGGATGGTGCCGAAGAGGATATCCTTGAAGAACCACTCCTCGGAGGCCCCAATGACCACCAGGTCACATTTCGACCGCTCTATTTCGGCTAAAATCCCTTCCTCCACCGATCTCCCCCTTACCACCTTGGTAGTCACCCCCTCCCTTAACCCTCCCAGGACATTGCTAACCATCTTACGCAGGGAGAGCATCTCCCCCTCCATATTCACCTCTTTGCCCTCCGGGACCACTTTCAACACCACAAGTTCAGCTCCCTCGGAGGTCATCATATCTCTGGCCAGGAGGAGCCCCAGGCGGGCATGGGGACCCCCTCCGAAGGGGATGAGCACACAGTCGATCTTCCCCAAGCCCCTATCCCTGAGCACTGCCACATCGCTCTTTGCTCCCCCAACGATGGCCTTGTCCGTGCTTTCCCTTATGCGGGATAAAGCCATAGGCCCCCTCCAGCCCAGAAGGATGAGGCCGATATCGCCTCTGGCCTCAGCAAAGGATAGGATCCCCGACGAGACACTCCTAGCGGCCCTGAGGAAAGTATCAACTTGGATTCCCGCCGCCTGTCCCTCCTCCTTTACCTTCCTTAAAAGGGCCTTGTTCTTATTCCCTTTGCTTTCGATGTACTCCTGAGCAGCCCAAAGGGGTGTGGGACTGGGAACGGGCACCACTTTAAGGGCTATCACCTTCGTCCCTTCCTTAGCCAGGGTGGAAGCCAATCGGATGAGGCTCCTCACCGTCGCTGGGTTGGCCACAGAGATGAGTATCTCCCTCCCCCTGGAGATGGCCATGCGTTCGGCGGCTGCAACCACCCTCTCTAAAGGCCTCTCCCTGGCTAGAAGGGGGGTAAGTTCCCCTTCTATCTCCGTCCTCCCCCGGGCCCAGGCATAATACCATCCCACGCCGGCCAAAACCAGGACCAAGCCAGCCACCTGAGACTCGCTGGCCATGGTGGTGATAACGAAGAGGCAAAGCGCCCCTCCCACGATGGGCAGCCAGGGGTAGAGGGGGAGGCGGTAGGCAGGCTTGTACCAGAGGGGCCTCGCCTCTCTCATTACGATGCAACTCAAGCTCAACAGGGCATAGGAGACCATGAACAGGGCGCTCGAGATCTCAGCCAGCACCTCCGCCTGTCCCGCGATGGCTAAGAGGGTGGCCAACCCCCCCGTCACCAAAATCGAGCGGTAGGGAGTGAGATGGCGGACATGGATTTCGTTAAACCAGGAGGGCATGATCCTATCCCTTCCCATAGCGAAGATTATGCGCGAGGAGGCCATGATGGCCGCGTTCGCAGAGGAAGCGGTGGCCAATAGGGCCGCCAAAGAGATGCCTATCCCTCCGATCCTGCCCATGGAGAGGTCGGCTGCTTCCACCAAGGGCGCCTCCAGCAGGCCGATCTCCCTGTAGGACAGGATTCCCGTCATCACGAAAAGGATCAGGCCGTAGAGGAGGGTGGCGATTATCACTGAGCCCACGATAGCTAAGGGGAGGTTGCGACCAGGCCTTTTTATCTCCTCAGCAACGGTGGAAACCTTCTCGAAGCCGGTGAAGGAGACGATGATCAAGCCCACGACTGCCAGCGCCGCCCTCCATCCATAAGGGAAGAAAGGCCGGTGCAATTGTGGATCGATGCTGAGCAGGCCCTTCCCCACGAAGAGGAGCAAAATGGCCATCAGGGCCATCACGATGAGGTTCTGGATACGGCCGGATATCCTCGTCCCCCGATAGTTCAGATAGGTGAAGAGGGCTCCCCCAGCCAGGACAGCCGCCCACCAGGGTATGGGCAGAAAATAGCTGATATATTGCCCGAAACCAAGGAGATAGAAGCCAGTGGCAAAGGTGAGCCCCAGCCAGTTTCCCAACCCTACGACGGCGCCAGCCAGGGGACCGAGGGAGTGGGAGATGAGGTGGTAACTGCCCCCCGCCCTGGGCATCCCCGTCGCCAGCTCGGATATGGTCATGGCGATGGGGAGGCAGATGAATCCCGCCGCCACGTAGGAAAGGGCGGCCGCAGGCCCCGCCTCCTCAGCCGCTATCCCCGAGAGGACAAATATGCCCGCCCCGATCATCGTCCCCAGGCCAATGGATAGGGCCTCGCTAAGTCCGAGCTCTCTTATCAGAGAGTCGCCTTTCGCCATCCTTTCCCCCAGCTAAGCAGCGCGGTGCGGATGTCGCTGCATCCTGTAATCCTCCCTGGCCTTATAGCTCGCCAGGAAATCCTCCTTAAAGGCGGCGAAGGTGCCATCGAGGATGGACTGGCGAATCCGACGCATCAAATTCAGCATGAAGTGCAGGTTGTGCAAAGTAGTCAGGCGAAGCCCCAATATCTCCCTGGCTTTGATCAGGTGATGGAGGTAGGCACGGGAGAAATGGCGGCAAGCGTAGCAATCACAATCCTCCTCGATGGGAGCGGGATCGTCAGCGAAGCGGGCATTGCGCAAGTTCAGGCGGCCGGTGCGGACGAGCACCGCTCCGTTGCGGGCCAGACGGGTGGGCAGCACGCAGTCGAAGATATCTATCCCCCTGGCCACGTAGTCGAAGAGGTCCTCCGGGGAACCGACACCCATGAGGTGGCGCGGCTTGTCCTCCGGGAGGAGGGAGACGGTGAGATCCACCATCTGCCTCGTCACCGCCTTCGGCTCCCCTACCGATAGGCCGCCGATAGCGTAGCCTGGGAAGTCCAGAGAGGTGAGGAATTCGGCGCTCCTGGCGCGCAAATCGGGGAAGATACCCCCCTGCACGATACCGAAGAGCGCCTGCTCTTCCTTAGTATGGGCCCTCCTGCAACGCTCAGCCCAGCGATGGGTGCGCTCCAAAGCTTCCCTTTCGTATTCGTAGCTGGCAGGATTAGGGGTGCATTCATCCAAACACATGATGAGGTCCGCTCCCAACTTCTCCTGGACTTCGATCGCCTTTTCGGGAGTGAAGAGGTGCTCGGAGCCATCCAGATGGGAGCGGAAAAGGACTCCCTCGTCGTTCACCCGGCGCAGTGCCTCTAAGCTGAAGATTTGAAAGCCACCCGAATCGGTCATGATGGGCCCATCCCAGGCCATGAAACGGTGCAGGCCGCCCAGCTTGGCCACGATGTCAGCACCTGGGCGCAGATAGAGGTGGTAAGTGTTAGCCATGAGAAGAGCGGCGCCCAGCTCCTCCAACTCCCGAGGCGAGAGCGATTTGACCGTAGCCTGGGTGCCCACAGGAGCGAAGACGGGCGTGGGCACCTCGCCGTGCGGGGTATGCATCACTCCAGCACGGGCACGGCTATGGGGGTCTCTTTTGACCAAAACGAATTCAAAGCCCATATCCGAGCCATATTATATCGTTACTGAGGTCCTGCGCAAATGGGATTTCACGCCCTTGCCCGATAGGGAAAAGCGTGCTACGATAAAATGCGGAGGAGAGCTGTGCAAGTAGGCTGTTACTACCTGCTGACTTTAGGATGCCCTAAGAACGAGGTGGATTCCCAGGGCATGGAAAGGCTGCTACAGGAGGCTGGTTACATCCCAGTGGACGATCCAGACACAGCCCAATTCCTGATCGTCAACACCTGCGGCTTCATCGACATCGCTAAAGAGGAATCCGTCCAGGCCCTGAGGGAGTTGGCTGAGCTCAAGGGGCCAGGACAGTTTCTGATCGCCGCAGGCTGCCTTTCCCAGCGCTATGGCCTAAAGTTAGCCGAGGAAGTCCCCGCTTTAGACGGGATCATAGGCACCAGGCGCTGGATGGAGATCGCGAGCCTGCTGGAGGAGCTGCCGGGAAATGGACCTGTGGTGATGGTGGGCGATCCGCCCGAGGGTTCCCCTGAACGAAGGCATCGCTTTGTCGTCAAAGGGGCCAGCGCTTACTTGGAGATCTCCCAGGGCTGCAGCGCGTCCTGTGCCTTCTGCGCCATACCTCTCATCAAAGGGCCGGCCCGAAGCCGACCTCCGGAGGCCATTGTGGAAGACGCCCGTGAACTGGCTTCACAGGGGGTGAAGGAACTCATCCTGGTCGCCCAGGATACCACCGCCTATGGATGGGACCGCGGCGAAAGGGACGGGCTGGCCTCCCTGATCGAGAGGATACTGGCCGCCGCACCCAAGCTAAGGTGGCTGCGTGTTATGTACGCTTATCCCCAACACGTCACCCCTAAGCTGATAGAGGTCATGGCCAGCCACCCCCAGATATGCCATTACTTGGATATGCCCCTGCAGCATGCCCATCCGGACGTGTTGAGGAGGATGAACCGCCCCAGCGATGTGGAATGGGTGCGGAGGCTCATCGAGAAATTGCGCGGAGCGATGCCCGACATCTCCCTTCGCACCTCTTTCATCGTCGGCTATCCGGGCGAAACGGAAGAGGAGTTCGAAACCCTGCTGGATTTCATCCGCGAGATGGCCTTCGATAAGGTGGGGGCCTTCACCTATTCCCGCGAGGAGGGCACCCTGGCGGCAGAGTTGCCTCATCAGGTTCCAGAGGAGGTCAAAAGGGAACGCTATGATCGGCTCATGAGCCTGCAGCAGGGCATCTCCCTGGCCAGAAATGAGGAACAGGTGGGGCGTGTATTGGACATCCTCATCGAAGGCTGTGGAAAGGGTTTAAGTGTAGGGCGAAGCTATCGCGACGCCCCTGAGATAGACGGCTTGGTGCTTGTGAAGGACGAGTTGGCGCCGGGGGAGATGGTGCCCGTGCACATCACAGGGGCGCTTGAGTACGATCTGATAGGGGAGCCGGCGCGAGGAATTACGGAGCCAGGGCTCCATAAGCTCTCTCAGCTCCAAGCGGCCGCTTGATCCACGGCCTCATTTTTGGAAATTCCATTTCCATGCCCCATATTTCTCGCTTCGAAGCTTCTCTGCAAGGGAGAGTTCGTAGGGGGTCAACTCCCCGGGGATGAGCTCTAAATTGAGCGCCTGGGCGAATCCTTCTCTCAAGGCCTCAGCCACCTCGGAGAAGGTGACAATCCGCCCCAGGGCTAGCTCCAGTGAAGTGGCCTTTCCACGCAGCTCCCTCTTTAACTCCTTCCGCTTTCCCTCTGGCACCCTCAGGAAGTCGATTATCCTGGCCACATCGCCCTTCAGAGGGAGCGCTCCATGCTGGAGCACAACCCCCTTCCGCCTCACTTGAGCACTGCCCACCAGTTTCTTGCCCCCTACGGTTATCTCATAAGGAGCGGGGAGATCGAAGCAGACCGCTGAGTTCGCTCCCTCTCCCCGTTCCTCCGGCGCTTGGACGACGGGCAGGCCCAAGGAGCGCAATCCCAATACCAGCCCCAGGCTTAAGCGGCGATAGGATTCGATCACCCCTCCCTCCGCTCTGGGATCCCCTTTAGGGAGGGCCAGGCTGTAGGTCAGCTCATCGGCGTGGAGGACTGCCCTGCCGCCTGTTGGGCGACGCACGCAGTCTATGCCATGCCGATGGCATTTAGCCACGTCGACTTCGCCCTCCATGGATTGAGCATAACCGATGGATAGGCAAGGAGGCTGCCATCCATAGAAGCGGATGGTGGGTGGAACTGCTCCTTCGGCTACGGCCAAGGAGATAGCCTCATCGATGGCCATATTGGTGGCCCCATCGGCATAGCCCGTCCTCAACAGCCGCCAAATTGCGCTTGGATACCTCCTCGCTGAGCTTAAGCTGAATCCTGACAACGAAGAGGTTGTGCATCTTAAACCCTTCATCCCCGAGAAGATCCGGCCATCAACCTTCCCCGCTCGGAAGCACCCTGAGCAAGATGCGACTGAGGAGTTCAGCTGCCTTTTCCACCTCCTCTGAGAGGCCCTTCCCTAACTCTATCTGCCTCGGTTGTATGGCGAGCAGGGCAACCTTAGCGCCGGTCGTCCTTTCCAGATACTCCGCCACTATTCCCAAGGGGAGGGAGTGGGTCGAGATGGGGAATCCCTTCACCTCATTCGGTGCTATAAGCATCGAAGAGCCAGGCTGCAGGCCAAGCTCAGCCGCGTCGATCATGAGCACGTGGGTTGGCCTAAACCTTCTGATCGGCCCTAAACAGCTCTCGGGGGCGGTCCCACACTCCAAAGGGCAAACCATCTCCGAGGTCTTCCCCTTAAGCCTCCTGACGATCTCCACCCCCACCCCATCATCCCCCTTCAGAGTTCCTCCGATGCCTACGATCACGACCCTCCCCGCATTCGCGAGCCAGTCGTATAGCTTCCTCTCGATCTCCAAGCTGGATACTCCGTCCCCTAAACCAGATTCAAGCCATAGCGGATGAACAATGGCAACAGGGTGATGGACATGATGCTCTGCAGCTTGATCAGGATATGCAAGGAAGGTCCAGCCGTGTCCTTCAGGGGGTCACCAAAGGTATCGCCGACCACAGCCGATGCATGGGCCTCAGAGCCCTTGCCGCCGAAGTCCCCTCCCTCGATCAGCTTTTTGGCGTTGTCGAGGGCGCCGCCGGCGTTGAATTGGGTGCTGGCCAGCACCGCCGAGGATGCAGTCATGCTGAGTAGGTAAGCTGCCAGCGGCCAGGGGCCGAGGGTGAACCCGATCGCCGCGGGGATCAGCACCGAGATGAGCGTGGGCGCTACCATCTTCCGCAGCGCATTGCCCGTTGCCAGATCGACGCAGCGCGCATATTCGGGCAAAGCTTTCCCCTCCCTAAGTCCTGGGATCTCGTGGAATTGGCGCCGTACCTCCTCGATCACCTTGTACGCGCCGTCGTTAACCGAGCGCAAGGTGAGCGCCGAGAAGAGATAAGGCATAGCGACCCCGAGGAACAGAGCCACGGCGGTGCCTGGGTTCGCCAGATTAACCGTAAATTGGTTGAGGCTGGTCAACTGGACCCCCTTCAGGCGGGCGACCTCCAGGAGGTAGGCGAAGAGGATCACCAAGCTGCTCATCGTGGCAGCGCCCATCGCGTACCCCTTAGTCAGGGCCTTGGTGACATTGCCCACGGCGTCCAGGGCATCGCCGGCCGCGCGCGTCTCCTCACTCAGGCCAGCCATCTCGCTGATGCCAGCCGCGTTGTCCACGATAGGGCCGAAGGTATCGCTGGCCATAATGATCCCCTTCATCTCTACGGCACCCATGGTGGCTGCGGAGATGTAAAAGATGCTCCTCAGTCCTCCGCCTCCTATGAAGAAGTAAGAGATGAAGATAACAGCTCCTAAGATGAACATGCTCCATACGCTGCTTTCCATGCCATAGGCCAACCCCTCCAGGATGTTCAGCGCCGGGCCGCCCTGGGCATTTCGAGCGGTTTCGCGCACCGGCTGCCCATAGACGCCGGTGTAATGCTGAACGACAATGACGATCACCAGAACGCCTATCATCCCCAGGAGCTGAGCCCAGAAGAGTCTTATGTCATGCATAATCCAGCGCGCCACGGCATAGAAGAGCGCCAAACAGGTCACAGCGGTGCCCGCGTAGCCGAGGTTAACCGGTAAGATGGGATTCCAATGGTCCCGTCCTCGCACTAGGGCGACTCCGACGGTGGTGGCTAAGGAGCCGATAGCCCTAACTATGAGGGGGAACAGGACACCAGGCCAGCCATACCGCTGAAAGAAGACGGGGGCCGCTCCGACGATCATCCCAGTGACCAGATTGTCAACGCCGGATTCGAAGAGATCGGCCCCTCGGCCGGCGCAGTCGCCAACGTTGTCCCCTACCAGATCGGCGATCACAGCAGCGTTGCGAGGATCATCCTCAGGGATGCCCGCCTCGACTTTCCCCACCAAATCGGCCCCGATGTCGGCGGCCTTGGTGTAGATGCCGCCTCCCAATTGGGCGAAGAGCGCTGTGAGGCTGGCCCCAAAGCCGAAGCCCACCAACAGGCTGACCCTTTGGGGGTTGTCCGGCCCCACCCCAAATATCCACATGAGCAGCACGGCCCCCAGCATATTGAGGGTGACGATGGAGAGCCCCATGATCGAACCGCCGCGGAAGGCGATGGTCAGGGCCTTGCCGATAGAAGTCCGGGCCGCATTAGTGGTACGCACATTAGCCCTCACAGCCGCGTTCATCCCCATGTAGATGGCGAACAGAGAGAGCACCGCTCCGGTGGCGAACCCCAGGGCGATCTGCCACTTCCCTTCCGGCATGGCCACGAACAACAGCAGGGCCAGGCCCACCACGAAGGGGGCGATGGTGAGGAACTCCCGGCGGAGGAAGGCGTTCGCTCCGATCTGAATGAAGTGGGCGAGCTCCCTCATCCGCTCCGTGCCCGCCTCCTGTCTGCGCAGCCATAAATACAGCAACGCGATCACGGTCAAGCTGAAGATCCCAACCAAGGGAGCAAAGATGTTAATGAGCAGCTCCGCATTTATCACCATAAGTACCTCCTACTCCTACGGCCTGAAAGGACCTCATCATCCTATAGGCAGGCCTTCAACATAAGGAGTGAAGAGGTCCATTATCATTTTAGGATAAATTCCCAACAAAAGCGAGATCACACCGAGGAGGAGAAGGGGGATCGTCATGGCCAAAGGGGGATCCTTGATGTCCCCGGCGTCATCTGGCAAAGGCCCGAAGAAGATCCGGCGCATCGGCCAGAATGTATAAGCGGCCGTGAGGGCGGTCGCCAATATCCCGAGGATGGCTATGGGGAGTTTAATGGTAACTTCTACCCCACTCCTGAATATCCCGGCAAACATTATCCACTCAGCTTGGAAACCGCTCAGGAGTGGGATGGCGGATAAGATCATGGAGCCCATGGCCCAGAGTATAGCTGTTATAGGCATCTTAGCCGCCAATCCTCCCATCCTCCTTATATCCCTTTTCCCGGTCTCGTATACCAACAGCCCTGCTGTCGAAAAGAGGATTGACTTGCCCAAGCAGTGGCTCAGGAAATAGAAGACCCCACCTGCGATCCCCAACCTCGTGCAACTCGCTATGCCCAACAACGAGTAGGATATCTGGCTTATGGTTGAGCAGGCGCAAAGGCGCTTGACGTCATCCTGGGCCAGGGTGAGCAAGGCACCGTAAACCATGGTTATCAGAGCCCACGCCATGAGGGGGACGCTAAACAACTGGAAATATCGATATAACGGCTGGATGAGGACTCTAACTATCACATAGGTTCCTATGTTGGCATAGTCGGCAAGTATTCCGGCTATGCAGGTTGGGTGTTCAGCGTGAACCCAAGGCATCCACACATGGAACCCGAATACGGCCATCTTGACTAAGGTGCCGATGAGCATGAAGAAACAGGCCCAGAAGGCCAAAGGTTTCCCTACCAGGTGCGGCAAATCGGAAAGCCTGAAACTTCCTATCTGAGCATACGCTATCATTATGCCAGTTAAGAAGAGAAGCCCGCCCGCAACCCCCCATAGGAAGCACATCATAGCCACCCGATGGCGATCGATGTATCCGAAGTAGCTCATTATGAAAAAGAGAGGGATGAGCAGCAGCTCTATGAAGAGGAAAATCATGATCAAATTCGTCGCGAAAGCCACACCAGCGAACCCTGTAGCGAAAAGCAAGAAGAAGGAGTTGTATAGCCCATAATAAGCCGATCCAGCCTCCCTGCCATAGAGGAGGTGTATCCTATGGTCTATGTAATTAATGGAGTAAAACGCGAGGGCAGCGCAGGTGATGTTCATTATCAGGGCCACAGGCCAGCTCAAACCATCGGCCAGGAGCCCGAATTTCAGCTTAGCGATAGGAACCCAGGTATATTCCTCATAAATGGGATTGCCGGAGTAAATCTGGGGGCCGATCAGGCAGAGGAGGGCCGTCGTGTATACCAGACAGGCACCGGTGACCCAACCCGTCTTCCTGCCCAATCGCGAATGTATTAGGGCTATAATCCCAGCAACGATCACCGGAACGACTATCGTTTGAAGAAGCGGGTAAGGTATTTGCATGTCAAATCCCTCCTAACAGCAAAATGGCTATGACGATTACGATAAACAGCGCTATGTACAGCATATTGTAGGAAAGGACACCGGTTTGAACCC
>Ga0190286_1000647_pt1 | contig 14046 bp, 22 predicted proteins | sample 48691834_MG_FD_183241 | JGI IMG/M metagenome (GOLD analysis project Ga0190286, IMG submission 183241) | Hydrothermal vent microbial mat bacterial communities from Southern Trench, Guaymas Basin, Mexico - 4869-18-3-4_MG | ecosystem: Environmental > Aquatic > Marine > Hydrothermal vents >... | reverse complement strand
ATGCCTCCTCCGCCGACCCCCCATCTATCCCATCCAACTGTAAAGCATGGCTCATGAAGCCAGTGAGCCAGCACTCCAGGGATGGCGTCTGCAGGATCGGAGAACGCTGGCCCGATTATCTGAAGTGAGTCAAATGAGGGACCCGAAACCAACCAGACATGGATAGCTCCATAATGTGGCAGAACCACATATCCCATCAAATACCTACCCATCGGAACCACAACCAAGTCGTCGCATCTCTTCTGCTCTTGGCTTCCCTCCATCTCCCACTCCATGGTCAGCTCTCCCACTTTTGTCCAGTTTTCAAAGTCCTCGCTGACATAATGGTAATATGGCCCGACCCTTCCAACCTCTGGAACCTCGACTTTACGAGGCACTATAAGATGGAACTTGCCTTCGCGGTCAACCCATAGGCAGCCTAAATCCCATGTTACCCCTTCCTCAAAGTCTGACAGCTGTGCACCCGTTTTCGTCCAGCTTAATCCGTCGCTGGAAATCGCAAACCTAACAACTGAGCCTTTTCTTTTCCAATCTGCATCCCAGGCCTGCTGCTCGTATGCCATGTAATACTTTGGGCCTTCAGCCGTGTATTTCTTCACCACCTTAGGGTTAGCCGTGTTATGATTCGGATAGCCTCCTGGAACATCTGGATCGTCGAAGATCGGGTTACCAGCATACTTTGTAAATGTAAATCCGTGTGCAGTTACTTTGTGGCTTTCAGCGTATCCTATCTTCCCGTTGCGGTTGTTGGCGTCTCTGCCCTCATACCACATCCTCCAGTAAGTGGCTCCCTGATACGTTGTGTCAAGCATAACCCATGGGTTGTCGACATTTCCTTCATCCCACTCGCCCGCCCCACCCTTTGAAAGCACGGCGGTAAAATTCTTATAGATGGCAAATTGGGTGGTTATTAATGGTAAATCCTCAAGCGTCATGGGTCCTAGTATTCGGTCAAGCTCCTCTTCTAATGCTTTTCTTCCAGCACCACCGCTCTGCCAAACCTCCTCAAGCTTCCCCTTAATCTTCGCATAATCCACTCCACCGACGACATCAGACATACAACACTACCTCCTTCCTTAACAGCCAAGAAACAGCATCAAGTAGCAAATAAGAATTATCCACGCCGTCACATGGATACTCGGGATGAGTGCTGAAAAGAACAAGCCTCCCTAATCCATGAAAGCCGGAGACAATCGCTGGACAGCCCTTTAGAGGCAGGCAAGGCTTATCCTCCCAATACAACGCCTCAACCTTCAGAGATCCGGGATCAAGCACGTAGGGACCTGCAACCCAAGCCATAACAGTCTCACCGCTCTCACCGAAAATATTGTCCTCGACCCACTTAATCTTAACTTTCCCTTTCGAGTCCGTAGCCTTAAAGTAGACATAATAGGGGAAAAGCCTAAGATAGCCCATCCTGCAGTCCCCGAGACCAAGCCAACTGGCAAGGAGAGCGCCACCACAGACTCCGAGGTATTTTCCTCCGCTACTCACGTAATCAACTACTTCCTGAGAGAACCTCATGCTCCTCCTCGCCCTGAAAAGATGCTCATGACCACCCGGAAAAACAGCAAGATCAAACTCTCTGAGCCCCCCAGACTCAACATCATCAGCACCTATAAGCTCAACATCATACCGCTTTCCGAGGAGGTCGTGGATTATCATGCAACCCTCCGAGGAAGTCTCATAGACAGCTATCCGTGTCACTGCTGCTTCCCTCCGATCAGCTCAAGCAGGGACTGCCTGAACTCCTCCTCATTTATCACGTCGATATACTCCACAGCAAATTCATAAACGGTGGTTGGAGAAGTAATCGGTGCTCCGGTAATGGGGTCTCTATCAGGCGCTGTAATTCGGCAGTAGAATCCCGGCTTAAAGACCATAAGAGGCCTCTGCGTTATAAAAGCCGCATAGAAATTAGCCGTCGTGTCATACCGAGAAAGCCAGACAGTAACGTCACTCGTGCCGATCAGCCCCAACTGATTAAGATGATAGAAGGTGTATCTCATGGGACTCTCATACCGGTTATGCTCAATCCAAGTATATCTGTTGTTTGCAGCGACGATGATCGCGAGGATCCAGCCTTTGCGGGTAGCCTCCCACTGAATATACTCGCCGGGACGAAGCGTCTCATTTAACCTAAGCCAGAACTTCTCCTCCACGCCACGAAGAAACGACAACAGCTCCATAATAGTAGGCATTATTACACGCCCGAATCCCAATAGTTGACCGTAACGTTAACCGAGTTCCCGTCAACCTTAGCGTAGAGTCTAGTCCCGCCTTCCAGCACTGTGATGGGGTCTTCAAGGCTGTAGCTTCCTTCCGGAATCTGTCTGAAGTCGGCTGGGGCAACAGGTATAGGACTCCATAGGCTGGTTAAATCGTCGGGAACAGAACCTCCCTTAGCCAACTTGGAAAACTCAATTGTCCGAGTCGCCTGCATGTCACCGTTGATCCAGATAGCCACTATGTATCTGAATTCATCATCGCTGACTGCTCCTCCGATAGCCGTCCATGAAGTAGTAACCCACTGCTCAACAGTCTTTAACCTTTCCCTAATCTCCTGCTTCGTTAACCCCATATTTACCTACCTCCTAACGCACGAGCTTCATCAAGCGACATCGGTCTGATATTCCAAGTATTCATCAGAGACGATCCTATGTTTTCAGGCCAATCGCCGAATCCCACCGTGAGGAAAGCCGCCTTTGCTCCCTCATACTTCCTCGCTGCAATATTTGCTATTAGGTCAGGGTGAGTCTCCGGCTTGAACAGCTCCACCCAGTAAAGAGCAAATAGGATATTCAGCCTTGGGCGAATCGTCCTCTCTGGATCCTTATTGTAATACTCCGCCGTGATGTGAACATGCGGTGGAATCACTACTTCAACCCAATCAGTAGGTTCATGGTAGGGACTGTTCAGGCTGTTTATATAGCTGAAATCATCTCCGGATGAGGGTCTTGCAGGAGTGAGATTCGGAAACTTGCCGGGGATCGTCTCTCCCTCAGGATATCTCAGATACATGTAAATCTGCTGAGGCTCAATGCCAAACGCCCCATGAAGAAACCATGGTGATCCGGCGTTTGTTGCACTACTAAGATAGAGTATGTCTCTCGCCGGTGCTCGGGGATCTCTGAATCGAAGCTCAGTCTGATAGCTGTTAGGCGAAATTTCAACGGCATTTCCTGAGGAGTCTATGAGGCTCCAAGGCTTATAATTGCAGATCCTACGCCTCAGAACGCGACCGAAGATAAAGCCTTCTCTGAATTGAAGGGCGAATAAGTAGTTCGGCTCCAGAAACTTCTCGACAATGGGCTTAATGCCAGGCAAATCTTCTCTCCTCCTTTATTATTGGTTAATAGTATGTGGGAGAGGATATAAAAACTTTATATATACCACGTAAACATAATATACAGTGAGGGCCGATGAAAGAGACAAAGGTTATCAGAGTCTCAAAGGAGACCTATGACTGGCTTAACGCCCACGGAAAAGTAACCAACTCCTTCGACACAGTTATCAGGAAACTAATTGAGTTCTACGAGAAGCACAAGGAGGCTAAGAAATGACTGTCTTCGTGACTGGAGCGACGGGATTCATCGGAAGCCACCTAGTAAAGAGGTTGAAAGAGGAAGGAGAGAAAGTAGTATCCCTTGTCCATGACTGCTTAATATGGACGAAGTGGCTTAAGGAAAGTATTAAGCACACCATTAGAGTCCATGGAGATATTCGGGACTTTCACTTTCTCAAGCGAGTGATAAACCATTATGAGGTCAGTCACGTCTTCCATCTCGCGGCAATGAGCATAGTCAAGCACGCCTACAGAGATCCGGTAAACACCTACGACATTAACGTGATGGGCACGACCAAGGTTTTAGAGGCGTGTAGGCAATTGGATGTCGAATGGATTCTGGTTCAGACGACGGACAAGATATTCGGAAATCAGAGAGGAGCAACTGTTGACTCCAAATATATTCCGACGGAGCCTTATGGAACATCAAAAATCTGCTGTGATGTGATAGCTCGATCCTTCGCTGAAACCTACGGAATGAACATCGTCATTACTCGATGTTGCAACGTTTACGGATTCGATTGGAACAACCGTATCGTCCCCAACACGATCAGAGCCTGCCTTCGAGGAGAAAGCCCCATCATCTATAAGAACGACAAGTCGGAGAGACAATACATCTACATCGACGACGTAATTGACAGCTTCATTAAACTATTCAGAGGTGAATACAAAGTCTCCACTAATCTTGTGAATATTGCCACTCCGGAAGTGCTGACTCAGGAAGAGGTCGTCCTCAAGATACTGGAGTTCTTTCCGGGCATTAAGCCTCGATATGTGGAGAAGCCAAGCATAAAGCAGATTAAAAGTCAGTCGATGGTTCCAACTTTGCCTCTGGAATACACCCTGTTTGACGAAGGGATCGAGCTTACGATCGAAGCCTTTAGAAAATACTGGGAGGGTTAAGGTTGACTCTGATGGGATATATTAAAGTCGCGAGACCTCCCCTCACGGTCTTAGGCGGAATCGCTCCTCTCGCCCTTGTCTTGTGGGCTGGAAAGCCTCTAGTGTGGGAAGGGCTACTAATCATCCTCGCAGTCTTCTTCGGGAACATGGGGTGGACGATGATGAACGAGTGCATGGACATAGACGTTGACGCCAAGAACAAGCCGTATAAGCCTCTCCCCTCAGGGCAAGCCGACTGGGAGAAAGTATTCATGGCGTCGATGTTTCTTATAGGATTCTCCTTTGCAACCCTAATTGTCCTCTCGGTGTTCTTTGGCTGGTTCTATATGGTAGGGGTTCTCGGGTTGGTGTTCTCCTACGTCTATAACGTCCTCAGAAAGGACTTGCTGGGCAACATCTGCATGGCCGGAGCCTACGGGATCGCTGCTCTAATAAGCTTATATCCTCGATATCCTGTTTTCTCCTTAGCGTTCGCTCTACTCACTCTTGCCTTCAATTTAGCCGTCCAATATCAGGATTTGGAGGCCGAGAAAGCATCAGGCGTGATTACGGCTCCGCAGCAGTTGGGCAGAGCAAAGACCTCACTTTTGGGATGCTTATTCTCAAGCTTGTCCCTCGGAATATTCCTCGCATTGTTAGAGAAGACTAGTTATCTACCGTTGGTATCCTTCAAAATCACAAGTATTCTGGCTATGATCTCGCTAGCAAGCATAAACTATGTCGGCACGGGCTCAAGGGCTCAGGAGGCTCTCAACCGATATCTCGGCAGAATCTTCCTCCTCATAGGGTTCGTCTGGATGATAATTACGGAGGTTGCGTCATGAACTGGAAAGACCCGCATCTGGTGGCAATGTATGCTGTAACGCTGGTAGTAAAGCCGAGGGTGATAGTTGAGCTGGGGACGGGACTGGGAAAGGCAACTGAAATGTTCTCCGACGCTCTAAGAGTTCTAGGTCAAGGAACAATCTACACAATCGATAAGTATCCTGAAAATCCTCAAGTCGTCAAGGCGAAGGAAAAACTACAGGGCAGAAAGAACATCATATTCATCACGGGTGATTCCGTTGAGGTTGGAGAAAAATGGAGAGAGCCGGTTGACATCCTATATGTGGACTCAGACCACAGCTACAATCACGTTCTAAACGAACTCAGAGTTTGGGGAAGCAAATCGAAAATAATCTTCGTTCACGACATCTTCAAGTTCGACCCGTCGCATCCAGAAGAGCACGGAAGACTCTATGACCCCTACTATGCAATGGCGGACTACTGTAGAGAGTCTGGGAGGAAATACTATATATTGGGTGAGTATCCAAAGGTTAAACCTGAAGAGTGTGTGGGGATGATATTATGAGGAAACGGATTGTGGTTTGTTTAGAATGCACCAGCTACGACTTTCTAAAGAAGTGCCATACACCAAACATAGACAGTCTCAATCCTCATCCAGCGAAGAGTCTTGGTGGAATGACACGTGCAGCTGTCCCTTGGCTACTCGGAGGGTTCCTACCTCACTGCGAAGTTTCCGGCTGTCCGCACAATAAGGGTCTTAGGTGGAGCAACCCGTTTTATCTGTCTGAGTGGAAAAGGAAGTCGAACCTATTCCTCTATATCCCGAATGGATGGGTATTAGAGTTTTTAACTCCGTTCATGACTCCAGAGTTCAGAAAGAAAATATTGTATTGGCACGACAGACACGCTGAGCAGCCGACAGGTCAGATGATAGAAGACTTCCTGCGGATAGAGCCTAAATTAGACAGTTATTTCGCCTACTTCCACTGCATGGAGACTCATCCACCATTCTATCCGCCTGGAGAATTCAAGGAAGAGAAGCCCGGAAGTCCCGAATGGTGGGAGCGGAGAAAGAGAGCTGTCGAATACGTTGATAGGGCGATAGCTCCCCTATTGAAGCTGGATGTTGACGACTTGGTTGTTACGGCCGACCATAACATCGCTTACGGCGATTGGAACGAGGACTGGTTCTCCGTGTTCCTCGCCACAAGAATCAAAGGTATGAAGTTCCCCAAGATAGAGTGAGGTGATGGAAGATTAAGATAGCATTTTGTCAGGCCTCGTTCCGAAGAGATTGGGGAAGAACTCAACAGCATATTAGGGACTGGTTGCCGTATGTTGATTACGTAATAATAGTCGTCGATGAGACAGTAAGCCCAGAGGAGGTCGAGAAGGTAAAGAGACAGTTTAATTCACCGAAACTTGTCATCAAACACGTTAAATTCCCAGAGAGTCTGCCAGAGTTCAGAAACTACTACGTCAAGGAGTGCATAAGATTGGGTGTGGACTGGTTTGTCGTCAGCGACCCAGACGAGTTCCACAACGACGCTGTGAGGAGAGACATCTATAAGATATGCATGGAGGCTGAGAAGAAAGGCTTTACCCAGCTGGGAGTCAACTGCCACGAGCAGTTTGAGCCGATAGAATGGCTACCTCTAGACAAGCTCGACGAGCTGAAGGAGTATCCCGGAGGATATAGGGAGAGCAATTACTACAAGATGCTGATTCAGAAGCTGTGCTGCGAGAAATTCTCCTATATAGGAGTGGGTAGAACGAAGACCGTGCATGAATCATGGGGATGCCCGATACATCAGCAGAGAGGAGTTTACTTACCCAAAGACAAGTATTGGTATACCCACATAAAAAGCGCCTACGATATCTTTAGGAATGCAGCGAGAAACCTGTTTCTGGGTGGTGGCGGAGACAATGTAGGTGACCTAAATGAGATGTGGGTTGAGCTAAAGGAAATCTGCAAAGGGCTAAACCTCAATACATGGCGAGAATTCGAGGAGTATATAACTTCTACGGACAAACTGGATAAGAAATTAATAGACTGGGTAAAGCGAGGCTTAACTTGGAAGGCAACAGACTTCGGAATAGAAACGAGAGAAACCTGCAAGTGGATAATCTTCCATCACAGAGAACTGCTGAAAGACCCTGAGATCAAGAAGGGAATTGAGAATCCTCCGAAACTGACGAAGGAGGACGAGATAGAATCCTACGTCAGAAAGATGTATTTTCAGGTTCTCGGGAGACATCCCGACAGAGGCGGACTTGAATACTACAAAAAGATGATACTTGAGGGAAGACTTAGCAAGGAAGCATTACCATTAGCACTCAAGGCAAGCCCTGAGTATACTGAGAAGTTTGGTAAGCCTGAGAGAGTGAGAATGCAGGTGCCTGTAAACGTGGATATCGGAGTCACAGTCGACATGTTTATTGAAGCCATGAGAAGAAGCGGAACATTCTGGAAGAAGATAAAGCCGGCGATTGACATAGGTAGATTCATAATGGACATGCTTGGCAATAACTGGAAAGACTTTGAGAGGTGGTTCTATCAGAACAGAGATAAGGTAACCCTAGCAGACTTCATTAAGAAATTGAAAGAGGCTGAGCGGAATGAGTGAAAGACAGAAACCTTTACATACTGGATGCAAAGACCTCAAATGCGAACCTATAGGCACAGTCAAGTTTAAGGATGCCCTTCTATGCTTTGGAATAGCCAAGAACCCTAAAGTGGAGGGAGACGAAATAGTCTTCTGTGAAATCCGGAAGGACAATATTATAACGAATACTTACACTCCCTTTGAGGCCTTGGTATTTTCCACCTGCTTCTCTAGTGCTACTATAAAGTGGATAGCCGACAACATAAAGATAGATGACACGAAGAATGCTTTATGGAGAAAGTTCATGGGTGGCAAAGAATGAATATTGGCTTTGTTTCGGCGGCTCCTACAGCTCGCACCGGCTACGGCACACAGACAAAGCAGATATGCTCAAGGCTCCTCCAGAAGCACAACGTGGTCTGCATCGGAACAGTGGGAGACATCATTGTCTGGGGAGGACGACATGAACTCAGCACTCCCTACGGCACGCTGAAGGTTCTGGCGCTGGGAGACGCCGCTTCGGCTCCAGAGATAATCAATAGGAGCTACATTCCAGAGTTCAAGCTGGACATCATCATAGGCTTCATGGACGCCTTCGGAATAGAATACCTGAACAAAGTCAGGATACCTGTTATAGGCTACATCCCAATAGACGGCCCATTCACTCCAGCATGGAAGCATTACGTCAAGAACTTCTACAGGATCGTCGCCTACTCAGAATTCGGCTATAGGGAGTTGCTGAAGTTCTTTCCTCCGAGCAAGATAGACTATATCCCTCATGGAATCGATACTGAGGTCTTCAAACCTCTAAAGAACAAGGATGAGATAAGAGAAAAACTCGAAGAGAAATATGGAATTCCCAAGGACGCTGTGCTGTATCTTAACATCGGAGCGAATGTTGGACCGAGGAAGGAATTGCCCCTGCTGATGTATACTTTTAAGCGGTTCGTCGATGAGGGGTATGAGGCTTACCTGTTCATTCATACTAACGCTTACCAGCGGTTTCCAAGGGGATATGATCTGCTTCAGTGGCGGGAAATGCTCAAGATGGAAAAGCATATTCACTTCCCCAAATATAACCCGATAATTCATCCAGCCTCAGAACAAGAACTCGCCGAGCTATATAACGCTGCAGACGTCTACGTGTCTAATTCTGTTGCGGAAGGGTTCGGGTTGCCCATCGCTGAGGCTTTGGCATGCGGGACTCCAGTCATCTGCCCGGATAATTCGGCTCAGACTGAGCTGGCAAAGGATCACGGATGGCTTACGAGGAATGTGCCGATGGACATGTATTTCCAGATTCCAGTTTACGTGCCGATGCTCACAAAATATCCTGTCCCAGACCAGAACTCTCTGCTAGAGAACTTGAAGAAGTCTTATGAGCGTCCAGACTTGAGGAAGCAGTATGGCAAAGCTGGACGAGAGTTTGTCGTCAAAAGGCACAGCTGGGACGTTGTGATGAAGAAGTGGTTCAGCTTCCTTGACGAGATAAAAGAAGAATTGAAGATATTCAATGAGATAAGGAGAGGTCTGCGCGGAAGAATGATATAGTAATATTTATATACCACTTATTACTTATGATATAATGAGGAAAAATGGATATAGACGTGAATAAAATTCGAGAAGTCCTTTGGGAATATCGTTCAGAACTTGTTATTCCTGTATGGGTTTTAATGAAGAAACTTGGTATCCCAGCAGTAAAGTATCCTCAGGTTCTCGATTTCTTAGAGAAACGATACTCCCAAGTCTTAATGCCCTGTCTTTATCCTCATAAGACTCTCTTATTAAATCCAAAAATCAATAGGCGCTGTATAAAGAAACATGGAACTTGGAAGTTGATACCCGTTAGATATTTAAAAGCGACGTTAGGAACCAAGTGGGAACGCTCAGCAACAGCGTTGATTAGTGTTCATGACTTTTTAAGACTAATCAAAAATAAAGGGGAATTGAGTGATTAAAAAGTGGAGCCTTAGATGAAATACTGCATGAGAGCCACAATTATGCTTATCACAGTTGTTGAGATGCTGAATCCGACGATTATCGTGTTTCTCAGTCCTCTTATTTCAGCCTTTATAGATTCACGGTAGGCTTCACAGAGTTCTCTCGTTATGAAGTCGGGATCTGAGTCATCGCGTGGATTCTTCTTTTCACTCCTCATCCCGTCTCCCTCCTACTAGTATCCTATCGCCACCGCTGAAGCTGTCAGTGTAGTTCCTGCCGAAATGCCGAATATCGTGAAGCCTACGACGTTGTTGCTGATGTTCTTGTGTGTGCCCACCTCGCCCTCAATATTTACCGGAGGATCAGTCGCGTCAACCTGAACCTGCAATACGGCGTCTATGTGTCTGAGTTCAGAAAAAGTTATGGTCATGCTGATGTTTCCGCCGCCGATAGGGACAGTTACAGTATTGGATGCCTTCGCTATGGTTCTGCCGTCGACCAGCGTTCCGACGATGGTCACGTTGAGACCTCCAGAGTCATGGAGGCCCGATAGCTACGACCTCGACTGTTAATGTCGTTCCTGCATGCACTCCATAGATTGTCATGCCGACAACATTTCCGGTTATCTTCTTATCCATATAGCCTGACTCGATATACGTGTCTGGGTCGCTGTAGAACTCTACGTTGAGCACAGTCTCAATATACTTGAGGTCGGGGACTCTGATGACGAAGTTGACGTTTCCAGCCGATACAACCATCGATCTTGTGGCCTTAGCGATTATTCTGCCGTCTCTTAGTGTGGCAACTACTTCAGCAGTATCGAACATCTCTGGCATTTACTCAGCCTCCTTAAGTTGTTAGGACTACGTTATACACTGACCCGGGCAGTGTGGCTGGATCCTGAAGCCTCAGCGCTGGCTCCTTGATGTAGCTTACTCCTATTAAGTATGGGAAGTCAATCACGTAGTCTGAAGGCTCTCCGAACGCGTGACCTATGAACACCTTAGCCAAGACCGTCTTGTCCTTGTTGAGGATGTAGCAGTTATCCAATTCTTTAACGGCTCTGGGCGCTCCGGGCATGTATCTCTGGCTGAAGAACGTTAACAACTTAGGCTTGGTCTTGCCGTCAATCGTGAACTGAACCGACTCGATCTTGGGCGACGGATGTAATGAGCCTATCGCGAATATCACGTGGACAGCGTTCTCTCCGATCCTAACTGGGTTACCAGCAGTTCCGCCCATCAGTGAAGTTCCAGAGTGAATCCAGTTCTGAGGCGTTCCAGTGCTCCATGAGCTCTGAGCTCCAGCGTAGATCCCGTTGATATCTTCCCAGTTGTCTCCTATGCCGAGGTAGGCTGCCTCTATTGGGATAGGCCCACCGATCTTGTTAGGTGCAGGCTGCTCACTGTCTATCTCAGCGTCCATCTGCTCCTTGGCGATCATGGCTCCGAGAAGAGCCTCGCCTTGATGCCGCAGATAGATGTCTCTGATTTCTCTCGTAGTGTATTGCCTGACGAATTGTCTCTCAAAAGCCCTTCCGAACCTAGTAAGTTCTCTGTCGGTTAAGTCTCTAGTTACAACTCCGAGGTCATCCGCTAACGCTCTAGCATCAGCCATCATACTCTTCAAACTGGACAGACTAACAACCAACTCTCCATCACTCCTCTCCTAACATTTTGTTTAGGAATATGAGAAATCCCCTAATAAAACCTATTTATAAGGCTAATAACATTAATAATGTGAGGAAGGATGGTCAAACATATCCTAACCGTGTCAATAGACAGTAAAATTCTAAATATAATTGAGGAGCTGAGGCAGACGGAGTTCTATAAGGCCTCAAGAAGCGTCGTGGTAGAGGAACTACTAAAGATCGGGCTTCAGCATCTTCATGAGCATTTAGGAGAGAAGAAGAGGAAGGAAATCTCTATCGTTAAATCTTAGCTTACCACTCTACCGCTATTCCTCGATCCTCAGCGATTTTCCTCTGCTCGGGCTCAGTTTCGACACTCATGCCTGGTCTGTCCATGACTCCACCGTAGTAAGTCTGTGGAGCGAGAATCTCCCGGATTCTTGAGCCGGGCTTCCACTCCTTTATCTTCGGAACAACCAAAGGTTTCCTCTCCTTTATTCTCGCAGTGATCTCGTCAAGTCTCTGCCTTGTTCTCTCAATTAAGGCTCCTCCACCTATAACTTGCCCTCGAGTCTGACCGAGAAGAGGTCGCCTAGCACGAATCTCCTGAATCCTAGAACGAACTCTTTCAACCACCCTAACAGACATGGCTCATCACGTATATAAATTACTTTGAGGGGTATTTAAATTTAATTATCTAAGGCCACCTCATTCTGTCCCATTTCTTCCAGTAGCTCTTGACTGGATCACTCTTCAAAACAGTTTTAATGTCAAGCCCTGAAGTCTTAGCCACCTGTCCCGCATATCTTCGGACTATTGGTGGAATGAGCTCTGGATACTTCTCTACGATTCTATCCCAGTTGCGCTCAAGGAGGATTGAAGCGAGAAACCTCTTCCTTCCCAGAAAACCGAGAGTTACGTCTCCGTCTGTCAGAAGAGGCATAGTTCTCTCACGGACTCGTAATCAGATAATCCATCCTCGTCCTCGTCTCATTTTCCGGCTGCATATGATAGACTGTTGGAGGAACATACGGGAAGGATATTATTCTGTATGACAGTTCACTTGTTCCCTCAGGAATGTCTATCCAGTCTCGGGCGAGAATCCTCGTGAAGTTGTTGGGGTCACGCCAAGTAATATACAGCCTTTGCTCTCTGTCTGAGGTGAATGACTGCTCGACTGATACTCTTAGAGCAGGCCTACTCGGCTGAAGAACAACGTATTGAGGAGCTGATAAGCCACTTAGACTGGCGAAGCCCACGGCATCTCTGATGGGAGTAGCCGCAAGAGATCTCCATTTAATCAGTGCAGCGTTCCATTGAGTGTATCCTACCCAGTCGATTGCACCCCACGATAGGAGGTCTCGGAAGATCCCATCTCCTCTTCCTCCGGCATCGACCCTGAAATTTCCTCTTGGAGTCTCAACGATTCCGTAGCCTCTGTTTGAGATGCTCACACCCCGCTCTTTCCTATAATGTAAGTCCTCTACTGAAACTCCGGGGATATACGGGTCGTTACATGACCAAACCAGCTGCGAACCTAACCTATTATACTCGTCAGCTCTCGCTGAAAGAATGGCGCTGTCTGCTGCTGCAACCTGCATCCACTCCACGATTTCTGTCCCATCCACAGGAGCTTCAGCCTTTATTCTCTGAAGATAGTTCTTACTATCAAGCTCTATCGGTAACTCAGGGGCAATCCTCGGCTTCAATAGATTAGTCCTCGTCCTCGCCGGGGTCCTTTTCAGATCGAATTCAGGAGAAACCTGCTTCACAGTTATGTCTATGACTCTGAACTGATTCAAAGCTGCTCTAAGAGAGAGTCTCCTAGACCACAGAGGCAGACTTACTTCCGTAGGGTAAGCTCTCCACCTGCCGACCTGAGCGCTTAGCATCTGCTTTATACCCCCACCGATATTTCAGACCCGCCGAAGTGCCTCTCTCTTCGCTCTTCCTCAGTCCTCGGCTGCCCCCCTCTCCTAGGTCCAGCCCTACCCGTTATCAGTCCGGTTCCACGGGGAGGAAGCTCCTGCGCATAAACTCCAGCTGAGCGGAGGATCTCACCCAGCTCCCTTCCAAGGTCGTATCCCTGCCTCCAATACTCAGGCTTCGTGAACGCCTTCGACCATTCGATGACCCATCGCTCAACCACATCCTGCCTTATAGCTTCTGGAGGAACGCCCAGAACGGAGGCGATTCCACGCTTGAACTCCTCGGCTAGGCGCTTCTGAGCCTCAGTCAACGTCTCAGGAGTAGTCCCAACGTACTGTCCTAGAATTCCTCTTTTCCTCAACACATCAAGAATCGGAGTCTTACGCTTAATAATTGGAAATATAGGCTTTGACATCAACTCCTCCCTCCAAATATTCTTCTTCTAAGCAACCGTTGAACGTCATGAAGCAATCCAATTATAGGATGCTTTGTTGTCATAGGAGGCAATTCACCGGGAGTTCTAGCTCTTATCCTCTCTCTAAGCCTCGTCACGATGGGATAACTCCATATTCTCTCCTCAGGCATTCACCTCACCACTCGAACATTTACTCTTCTAATTCTCTGCATTTGGGGCAACCGAGCTCTTTCCTCCACTTTCTTATGCGATCCAAAGCATCTTCCTTATT
>Ga0190286_1000646_pt1 | contig 14057 bp, 11 predicted proteins | sample 48691834_MG_FD_183241 | JGI IMG/M metagenome (GOLD analysis project Ga0190286, IMG submission 183241) | Hydrothermal vent microbial mat bacterial communities from Southern Trench, Guaymas Basin, Mexico - 4869-18-3-4_MG | ecosystem: Environmental > Aquatic > Marine > Hydrothermal vents >... | reverse complement strand
AGCCAGGCAAAAGAGCTGTAGGAAGCAGAAAGGGCACCTCCGGGAAGAATGCCCAACTGGAATATGCCCACCACAATGATAAGCAGGGCAATAACAGCGGCAGGATGAATGGAAAAAGCATACTCCTCCTTGGGCTCCACCATATACATCACATACACCACTTTAAGATAGTAGTAGGCAGCCACGGCACTGTTAAGCACAGCTATAATGACCAATGGAATGAGCCCCGACCTTATGCCGGAGGCGAACACATAGAATTTACCCATAAACCCTGCCGTACCAGGGATACCTGCCAGGGAGAAGAAACATACGGCCATAGCCGCCGCCAACACAGGTCTTTTGGCTGCCAGACCAGCATAGTCCGAGATATCGACGTATCCCTCTCCCTGACGTCCCACCAAGGCCACGACACCAAAGGCCCCCAGATTCATGAGAGAATAGGCCAGCATGTAAAATATAACCGCCGCCCCTCCCTGTCTGGAGGCAGCAGCCACGCCCACTAATGCGTACCCAGCATGGGCAATGCTGGAGTAAGCCAAGAGGCGCTTAATATTCTCCTGACGAAGGGCGGCAAAGTTCCCGATAATCATGGAGGCCACCGATACTACGGTAACTATGGCCACCCAATGGGCCTTCAAGGGATACACCGCCATCCCCAGAAAGCGAAGCATCACCGCAAAAACAGCCACCTTGGCTGCAGTAGCCATAAATCCCACTACAGGGGCAGGGGCACCGCCGTAAACATCGGGGGCCCATGCATGGAAAGGTGCCGCCGAGACCTTGAAGAAAAAGCCCACCAATACCAATACAACCCCCGCAAGCAGTATAGCGGAAGGAGAGGTAGTAGAGACAAATCGAGCCACATCCTGGAAATAAAGACTCCCTACAACGCTATATATAAAAGCCACGCCCATAAGAAAGATGGCTGAAGCAAACCCGCCCAAAAAGAGGTATTTCAAAGCCGCTTCACTGCACAGGTCCCTTTGACGCACAAAACCTGCCAAGGCATAAAGGGCTATGGAAAGAACCTCCAAGCCCACGAAAAAGAGGATAAGGTGCTGGGCCGAGGTCATAAAGAAAAGCCCTATAACTGAAAAGAGAATAAGGGCGTAATACTCCCCCAGGTTTCTCCCTTCCTGATGGAGGTATCCGGGAGAAAAGAGGAAGGTGAGACCCGCAATAAGGATATATGTGAGGAAAGCAACAACGGAGAGTTTATCGGTAATAAGGGTATGGGCGAAGGTGAGACTATGCTGATTCCAAAGGCCCAAGGCAAACCAGGCGGCCAAGGCCAGCCCCACCAACCCCAGATAACCATAATGACTCTCCCTTCCCTCGGCGCCGAAGACATCTACAAACAGCACAACCACCCCCGTCACCAAGAGAACTATGACGGGCAACAAGGGACGAATGCTAATGGATAACGCTTGAGTAGTCATGGTCTCACCTCAACACCGTGTTCTTTAACTATGGATGCTGCCAGGGAAATCTTCTCCTTTATTTCAGGACTATGCTCCACGGCCACAACTGTTTCCCCCTTAATCTGGGCAATGAAATGGGCAACAGAAGGCTCCATTCTTTGCAAAACGGGCTTAGGGTAAATGCCTATCCAAAACATGGGAATGCTGAACATGAGGCAGACCACCACCTCCCTGAACCCAAGGTCCTTTAATGAAATGTTTTCCTGAACAGTGATTTCGTGGAAAAAGACCCTCTTAACCAGCCAAAGCATATAACAAGCGGAAAGCACCGAAGTGGTAGCCCCCAATGCCCCATAAAGAGGATAAGCCTTAAAGGCTCCCACCAAGGCCAAAAACTCCCCGATAAAACCGTTCAATCCGGGAAGGCCTATGGAAGAGAGGGTAGCGATTAAGAAGAAGGCGGAATATATGGGCATCACCCTGGCAATGCCTCCATAATCCTTGATAAGCCGGGTGTGTCTCCTGTCATAGACCATACCCACCAACAAAAACAGGGCGCCCGTGGAAATGCCATGGTTTATCATCTGGAGCAGCCCTCCGGAAACCCCTTGCAGGGTAAGGGCAAACATCCCCAGCATGACCAAACCCAAGTGGGACACTGAGGTATAAGCCACCAGCTTCTTCATATCGTCTTGAACCAAAGACACCAAGGCCCCATAAATGATGCTGATAATAGCCAGTATCAGGAAAAGATTACTGAATTGGAGGGTCGCCTGAGGGAAGAAGGGCATACAGAACCGCATGAAACCGTATGTGCCCATCTTCAGGAGCACGCCAGCCAGAATCACCGATCCCGCAGTAGGGGCCTCCACGTGGGCATCGGGCAACCACGTGTGGAAAGGGAACATAGGCACTTTAATGGCAAAGGCCAAGGCAAAGGCAAAAAAGAGCCATGGGGCAAGAGAGGGAGAAACAGGCGTGGAGAGAAGCTTGGTTAAACTGAAGGTAAGCTCTCCCGCCACCCGATAGTGATGGTAATAGAGGAGAATGATGGAAACCAGCATAAGCACGGAACCCGCCATGGTATAAAGGAAAAACTTTATGGCGGCGTAAACCCTTCTGGGCCCTCCCCAGACACCAATGAGGAGATACATGGGCACCAGCATGGCCTCCCAAAAAAGATAGAAAAGGAGCATGTCTAAGGCACAAAAGACACCAATCATGGTGGTCTCTAAAAAGAGAAAGGATATCATGTACTCTTTGATATGCTTCTGGATAGACCAGGAAACCAAAATAGAAAGCATGGTGAGAAAGGTGGTGAGAAGCACCAAAAAGAGGGTTATACCGTCTACCCCCAAGTGATAGCTGGCCCCCAGGATCTTGATCCAGGGAATCTTCTCCACAAATTGAAAGTGGTAGGTCCCCAAGTGAAATTTGAAATAGAGGGGCAGGGAAAGGACAAACTCCACTACAGTGGTTACAAAAGCCGCCCAGCGAAGAAGATTTTTGCTCTCCTTATCAATGAAGAGCAAAACAAGCACACCCACCAATGGGAAAAAGGTAATAATAGTCAAAATAGGATATGTAAAACTGCCCATCTCTCCTCTCCTCGCCTAAAATAGTCTGCCGATCCAGTAGATAACCACGGCTCCCACCAGGATCATCCAAGCATAATCGGGGATATACCCCGTCTGAAACTGTCGTATACCGCTGCCAGCCAAACGACAGAGCTTCCCCACCCCATTCACTGCGCCATCTATAATGACCACATCCACAAACTTCCACAGAAGGTAACGGGATCCGTCTACTAAGGGGTTGATAATGAAGGCAAAGTAGACCTCGTCCACGTAGTATTTGTTATAGAGCAAGGTATAGACAGGCCTGAAGGTCCTGGCCATTCCCCCAGGATCAGGTATTCTCCTCATGTACATGAAATAGGCCAGAATGATACCCGCCACCCCCATGATCACGGAGATGACCAGAAGCATATGCTCCACTCCTCCTGCCGCTCCCTCCCCGTGGGCCGCCACCTCACCCAAGGTTTTGTTAAGGAACCCCCCAATACCCCCATGGGCGCCCAAAGCCAGAAGACCTACCACCGCCGAACCCACAGCCAATACCATCAAAGGTACAGTCATCACTGGGGCCGATTCCTGGGCTATTTCATAGAGACGACTATCCCTGGGCTTGCCAAAGAAGGTGAGAAAGATAAGCCTGAACATGTAGAACGCCGTGAGGAAAGCGGTGAAGGTGCCCACAAACCAAATCACCTTGTGCCCATGCATGAAGGCCCCCGCCAGGATCTCGTCCTTGGACCAGAAGCCTGACAGAGGAGGAATCCCTGAAATGGCCAAGGCCCCCACTATAAAAGTCCATCCTGTGATGGGCATCTTCTTGATAAGCCCCCCCATCTTCTGCATGTTCAGCTCACCGTGAAGCATATGCATCACCGAACCAGCGCACAGGAACATAAGCCCTTTGAAGAAGGCATGGGTAAAGAGATGAAAGATACCCGCCGCGTAAACCCCCACTCCAACACCGATAAACATGTAACCCAACTGACTTATGGTAGAATAAGCCAGGACACGCTTGAGGTCATTGTTCACCAGGGCGATGGTGGCAGCCAACAGGGCAGTAAAAGCACCGATGGAAGCCACTATCTCAGCGGAAAAGGGGGCCAGATTGTAAAGGGCATGGACCCTGGCCACCATATACACGCCCGCAGTGACCATGGTGGCCGCATGGATAAGGGCACTGACCGGGGTAGGGCCCTCCATGGCGTCGGGGAGCCACACATAGAGAGGAAACTGGGCAGACTTACCAACGGCGCCGACAAAGAGAAAGAGGGTTATAAGGGTAATAATAAAGGGGGAAGCGAGAGAAGCCTTAGAAAAAACATCCACAAACATCAAAGAACCATAGAACTTGTATATGGCGAAAAGGCCAATCATGAATCCGAGATCGCCCAGCCTTGTGGTGACAAAGGCCTTCATGCCTGCATTGGCCGCACTGTCCTTCTCATACCAGTAACCAATAAGCAAATAAGAACAAAGGCCTACTCCCTCCCAGCCAACAAACATGAGCAAAAAGTTGTTGGCGGAAACCAGCAGGAGCATAAAAAATGTGAACAGGTTTAACCAAGAGAAGTACTTAGCGTAACCCCTGGGGGTCTCATGCTCCATGTACCCAATAGAATAAAGATGGATCCATGCAGCTACAAAGGAGACCGCGGCCAACATAACTGCCGACAGCTCATCAATAAGGAACCCAACGGGTATCCTGAACTGCCCCACCGGTATCCATGTATAAAGGTTAATATCGGCATGGACACCGCCTATCACCTTAGAAAGCACCACTAAGGAACATATGCATGAGGCAAAGAGGGCTGGTACCGCAATGAGATGAGCCTTTTTCTTGGTCACCCACAGAAAGATGCCGTTTATGGCTGCACCCAAAAGAGGAATAAAAACAGCCCCTACCACCCAAATCATCATCTCTCTTCTCCTCTCACCACTTCATCAAGTGTGCCCGACCCACATCAACACCACCCCTGTTCCTGTAAAAGGTGGTGATGACCGCCATCCCAATGGCCGCCTCGGCAGCGGCTACAGCCATGACAAACAAGACAATAACCTGACCCTCCGCATTCCCCATGTGCCTGGACAAGGCCATAAACAGGATGTTCACCCCGTTGAGCATCAGCTCTAAACAGAGAAACATGACGATGGTGTTTTTCCTGACCATCAATCCCAAAGCCCCCAAGAGGAAAACCAGCACACTCAACACCGTATATTGAAAAAGCCCTACTCCCACCTTCTACCCCCTATAGCTTCTTCTTAGCCAAGGCCACGGCCCCCAAGGCCGCCACAAAAATGAGGACGGAAACCAGCTCAAAAACCAGGATATAACGGGTGAAAATAAGATGGGAAATCTCGCCTATGGACACGCCATGGGTCCCACCTTTCACCCATCCCTTCCACTCTCCACCAAGGACAACCACTTGAATAACAAAGAGGACGACAGCGCCTAAGCCGAACAGGAACCTCCAAGGCGCCATCCTATCCTCATACTCCCCCTTTTTCAGGTTCATGAGCATAAGAACAAAGAGGAAGAAAACCATGATGGCCCCAGCATAAACAATGATCTGGAGCATGGCGATAAAGGGTGACCCCATGAGAGCCAGATACACAACAGCGGTGATACACAGATTAGCCAAAAGGGAAAGGGCCGAATAGACGGGATTTTTGAGAAAAACCACCCCCAAAGCCGAAAGCAAGATCAACACAGCCAAAAAGAGAAAAAACACATACCAAAGATTAATAACCATGGCTACTCTCCACCTGTTTTCTCTAAGAGCCCGTCCTTTTCCTTCAGCAGGAGCACCCTGCCAGGCCCCGGTACCGTCAATTCATAGTCCTCGGTCATCTCTATGGCTCCCCGGGGACAGGCATCCACGCACAAACCACAGAATATGCACCTGCCATAGTCAATGGTATAATACTCGGCATACTTACCCACGTCAGAGCGCTTAAACTCAGGATCCTCCTTCCCATAGAGCTTTATTGCGTACGCAGGGCAAACCTCCTCACAGAGACCACAGGCGCAGCACCTCTCTCTTCCATCCTCATCCACCTTTAGAATGTGCCTCCCCCTGTACCTGTCCGAGACCTGCCTTTTCTCGTATGGATACTTTACAGTGATATGAGGCTTGAAGAGATGGCCAAAAGTGACGCTCAATCCCTTAATCAACGGCCCAATCATGACTTAAATTCCCCCCTGGAGAAATAACATCACACCACCCGTTGCCACTATGTTCAACAAAGTCAAAGGCAAGAGATATTTCCAGGAAAAACCCATAAGCTGATCATACCTGAAACGGGGATAAGTCCACCGAAGCCACAAAAGGAAAAAGATTACAGCCACTATTTTAATCAGAAACCATATAGGCCCGGGAATCCAGGCCAGGAAGAAGACGGGGCTGTACCATCCACCCAAAAAGAGGCATACAGCCACAGCAGAGGTAACTGCCATATTGGCATACTCGCCCAGGAAGAACATGGCAAACTTCATGGAGCTATACTCGGTATGATACCCACCTACCAACTCCGATTCAGCCTCCGGTAAATCGAAAGGCAGACGGTTCAACTCAGCGGTGGCGGCCACCATGTATAAAATAAACGCCAAGGGCTGATACGCCACCAGCCACATGTTCTTCTGATAATGGACTATATCCACTAAACTGAAAGAACCCACCATCATGAGCACACCCATGATGGAAAGCCCCAGTATAAGTTCATAGCTGATGAACTGAGCAGCAGACCTCAGGCCACCAAGCAACGGATACTTGGAATTGGCAGACCACCCACCAAACACGATTGCGTACACAGAAAAAGAAGATACTGCCAACAGATAAAGAACAGCCACGTTGATATCTGTCACTACCAAATTGATCTTATGGCCGAAGAGGGTGACGCTCTCCCCAAAGGGAATGACACCTATAGCCAGAATGGCGGGGACAATGGCTATTGTCGGGGCCAAGAAGTAGAGGAACCTGTCGGATTTGCTCACCACAATATCCTCTTTGAAAAAGAGCTTCAGGCCATCGGCGAAGGGCTGCAAAAGTGCATGAGGACCACAGTACATAGGCCCCAGCCTGTCCTGAATATGACCGGAAACCTTCCTCTCAGCTAATGTCCCATAGGCGACCACCAACATGAGCACCGCAAACAGCACCACTACCTTAACCACCGCCACTATAATAGCCACCAACATAGCTCACTCCTTGATATCGCTTAACTTGATTCCCCGGTACCAAGAACCCTTCAAGGCACCTGTTAAGGGGAAATCCGAGAACCCCAAGGAGACCAGAGCACCACCCTTGGGCACCTCATCTTTAGCCAGGAGCTTCATGTGGAATTTGAGATCTCCCACCTCCACCACCACTTTATCGCCTTCCTTAAGCCCCAACTCCCCGGCATGCTCTGTATTCAAGGCCACCCAGGGCTCGGGCTCCAGGTGCACAAAGGCATTGCAAAAATCCACATTTACACCCATGCGGTAAAAGGGGTACTCAAACAACGCAGGGATACCTCCCTCCAAAGGTACCCCCCCAGCACCTGAAATCCGAGGGGCCTTTAAGACTTCCTTATCCAACTCCCGGGAAACCAAAGTAGACACATCTTCTATTGCTCTTAACTCTCCCAAGGATTTACCCCACTCCCGGGAAAGCTCCAAGGCTACCTGCCAAAGGGACATAGAATCTTCCTTTGCTTCAAGGGCCCTTTGGCGCTTCTGAGGCTCCCAGAACATGTTCAGCACGGTACCTCCATCCTCTGCAAAACTGGTGGCGGGAATAAAACAATCCGCATAGGAAGCCGTTTCAGTGAAAAACATATCGTGGACCACCAAAAGATCCAAATTGGAGAAGGCATCCCTTACCAAGGAACCAAAGGGATAATCCCTGAAGAGATCGGCAGAGGAAACGAAAAGGGCCTTCACCTCTCCTGAAACGCACTTGCCCAGTATATCTTCCACGGTCTCCCCATTGGGAGACCGGAATCCCATCTGAAAAGCACCCTTGGGATCCCCGCCCCAATCCAAAAAGAGATGGTCCACACCCAATCTATCGCCTAAGCTCTTTAACAGCTCTTTGCCAGCAGGGCTGAGACGACTACCTCCGATAAGAAGGGGCTTTTTATCCTTCAGCCCTTGTACCATCCCTTCTACTACCTCCGGGGAAACCCCGCTGCCCTTCAAAAGGGACTTGCAATCCTCTCCATCCATGGCCAATACCAGGGCTTCCAGAACTCTCTCGTCCCATCCAGGAAGGGGATTGGCATGTATCCGGGCAAACTTACAAAGGAAGGAGTCAGCCGTCACCAACAAATAGAGGGGAGCACCGGCTTCCATACAGCCTTTGGCAACACTGAGGGCCAACACAGGGTGATGGAGGCCCACATCCTCTCCCACGACGAAAAAGGCCTCTGCCTTCTCTACCCCCTCTAAAGAGCTTACAGATGGCTTTTCGGGATAACACTTATCCCCGTAAAGCCTGTAGTCCATATAGTCGCTGCCCAACACCTCCCTGTTAAGCTTGGCCATAAGGAGATAGTCTTCGCATGTGAGATGAGGAGACGCCAACACCGCTACTTTGCCACCCCCATCAACCACCTCTCTCAATCTATTTACCACAAAGCCGAAGGCCTCTTCCTTGGAAACACCCTTCATCTTGTTCCCCTCCCTCTTAAGGGGAACAAGGATCCTCTCCGGGTGATTCACAAACTCAAAGCCATAACCGCCCCTATCACATATCCATGGAGAGGGATAAGCCGTTTGATGTTGAATCTTCAAAAGCTGATTATCCCTCTGGCCTAAATCCAGCCGGCATCCCATCTCGCAATGGGGGCACACACTGGAGGTAAAATCCAGGTTCCAGATCCGGGTTTTATAACGGTAGATATTGGAGGTAATAGCTCCCACAGGGCATAAAGTCTCCATATTAAAGGTGTAGCGATCGGCAAAGGCCTCGCTCTCATAGGGGCCAACAACGGTCTCATGTCCCCTTTCATAGGCACCCCAATCGGTACCCCCCATCACCTCGGAACCGAACCTGACACACCTTCTGCAAAGAACGCAGCGGCTCATCTGATGAACAATCAAAGGACCTAAATAACGGATAGGATGTTTATGGGGCTCATCATGGAGACGTTTTACCGGTTCGCCGTATTTAAAAACAAAATCCTGCAACTCACACTCACCCGCCTGATCGCATATGGGACAATCGAGGGGATGGTTCACAAGGAGAAACTCCAACAGCCACTTTCTGGCCTCCTGAACCTTTTCGCTATTGGTATAAATTTCCCAACCGTCCTGGACCTCGGTTATACAGGCAGGCATAAGCTTAGGAGCACCCTTGACTTCCACCAAGCACATTCTACAGATGCCCGCCGGCTTCAAATGCGGATGATAACAAAAAGCCGGGATATCTACACCGATGCGGTTGGCAGCTTCCAGTACAGTCGACCCTGCAGGAACCTCGATCTCAATGCCATCAATAACCACCTTGGGCATCTCAGGAACCTCCTACGTTACTTGTCTACATCTCCGAGCACAATATCTAAGGTACCTATGATAGCAGCCATATCAGCCACCTTGTGCCCCCTGGAAAGAACGGGAAGGGTTTGAAGGTTCATAAGAGATGGCAGCCTTATCCTTAGTCTAAAGGGCTTAGGACCACCGTCACCAACCACATAAAACCCCAACTCCCCCTTAGGGGCCTCTATGGACTGGTAAACCTCACCTACAGGAGCATGGAAACCTTCACACACCAGCTTGAATTGATGGATGAGGGCCGCCATATCTTTTTCGTCCCCCCTAACCAACTCTGGATTGGGGAAAAAGAGCTTCCCCTCAAGGGCCTGAATAGGACCTTCCGGCAATTCCTCCAAGGCCTGGAGGATGATCCTCCTGCTCTGCCTCATCTCCTCCATTCTCACTAAATACCTGTCATAGCTGTCACCGTGCTCACCCGTGGGGATCTCAAAATCAAACTGCTCATATCCCGAGTAAGGATAGACCTTCCGTATATCCCATTTGAGTCCGGAGCCTCTAAGCATAGGACCTGTAGCCCCGTAAGCTATGGCATCCTCCTTACTCAAAACACCCACGTCCACCGTTCTCAACTTCCATATCTTGTTCTTGGTGAGAAGGTTTTCGTACTCCTCGATCTTGCCGGGAAGGATATCCAAAAACGCCTTCAGCTTGGGAATGAAACCTTCAGGCAGATCCCATCTCACCCCCCCCACTACAAAGTAGCTTTGATGCATCCTCACACCGGCAGCCATCTCCAAAAGCTCATAAGTGATCTCCCTTTCACGGAAGGTGTAAAGGAAAACGGTGACAGCACCAATATCCATGGCATGACTGCCCAGCCAAATGAGATGGCTGGCAATTCGAGCCAGCTCTGCCATGATCACCCTGATATACTGGGCACGAGGAGGCACCTCAATACCAAGCAGTTTTTCCACCGCCAGACAATAGGCGAAATTGTAAGCGGGACAGGCCAGATAATCCAACCTGTCTATCAAAGGGATAACCTGCTGATACGCTTTAGATTCTGCCAGCTTCTCCGTACCCCTGTGAAGATACCCTACAACGGGTTGGGCATCTGCAACGGTCTCTCCCTCCAAGTCCAAAACAACCCTCAATACACCATGGGTACTGGGATGCTGAGGCCCCATATTGAGGGTAACTGTTCTTCTCTCAGCCCGCTCTGTGGTTACACTCATCATCTACTCCTCAAAATCATAGCCTTCAGTGGGATAGTCTTTCCTCAAGGGATGACCGGGGAAATCCTCTGGCAAATAAAGCCTGGCAAGACTTGGGTGACCCTCAAAATCTATACCAAACATGTCATAGACCTCCCGCTCCATCCAGTCGGCACCTTTCCAAAGCCCGCAGGAGGAAGAAAGGACCTCGCCTTCCTCCAACCCCACCTTCACTCGGATTTGGGCCTTGGAATCCATGTTCCTCAAGTGATAAACCACATAAAAACGAGGGCTTTTACCCTCCCCCATATCCAAGCCACAGAGGTCCACCAGGGAATTGAAACCGAATTCATCCTTAAGAACCACCAGGGAATCCGAAAGAGAGGATTTCCCCAATACCCAGGTGTGCTCTCCCCTAAACTCCCCCTCCTCAATCAGTGCCTCTTGCAACCGCTCCTTCGCTTTATCCAGCCAATCCATGACAATCACCTATATCTATATCTTGTTTTGGAAAGACTCTTTCTCGATCTTCTTCTGGAGCATCAGAATAGCCTGGAGCAAGGCCTCAGGCCTGGGGGGGCACCCAGGAACGTAGAAATCCACCGGCACTACCTTGTCCACCCCTTGCACCACCGCATAGCTCTTGTATATGCCGCCACCCACGGCACAGGCACCCATGGCTATCACCCATTTGGGATCAGGCATCTGATCGTAAACCCTCTTAAAGATAGGGGCCATCTTCTTGGTGAGGGTCCCTGCCACTATCAAAAGATCAGCCTGTCTGGGTGAAGGCCTGAACACCTCTGCCCCGAAACGGGCCATGTCATAGTGGGACGCCGCCGTAGCCATCATCTCTATGGCGCAACAGGCCAAACCAAAGGTCACCGGCCAAATGGACCACTTTCTGGCCCAGTTCACTGCCTTATTGAGGGAAGTGATAAGCACCCCCCCTTTTTCCAATAGCTCCAGTTCCTCTGGTGTGACTTCCTCCTCTGGCTTCACCAGCCTGGGGATCTCTATCTCTTTGACCGGAGTCCTTTTTACTCCCATTCCAAAGCCCCCCTTCCCCACACATAAACAAAGATGGCCAGGAACACGGCTATAAAGACCACCATTTCTAAAAAGCCAAAGAGCCCCAGCCCCTTGAAGCTCACCGCCCAGGGATATGTGAAAACCACCTCAATATCGAAGATTAGGAAAAGGAGCGCCACCACATAATAGTGAATAAAAAAAGGCATCCTGGCATCCCCAATGGGATCCACTCCACACTCATAAGGAGAAAGCTTGATGGGGTCAGGCCGCTTGGGACCCAGTAAAGCAGAGGCCAAGACAGCAAACACCCCGAAACCAACACCCAACAGTAGCACGAGAACCACCGGCCAGTACGCTTCTCTCATTGGACACCCCCCAAAAATCGAAGGCTACATATCACCCACCCACCAGCCATGTCAATAGGGAAAATTGTTTTTTTCACAATATCCTCTCATCCCCTTGTAGAAAGCCCCTCCCCAGAAAAATGCCTATATTTTATTTGACAGCCTCAACCTTTTCTAACGTTTCTTCCTCCTCCTCTTCCTCCTCTTCTATTTCCTCCGGAGGTCTATCGCAGTGGAGGCATCTCTTGGCCTCTTCAATGGCCTGCTCCAAGGTAAGCCCTTTATTTACCTCCACAAATCCCTTCCTCTCCTCCAAGGACAACATGCAAGGCTTCGCTCTGGGCAGGGTTACCAGGTAAGCCTCCTCATCATAAGTGGCTTCGATCACCTCCCTCTCTGGGCAGGGTATTTTGCCTTCGTAGCCAAAGTATTTATCAATCTCCATGGCAGCCAATCTCCCATGGGCCACGGCCTCCACCACCGTGGCGGGATTCACTGCGTCTCCCCCTGAAAACACACCAGGGATACTGGTCTTCATGGTCCTATCATCCACCTGGACAAAACCCCACTTATTGAAAAGCCCTTCCTGAGCATCCAATCCCTTAGTAAGCCCCTGACCTATGCAAGGGATCAAGGTGTCCGCCTCTATGGCAAAATTAGAGCCTTCCACGGCAACAGGACGCCTTCTGCCACCCCTATCGAAGCCTTTTGTCTCCATGCGAACGCACTCCACACCCGTCACCTTGCTTTCACCCAACGCCTTAACAGGCGTAACAAGGAAATTGATCTTTACCCCTTCTTCCAAAGCATCCTCTATCTCCTCGGGAAAAGCGGGCATATCATTTTTGGTACGACGGTAAATTATTCTCACGTCTGAAGATCCTAATCTGAGGGCTGTCCTGGCAGCGTCAATGGCGGTATTACCACCTCCCACCACGACCACCTTCTTCCCAAGCTCCACCTCTCTACCCAGATTCACGTCCCTCAGAAAGTCTATGCCGTGATACACGCCAGGCAGATCCTCTCCGGGCACATTGAGACTATATGAGGTATGGGCACCCACGCCCACGAACACGGCCTGATAACCCTCGTCAAAGAGACCCTGAAGGTTGTCCACCTTGTGGTTGAGCTTAAGCTCCACACCAGCCTCCAATATCCTCTCAATCTCTCTATCCAGCACATCAGGGGGTAAACGATAGTCGGGTATACCCACCCTCATCATACCACCGGCCACTGGCAAGGCCTCAAAAACGGTAGGCAAGTATCCTAAACGCGTCAGATAAAAGGCACAAGCCAAACCCGCCGGTCCAGCCCCTATTACAGCCACCCTTTCCTCTCTGGGCTCTTCGGGAGGCTCCCAGGGAGGTGCTTCCTTCAAGGCCCAATCGGCAAAGATCCTTTTGATCTCCCTTATAGCCACAGCCTCATCAAACTTCGCCCTGTTGCACTTTTTCTCACAAAAGGCAGGGCACACCCGGGCACAGGCCGCCGGGAAGGGATTATTCTCCATGTGAACGTAGTAAGCCTCGGGTATCTCATTCTCCGCCACCAAGGAGACATACCTGGCAGGATCCACCCCCGCAGGGCAGGCATTCTCACAGGGGGCGTAGAAAAGGGCGGCACAGACACCGGCAGGACACTTTTTGTCCACTATGTGGGCGATGTACTCGTCCTTGAAATACTTCATAGTAGAAAGGACGGGATTGGGAGCAGTTCCCCCCAAGGCGCAAAGCGATGTGTCAATTATGAGATTCCCCAGGGTTTCCAGGGTGTCCAGATCCTCCATCTTTCCTTCACCATTGGTGATCCTCTCCATGATGTTCAGCATCTGCTTCAGCCCTACACGACCAGGTACACACTGACCGCAGGACTCCTCCACACAAAACTCCAGGAAAAACTTGGCGATATTCACCGTGCAGGTGTCCTCATCCAAAACGATCACACCACCAGAGCCCATAATGGCACCCAGTTCCTTCAAAGATTCGTAATCTATA
>Ga0190286_1000645_pt1 | contig 14064 bp, 16 predicted proteins | sample 48691834_MG_FD_183241 | JGI IMG/M metagenome (GOLD analysis project Ga0190286, IMG submission 183241) | Hydrothermal vent microbial mat bacterial communities from Southern Trench, Guaymas Basin, Mexico - 4869-18-3-4_MG | ecosystem: Environmental > Aquatic > Marine > Hydrothermal vents >... | reverse complement strand
GTCAATAATAATGTTGAGTTTCTACTTCTAAATTGTAATTTTATTTCTCACCCAACTTTATTATTACTTATTACTTATATTTCAGGTTATTTTATTGTTGAGTTTAGACATAAAAATAATTTTGATAATTACAATTGGTTAGCTGTTTCTGTAAGAGCCTCTTTGCAGCCTTTATCCTTAATGGCCTTACATATTCAATAATGCAGCGCAGATCATAGTTTGTTGGCTCCTTCAGCTCTTGCCACAACTTTTCCAATATTTCCAACTTATTTATACCTAAAGTGATCGGTTCTAGGTTCAGGGTTCAAAGGTTATAGTCTACTGATATCCTTAACTTTGAACCGTGAACGTTGAACCACTTAACACAGGTTATACTTCCATGTCAGGGGTATATTTTGAATAAATTTTAACAAATTTTGATAAAGTATCAATTTAAAACACCCATTGGTAATTTAGTGAATCTGCAATTTTGAGAAAGTGCTGGTAAGTTTGATGGAGGTTGAACCTCTCATTTCTTCCATTTTCTTTAGGAGCAATGTGAATTGACTTAACTTTTTTGAAGGTACTTATAAAAATTTGCAAAATAACCAAAACCTGAAAGGAGGGTGACTATTAAGGCAAGCCAGAGTAAAAATGTACCTATGGTATGGAAGTCTATGCCCAGATAGGGATAATGGATGATTAAAGTAAATATAGCTATAGCCTGCAAACCGAATTTCCCCTTTCCCCATACACTTGGCGTCACCACAATACCTGCACTCAAAAGAATATTGCGTAACCCCGTAACAATTATTTCCCTTGCAATAATAACAAAGGCCATCCATGCTGGCACTCGCCCTTGAGGGATAAGCATAATTAAGGCGGCTGTTACCAATAGCTTATCGGCCAAGGGGTCTAGGAGTTTCCCTAAGGTAGTTACTTGATGCCGTTTCCTTGCAAAAAATCCATCTAAAAAGTCAGTTAAAGCGGCCAGAAGGAATACCACGGCTGCTAACATAGAAGGCAGCTTTTGTGGAAAAAACAATAAGAATATTAAGATAGGGATGGAGAGCAAACGGATTATAGTAAGGCGGTTGGCTAAAAACATATTAAAAATATTAAAAATCTGATTGATAAAGTTCTAGATAATAAAGTACTTTTTGTATATAGTTTTCTACTTCTGATGGAAGGTTATCTTCATTGATAACTACGTTAGGTCCTAATAAATAAGCAGCCAAGCTCTGTGAGATATTGCCTTGAAATTTGGACAGAAGGTATTTTAGATATTTAGACCCACCTTCTATGTTTTCATAAGGTGAAAATGGTTTTTTTACCCCTAGTTCTTTGGCAGTAGATGGTAATAATTGCATCAATCCCATGGCCCCTTTAGATGAGATAGCTTCTGAATCAAAATCAGATTCTACTTTAATTATTGCCTTAACTAAGGCTGGAGATAGCTCATATTTTTTGGCAGTCCTTTTTATCAAATTATCATAAGCACTGGAATAGTGCATTTTCCAATGCAATTTATAATGCTTATCCATTGGTACATTAGTGAAATGTATCACTCCTTCCTTATCTGTATATACATAGATATCTGCCCAACTATAAGTACATAGAACAATCCATAAAATAATAGCGAAAACTCTATAAGATTTTTTCACCAAGTTTTTGCCAATCATCTAAAAATCTTTTAAGTCCTATATCTGTTAAAGGATGTTTGGCCAGCTTTTCAATTACCTTAAAGGGCACAGTGACAATGTCTGCCCCTAGTAATGCAGCCTCTAGCACATGGATTGGATGACGTACACTGGCCACTATTACCTCTGTAGGAAAATCATAATTGTCATATATAGTAATAATTTGCTCTACCAAGTCCATTCCGTGGTGTGAAATATCATCTAAACGTCCTATAAATGGGCTGGCATAAGCAGCGCCTGCCTTTGCTGCCAAAAGTGCCTGAAGCGGGGAAAACACTAAGGTCATATTTACCTTGATATTTTTTAATGATAATACCTTTGTAGCCTTAATGCCCTCTACAGTCATAGGTATCTTGACTGCAATATTAGGTGCTATTTTGGAAAGCTCAATTGCCTCTTTGACCATCCCATCTGCTTCTTGACTAATGACCTCCGCGCTTACTGGACCTTCTACTAGATGACAAATCTCCTCTATCAATGGTCGAAAGGGCCTTTTCTCTCTAGCAACCAGGGTAGGGTTTGTGGTTACCCCATCTGCCAGTCCCATCTCTTTGGCCTTCTTAATCTCCTCTATGTTGGCAGTATCTACAAAAAACTTCATTTTCTCCTCCTCATTTCCTCAAGATACTTTTCCTTACATTCTTTGGAGCAAAAATACACTTTTACACCTCCTACTTTTGCAATAATTGCCTTATTTTTTGGAATATAGATCCCACATACAGGGTCTTTAACCAATTCATCCTCAAATTCCCTTAAATTTTCCTCTTTTGGTTTAGACCCCAATAGACCACGTAATAAATAATAGATGACTAAACCCAACAATGCATAAAGGATCAATCTCATTAAGATACCCTAATTACCCTCTCATTAGACGTTAGATGTGACAATAGGAAATCAAAACTTTGCCTAAAAATAGGGTGTGTTTGCCTCTTCCCTACCTCTGAAAGCGGGGCCAAGACAAACCTCCTTTGATGTAATCTTGGATGTGGAATTATCAAATTGGGCTCATTAACTTTCAGGTCACCAAATATTAACAAATCTAAATCAATTGTCCTTGGCCCTTGTGGAAATGTTGGACGTCGACCCAAAAGATATTCAATTTTTTTCAACCACTGAAATAGCTCTTTAAAGTTAAGACCTGTTTTTATTTTTACCACTAAATTGATAAACCAAGGTTGTGCTGATTCCCCTAAAGGCTCTGTAAGATAAAAGGATGATACCTTAACAATTCTTGTTTCAGGCAACTTTTTCAAAAAATCCAAAGCCCTTTGACAATTTAGCCTTTTGTCACCTAGATTAGAACCAATCCCAACAAATGCACTGTGCATAATTTGTAAGCGTTCACAGGTTCAGAGTTCTTCAGGCCTGCTTTTATTTCGCCGGCCCTGCTCATAAGCCGTGAACGGTTACGCATAATCTAGTTCTTCAGTTTATCAGTTAACTGACCCACTGACCTAGCTTATTTAACCGTTTAACTGCTTCTGTTATCCTTTCTTTAGGCACTGTAAATGCTATCCTTATATATCCCTCACCCACATTACCAAAACCACTTCCTGGGGTAGTAACAATTCCTGCCTTCTCAAGCAATAGTTGGGAAAAACTGACTGATGTATAACCATCAGGTACCTTTGCCCAAAGGTAAAATGTTGCCTTTGCCTTTTTTACATGAAGGCCTATTTTCTTGAGGTTGTTTATTAAGATGTCTCTTCTTTCTTGGAAAATTCGCCTATTTTTTTCTATTACTTCCTCATTGCTCTCTAAGGCAGCAATGGCAGCCCATTGAATTGCCTGAAAAACACCAGAATCTATATTACTTTTTACCTTTCCCAAGGCCGATATTACCTCAGCATTTCCTACAGCAAAACCAATACGCCAACCTGTCATATTATAGGTCTTAGAAAGGGAGTGAAACTCTATGGCTATCTCTTTACTTCCTTTAACTTCCAAAAAACTTGGTGGCTTATAACCATCGTAGGAAAGCTCTGTATAGGCAGCATCATGGCAGACAATTATATTATATTTTTTGGCAAATTTTTCCAATTTTTCAAAAAAATCTAAATCTGCCACGGCCGCTGTAGGATTATTAGGATAATTAACAAACATAAGTTTTGTCTTCCTAGCTATATCCTTAGGGATATTTTCTAAATCAGGCAAAAATCCATTTTCTTCAAGAAGTGGCATATAATAAGGATTCCCCCCTGTAAATATTGTCCCGATATAATAGACAGGATAGGCAGGGTTTGGCACCAACACAACATCCCCTGGATTGATAAATGCTAGAGGCAGATGGGCAATGCCTTCTTTAGAGCCAATTAAGGCAATTACCTCGGTTTCAGGGTCTAAATCTACACCAAAGCGCTCTTTGTACCAATTAGCCGCTGTCTTTCTGAATGCAAAAAGTCCGGTATATGTAGGATAATGGTGATTTTCAGGGTCTTCAGCAGCTTCTCTTAACCTCTCTATAATATGCGGTGGGGTAGGTAAATCAGGATCACCTATCCCTAAGTCAATTATATCTATACCCTTACTTATCATTTCATTCTTCAAACGGTCAATTTCAGCAAATAGATATGGAGGAAGTTGCTGTAGTCTTTGGGAGAATAAAAAACTCATCATTTGTTACTATTCAGCCTTATTATTTTTTACCGCAGATTTACCCTGTTAGATAGTAAACATCTAACAGGGGAACAGCGAAGTACGCAGAGAATCAGGAAAATTATTAATGCCTTCTCTGCGACCTCTGCGGTGAATATTTATATTATTTTAATCCTAATACATCTAGCATGTCATAAAGGTTCTTTTTCTGATGGACAATCCATTTTGCAGCTCGCAGTGCCCCACGGGCAAAGGTCTCCCGACTAGAGGCACGATGCGTTACTTCAATTCTTTCCCCTAAACCTGCAAAAAATATAGTGTGTTCTCCTACCACATCCCCGCCTCGAAGGGCAAGCACACCAATTTCCCTGCTTTTTCTTTCCCCGATGATGCCCTTACGGCTATAGATACCTACTTTATCCAAATCTTGGCCTAAGGCCTGTGCAAGCAACTGGGCCAATTTCATGGCAGTCCCACTAGGTGCATCCTTTTTCATTCTGTGATGCATTTCCACAATCTCAATGTCATAGTCTTCACCCAAAACTTTGGAAATTTCAGGTATAATCTTAAATAACAAATTGACCCCTATGCTCATATTTGGGGAAAGTACACACCTTATCTCAGGGGCCATATCCTTAATCTCTTTCATCTCTTCTTCTGTAAAACCTGTAGTACCAATGACAATAGGTTTATTATGTGCCTTTGCTATCTTTAAATGGTTTAAAGAGGCAGTATGAAAGGTAAAGTCAATGATTACCTCAGACTTTTCAATGATTTCTTCTAGACCTCCTGAGACCTTGATGCCTACCTTGCCCAAGCCCACTAATTCACCTACATCTTCACCTATCTTGGGGTGGTCCCCTCTTTCGAATGTACCTACAAGCTCTAGGTCTTTATCTGCATAGACAAGTCTGATGACAGTCCCCCCCATACGCCCTGCTGCACCAGCCACTACTGTTCTAATCATAATTCACTCCTGTAATACTTTTATAAATAGTATACAGTATGGACTAAAACTTATTGGCTTTATCTACCATTCCATATAGCATACGATTAAATCCCGATATTCCCGATACTGCTTACTGCATACTCCTTACTGCCTACTTATTACATCTCCTATTTAATCAGGCCGTAATCCTTTAGGTTCTCTTTCAATCTATTCAAATTTGATTCAGACATAGGACAAAGAGGCAATCTTAATTCTGGCTCAATCATCTCCATAAGGCCCAAGGCGGTCTTTACAGGAATGGGATTTGTTTCATAAAACATTGCTCTATAAAGGGGCATAAGTTTGTAATGGATGGCTCTAGCCCTTTCAATGTTTCCTTCCTCAAAGCTATGACACAACCCTGCCACATCGTGTGGGACAATATTGCTGGCTACAGAGATTACACCCTTTCCTCCAATAGCTAGTATAGGCAGTGTAGTAAAATCATCTCCAGAGATTATGGTAATCCTATCCCCACACATCTCAACAATTTGACTTATTTGTTTTAAAGAACCAGATGCCTCTTTAACAGCAACAATATTTTCTATTTCAGAAAGGCGGGCTAATGTATTGGGCTCAAGATTGCTACCTGTACGACTAGGCACATTATAAGGCACTAATGGGAATTTTGTCTCTTCAGCCAACTTCTTATAGTGCTGATAAAGCCCCTCCTGGGTAGGTTTATTGTAATAAGGGGTTACAAGAAGTGCCGCATCGGCCCCTACCTCTTTGGCATGTTTTACTAAATCTAAGGCCTCGGCCGTGGAGTTTGAACCTGCTCCGGCAATTACTGGCACCCTCTTCCTTACCGCCTCCATTGCAATTTTAACGACCCTTTTATGTTCATCATGGGATAGAGTAGCGGATTCACCAGTAGTGCCACACGGTACTAGTGCATCAATTCCCTTTTCAATTTGAAACTCGATTAAATCTCTAAAGGCATCCTCATCCACTTCTCCATTTTTAAAAGGTGTTACTAAGGCAGTGATTGCACCCTTAAACATCTCTCCCTCCTATAATAGTCTTACAAACTAGAATACAGTATGGACTGAGGAGTAAGCAAAAAATCCATGTTACTTACAAAACTTATTGGCTTTATCTCCCATTCCATATAGCATACGATCAAATCCCCGATACTCCTGATACTACTTACTGCATACTCTTTACTATCCAAAACCTTCTCCACACTCCTTACTGCCTACTTATTTTTGAACTTAATCTTCTAGGGCTTCTTCAAATAACTTGCCCTGATAAATTAATCGGGCCTCTCCTTTTAAAAATACCTCTTTAAAGCCCCCTATTTCTGCTATAAATGAAACCTCTAAAAATTCACCACTTTTTGTATAAACCTTTACTGGGGAATTTACCATATTCAGGCAATGGGAAATTAGTGAAGCAGCCACTGCCCCTGTTCCACAGGAAAGGGTCTCATCCTCTACCCCCCTTTCATACGTCCTTATTTTTACACTATTTTCAGAAACCTTTTTCACAAAGTTCACATTTGTACCAGATGGCTGAAAATGAGGATGAAATCTAATTCCTTTCCCTAATTGTTTTACCTCTATATTTTCTAAGTCTTTTTCTGAAAATATTACAGTATGTGGTACCCCAGTATTGATAAAATGAAAAGCAATCTGCTTTTCATCTATTTTTAATGTCTTGTTTAAGTGGATTTTCTTTGGAATAGGCATTTCCAATTTTACAAGATCTCTTTCTACCTCTGCTTTAATAATGCCTGCTTCTGTCTCAAAATTTAGTTTATCGCTACAAATACCCAAAATATAGGCCAATCTAGCAACACAGCGGGCCCCATTGCCACACATCTCTGCCTTAGTTCCATCGGCATTGAAAAAGTGCCATTTGAAGTCAAACCTATCTGAACTTTCAATAATGATTAAACCATCGGCCCCTACAGAATATTTAGCACGGCAAAGGGAAGTAGCAAGTTTAGAAGGGTTATAACCATTTAATTTGCTATCACGATTATCTATAAGAATAAAGTCATTTCCACTTCCACTCATCTTATAAAAATCAATTTGGGTTATTTTAACCACTCTGGTATCCTCTCCAAACTTATCAAATTCTTATAGGATTCTCTTTCACGGATTATCCAAAATTTTTCCTCTTTCACCAATACCTCTGCTGGACGAGACCTGCAGTTATAATTAGAACCCATTGAAAAACCATATGCACCACTGCTCATTATTCCCAAGAATTCACCTGGATTAACTGTCTCTATCTCCCTATCTTTTGCAAAGAAATCACCAGATTCACAGACAGGCCCTACTATGTCTGCTACAATACTTGGCCTTTCCTTTTTTGCACAAGGCCAGATGGCATGATAGGCATTGTAGAGACTAGGTCTAACCAAATCATTCATTCCTGCATCTACAATGATAAAATTTTTTTCTGCCATTTTCTTAAAATAGAGTATCTTTGTCAACAAGATCCCAGCATTTCCTACAATAACCCTTCCTGGCTCCAAAATCAATGTACAACCTATGTCTTTGGCAAGTTCTAAAATGGCATTGGCATATTCATAGGGGTGGGGCGGCCTTTCTTCATGGTAAGGGATGCCCAACCCTCCACCTAAGTCTATGTATTTTAAGTTTATTCCTTTTTCTTTTAATGCATTAAATAAATTTTTAATTTGCTTAGCCGCTTCTAAAAATGGGGGTAGAAGAGTAAGCTGGGAACCGATATGGCAATCAATTCCTATCACATTCAGACAGGACATCTTAGTAGCTTCCTGATAAAGCATTTCTGCCTTATCAATATTAATGCCAAATTTATCCCTCTTTAAACCTGTAGAGACATAAGGGTGAGTCTTTGGGTCTATATCAGGATTCACACGCAGGGCAATAGATGCCGTTTTTCTTAATTCTTTAGCACAGGTATGGATGAGCTCAAGCTCTTGCTCAGATTCCACATTGAACATTAAGATACCTGTCTTTAGCGCATATTCTATTTCTTCTCTTGTCTTTCCTACCCCAGAAAATACAATTTTATCTGGGTCTGCACCTGCTGCCAGTGCGCAAAAAAGCTCCCCTCCAGAAACAACATCCATGCCACTGCCCAATTTGGCCATGAGCCTTAATATAGCCAAATTGCTATTAGCCTTAACCGAATAGCAAATAAGGTGGGGAATCTTTGAAAATGCACCATCAAATACATTAAAATGGCGAACTAGTGTGGCATGACTATAAATATAACAGGGAGTGCCCACTGCTTCAGCTATATCCTTTACAGGCACAGATTCAGCATAAAGCTCCCCATTCTTGTAAGTAAAATGATGCATGACTTTATTCTGTTTTAAATTTTATCTCAATTATCTTTGATTTAGGCCCAACCTTTTCCTTATAAAAACTCATTACTTGATACCAATAATTATAGCCAGGATGTACATCTGTATCAATCCAACTGATAATATTTTTGTGTTTTTTAATCTTAATCTCACAAACTTCTAATAGCGGGCAACCTTCACAAGCACTTTTAAAGATCTTAAAACCCTCTGCCTTTCCATTAGTGTATTTCCAAGTCAATTTTATCTTTCCTTCAATTATTTGCCCAGAAAATTCAGTAATTTCAGGCAATGTTACTTTTGGCATTACTACTGGTGTCTTAAGACCACAGGAAATAAGAAAAATACCAAAAAAAATGATAACTAACGCCTTTTTCTGCATCAACCTTTTATAACTTTTTAACCCAAATTGTGCAATAATTTAGCTATTTGTTGGGATAATTAAATTAATTAGGACGCAGGTTTTTGCCGATAGCTGCAGATATTACGACCATTCTTGACAAACATATCTTATTTATCCCATAATATGGAATATAAAGATTGTTTTAAAACAGTATTATAATCATTAGGAGGAAATGCCCATGCAAACATTGAAGCAGGAAGTAATAAAGGCTATATCAACATTGCCTGAAAATGCAAGTATTGATGATATGATGTATCGGCTCTATGTAATTGAGAAAGTCAGAAAGGGCAAAGAGGCGGTTAAGAACGGAGAGATTGTATCTGTTGATGAGCTAAAGAAAGAAATAGAATCATGGTAAAATGGTCTCTCCCGGCTAAACGTAATTTGAAAGCAATCTATGATTATATCTCTAAAGATTCAAGATTTTACGCAAAAAGGGTAATTGAGGAGATAGTTGAAAAGTCAGAAACATTAGATAAATTTCCACGAATGGGCAGAGTTGTTCCAGAAATAGGAAATGAAAATATTAGAGAATTAATTGTTTAGTCCTATCGGCTCATTTATGAAATTTCTGCCAGCAGAATAGAGATTTTAGCTTTAATTCATGGGAGACAAAGTTTTCCATTAAGCAAATTTAACGAATCATAAGAGGATGGAAACAGTTTGCTAAAGGCCTAACAATTTATTTGCAGCCGACCGCTAAAAGCGGCGGTTGAACTTTAGCATTAGGAGCAAAGACGGGGGTTGGATTTTTTATTCTTTGAATTCAGGTAGATAAAGAGAAGGTGAGACCATTAAGGAGCCTGAAGAATAGAAGAAGCAGTACTAAATGGGCCACTATGGTCAAATTTAGAAATTTAGAAAGGAGAATATCATGATTAAGCGATTCAAGGTGTTTCTCATCGTCTGTATTACAATTTTACCATTTCTTTTCTTATCTTGCGCCCATGCAAGACCTCCAAAGCCAGGGCCTAATTTTGTCTGGATAAAACCCCATACTAAACCGGATGGTGCTTTCATACCCGGGCATTGGAAATACGTGGGATCTCCCAAAAAAGGAAAAGTGTGGGTGCCTGGGCACCATGCTCCCAGTGGAAAGTGGGTACCAGGACACTGGAAATCGCTGTCTTCCCCGAGATCAGGTGCTGCATGGGTTCCTGGCCATTATGGGCCGCGGGGGCGTTGGATACCTGGCCATTGGCGATAGTTATCCGCAAGAGAAATAATAGGGCCAAACCTACAAAATACATTTTGTAGAGGGGTGGTCTAGACATTTAACAGAATTTGGGTTATGAAAAAGGGAAATATACAGTGCCTGACAAAGCGCTGCAGCCGATCACTTACAGCGGCGGCTGAATTTGGGCGTTAGACTCAAAGAATGAAGTTTTATACTCGAAAGGTCACTCGATACCATGAATAAAGAGGACGTCAAGAAGCTTGCTGGAAACCCGAAGTTCATCAGTGGTATCTATAATTACTGTGATCGATGGTGCGAACGTTGTCCATTCACCTCACGTTGCATGAATTTTGCGCTTGTCAATGAACAATTTGCTGGTCAGAAAACTCGTGACATAACCAACGAGATTTTTTGGCAAAAGTTAGCTGAAACTTTCCAAGTGACGCTTGATTTGTTGAAAGAAACAGCAGAGCGAGAAGGAATCGATCTTGATTCTCTGGACATTGAAGAAGTAGCAGAAGAAGAAAGATTAAACGAAGAGTTGGCTAAGAATCATCAATGTTGTCGTGCAGCTAAGGTTTATGCGAAAATGGTGGATAACTGGTTCGATTCCATAAGCGACCTATTTGGGCAAAAGGAAGATGAGTTAAACTCCAAAGTCCAGCTTGATCTATCGAATGTCGACCCGGCTGGAGTAGATGCCAGTTTCGAAGATGCGGTGCAAGTGATCCGCTGGTATCAGCATCAGATTTACATTAAACTTATGAGGGCAATCAGAGGGAAGATGCAACAAGAACCGGAGATCCTGGAACAATTTCCCAAGGACTCGGATGGCTCAGCAAAAGTCGCATTAATTGCTATAGACCGCTCCATGGCTGCATGGGGAGAACTTCGTAACCATTTCCTTGTCCGAGAGGATGTGAGCCTCGATATGCTTGGGCACCTTGAGCGGCTGCGCAGGATGGTGGAAAAAGTATTCCCGGATGCAAGATCATTTATCCGACCCGGATTCGACAAAATAGACCTCAATAGCTAACAGGGAAAAATTGGGGGACTTCGGTGAAATTTTGACATTCTTACAAATGCTTTTTTTTAAGCAAGAGGTTTTTCTGTAATACCAGAGGCTTAGCCTATTGCTTTTTTTTAATAAGCAAGTTTGTCTAACTGGTATTCTGATAGACTGATAAGGTGAAGATGTGAAAAAGTCTTTTTTGTGTCTCAGACAGCTTTGATATCTTCTTCAAAACCTTATTGTTGTCCCAAAGTATGTCTAAAATTAAAAATGCTTAATCGGTTCTAATACATAATCCCTTTATTTGGAAATCCTTTTTCTTCGAAACTGGTGATGTTGTTCATTTTTGGACTTCTTGCTATAAAAAATCTTTCTGGTTTATTATGCCAGAGGCAGAAATTATGAAAGACCCTGTTATCTCTCGCATATCTTCTGCTTTAGAAAGGGCAAAGCAGATGGAAAAAATAGATTCTCATTCCAATCTTTTTCCTACGCCAAGACAGAAAAAGCTTCAGAGGAAATTAATTAGAATGTTAAGAAAAAGGCCTGGGAAGTTTGTTTATCTCCCTCAGGGAAAAACCGCTGCTATTATTGAAACAATTTCACGTCCACCATCTCATTTTAGTTATCCTTATGGAAAAATTTTTTTAAATAGATGGGAATTTGCCCTTTATCAGATAGCAGGAATATTGGATGGAGATTTAGCTGATGCAAAAATTTTAGAGTTTGCAGCAGGAAAGAGTAATGAAACTTGCCGTTCATGGATGTTTTTTGGTGAACCAATTGCTTCTAGGGTATTAGCAAAAACCGACGTAGATATAGTAGCTATAGACCCCCAAATAGATCCTATCATTGAAAAAGAAATATTTGGGTTATGTGCAATTAAAGATCGGCTTACCAAAGAAAATGCCAAGATGCTTTTTAAAAATAAATTTGATCTAATATTTGGTATTTATATTAGCTGTTGGGAAGGCTTTGAGGCTGTAATAGAAGGGATTGAAGAAGGCAAAATTCTCAAACCAGGCGGTATCTTTCTTGAGATAAGAACACTGGCCTCTCATTCTAAAATCATAGAAAGATTAGGAAAAAGATTTAAGTTTGAATGTATTGGCGCTTTTCGTTTTTTAGGTTAATCAATATTCAAATAGGGTAATTACCTTCATAACTTTAGTATTTGCAATTATTGACATCCTCTGTACAAACTGATAGCCAGAAGATTTATGGGCACCAAATCTCAAATCACCAGGGCAGCAGGTATCTATGGTGTGGGCATCCTGGTAAGCCGTATCTTGGGGTTTTTGCGGGAGATGTTCATTGCCTATTTTTTGGGTACAGGCATGGCAGCAGATGCCTTCTTTGTTGCCTTTCGTCTGCCCAATCTATGGAGGCGCCTATTCGCTGAAGGCACTTTGGCAATGGTATTTGTTCCTATTTTTACTGAATATCTACAGAAATCACGCTCTGAGGCACTAAGGCTGGCCAGGGCTACATGGACTTTGCTGGCAGCTATCTTAATTTTATTGAGTATACTGGGTATAGTATTTGCCCCTGTGCTAGTAAAATTGATTGCCCCTGGCTTTACTCACATAATCAAAAAATTTGCCTTAACTGTGAATCTTACCAAGATTATGTTTCCTTATGTATTTTTTATCTGCCTAACTGCTCTGACGATGGCCATTTTAAATGCCTTAGGTTATTTTGCTGCCCCTGCATTTAGCTATGCCCTTTTAAACATATCTATGATTTTATCCTTGATTTTTGCTCATATATTTCACAGCTCCCCTGTCTATTGCCTAGCTCTGGGAGTAATGGTAGGGGGGGTGCTTCAGCTTTTATTACAGCTTCCCTTTTTAAAAAGAGAGAATCTTTCATTTAAACCCTTGTTTTCTTTTCATCATCCTGGGATTTCCCGAATATTTACCCTAATGGGGCCAGCGGTAATTGGGGCAGCCGTTTATCAACTAAGCATCTTTATCAATACACTGCTTGCCTCATTCTTGCCAGAAGGAAGCGTTTCTTACCTTTATTATGCAGATAGACTTGTCCAATTCCCTTTAGCCATGTTCGCCTTTTCCATGGGAACCGCCATGCTCCCTACACTATCCAGGGAGGCTGCACTAAAGGATATTCCAAAGTTTAAAGAAACTTTAAGGTTTAGCCTAAGATCAGTATTTTTTGTCATCTTTCCTGCCTCTATAGGCCTAATAGTGCTAAGGGAGCCTATTATTGCCTTAATCTTTGAGAGGGGTGCATTCTCTGCTGCCTCCACCCATTATACAGCCCAGGCATTACTTTGCTATGCATTAGGACTTATCTTCTTTGCTGGTATCAGGATATTAATTACTGCCTTTTATTCCTTGCAAGATACATTAACACCTGTAAAGATTGCCTCATTTTGCCTGATCTTTAATGTAATATTGGGTATTTTACTGATGATTCCATTAAGACATGCTGGCCTGGCCCTGACTACCTCAATTGTGGCCTTACTTAATGTAATCCTACTTAGCTGGCAATTGGTAAAAAAGATTGGGCCATTCTGGGACAATGCCTTTTGGTATGCCTTAATAAAATCTAGTTTAGCTGTCATTATTATGGGGGTATGTATTTGGTTATTCAATCAATATACAAACATCTCTTATCTCAAATTGGTAGCTATAGGACTTCCTTTGGGTGTAATGGTATTCTTTTCTTCTGCCTATTTATTAAAGTGCTCAGAATTGTCCAGTATCAGAGATCACGGTAAATCCGGGAAACCGCATATAAGTACTTGAAATTGTTATATATGCATTTCTCAAGTAAAGGTGTGCACAGCAATATATTGAGGTCTCAAAGTTATTGAAATTATTGGATTTTAATTTTGTATTTTTCCTATTGACTTTAAAAAGTTTTAGGTATCATCTCCATTATGG
>Ga0190286_1000643_pt1 | contig 14102 bp, 15 predicted proteins | sample 48691834_MG_FD_183241 | JGI IMG/M metagenome (GOLD analysis project Ga0190286, IMG submission 183241) | Hydrothermal vent microbial mat bacterial communities from Southern Trench, Guaymas Basin, Mexico - 4869-18-3-4_MG | ecosystem: Environmental > Aquatic > Marine > Hydrothermal vents >... | reverse complement strand
TTGCATAGGTACCTGCCGGGATAAATCCCATAGAGGCATACTCTAGTGCCTCTGGGATTATAGGCACATCTTCTACAAAAATTTCTATCTCCTTGTTGCTGGCATTTGCCATCTCAAGTAGGTGACCCACCAGGCCAAAGCCAGTAACATCTGTCAAGGCATGGACATCATACTTTAAGGCAATGGCTGATGCCTTGGCATTAAGTGTAGAACATACCCTTATAAGGGTCTCTATTGCCTCTTTACTGGCTATATTCCCCTTTGTAGCTGTAGCAATAATCCCTGTCCCTATAGGCTTTGTAAGGACTAAGGCATCCCCTAACTCTGCACCTGCGTTTGTAATTATCCTATCAGGGTGGACAACCCCTGTTACAGAAAGTCCATACTTTATCTCCTTGTCCTCAACACTGTGTCCACCTACAAGTATTGCCCCTGCCTCACAGATCTTATCTAATCCCCCTTTTAAGATCTTTTTGAGCACATCCTTTGGCATCTCTTTAATCGGAAAACATACAATGTTCATACAAAGAAGGGGCCTTCCCCCCATGGCGTAGACATCGCTTAAGGCATTGGCTGCCGCAATCTGCCCAAAATAGTAAGGGTCATCCACAATAGGGGTAAAAAAATCAAGTGTCTGAATTAGGGCAAGATTGTCTAAAATCTTATATACACCAGCATCATCCCTTGTGCCATAGCCTACCAATAGATTTGGATGGCTTGGCACAGAGAGTTCCTCCATTACTGCCTCTAAGTCCCCCGGACTCAGTTTTGCTGCTCAGCCAGAGGCAGCTACCTTTTCTGTTAGCCTATATTGGCCTTCCAGTTTTAGCCTTGTCATAACTTAAAATTAATGGATAAAACAGACTAAGTCAAATTTTAAAAATTTCAGGCAGTCTATCCCCCATTTTCTCCTTTAGTGATTGAATAATCCCCCTTGCCTCAGCCAGTGAAAGGCCTATTTCTGTAGGGGGGTGATTTGCCATAAAGGTGATCTTTGGCATCAAAAGGAGCATAATTTCACAGCTTAAGCAGTATTTCTTATCTTTAATGTGTTTTTCCCAAAAGGGCCTTAGATCAAAATTTTCCTTCTTTTCTCCCAAAAAACTGGCATCTTGAAACTTGTCATAAAGGAGCAGATAGTTCTTTCCCTTAAAACTAAAATCTATTAAAAGATATAAGTTATCTTCAAAACCCTTGATCATCTACTTATTTAATGTCTCTTTAGATAATAAGTCAAATAGAGATTCTCAATAATAAACCCCATTTTGTATTGAAACTTTCTATTTGACTTTCTAATAGCAAACATTTAAATGAGTAATCCATGAGGATATTAGAAAAGATAAAAGAGAGATTCATTCCAAAAAAGAGGGTATTTGAAAGGGGGAAAGGGCTAATCATTCTAAATGAGGTCTCAGAGGCCATGCAGGTAGAGAAGATCCTTAAATCCTTTCGCTATGAGGTAAAGGGTGTGGCACCTCCCCCTGAGATACGCAAGGGTTGTGACCTGGCAGTAGAGTTTAATCTTGTAGATAGGCTGGGGATAGAAAGGGTCCTTAAAAGAAGTGGGCTTCCTCCCCTGGATATAATCTCATTAGATGATATTTCACAAAGGCCTTTAGATATAACAAAAGAGAAGGAAATTGGAAGATATCTTATGGTAACTGCAGCAAATATGAAAATAACAGTAGATAAGGAGACTGGCACAATTGTCAATATCTCAGGTGGGGGCTGCCCAGATGTCCCTTATCTTACAATAAGCCTTTTGGGAAAAAGGTTAAATGAAATAGAGGATATTGATGATATAGGCTATTCCCTCTGTGCCTATATGTTAAAGAAGGCCTATGAAAGGGCATTGGATATTTTAAATGTAGACTGAGGTGAATCTTGCTTCTAATTGTAGGCACTCTACCATTTGACAACATAGAGGTAGGGGGAGGGAGGGCAACATTTGAAGGTGGAAGGCTTAAAATAGGAGGACTTGATGTCATACCTAGTTTGGGGACAAGCACCATGGTGGCATCGGCCTGTATTGTCTGTGAGGCACTTAAATTGGGGCCCCCATATTTTATCACTGCTGGAGACATAGGGGATGGGAGAAGGAGTAAGGAGCTTTATCAATATGTGGCAAGTAATATTTTATCCGTTAACCCCAGTGTCCTTGCTATGCACTATATCATGCCAGATATAAAAGGGATAAGAGGCATCCTTGAATCATTAAAGAAAAAAGAGACAACGATAATAGCAGATGCAGGTGCTATGTATGCCACTAAGGCAGCAGGTCTTTCAAAAAGTGTTGACATATTTACACCTGATGCAGGCGAGATGGCATACCTGGCAGACCCAAGGGCTACCCACCCTGCATATGTACAACACCTCCTTTTTGAATTGGATGCCTCTAAGATCCTTACATTAATAAAAAAGGCGTATGAGTATGGGAATGTCCCTGATGTTTTGTTGGTAAAGGGGCCTGTGGACTATATCGTAAAGGGTGGTGAGGTGGCTGGGGTCATTGATGAGCCATCCATCCCTGCCCTAGAGGCCATAGGGGGAACAGGCGATTGTCTAACAGGGATCCTCTCTTCCCTAATTTATGCAGGGCTAGAGAGGGTTGATGCCTGTATAAAGGCAGCAAAAATAAATCGTATTGCCGGGATGCTTGCAAATCCCAACCCATCAACATCCATTTTGAGAATAATAGGAAAAATTAAAGATGCACTAAGGGAGGTAAGGCTATGCGTATGACAGCGGCAATGGTAGGGGCTATTGTAGGATTTTTGGCTGCGGCAGTGCAGGCATTCTTCCATGTCATCCCCCCACCTGCCTATGGCATCTGCATTGCCTGCCATGTAAGGGATTTAGTGAACTGGATTGCTTCCCACATATACCCTATATATGGCATTTCTCATGGAAAATTGATAATCCCTGGTGGCCCTGTCTCATATAACTTTCCACTCCTTACAGTTGTAGGGGTCTTAATTGGTGCATATATAGCAGCAAGGATAAATAGGGAATTTAGGTGGAAGGTAATGAGGGTAGCCTGGCAAAGGCCGTTTGCAGAGTTTTTTTGGGGGATGATGGTTATGATATCTGCCCTAACAGTAGGGGGTTGTCCCATAAGGACAGCACTTAAGACTGCATATCTAGATATAACTGCAGCTATAGGGCTTGTAATGATTGGTGTAGGTGTATTTTTTGGCTGCCAGGTACTAAAGAAATTGGTCTATGGGAGGAGGTAAGATGGATATATTACCACCAGTGGCAACCCTATGCCTTGGCATAATCTTTGGCTATATCGGCCAGAGGGCAAGGATGTGCTTTATAGGGGGAATGAGGGACTATTTTCTTGTAAGGGATACATATTTGATAAAGGGGCTATTTACCTTTTTAATATTTGCCTTTATTGGTTTTATAATATTCCATTTTATCTCACCAGCCATTAAGACATTTCCCTGGTTTTTAAATGGAAGCGGTGTATTTCTAAAAAAGTGGGCAGCTATGGGAATAAATGCAAACCCAAGCCCTATTTTGCCTGTCCCTGGAGACCCCATTACATGGTCCCCAAAGGCATGGGCACATATAATAGTGGCCATGATTGGTGGGTTTGGGCTTGGTTTCTTTTCAACACTTTCTGGTGGATGCCCATTTAGGCAACATGTAATGGCGGCTGAGGGAAGCAAGAGTGCAATAGTGTATCTGATAGGGCTTTACCTTGGGGCCATAGTATTTCATAAATTTATTGCCCCTATTATTAAAGCTATTTTGGGATAGGAGGTGCCTATGGCAGATATAACAATAGATGTATGTGGTGAGGTCTGCCCGGTGCCGGTTATGAAGACAGATGAGGCACTCTCAAAGATGAAAAAGGGGCAGATATTGGAGGTAATTGTAGACTATCCCCCCTCAAAGGAGAATGTACAGAGGTTAGCTACCTTTAGGGGGAATAAGATAATAGAGGTAAAGGAGGAGGGGGAGGTAGTAAGGATATTGATTGAGAAGGCATAAAGGAGGGTAATTATGAAAAAGATATGGTGGTTTATAGTATTTTGTTTTGTCTTTTGTGTATCTAATCACTTAGAGGCAGCTGGCTTTACCAAATACAAGGGCGGGATATCACTGCTTGATGGAAAGATTGTGTTTGGTGGCAGATTTAGGTTTAGGCAGGAGATAAAGGATGCTTACTATGTCCCTGATGGTAAAAGGAAGGTCCATGATGACCTCTCCCTTTTTCAGACAAGGCTCTATGTAGAATTTAAGCCTAAAGATGAGATAGGATTTCACCTTATGTTTGAAGATGCAAGGGACTTCACTGAGCCACACCCATACAAATCACTAGTACCCTATGCCTATGACACTGCCTTCGATGTACAGCAGGCATATATATATTATGAGCCAAAAGAAAGACCACTTTCTATGTGGGCAGGGAGGAGGGAGGTATTTTACCTTAAACACAGGCTTATTGGGACAACTATAGGATGGGGAAACAAGGTCATTACATATGATGGGGCTATGGTAACAATCAAAAACAAAAATTTTGACATTGATATCTCCTATCTAAACTGGGTCAGGCCCCAGCATACAGGCAGGCCCTTTGAACACACCTGGTTTTCTGATCCAGCAAATATCTTCCTTGTTTGGGCTACCTTAAAAAACATCTACCCAAATGGAAATATAGAGGTATACACCATCTATGATGACCGTCATAATGGAGAAGATGTATATACCATGGGTTTTAGGACATATGGAAGGATTGGGGAGCCCTTTAATTATGATATAGATGCAAATCTTCAATGGGGGGATAAGCTAATAGACAACAGCTTCTATAACAGGATAGCAGGGTCTTTTTATTTAGATATTTCCTATAATTTTGGCCTCCCCCTAAATCCATCATTAGGGATGGAGTATTTTATGGCAACAGGGGACAGCCATCCAAAAAAGGGAAATTACAATACATTTGATCAGCTCTATGCTACCCCTCATTATTCATATGGGTATATGGATCTAATGGGCTGGCAGAATATGCATGACTTAAACCTTAAGGGCACTATAAGGCCCTTTAAGGGCTTTAAGTTTTCTACATCACTTCATACATTTTGGCTCTTTGCAAACGAGGATGCCTGGTATAATGCATACAAAAAGATCCAAAGATATGGCAGAGAAGATGCAAGTCACTATGTAGGAAATGAAATGGATTTTATCTTCTTCTATAATTTTTTAAAGAATTTTACACTGATAGGCACATATTCCCACTTCTTTGCGGGGAGATTTGTAGCACAGACTGGTCAAAGCAATGATGCCGACTTCTTCTCCATGGAAATTCGCTTTGAGTTGTAAATAAACTTAAATTAAGGCGTTAAATGTACTTCCCTCTTACAGTGGGGGCAATTTTTTCCCTTTATCTCCCAACTGGTTATACGATAGCCAATCCTCTCTATCAGCAATGTACCGCAATAGGGACAGTATGTATTTTCAAAGGGGTGGCCTGGTATATTTCCTATATAGGGGTAATAGATGCCCTGTCTTCTTGCCTCTTTGTAGGCAAACTCCAATATATCTGTAGGGGTAGGGGGGTTAAAATAGCGGTATGCAGGAAAATACCTTGTAAAGTGAAGGGGTGTTTCAGGCCCCAATATATCTAAATGCTTTTTAATTAGGCCTTCTATCTTCATCTTGTTATCGTTTATCCCAGTCACCACAAGGTGGATCATCTCTACATGCATCCCCATCTCCTTTGCCACATGTGCATTCCTCCAGATAATCTCCTCCTTTGCCCCTCCCAAATAATTGTAATATGCCTCTTTATCTCCTTTTATATCTATATTTATGGCATCTATCCCCGCCTCTTTTAGCATCCTTAAGGCATCAATGGTCATATATCCATTAGAGACATAGGTATTATAAAGATTTTTCTCCTTTGCCAATCTAAATAAATCAATTGTATACTCAAAGAGGAGCGTAGGCTCTTGGAAGCTAATGCAGATCCCTTTGTCTTTACGCCTAATGGCCTCATCAACTATGTCTTTAGGTGGGATATACTTTGCATTATTTGGTTCAGGCACCCTATAGGATAGGTGCCAATTTTGACACCAGGGACATTTAAGATTGCAAGACCAGGTAGATATAGTAAGGGCAGTACTTCCAGGGTAGAAGTGAAAAAATGGCTTTATCTCTATAGGCCTTGAGTCAATAGCACTGATATCACCATATACCAGTGTATAAAGCCTTCCATCAATGTTCATCCTTGTCTTACAAAGACCCCTTTTATTAGGTGAGATGACACACCTCCTCTCACACAGTCCACACCTAACCTTTCCCCCCTTTAGGGGTTCATAGAGGATGGCCTCCTTTACCGTAGGAAATTCTAAAATTTTTTCCATTTTCTATTTAAATATGTCATTTATTTTATTAAAATCAAGGTACTATGCCCCCAAAACGCCTCCTCTTTGTATGTTGGGGCAATACATGTAGGAGTCCTATGGCCGCTGCCCTTGCCAAAAAGGTGATTGGGAAAAGGGCAGAGGTGAAGAGTGCAGGCATATCTGTTCGGGCCGTGGGGGCAGCAGGCCCTGCTATCAAGGTTATGGAGTCTGAGTTTGGATTAGATATCTCAGGGCATGTACCACGGGGTGTCTCAGGGATTGGGCTTGATGATTTTGACTATATTATTGCCATGGATAGCTATGTAGCAGATTACCTTATAAAAAGATACAATGTCCCTAAGGAAAAGCTCATCTTGTGGCAGATTGAGGATCCATATCTTCAAGGGATTGATGTATATAGAAGGTGTGCCTATGAGATTTATTTACATATCAAAACACTTATAAAAAAATTAACAGTTGCAAAATGAATTAAACCTGTTAGGATCGCCAGGATGTGCAATTACATTTTTAGGACAATAGCAACTATCTTAATACTTATCTCACTTTCATCTAACCTCTTTGGCATCACCTTAGATGAAGCTATCTCTAAGGCAGAGAAATATTATCCCCCACTAAGGGAGAGGATGCACCTGAAGGAGGCGTCTTACCTATTCTATAAGGCAAGCCTTGACCCATATTATCCAACAATCTCTTCAAGCATTTCTTACCAAAGCCTGATAGAGTCCTCAACCCGTTCGCTGCAGAGGATATGGGATAGGGAATGCGCCTTGGGGCTTGGCATAAGCTACCGCCTCTTTGATGGAGGCTACCGCAGGAGCAAGATGAAGCAGGCATATCTTACATTCTCCCAAGAAGATGAGGAGATAAAGACCATAAAAAATGACTTGATATTGGAGGTAAAGACTGCATTTTACAATGTCTTGGCAAAGGAGAAGATCCTAGAATCAAGGAGGAAGGCAGAGGCAACTGCAAGGAGGAATTATGAATTAGCAAAGGAGAGGAAGAAGGTAGGTCTTACTACCCTATTTGATGTCACCCATGCAGAGGTAAGGTATATTAATGCAAGATTGGCAGTAGTAGATGCAGAAAAGGCACTAGAGAAGGCCATAGGGGACCTAAATAGCCTCATTGGCATCCCCCTTCAAAAGGGGACAAAGGTGGAGGGTAGACTTAGAGAGGAGTGGCTGCCTGTCTATTTTGAACAATTAAAGAGAATTGCATACGAAAGGAGACCTGAGATACTAAAACAGATAAAGGAGATCAAAAAGGTAGAGCAGATGGTGAGGGAGTATAAGAGTGAATATTTCCCAAAAATAGACTCTGAGATTGATTTTAATTGGTTTGACAACAATTTTGGGCTTAGTCAGAGAGAACACATGTTTTTGGTTACACTTTCCTATAATATCTTTGATGGTTTGGGTCGATACCATAGGGTATCGGCCAAAAAGAGGGAGCTTATGGCCAATTATAAAAGGCTTGATGAGTTGAAAAGGGAGATTGGCCTTGAGGTGTATAAGGCATATAAGGACCTAGAGATGGCATTTTCTAGTCTAAAGATTGCCAAAGAATTGGTGAGGGAGGCCCAAATAAATTATAACCAGGCATATGGTGAATATAAGGTAGGAAAGGGGGACATCATTGCCCTCATTGATGCAGAGCTTGCCCTTTCTCAGAGCAGGGAAGAACTAATTAAGCAGGTGCTAAATTACAATCTGGCTATAAGTGGGCTTGAACATGCAGTCTCTGTAAAGTTTTTAAAATGAAGCGGATATATTTTTATCTAATTGCAATTTTTCTTTTTCTTTCACTAATTACCATATTCCTTTTTAAAAAAAGGCACACAAACAATAAGATATTAGAGATGGCCCAGGTAAGAAGGGGAAAAATCACTGCCTTTGTAGAGGAAACGGGCATTGTCAAGACACAGGTAGGTGCATTAGTAAAGGTAGGGACAAGGGCCACAGGGGAGCTTGTGTATCTACCTTTTAAGGTAGGTGATTATGTAAAGAAGGGGCAGCTCTTGGCAAGGATTGATGATCGAGAATTTAAGGCAAATCTGCACAGGGCAATAGCCAAATTAAAAAGCGCAGAGGCAAATTTAAGGCTTATAGAAGAGACCTATCCTTTGAGGATTAAGGAGCAGGAGGCAAGACTTGCTGCAGCAAGGGCAAGATATGATTATGCACTTGAGGACTTAAGGAGGGAAGAGGAGCTTTTAAAAAAGGAATTTACTACCCAGGATGCGGTAGATAGGGCAAGGAGGGAAAAGAAGGTTGCATCTGCTGAATATGAATTGGAGAAGAGGGCACTTTTAAGGATTAAGGAAGAATATAGGAGGAAGAGGGAGTTGGCCCTGGCCCAAATTGCCCAGGCAAAGGCAAATGTAAAGAGCTGGGAAACAATTATCTCCTATACAAGGATATATGCACCCATTTCTGGATACATTGCCCAAATATCTACACAACAAGGTGAGACTGTAGTGGCTGGGCTTACTGCACCAAACCTCATTACTATCCTTGACCCCACAAAGCTTGAGGTCTGGATCTATGTAGATGAAACAGATATTGGCAGGGTAAAACCAGGTGATGAGGTAGTCTATTATGTAGATGCCTATCCAGATAAGCAGTTTAGAGGGAGGATAGCCACTATATACCCCCAGCCAGAGATAAAGGAAAATATTGTTTATTATTTGGCTATTTTAAAGGTAAGACCAGAAGACACTAGGTTTATTAGGCCACAGATGACAGTTCATACAAAAATCATTACAGATAAAAAGGAAGGTGCACTAGTTGTCCCCAATGAGGCAATAAAGTTTGAAGGGGGAAGGACTATAGTCTACAGGATAGATGGGAAAAGGATTGTCCCAACTAAGGTGGATCTTGGTCTAAGGGGGGAGAGGGAAACTGAGATAGTACAAGGTCTAAAGGAAGGGGATAAGATTGCGGTAAGGTTCTCTAGAGGATGAAAAAGATTATCGTCCTAAAGAATATAAGAAAATCTTTTGTTATTGGGGAAAGAAATATTGATGTTCTAAAGGGAATAGACCTAGAGATAGAAGATGGTGAATTTTTGGCAATTCAGGGTGTCTCTGGCTCAGGGAAGAGCACACTGCTTTATATCCTGGGGCTTATGGATAGGCCTACAAGCGGTGAATACCTCCTTCAAGGCAGAAGGGTAGAGCATCTAGAAGATGAGGAACTGTCAGAGTTGAGGAATGCCCTTTTTGGCTTTGTCTTCCAACAATTTTATCTAATAGATTATCTAAATACCTACGATAATGTAATCTTACCACTCCTTTATAGCAAAAAGGCCATACCTTATCCCAGGCAGAGGGCAAGGAGGCTCTTAGATAAATTGGGGCTGTCTAATCGTTATTTTAGCAAGCCAAGTCAACTCTCTGGTGGTGAACAGCAAAGGGTAGCCATTGCCCGGGCCTTAATAAATGAGCCTCAAGTCATATTGGCAGATGAGCCCACTGGTCAACTTGATTCAAGGACTGCAAATGAGATTATGGATATCTTTTCTTCATTAAATAATGAAGGAAAGACAATTATTATGGTAACACATGATGAGGCAATGGCAAAGAGGGCCAAAAGGATATTAAGGATAAAGGATGGCCTTCTGTTTTCCTAAATTGGAATCTTTACCTTTTCTATAGGCTATGTTAATGTTTTATAGTCAAATGGCAAGGATCCTTCTCTTTACTGGAAAGGGTGGTACAGGAAAGACCACCATGGCTGCGGCCACAGCACTTGTGGCGGCTGATCAGGGGAAGAAGACAGTGGTTATGAGCACTGATCCTGCCCATAGCCTTGGTGATAGCCTGGATAGGGTCCTTGGCCCTGAGCCAATAAAGATCCTCCCAGATCTTTGGGCCCAGGAATTAAACATCCTCTATAATGTTAAGAAATATTGGAATAGGGTCCTGTCTTGGTTGGCGGCTGCACTTATTCGATATAATCCAAAGGAGGCAAGGGCTGAGGACATGGCCATCCTGCCAGGTATGGAGGAGCTTGCCAATCTCCTTTGGATATATGATCATAACCTCAATAATAGGTTTGAGCTTATTGTTGTAGATTGCCCACCTACTGGAGAGTCCCTCAGGTTCTTCAGTTTTCCAAAGATAGGGGAGTGGTGGGCAAAGAAGCTCTTACCACTTCAACGTAAAGGGACTACACTTTTGCGCCCATTTGTTGATTTTGTAAGCGATGTACCCCTGCCAGATGATAAGACATTTGATGCAATGGATGACCTCATGAATCAGCTCAAGGAATTGGATGCCCTCTTAATCGATTCTATGCATACAAGCATCCGCCTTGTCCTAAATCTAGACAAGATGACCATTAGGGAGACACAGCGTGCATTTAACTACTTCAATCTATTTGGTTATCCTATCGATGCCATAATCTGTAATCGCTTTATCCCAGATGAATTATTTAGTCTCTATGGAGAGGGGTGGAAGGGCAATCAAGTAAAATATCTTAAGTTTATTGAAGAGCTCTTTTCACCGGTTCCAATCTTTAGGGCACCCCTTTTGGGCTATGAGGCCATTGGCATAGAAAATCTCCTAAAAATAGGATACAGTCTCTATGGTGAAAGGGACCCTACTGAGATATTTTTTAGGGGAAATCCTATAAGCATTGAAAAGGAAGGCGATGACCGTATCCTAAGCCTTGAGCTCCCCTTTATAGGGAATAGTAAGGAATCTGTAATAAGGAAGGAGGATATATCCATTGAAAGGCTTGGAGAGGAGCTTATTGTTAGCATAGGAAATCAAAAGAGGAGTTTCTTTCTGCCCTCTTTGGCCCTTATGGAACGTGAACCAAAGGGGGCAAGGATTGAAAAGGGCCGCCTCTTAATAAGATTTGGAAAGAGGCAAAAGGAATGAGGCTGCCTGTTTTGGGTATCACCCTAGGCGATGTATGTGGGATAGGGCCAGAGATTACAATAAAGGTCCTAAACAGAGCAGAGGTATATAGAATCTGTAAACCTATTGTAATTGGCGATTATGGGGCACTTAAGAAGGTGGCCTGTGTCTTAAATCTAAAAATACCCAAAGACCTAAGTATAGTTTCTGTGACCCATCTTGATAAATCAAATCTAATCTATGGCAGACCTACAAAGGAGGTAGGGGAGGCCGCCATAGCCTATATTAAAAGGGCCGTTGAACTTGCAAAAAAAAGAGAAATTGATGGAATAGTCACCTGTCCAGTAAATAAGGAGGTTATAAACAAGGCAGGGATTCCCTTTAGTGGGCATACAGAGCTTTTGGCAAAACTGACAAATACAAAAAGGTATGCAATGTTGCTATCAGGAGATAGGATCAATGTAGTATTGGTAACCATCCATGTACCCTTAAGGGATGTGCCCAAATTGATTAGTACAGAAAAGATCCTTGATACTATTGAGTTGACCCACCAATTTTTTATAGAAAAGATGGGCATTTCTCACCCTAAATTGGCAGTGGCTGGCCTAAACCCACATGCGGGAGAGGGTGGTTTGATAGGAAGAGAGGATAGGGAAATTATCACCCCTGCGGTAGAGGAGGCAAAGAGGAGGGGCCTGGATGTAGAGGGGCCACTTCCACCTGATACCATCTTTTATTTTGCCAAAGAAGGGAGGTATGATGTTGTAATCTGTATGTATCATGACCAATGTCTAATCCCATTTAAGCTACTTCACTTTAGGGATGGTGTAAATATTACCATGGGGCTTCCCATTATCCGCACCTCTGTAGACCATGGGACTGCCTATGACATTGCAGGAAAGGGCATTGCTGACCCCTCTAGTCTGATAGCAGCTATCAAAGTGGCTGCCAAAATGGCAAGCCTGCCTGTTGACAGAATATAATTTTTTTATTAACATTAGGGTAAATTTGTGGGCCGTTAACTCAGTTGGTAGAGTATCGGCCTTTTAAGCCGAGAGTCGCAGGTTCGAGTCCTGCACGGCCCATGTCCCCATCGTCTAGCCCGGTCCAGGACACTGGCCTTTCACGCCAGCAACGGGGGTTCAAATCCCCCTGGGGACGCTTTAGTGTTTTCTCTTTATTATAAATTCTGCCATCTCTTTTAGAGTGTCTTTTATTGGTCCCTCAGGAAAGACAACCAAGGCCGTTTTGCCTTTATCAACAAGTTCCCTTGCCCTATTTTTTGCATAATCTAACCCGCCGTATGCCTTTACCCTTTCTATAATCCTGCCTATATCTTTTTTAGTACGTCTTCTAAAGAGGGTAACAATTTCTTTCCTTTCTTCCCTTGAACACCTTTTTAGGGTGTAGATTAAGGGTAAGGTGATCTTACCCTCTTTTAAGTCCTTTCCTGTTGGTTTACCAAACTCCTTTTCACTTCCTATATAATCAAGGATGTCGTCCATTATCTGAAATGCCAAACCAATATTATATCCATAGTGGTTCAATGCCTCTTCCTTTTCTAATGGGGCATGGGCCAGGACTGCGCCCAGCCTGCAGGCCGCAGCTATGAGTCTTGCAGTCTTTTTAGAAATGACCTCAAAATATTCCTCCTCACTAAGGTCCAACTTCCCTGTTTTTTCTATCTCCAATATCTCACCTTGGGCCAAGTCCTTGGTTGCCTCAGAGAGGATAGAGACCAACTTTAAGTTGCCTGAGGATGTAGCCAATGAGAGTGCAGTAGAATATAAAAAATCACCTGCTAAAATGGGTATTGTATTTCCCCAAATAACATTGGCACTTGGCCTTCCCCTTCTAAGTCTTGCCTTATCAATTATATCGTCATGGAGGAGGCTAGCTACATGGATGTATTCAAAGATTGGGGAGAGCTTGACCTCCTTATCATTACAATGCCCACATAGCCTTGCGCTTAAAACAAAAAGGAGTGGCCTTAGACGCTTACCCCCACTCCTTATAATATACCTGCTTACCTCTTTTGCCAGAGGGACGCTGGCACTTAACTGCCCCTCTATTGCCCTTTCAATTTCAGATAAATCTCTTTTTAATCCCTCTAGGAGTTTCAATCTAGAAATAGCTTAAGGCAGTTTTATAAAAACTGCCAAATTTTTCTAAGGCTATAAGCTTTGCCACCTCTTTATTAACCCGTTCCTGAATCTTATGGATATATTCATCTCCAAGGTGCCTAAATCGACCTTGCAGTTGTAGATAATCCTTTACTGGCTTAAGCCTCCTTATAGGGTGTGTAATCTTGACCCTCCCATCCACTATTTCATATAGTGGAAATACACCTGTCTCTACAGCCAAACGGCCTATTTTAATGGTTAGATTGGCTCCATACCGCCATCCTGTAGGACAGGGGCTAAGACAGTGGATATAGGCTGGACCAGTTATGAGAGAGGCCTTTTTTACTTTATTCATCAAGTCCAAATAGTATGTGGGACATACTGTAGCTACATAAGGGATGCTATGTGCAGCAGCAATCATAGCGACATTTTTCTTCCAAGTAACCTGCCCAATGCCCTTTTTTCCAGGTGGTGAAGTGGTAGTACGTGCCCCATAGGGTGTGGAGCTGGAACGCTGGATGCCCGTATTCATATATGCCTCATTGTCAAGGCATATATAAATAAAGTCATGCCCCCTCTCTAATGCCCCAGATAGGGCCTGAAGGCCAATATCTGCTGTACCACCATCCCCAGCTACTGCCAATACAGTGATTTTTTCTTTTTTTATCTTACCCTTTCTCATAAGTACCTTAAGTGCAGCCTCAATACCAGATGCAACAGCAGCTGCATTCTCAA
>Ga0190286_1000642_pt1 | contig 14112 bp, 14 predicted proteins | sample 48691834_MG_FD_183241 | JGI IMG/M metagenome (GOLD analysis project Ga0190286, IMG submission 183241) | Hydrothermal vent microbial mat bacterial communities from Southern Trench, Guaymas Basin, Mexico - 4869-18-3-4_MG | ecosystem: Environmental > Aquatic > Marine > Hydrothermal vents >... | reverse complement strand
GCCCATACCACCAGGGGGATCACGGCCAAAAGGAGGATCGAGATCAAAAGGAGCCTCCAGCGCATGAGGACCTGGCCCTCCTCCGTTCACTTATTTTTTTGTTTGGAGCTCAGCCGGTTGAAGTGCTACGCCATGCTGTTCATATCATATAGCCGATCGAGCCCACGGGGATCAAACCGGTTGGGAAGCCCGACTTTGACCGGGGGATGGGCTCGCGATATAATGCATCGGCAAAATGCCAGTGAGAACCCCATGAAGGTATCAGCGATCGTCCCCGCCTATAACGAAGCCGAGCGGATCGGCGCGGTCCTCGAGGCCCTCCTCGGCAGCAAGAAGCTGGACGAGATCATCGTCGTCGACGATGGCTCGACCGACGGCACCGCCGAGGTGGCCAAGCGCTACGGGGTCAAGGTCCTCTCGCTCCCGGAGAACATGGGCAAGGCCGCGGCGCTCGACGCCGGGGTGAAGCTCGCCCGGAACGACGTCTTCCTGTTCATCGACGCCGACCTGGTGGGCCTCCGCCCGGAGCACGTCGATCGGCTGATCGAGGCCTACGAGCGCAAGAGCCTCTACATGGTGATCGGGGTCTTCCGCGAGGGACGGCTCAACACCGACCTGGCCCAGACGATCGCCCCTTACCTTTCGGGCCAGCGGGTGCTCAACCGGGACATCTGGGAGCGAGTCCGCCGGAAGGAGCGGCTGGAGTTCGGCGTGGAGATGGCCCTGACCAAGCTGGCCCTCAAGGAGGGCTGGGAGGAGGAGTTCGTCACCCTCGATGGGGTGACCCACGTGATGAAGGAGGAGAAGCGCGGCCTGGCCCAGGGGCTGATCGACCGGCTCAAGATGTATGGCGATATCATCAAGTCGGTCTTCATCAGGGTCGATGAGAGGGGGAAGGAGGCCCCCGAGGGTGAGGCCGGAACCGAACCCGAAGCTGGGGAGGAGGGAGGGGGCGATCGCGATCAGGGGGAGCTTGAGCTCAAGGGTAGCGGCCGGGGATGAGCCCGGCCCTGGGTCTTGGCAACGGAGATAGGATCGGCTATAATTAGGCAGCAAGGGTCGAGTATGCCGCTAATTTCCACTCTGATATCCAGGACATCTCCGATTTGTGGCTGACCGCAGCACAGCCGGTGTGGAGGCGCGATCTTTCCGAGCTCCTAGGATCACATGATATGAGTGAATCTGGCATGATTCCAGAGGAGGTATCCGGGGATGGAGCTGACCTTAGCGGAGCTGCGGGCTAAGAGCCTCGACGAGCTGAAGGAGCTCGCGGGGGAGTTCGGGATCAACGGCCGTGGGCGGATGCAGAAGGAGGAGCTGATCTTCGCCATCCTCAAGGCCCAAGCGGAGGCCAAGGGGGTCTACTTCGCCCAGGGGGTCCTGGAGATCCTCCCCGATGGGTATGGCTTCCTCCGCGATGAGACCTGCCTGCCGGGGAAGAACGACATCTACGTCTCCCCTTCGCAGATCAAGCGCTTCGGGCTCCGCGATGGGGACATCATCAGCGGGGAGGTCCGCCCGCCCAAGGAGGACGAGAAATACTACGCCCTGCTGAAGGTCAGCGCGATCGACTTCCAGGACCCCGAGACGATCAAGGGGCGGCCGCTCTTCGAGGAGCTGACTCCGCTCCACCCGATGGAGCAGCTCAAGCTGGAGCACGATCCCGAGGAGATCTCCACCCGGATCATGGACCTCTTCACCCCGGTGGGCAAGGGCCAGCGCGGGCTGATCGTCTCCCCGCCCAAGGCCGGGAAGACCACCCTGCTCAAGCACATCGCCAACGGCCTGGCGGTGAACCACCCCGAGGTCTATCTGATCATCCTGCTGATCGACGAGCGCCCGGAGGAGGTCACCGACTTCAAGCGGTCGATCAAGATGGGTGAGGTCGTCGCGGCGACCTTCGACCAGCCGCCGGAGGTCCACACCCGGGTGGCCGAGCTGGTGATCGCCAAGGCGAAGCGGCTGGTGGAGCAGGGGTATGACGTGGTGATCCTGATGGACTCGATCACCCGGCTCGCACGGGCCTACAACCTCTCGATCTCCCCCAGCGGGAAGCTCCTCTCCGGCGGGATCGACCCCACCGCGCTCTATAAGCCCAAGGAGTTCTTCGGCGCGGCGCGGAACATCGAGGAGGGCGGCAGCCTGACGATCCTGGGGACGGCGCTGATCGACACCGGTAGCCGGCTCGATCAGGTCGTCTTCGAGGAGTTCAAGGGCACGGGCAACATGGAGCTGGTGCTCGACCGGAACCTGGCCAACCGGCGGATCTTCCCGGCGATCGACCTCGAGCTCTCCTGGACCCGGAAGGAGGAGCTGCTCCTGCCGGAGGACGTCCTGCGGAAGGTCTGGATCCTCCGGCGGATGATCGCCGAGATGGACACCCAGGAGGCGCTCCTCTTCATCAAGGAGAAGATGGAGGCGACCCAGAACAACGAGCAGTTCCTCGAGCTGATGCAGAACGAATAGCCCCCAGATGAGGGAGCTGATCATCCACGGCGGCCGCCCCCTCCGGGGCGAGCTCGCCGTAGAGGGGGCGAAGAACGCCGCCCTGCCGCTCTTCTGCGCGACGCTGCTCACCGATGAGCCCGTCGTCCTGGAGAACGTCCCCGAGCTACGCGACGTCCAGACGATCATCGCCATGCTGGAGCTCCTGGGCAAGCGGGTGGAGCGCCTCGGGCCGGGCTGCTACCGGGTGAGTGCAAGCTCGGTGAGCTCCGCCTCCCCCGCCTCCGGCTTTGAAGTCCCCTACGAGCTGGTCCGGCAGATGCGCGCCTCCTTCCTCGTCCTGGGGCCGCTGCTCGTCCGAGGGGGCCGGACGAGGGCGAGGACGAGGGCGAGGGTGAAGGTGAGAGTCCCCCTGCCGGGCGGCTGCGTCCTCGGCGCCCGGCCGGTCGACCTCCACCTCAAGGGGCTCGAGGCCCTCGGGGCCGAGCTGGAGCTCTCCAGGGGGTGTGTGGAGGGCCGCGCAGCGAGCCTCCATGGCGGGGAGGTCCACCTGGACTACCCCTCCGTGGGGGCGACCGAGCAGGTGCTCCTCGCCGCGGCCTTGATCCCCGAGCGGACGAGGATCCACAATCCCGCCCGCGAGCCGGAGGTGGAGGACCTAGCCCATCTCCTGGGGAAGATGGGCGCTAGGGTGCGCTTCGGTGAGGTGATCGAGATCGAGGGGGCAAGGAGGCTCGGGGGCGCCCGCCACCGGATCATCCCCGACCGGATCAACGCCGGGACTTATCTGATCGCCGGGGCGGTCACCGGCGGCAAGGTCAGGGTCTTCTGCCGGCCGGAGCACCTCCGGGCGCTGATCGAGGTGCTCCGTGAGAGCGGGATGGAGCTCGAGGAGGACAAGGAGAGCGTGACCGTCACCTCCATGGGCAGGCCCAGCCCACTCGAGGTCGAGACCCGGCCCTATCCGGGCTTCCCCACGGACCTTCAGCCGCAGCTCACCGCGCTCCTGACGCTGGCCCGTGGCGAGAGCCTCATCCGGGAGACGGTCTTCCCCAGCCGGTTCTCCCACGTGCCGGAGCTCCTCCGGCTCGGGGCTCGGATCGACCTGGCTGACTCCAGTGCTATAATTAAAGGGGTCGAACAGCTCGAAGGTGCGACCGTCCAGGTCCCGGACATCCGGGCGGGAGCGGCCTTGGTCCTGGCGGGGCTGGCCGCCCGGGGGACGACGGTCGTCCAGGATGAGGGCCATCTCGCCCGTGGTTACAGCGACATAGTGGGGGACCTTAGGGAGCTGGGAGCTAGGATCGAGGAGCGCGAATACGAGCATGGCTAACAGGCTGTTGATCGAAGACCGCCTCGGCGAGCGCGCCCAGGTCTACGGCGGCGAGCGGGCGATCCTCGTCGGGCTGGAGCTGAGCCGGGGCCAGGGGGACGGCTGGGCAGCAGATGTAGATGCGGGTGCAGACACCGCGGATTCGGGTTCATTCCAGGAGTCGATGGAGGAACTGGTCGCCCTGAGCGAGACCGCCGGGGTGGTGGTGAAGGGGACGCTGATCCAGCGCCGGAGCAAGCCCGACCCGGCCTACTTCCTCGGCGAGGGGAAGGTCGAGCAGCTCCGCGAGCTGGCCGAGCTCGCCGGCGCTGACACCATCATCTTCAACGACGCTCTCACCCCGGCGCAGAGCCGCAACCTGGAGGAGCGTCTCCAGCGGAAGATCATCGACCGGCCGCAGCTCATCATGAGCATCTTCGCCCAGCACGCCCGCACTAAGGAGGCCAAGCTCCAGGTGGAGCTGGCCCAGCTGGAGTACCTCTTGCCGCGGCTGCGCGGCTGGGGCCGGGCGCTCAGCCAGCTCGGCGGCGGGATCGGCACCCGCGGCCCCGGCGAGACCCAGATGGAGCGGGAGCGGCGGAAGATCAAGCGTCGGATCCATACCATCCGGGAGCAGCTCCGCAAGGCCGAGCTGGAGCGGCAGATCAAGCGCAAGCTCCGCCGGCGACAGGGCCTCCCGACGGTGGCCCTCATCGGCTACACCAACACCGGCAAGTCGACCCTGCTCAACCGGCTGAGTGGTGCCAAGGCCAAAGTCGAGGACAAGCTCTTCGCCACGCTCGACCCACTGGTCCGCCGGGCTCCCCTCCCCGGGGGTCAGGAGATCCTGCTGGTCGACACCGTCGGGTTCATCAAGAAGCTGCCGCCTCAGCTCATCCCGGCCTTCCTCTCCACCCTGGAGGCGGTCCGTGAGGCTGATCTGTTGCTGAACGTGCTCGATATCTCAAGCCCCTGGGTCTTCGACCACTTCCAGACGGTGAGCCGGGTGCTGGGCGAGCTCTTCAGCGAAGGTGAGGGGGCTCGCCCGAAGATGGTCACCGTGCTCAACAAGGTCGATCGGCTCCAGGGCGAGGACGAGCGGGGGCGGGCTCGGCTGGAGCGGGCCCTCCGGGAGCTGCCGAGCGCGGTGGCCGTCTCCGCCCTGGAGGGGACCAACATCGACAAGCTCCTGGAGCTGATCGCCGCGGAGCTCGAGGCCGCCCGTGAGCGGCTCCAGCTCGAGATCCCCTACACCAAGGGCTACCTGCTGGACGAGCTCCACCGCCACGGCGAGGTCCACCGGGAGGAATACCGCCCCGAGGGGGTCCTCGTCGAGGCCACGGTGGAGCGCTCCTTCGCCGAGGGCCTCCGCCAGGCGCTCGAGCTCAAGGTCGAGACCGGGACCCCGGCTCCAGCTCCAGCATCGCCAGGGCGAGCTCGAAGAGGGCCTCCTCCGGCTCGCACTCGCCCCGCTTGAGCTTGGCGTCCCTCTCCTGGAGCAGGTGGATCAGCCTGATCAGCTCCTCCTCCGTGAATCCTTGGGCTTGAGTTAGGCGCTTCCTCACCAGCCAGGGCGGCTGGCCCATCCTCGAGGCGATCTCCTCCAGAGAGAGTCCCTCCTCGGCAAGCGACTTGGCCATGAGCAGCCCTCGCACCTGAGCGGCCAGCATGAAGAAGAGCTTGGTGGGGTCCTCACCCCCCTGGAGCAGCTCCTCCAGGAGGGCGAGCGCCTCAGGCCGGCGCTCGCTCAGCCGGTCGAGCAGCGGGAAGAGCTTGCCCTGGTGGACCCCCAGGAGCAGCTCCTCCAGCTCCGGGAGGTCCAGCGGGCCATTGCGGGGCCAGAGGGCGAGCTTTTCGATCTCCTTCGCGAGCCGCCAGGGGTCTCGATCGGCGACCTCTAGCAGGTAGCGGAGGGCCTCCTCGGTCAGCTCCACCCCCTGCTCGCGGAGCAGCTCCCGAGCGAGATGAGTCAGCCCACGGCGGTCCAGCTTGGGATAGCTCTCGACCTTGCCCTTGAGATGGACCAGTTGGTGGAGCTTGGACCTGGAAGGGAGCTTCTCCGCCTCGAGGAGCAGGTGGCACCCCCTGGGGAGCCCGCGCTCCTCGAGCAGCTCGGCCAGCTCCTCGGCGATCTGATCTGCCCGCCGGATCAGGATGATCTTGCTCGGCGCGAAGAGCGAATCCATGGAGAGCTCCTCCGCGAGCCTGCCGGGCTCGAGCTCCTCCCCGTCGAGGTGGATCTCCTCATAGTTTCGTAGGCTCGCGCGGAGCCCCTCAAGCTGCCGCCGGAGCGCCCGCTCGCGGAGGAAGCTCTCACCGAGGAAGAGGTAGATCATATCACAGGCCCAGCTCGCTGGCGATCCCCTGCATCGCCTCCAGCACCACGCCGATGTGCTCGTCGAGCTCGACTCCCAGTTCGGCCGCCCCACGGACGATGTCCTCGCGGTTGACCCCTCGGGCGAAGGAGCGGTCCTTCATCTTCTTCTTCACGGAGCTGACCGTCACCTCGGCGAGCTTCTTCGAGGGGCGGACGAGCGCCACGGCCACGATCATCCCTGTCAGCTCGTCAACGGCGAAGAGCGCCTTATCCAGCAGGCTCTTGCGCTCCAGCCCGGTGTGATCGGCATGGGCCTTGATCGCATAGACCACCTCCTCGGGGTAGCCCCGCTCCTCCAGGATCGCCGCGCCCCGCAGGGGATGCTCCTCGGGGAACCTCTCGTAGTCGAAGTCGTGTAGCAGCCCGGTGATGGCCCATAGCTCTTCGTCCTCGCCGAACCGGCGAGCATAGGCCCGCATCGCCGCCTCCACCGCCAGCCCGTGCTTGATCAGGTTCTCGTTCTTCGTGTATTCGCGAAGGAGCCGCAGGGCCTCCTCTCGGTCCACCATCGCCATCGCGGCTATCGCCTCACCTCCTATTTTGCCTATAGCCCTAGGGCGAGCTGGCCCTTCTCCTCCCCTCCCTCTTCCTTTTCTCTTTCTCTTCCCCTCTCGCCTTCGTCATCCGCGGAGCTTGAGGTTGAGGCGGACTCGAACTTGAGCTCCCTTGCGGCCTTCTGGCTCAGCTCGTGCGCCGCCTGCAGCGGCTCGGGGAGCTTCCGTCTGCCGGTGGAGCAGCGGAGGACCACCTCAATCGCCCGCTCCAGGTCGATCCTGTGGCCCGGGGAGATGTAGATCGGCTCGGCTCGCTCCCGGAGCTTGACCGCCGCGCCGACCCGCTCGCCCCTGAGGAGCACGTATCTCACCTCACCGGGCTTCATCCCCCGCTGGTCGACCTCGCCGCAGAGGAGGGACTTGGCCACCCCGATCGTCGGGACATCTAGCAGCACCCCCAGGTGGGAAGCGATCCCCACATGGCGAGGGTGGAGGATCCCGTTGCCATCGACCAAGATCACGTCGGCTAGCCTGCCCTCGGCCTCGGCCTGGCTGAGGAGTGCCTGTAGGATCGGCAGCTCGCGGAAAGCTAGATAGGTCGGGATGTAGGGGAAGCCAATGTTTTGGGCGAGGGTCCTCCCGAGGAGTGGCCGGCTCCCTCCCGGCTCGAAGAGGGCATAGCCGGCGACGGCTCGGCTCCCCCGGGTGTAGGAGACGTCCACCCCCGCGACGGTCCCGTAGTCGGCTCGGTCCGGCTCCAGGCGGATGCGCGCCGCTAGCTCCTCCTGGAGCCGGCGGAGCCGGCGGAGCGGCCTTGAGCTCCTAAATTCGGTGAAGAGATACCGCCTCAGGTTGACGATTCGACCGCCCTTCACCTCGATCCCCTCGGCCTGGAGCCGCCGGATCTTCTCCGCCGGCCCCCCGGGGCCGGAGTAGCTGCCCACCTCCCCGGTGGAGTGGACCACCCTGTAACAGGGGTAGCGATCGGGCTCCTCATTGGCGGCCATGAGCTGGCCCACCGCCCGTGCGGCAATCTCATCGCCGAGCGCGCGGGCCAAGGCCTGATAGGTGGTGACCTTCCCTCGGGGTATCTGCAGGAGGAGCTCGAGGACCTCCCGCTTCAAGTCGAGCTCAGGGAGCTTGAGCGGCTGCATTGCGAACCCCCCTTTTCAATCTCAACCGGATATTAATCCGAGAGCCTATCTCCCTTCAAACTGCCACCGCCATCTTGACATCCCCGGCTCACTCGGTTATATTTCAAGCTGATTGGGCCCATAGCTCAGCGGTAGAGCAGCCGGCTCATAACCGGTAGGTCCGGGGTTCGAATCCTCGTGGGCCCACCACCGAGCACCGAGCCAGCCGAGCAGCAGCGGGTGAGAGGGGGTCAGCTCAGCTTGGACAAGCTCTTCATCAACGTAGAGGGCACCTCCCAGGGCAACCTCAACAGCGGCGGCAGCGCCGCAATCGGCATAGTGATCAGCGATCGCGAGGGGAACATCCTCAAGGAGATCTCCGAGGTGATCGGCCGGGCGACCGGCGATGTCGCTGAATACAAGGCGCTGATCACCGCCATCAAGGCGGCGCTGGCCTACAACCCCCGCGAGGCGATCTTCTTCACCGACTCCCAGCTCGTCGCCAACCAGATCAACGGGCTCTACCGCATCCGCCAGCCCCACCTGGAGAAGCTCAACCAGGAAGCGCTGGAGCTGCTCGCCTGCATCCCCTCATGGAAGGTCCGCTTCGTCGAGCGGAGCGCCAACTGGCGGGCGCATAAGCTGGCCCAGCAGGCCCTCCTCAACCGCTCGCCGGGCCGTGAGCGGCGCCTCACCGAGCTGATCATCGAGAAGCTGGAGAAGCTGGACGAGGAGACCAAAAGGCGGGTCCTGGAGTATATCAACCGGCTGCTCGAGGAGGAGCTCTAGCTCGATCTCAGCCGGTCCGCCGGCTCCACCACCGCCATCGCCTTCCGCGGCACCCGGAGGCCCGTGACCTCGATCTCCACCTCGCTCACCTCCAGGTCGGCCAGCTCGCGGAGCCTCTCCCGGAGCCGGCGGATCAGCCAGCGGGCCGCCTCGTGGATCCTGACACCGTAGCGGGCGACGAGCTGGAGCTTGATCTTGAGGGCTTCCCCCTCCTCGCCCTTGCCCACCTCGATCCCGCTCCCACGGTAGGCCCGGGCGAGGCTCTCCAGGAGGCCCTCGTTGCCCTCGGCTTGATCCAGAGGGAGCAAGCCGTCCTGCTCGCCGATCACCCCCCGGATGAGCTGCTCGACCACCTTCGCGGAGATGTAGACCTCCCCAAGGTCGCTGCGGAAGCGCTCCAGTTCCAACTCCAAGGCCAAGGCGCTCACCTCGCTTCCCCTATCCTATCCCTTCCATTCTATCTCCATCTCACTTGATCTCGATCTCAATCTCGATCTCAACCTCATCCCTTCTCATCCTTCCTGGCCAGGAGATACTCCGCCAGCTCCTGCAGGAGCGCGCCCTCCTCCCCTAGGACCTCGAGCGGCCTGAGGGCTTCCCGGATGAACTGCTCAGCCGCCTCGCGCGCCCGCTCCAGTCCCACCAGGTGGGGGTAGCTGTCGGCCTCCTCCTCCAGGTCCGCAAGATCATCGAGGATCTGGTAGGCCAGCCCGAGCTTCTTGCCGAACTCCGCCAGCGCCTCGACCCACTCGGGGGCGGCCCCCGCGAGGATCCCCCCCGCGGCGGCCGCCGCGGAGAGGAGCGCCCCGGTCTTCTTCTCGTAGGTCTCCTCGAGCGGGACCCCGTTCGACCCCTCCTCCAGGTCGAGCACCTGCCCGCCGACCATCCCCCGCGGCCCGATGGCCCAGGCCACCCGCCGGAGCACCTCCAGGACCCGCTCCTTGGGGGAGAGCCGGCTCTGCTCGATCAGGATCAGCTCGAACCCCAGCGGGATGAGCGCGTCGCCGATCAGGAGGGCGATCCCCTCCCCGAAGACCCGATGGCAGCAGGGCTTCCCCCGCCGCCAGTCGTCATCGTCCAGCGCGGGGAGGTCGTCGTGGATCAGCGAGTAGGTGTGGAATAGCTCGATCCCCGCAGCGGTGGGCAGGACCAGCTCGGCCTCCTCGCCGCTCGCCTCCGCGCTGGCCATCACCAGGATCGGCCGGAGCCGCTTGCCCCCCTCCAGGGCGTAGATGATCCCGTCGTAGAGGGTCTCGGGGATCTCGGCCCTCTGGCGCTCCAGATAGGAGATGAGGTAGTCCTCGACCAGCTCGCGCCCCGCCTCCAGATACGCCTCGATGTCCATATCGGACCGAGCTGATTATAGAGCCGGGGGAAGCCGGGCTGCAAGGCAAGGAAAAGGAAAAGGTAAAGGTAAGACAAGGCGGGGCAAGGCTTGCAACCGCCCCCCACAAGGGCTTATATAAGACCGGTCATGAAGGTCGTCATCCAGCGGGTGGAGCGGGCCAAGGTGACGGTGGAAGGCGAGGTGATCGGCCAGATCGGCCGGGGCCTCCTGCTCCTGGTCGGGCTCGGCAAGGGCGACGATGAAGCCAAGCTCCGCTGGGCCGCGGACAAGATCGTCAACCTGCGCATCTTCGAGGACGAGCAGGGCAAGATGAACCGCTCCCTCCGGGAGGTCGGGGGCAAGCTCCTCGTGGTCTCGCAGTTCACCCTCTATGGTGACCTGCGGCGCGGTCGGCGGCCGAGCTTCGATGGGGCCGCCCCGCCGGAGGAGGCGGAGAGGCTCTTTGATCGGTTCGTCGAGCTGCTCCGTGAGAGTGGCCTTGTGGTGGAGACCGGCCGGTTCGGGGCCTACATGGCGGTCGAGCTGGTCAACGACGGCCCGGTCACCCTCATCCTGGAACGATGATATCGGCTCGGGCTTGAGGGCCGCGGTTGAAGATTGAACTTTCCCGGGGGAGCTGCTATGATCCTCCCTGGAGGTTAGCAGCCACGATAGGCTTCTCGAGCACGATGGAGGCCCCGATACAGGTTCTGCCCCTCAAGGAGGAGCTGGAGGCGGTCGAGGAGAGGCTCCGCCTCTCCCTGGACTCCCAGGTCAGGATAGTCGCCGAGCTCGGCAGCTACCTTTACGCCACCGGGGGGAAGAGGTTCCGGCCGGCGCTCGCCATTCTGTTCTACAAGCTGCTCGGCGAGCGAGGCCCCAAGTGCGAGCTGATCGAGCTGGCCACCGTGCTGGAGCTGATCCACCTGGCTACCCTGGTCCACGACGACGTGATCGACGAGTCGGAGGAGCGCCGCGGTGGGCCCTCCCTCTGGAAGGCCTGGAGCAACCGTATGGCTGTCCTGCAGGGGGACTTCATCTTCTCCCGGGTGTTCAAGCTGCTCAACCGCCAAGAGGAGCGCCTGCGGCTGCTGATCATCGAGACGGTGGAGCAGCTCCTCGAGGGGGAGCTGCTCCAGGAGGACCTCCGCTGGCAGATCCCCACCGAGGAGGAATACTTCGAGGTGATCCGGCGGAAGACCGCAGCGCTCATCTCCGCGGCTTGCACCGTCGGGGCGCTCCTCGGCGACCCCGCCATCCCCGAGGAGGACCTGAGGGCGATCCGGAGGGCTGGGGTCCATCTTGGGACCGCTTATCAGTTGGTCGACGATCTCCTCGACATCTTCGGGGATGAGAGGCTGGGGAAGCCGACCTGGAAGGACCGCGATGAGGGCTGGATCACCCTGCCCTTCATCCGCCTGCTTCGGCGCCTCCCCGAGGGGGAGCGAGAGAGGGTGAGCGGGCTCCTCCGCTCGGTGGAGCTCTCCTCCCTGGAGAAGGACTACCTCCTGGCCCAGCTCGAGGGGTATAATATCCGGGAAGAATCCCTGAGGGTGGCTCAGGAGGAGGTCGATCAGGCCAAGCAACTATTGAGCGTCCTTCCGGAGACGGAGCTTCGGGCTCTGCTCATGGCATTGGTAGATTTTGTGGTCGAAAGGGACAAGTGACCGAAGCAAAATAACACGACAAAGCACAAGTAAGGAGGAGGTAGAGATGGAGGTTCTCAAGGTTGCATCCACATCGAGGCCGAATTCGGTAGCTGGGGCCATCGTCAATGCGCTGGAGAAGGACAACGTGGTGGAGGCCCACGCCATCGGCGCAGGGGCGGTCAACCAGGCGGTCAAGGCGATCGCCATCGCCCAGCGGCTCATGGAGCGCCGCGGGGCGAACATCAAGGTGATCCCCGGCTTCATGGACATCGAGATCGACGGCGAGGAGAAGACCGGGATCAGGTTCGTCATCGAACGCTAAGCTGAGCTGAACTGAGCTGAGAAGGAGCGCTACGTTCAATTGCTCAAGGAGCTAGTCCGGGAGCGCCTCAGGGAGGCCGCAAAGAAGCTCGGAGCGGGTGAGGAGCTCGAGATCGAGCTCGACTGGCCAGAGCGGCCGGAGTTCGGCGACCTCTCGACGAACCTGGCCTTCCACCTCCGGCTCGGGACCGGAAGCAGAGGGAGCCCTCGTGAGGTAGGCGAGCGGCTCATCTCCATGTTGGACCGCGAGCCGTTCGCCAAGGTCGAGCTAGCCGGGTCGGGTTTTGTCAACTTCTTCTTCAAGCCCGAGGTAATCCACCGGGTGCTCCGAGCGGTCCTAGAGGAGGGGGAGGGCTACGGCCGGGCCTCCCTCGGCGAGGGCAAGCGCGTCCAGGTCGAGCACGGCAGCGCCAACCCCACCGGGCCGTTGCACGTCGGCTTCGCACGCAACGTCGTCCTCGGCGACACGATCGCCAACCTGCTGGAGAACCTGGGCTACCGGGTCCACCGCGAATACTACGTCAACGACGCCGGGACGCAGGTGGAGCTCTTCGCCAAGAGCCTCTACTACCGCTACGCCGAGGCGCTGGGCGCCGAGCCGCCGTTCCCCTTCCCTGAGGGTGGCTACCGCGGCGACTACATCGCCGAGTGGGCCGGGGAGCTCGCCCGAGCGGAGGGCGATCGCCTCCTGCGGCTGCCGCTGGAGGAGGCCCTGGAGGAGGTCAAGGAGTATGGCCTCCGGCGGGTCCTTGAGGGCGTCCGGGAGGACCTCGAGCGGCTGAACGTCAGATACGACAGTTGGTTCCATGAGCGGAAGCTCTACGAGCAGGGCACAATCGACGAGGCGATGAAGCGGCTCCGCGCGGGAGGCTACATCTACGAGAAGGACGGAGCGGTCTGGTTCAAGGCCACCGCCCTGGGTGCGGAGAAGGACGAGGTGCTGATCCGCCGGGACGGCCGGCCGGGCTACTTCGCCTCGGACGTCGCCTACCACTACGACAAGTTCGTCAAGCGGGGCTTCGACTGGGTGATCGACGTCTGGGGTGCGGACCACCAGGGCCATGTCCCGCGGATGCTATCGATGATGCGGGCATTCGGGCTCGACCCGAGCCGGCTGTCGATCATCATCTACCAACTGGTCACGCTGAAGCGCGCCGGGGAGGAGGTGCGGCTCTCCAAGCGCGCCGGGGAGCTGGTCACCCTCCGGGAGCTGATCGATGAGGTCGGCCCCGACGTCGCCCGCTACTTCCTCCTCTCACGCTCACCGGACACTCACCTCGAGTTCGACCTGGAGCTGGCCAAGCGGCAATCGCTGGACAACCCGGTCTACTACATCCAGTATGCCCACACGCGGATCGCGGGGATCTTCCGGGAGCTCGAGGAGAGGGAGGGAGGGAAGGACGGGAGGTTCGCCGGCTGGGAGGAGGCCGACCTCGGCCCCCTCCGGGCGCGTGAGGAGCTCGAGCTGATCAAGAAGCTGGACGCCTTCCCCGAGGTGCTCAGGGATGCGGCGCTGAACTTCGCACCCCACCTGCTGGCCAACTACGCCTACCAGTTGGCTGCGCTCTTCCACGGCTTCTACGACCGGTATCGAGTCTTGGGGGAGGACGTGGAGCTGAGCAAGGCCCGGCTGGCCCTCTGCCGGGGGGTCCAGCTCGTCCTGAGGAGGGCCCTCGGGCTGATGGGGGTCTCCGCCCCGGAGCGGATGTGAGTTTGGTTTGGTAGGGTTTGCGCTGGAGATGGACTGGCTTGAGCGGCTCAGGAGGGGGCTCCAGCGGACGAAGCGGGGCCTGATCGGCGGGCTGGAGGCGGCCCTCGCCGGGCGGGCCAAGATCGACGCCGCACTCATGGAGAGCCTGGAGGAGGTGCTCATCGGGGCTGACGTCGGGGTCGCGGCCACGGAGGCGATCATCGAGGAGCTCAAGACACGGGTGGACCGAGGGAGGGTCAAGGATCCCCATCTGCTGCTCGGGCTGCTCAAGGCGATCATCCGGGAGCAGCTCGCGCCCGCGGAAGCAGAGGGAGGGCTCCGCCTCCGGGAGGACGGCCAGCCGACCGTCTTCCTGATCTTGGGGGTCAACGGCTCGGGGAAGACGACCACGATCGCCAAGCTGGCCCGGCGGCTGAGGCGCCAGGGGAAGGAGCGGATCGTCTTCGCCGCTGCCGACACCTTCCGTGCGGCGGCGATCGAGCAGCTCCAGGTGTGGGCCGAGCGGGTCGGCGCGGAGCTTATAAGGCACCGGATGGGGGCCGACCCGCTCGGCC
>Ga0190286_1000641_pt1 | contig 14119 bp, 13 predicted proteins | sample 48691834_MG_FD_183241 | JGI IMG/M metagenome (GOLD analysis project Ga0190286, IMG submission 183241) | Hydrothermal vent microbial mat bacterial communities from Southern Trench, Guaymas Basin, Mexico - 4869-18-3-4_MG | ecosystem: Environmental > Aquatic > Marine > Hydrothermal vents >... | reverse complement strand
AAAGGAAGTTAGCCATCATAGGTCTCGACTCCTTTTCGTATGAGTGGTTAGAGCCAATATTTTCTAGAGGCTACCTATCCAATGTAAAGAGGCTCATGGAGAAGGGTAGCTTCTGTCTTCTTAAAACACCCATTGTAGGCGCCACCCCCCATAACTGGGCGACAATATCCACAGGTGCAACCTTCTCACGTCATGGTTGTGTATGGCATGTGAAGGCACCTGGAGCAGTAAAACCATTATACGGATTCTCCTCCTCTACACTAGTAGCAGAACCTATATGGGCCGTAGTCTCTAGAGTAGGAGGAAAGAGTATTCTAATAGATGTACCCCAGTCCTATCCAGTACTCTGGAAAAATGTAGTACATGTAGGAGAGGATGGACGTCCCGACAGCAGCTATAGATGTATACAGGTATCCAAAGCCTATCTAAGTGAAGATCTCTACGAGCAGTACACCAGAAGAGCTCAGCTAGCAGCCCACCCTTTACCCGAGTATTATAGAGTTTTAGTGAAAGCTCATCTAGTAAAAGTACTCGTGAGAAGAGCAAATGGCTGGAAGGGATTAGAAACTTCAGATCTCTATGAGGCTGAAATTCCCATCTACTTAGAGGGTATGAAGTATGGCTCTCAGGCTAAAAGCACGAGAGAAGATGTGAAGTTCATCACTAAGTTCTATCTATTAATAAAACCTGTTGATAAACTAGTTGAGCTGTACTCCGAGAGAGTAGTAGATGCTAAACTTGGAGTATCTAAATTGGGCTCATGGAGTAATTGGATACTATACAAATTCCCAGTGGAAGGAGAAGTTATCGAAGCCTACTTCAGATTTAAACTCTTAAGATTGGAGAATGAAGGTAGAAGTCTACACATTTATCTCAGTCAGATATACCCTGCCAGAGCGTTCACACATCCAGAGGATCTAAGCGAGGAGTTAATAAGAGAGTGTGGACCCTACCTACAGACTCCAACTAGACAACAGGTGGGGCTCTGTGGTGCCTGTGACGTGTATACCTTCATAGAGGAGTTGGAATACCAGGGTTTGTGGTACGCTAAAGCTTCTAGATACATCTTGAAGAATAGAGAATGGGATCTCTTTTACATAAAATACCACGCACCGGACTTTCTAAATCACCTATGTGCATATATGATAGATGAGAGACATCCACTATACGATCCAGAGAGACTTGAGGAAGGTTGGGAGCTTTGGGCTAGAGTACTCGAGCCTGTAGATGAAATAGTCGAGACAGTTATGGAAACAATTGAGGATGGAATCATAGTGATAGTCTCCGATCACGGTTCTAAGCTAATGCACCCACTCTACATGTACACTACAATACTTGCTGGAAGAGTTATCATTGAAGCTCTTGAGAGAAAAGGCTATGTTGTAAGGAGATCTAATGGAGAAGTAGATTGGACTAAGAGTATAGTGAGGCCTGGATCCTTTGGTTATAATCTATCGGTCAAGGGTAGAGATCCTGATGGAATAATTGATCCCGATGACTTCGAGAAGACTAGACTAGAGGTCATAGAGATCTTAAGAGAATTGAAGAATCCGATTGTGAATTCTCATATATTTAAGCTAGTCTGTAGACGTGAGAATGCTGAAGCTCTCGGGTACGGAGGAGATAGATGTGCAGATATCTTTGTATGGCCAAACTTCGGGGATCGCCTAGAGTTAGAGTATGGGAAGATCACGAAAGAGGACTACGAGAAAATAGGCATAACGGATATAGGAACCTGGGAGTGGCCTATGGGAATCCCCACAGGAGCACACTCTGATATAGCGATGTTGCTCATAAGTGGACCAGGAATTAAAAAGGGCTATAGATGTACGAGGAAGTACTCATTACTAAATGTTGTCCCTACAATATGCCACGTTGCAGGATTACCCAAACCTAGAGACCATGAAGGAGGAATAATCATGGAGATCTTGGACTCAGAGGGTACCGAGGAATTATAGGTATGTCCACCACCTTAATATTTCTAGCCTTAAAAGCTGGTCTACTACTCATAACACTAAATGCCCTAGGTGCTCTCTTCATTCTATTTGTGAAGGGAGTCTCTCAGAGATCACTTGATATAAGTTTGGGATTCGCCTCTGGAGTCATGATTACCGCCAGTTTTACAAGTCTAATTCTTCCAGGAATAAATAGAGGAGGTCTGATCCCTGTTCTAATAGGAATAACCTTGGGATCAACTATTATGACTCTAGCTGATAGAATAGTTCCTCATATGCATAGGATCATAGGATTGGAGGGTGTAGGTACAGAGCACATAAGAGTCCTATGGCTATTAGTAATGGCCATGACACTCCATAACATACCTGAAGGACTAGCTGTAGGAGTTGCATTTGGCTCTGGAGAGATATCCAAGGCATTAGCATTAGCTATAGCCATAGGATTGCAGAATATTCCAGAGGGGCTATCTATTAGTTTCTCTGCATTTTCTATGAAAGGAGTTTCAAAGGGTCAAGCCTTTATGATCTCTGTACTCTCAGGAGTTGTAGAGCTACCTCTATCTCTTCTAGGAGTGATAACAGTAAGCTTAGTTGAGCCTGTTATTCCATATGCTATGGGGTTTGCAGCTGGGGCTATGATCTTTGTTGTAAGTGATGAGATGATTCCAGAGACTCATAGAGCAGGGCATGAGAGATTAGCATCTTACGGATTAATCATAGGGTTAATGGTAATGCTCATTCTCGATATTCTTCTAGGTGCATGAGAACAGGAAGTGTACTCACACCCACTTCACATAACTCAATGACCATAATTAAAGAGGAATTATCCGCTTATAGGCAGATGGAACTCCACTCTCCGTTCAGGCTTTACATAGTAGCTATTCCAGACAGAGCCACAGGAGCACTTCCAGGAGTCATAAAGAGTGACATTATCGGTTGTAATAATATCTTTGCCTACTACATACATGTCAGCGTTGGTTATTAGTTCAACATTAGCGTCCTTCTTCCTAATCTGGACATAAACCTCCTCCTTAGATGGACATAGAAGTATTAGGTTCAAATAGGTGTTATGAATACGTCTAACTATTCTCATGGGTACTACTGTCTCTGTTTCCTCCCCATTCCAGTCGTAAGTACTAGAGGAGCATATACGTAACTCTTCCCCCTCTTCTGAGATACTTGGACTTTCACCTACTAGAGTCGGAGTCACAGTTCCATCTTTCCAAAATGTACTTAAGGTCGCTAAGTGAAGCCGAGATTCTGGTGATGCAGTACCATTATTGTAGTCTATGACTTCATGTCTCCCCCAAGAGATACTAACCTTCTTAGCTCCAATAGTATGAGTATGGCCTGTGAATAAGCATATGAGATCCACTGCATCCTTGAAGACCTCGGGCGAGTATGGATACCATTCGCAGAATGAGTGATGAACTAAAATCACCTTCTTACTCCCATCCTCGATAAGTCTCCTCCTAAGCCATATCATATCGGGAAGGGATAAATAAGGTGTAGATTGTCCTGGAATTACCGTCTGTTCGTTGTAGGAGTCAAAACCTATGAGCTTAAACCTTCCGATGACGAGAGACCATAGTCTTTCAAACCACTCATGAAATGAGTAGCATCCTGGATCTACATCATGGTTACCTTTAATCCATAGGTTGTTCGGGAGTCTATTCCTGACATAATACCAAAGAGTTCTAAACCACTCGCTCTCTATTTCAGAGATCATCCTCTCACCTTTATAGAATCCATAGACACCAGTTCCATTCACAAGATCACCTCCTAGTACGGTAAGAGTAGGTCTGTAAAGAGCTAAGATATCCACTAATTTCTTCGTTACTTCAGGTACTTCATTCGTTGAGTGTAGGTCTGCTATCCATCCTAGAGTAAAGGGATGTACCTGAGCTAGATGAGCAGTCACATTAGACTCAGCTTTTATGTGATTTTCATAAGGCACATAATGTCCATGAATACACCAAGTTGAAGGGTCTATATAGGCTATATCATCCTCACGAAGGGATATATACTCAGAGGTGAACCTATAGTCTCCATCTATCGTGTACATACCTGATCGATACCTCCAACTTCTCTACCCTGAAGTTTAATAAACCTTTCAATGTCTCAATTGTCCATAGGGGACAGAGAAAGCCTAGGCTCTGAACGTTACAAGGCTAGAACTGCTGTGGCTATTATTGATGCTAAGAGAGTCTTTATCATAAACTTCTTTAAATATTACTGGATTAAATAGTAAAACTAATATAAACTAACTATAACCCTGTTAAAGACTAATAAGAGGGAAAAATATGAACATAAAAAGTCTTTCACAAGTTATGGATTACCTCACAGGTAAGAGACGATTCTACGTATTACTTTACTTATGCTTTCTAGTTCTACTACCATATGCCTCTAAAGGCTATCTGTGGCATGAGATGTGGAGTGTGATTAAGGAAGTAGTAGTATATAATGCGATTATATATGTACTAGTAGATCTCATTTGGCCTTCTGTTCTCTTACATGTACTTGCACTAATTTTAATAATTGCTATTGTAATTTGGAATGGAAGAGTAGCTAAGGCTTTTGATATTTACGTGTTTATAGTTTATTTTATGATAGCTATAGGTCAGGGAATAGGTATCTCAGAACGTTATGGCTTAATAGTACTTACGGGTAATATTGTCTTAACACTTTTAGTCGCCTTCTCATGGGGCTGGGAATGTTTAGTTCATAGGAATAAATTCAGGAAAGAGTTCTTTACTCCTGAGCGGCTATGGTCAACTCCATTGGCAGTTTTAGCTTATTGGTCACCAATAGAACCCTTTAGGCTAGATCCATTATATCTTTTAATAGGATATTTTGGAGTCTCATACTGCTTTACTACACCAGTTGTGCTAACCCTGATGTCTCTTTACTATCCAGATGTAAATAAGCCCGTGATGAGGTTAACGGCCTTTCTGGGTCTCATATTCGGTTTATATAATGTAATACCACCACTTCTACTTCTCGTAGCAGGTACATATATTATAGAAGCTGTTTGGAGAGGTACTATCCTACATTTACCACTTCTTATTACAAGTATTTATGCATTAATGCTTACTATTAAAGAATCTTAGAATATAGAATATAAACTTCTACTTCAAATATATTTTATGATGAAGTTTTACATATTTCAACTCCTAACTTTGAAGACATGTGAGCTAATCTCTGGCACACCACAGTCATAAAGATACTCTAAATTTCTTTTTCTTAGAAATAACTTAGAGAAAAAGGTACAATCTAATTATCTGGTTCTCATTATCTTCTGAGGAGCGACCTTTTGTATAGCGGAAAGTACTTCATCAAATGTAGTTCCACTAGCTATGTTTATCTTCACGGACTTACCGTACATAGGAATGATCTTGATATGACCTCCAGTAATTCGTCCGGGTCTCTTAGCCTCGATTACATTTACATGCTCCCAGAAGAACTCGAAACTCTTCTTTTTAGTATTCAACTCCCGAAGCAGCTTCTCCTGCTGTTCAGCCTTCCCAGCATCTTTAACCACAGCTATAGTACTAGTGATAGGAGATAGACTATCCATAAATGCTCTCATACGTGATTTGACACCTGCAATTCTGCGATTGGTAATATAGAGATAGTAAGGCTCAATATACCTGTAGAAAAGTATAGTCTCCCCAGTTGATACAGTGGGTTGTTCAGCTGGCTGAGGGGGTGGAGGCGGAGGAGGGGGTGGTAGAGGTTGCGGGCGTTCAGGTATCCTAGGCGTTAGTGCTGTTCCACAGAAAGGACAAAATCTGAAGTCAGGCCTGACCTCTCGACCACACCTAGGACAATATGGCATATACGACACTTTTAAGCGGTGCTCGGAATTTAAAAAGATTGTGATATTCTCTAAACATAATTATTGCATTCTCTACTTAAGTAAACTCTGAATCCTACTACAATTCAAGTTCTAGCGTTACCGCTCTAGCTGAAGGTGGAATCATAAATTAACCGCAAGAAAACTCCTTACTTTAGTGAGCCGAGCATAAAGGAGTATCTCAAAACTTCTACATGAACGAATTAGAAAAATGAAAAAGAGGTTAGAGGAGCTACGAGAAGAGGGGAAAAGCTCTAAGTAGAGAGGGGTAAAGAACTAACTATGAGTCTTAAAGATACTAATGTTCTGGAATTCCTTCCTCCTTACTAATAAAACAACCTACTATTACCTAGCTTTTCAAGGTACTATAAGTTGTTAGTATGGGATGCGTTAGATAATAGTAATAGATTATTGGAAATAGCCTTTATTAATAGCCATAGTGTCCTTTACTCTACTCAATAATGTCTTTTCTAAAATTGCTTTACTCCATGTTAGACTTAAACCTCATGACCTGCTGTTTTGTCAAGAACAGATACATTGTCCCATACTCTACACTAGGCTCTATTTGACTATTCTCATACCACTCATTCCATGAAGTTATGAATATCCAGTCGGGATCATGCTTTAATGCTGTATTCCATGAGTCTATGTAGTACCTCCCATCTTGTCTTGGTTCTAATAATCTCCCAATCCCCTTAATCAAGTAGTTATCAAATCCCGGGGTTACTGTAGCCACAAAGAGCTTACCTCTCTTACGGAGCTCTTTACTAACTCTCTCATAGAGAGAGGAGAGATCAATTCCCTTTGTGGTAAAGCCTATAGGATTATAGGTGTGCAATCCGTCCATAACCTCAGCATACCTGGGATCTAAGGAATCACCTATGATGAATACTTCGTATCCCTCCTCCTTCAAATACTTCCTTATTCTCCTCCATTCTTCAATATCATCAGTACAGGACTCTTTTAGCTGATCTATCACCCTACCGTACACGACTATTACGGGCCTACCACCTACTTTTAACCATTTAGGGTGCCTACCGTACCGTTCTAGTATTCTCATGAAGTCATCGATTATGTTTTCAGAAACCGATGCTTTACCATATTTAGCGTTTTCATAGTATAGTGTCACTGAGAAACCCTCTGGAGCCAGCTCAAGTAGTTTATGTAGAGTAGCATCAGAGCTTAAGACCACTTTATAGCGCATATCCTCTCTAGGAAATTCAACCTTGTCTGGAAAGCCCCACCAGGAGACTATAAAACCATCTATAAGAGCCTGTCTAGCTTGGTATATATGCCTCCTGATAGTGTACTCACTACTAGAGTCATATAGACCATCTAAAGGATACGAAGGAGTTGCAGTCTCTCTCCTCCCTCTTACTACCTTCTCAGGATCGTAGCCAGCACTGTTCCATCCCAACCACTCATGTACTACACCCGTTCCCCAAGGAGTTCCGTACCAGGCATAGTAGAAAGCTAGGACCTTTTTATCGAATCCCAGCGGCCGCATTACGCTCGACCTCAGCTATCCGCCCTCACTCCTATCCATATTTAAGCTTTGTCTCCATGGACTTTATTAGCTTGTTGTTAAGAGAGGAAGAAAAATTACTGAGTTTAGTCTCTGCTCCGTTAGAAACGGACATTGTTAGTCTACTTTTGCTAGAAGAGAGTAGAAATTCCTTCAGCATTTTACCAAGCTTTAAGAATCTTTTTACAACCGAGATATGTATACTAGAGCAGAGGGCCTCAAATGCTATAAGACCTCAAATTCATGACTGCTTCAAGCTCGTCACTTCATCTAGTGCTCTTTTGTATATTTTCTCAGCAATTTCAAGCTTATCCACTAGAATCCTACCACTTTCGAGTGCCTCTAGAGTAAACCAAGCTGGTGCATGATTTAAAATTCTGATGTCCACAGGATAACCTATTTTCTCAGAGAGCTCCTTCTCCAGTATGAACTTATAGTTTAGAGGATCCACACTCGGATCTGTGTAGAGGGCTATATCAATATCCCTGAAAGGGTAGTCCTTTAAAAAGGATCCATAAATTACTGCTAGTAGAACTCCTCCACTCCTCTCCAGAATCTTTCTAAGCTTGTCAATGATCTTTTTCTTTTCTTCCGGATCTATTTCATAAAATTTAAATTTTTCATACATTTCTAGTTCTAATGACATATTCTTCAACCTCTTTAATAAGATCCTCAATTATTTTTAATCCATTACTCTTGGTCTCTCTGTATATTCTAGAGTCGTCTATCTCCCAGTATCTATGTATTATTAGGTTTCTTAGTCGAGTGAGCTTCTCCATTTCTTCGCCTATCCTAGGAGATATGACCTTATGCTCAACTAGTCTCCTAAAGATGTGGGGGTATCCCTCAACTCTCTTAATGCCTAAAAGCTTCCTTAAGATGTAGAGTCCTAAACTAGCAGAAGCCTCCACTATTTCCACAATTGCCAAACGTAGGGTATATCTATTCCTTACATCACGTATGAACTCATCATATTCCATATCAGTGATACTCCTAGCTATCTTTAAGGATTCTCTGATCTCCGCTAGTAATCTCTTAATCCTCTCATCGTTCACAGTAATACTGCAATATCCCTTATATAAAAGCCATACCAATAGTAGTTCTCGCTATAAGCCTTCTATGAGTTTAACCTTTGCTGTTAAGGAGTCTAACAGTAAGTCCTAAGGTTTTAAGGCGAGAATCCCGAGCAGAGGCTTCTCAGTATCGAAACTATTGTCAGTATAAGATCTCCAGCTCGAGATTTTTATGTAGGCTACTACATACCACACCTCAACATCCTCTCGGTATCTTTAAGGAGAAAGTAAACACTTAAGCTTGAAACCAGTTTTCATCTTTGGTGGTAAAACTGTTCATTGATGAGATTGTTGAGTGGGTTCTTAAGAGAATTAAAAAGTTGAAGTGTAGAACTAAAGTTCTAGACTACTCGATAGGCCGTTCGTACAGTTACGTACTAGTTGGTGATGATAGAGGTAGGAGTCTAGGTCTAGCTCTAACACCTATAGAGGATATCATTGGGTGTAAGCTTACACCCTCAAGAAGGCCTAGTATTGGGAATCTACCCGAAATGGTCTCATCAATAAATCCCCTTGAAAAGGTTTTAGGCGTTGCACTATTGAACGCGCTATCATCTCACCTACTATGGAGGGTTAACGATACTGATAGGTTAAGAGTTGAATTTGGAGACCTTTTAGAGTTGACGTGTAAGCTCGTTGAGGAGCCTATTATGGTAGTTGGGAATATGGCTCCTTTAGTTAGGAGTTTAAAGGAGCATGGGTTTAAGAGGATCTATGTTACTGAGAGGAATCCGAGCTTTAGATGTGGAATTTCACTTTCAGACAACATCTTCCTAAGGCTTATAGGCTCGTGTAGAAGTCTTGTGGTTACGGGTGCCACTTTAGTGAATGATACTATAGACCTGTTCTTGGAGTTTAAAGGTAATTCCAAGCTCTTACTCGTAGGTCCAACAGCATCAATACATCCAAAACCAGCATTTAAACTTGGAGTTTCAGTAATAGCCTCATTAGCTGTTGAGGATATCGATTCCACAATTGAAGTTATTAAGCTTGGTGGTAGTAGATGGGACTTCACAAGATACTGTAGGCAGTACCTTATACTACCGAAAACCCATAAACTCTAGAATGTGATCACCCCTAACATTTACCTCCATACCTTAGGCATCAGCCCTTTAGTCAAGGCATTTTCCAATCCTTAACCATATATGAGATGAGGAGTGCCTTAAGCATACACTCGTTTTTAGAAGATGCCTTATCTTCAGTTTATCACTCAATATGTTCACATCTACACTGGATAAGCTCCGCATACCCTACAGTATCGTGTATATCTCGGTATTCCTGAGCCACAGTATGGGCATCTCTTCTCACCTACAGAAGGCTTCCTTATCTTATGATACTTTGTAAATATTTTGTAGAGGTATGGCTGAGCCTTACCCCAAAACCTGATATTACTAGGTCTCTTCAGACCTTTGCTTAACTCCTCTAGAACCCTATACAATATGTTAAAGCCACTACCCTGCTCGATAGGATGCTTGGCCCTCCATATAATTTCTTGTGGAAGATAGTTTTCAAAAGCTTTCCTCAGAACATACTTTCCTACAGTTCTATTACCAATCTTTACTACCTTAAGCCTAGCGGGTATCTTTAAAGATACTTCTACTACTTTAGGCTCAAGATAAGGAGTCCTAATTTCTAGACCTAGAGGTTTAGCTAGGTCTATTGACGAGAATCTCCATATTCTCGTTAGGTGCTCTATATAGTTCTCTAGAGATTCGTAATCCATTTCATGCATATAGCTATAGCCTGCAAATAGTTCGTCAGCACCATCACCTGTTAGAACAGCTATACCATCATCCTCCTCCACATACTTGAGAGCAGTATAGATAGCTGTCGAATTAACTACCTCCATAGGATCGAATGTTGCGAGGATCTTAATGACATCCTCCATAAGCTTCAAGGTCTCATCGACACCTACAGCTATGTGAACGAGTTCAATACCTAGATACTTAGCTAGCCTATGAGAATACATAAGATCTGTTGGAGTCCCCTCTTCGAGAGACACAAGGATGCCCTTAAATCTAACTCCAAGTTTCCAAACAAGGTATGCTGCTATGGAAGAATCTAGACCACCAGATATCAGTGCATGAGTTACATCACTATACTGCTTCGTAGCATTCCAGAGAGCTTCTCTAAGCATTCTAGTATAGTAGTTCAGAGTATACGATGGCAAAATAGCCCACCTAGGGTAATCTATCATAGATAAGCTAGGAATTGTATAAAACTTACTCCAATAGTAGCTTTACCTTAAGGAGAATATTCTACATATAATATAAAGAAAGTAATTGTTTTTAAAGAGCTACTCTTTAGCCTCTTGAAATTGTTAATCCTGTTAAAGCTGATACTACAGCTTCCCGAATACCAAATCCTCTTAAGTGATGAAGCAGGGATTAAACCTATCATAAGCATCATGAATTGTCTTACTGAAATATGGTTCTGATCTATGAAATAGGAAATAGCTTATAATTTCTCCGGGATCTCAGGATAGCTAAGGAGGAGAAGTAGGTGGTCTAGGTTACAGGAAACTTAAAATAAGGGCTTAAGTCTAATGTACTGAAAGCATGTTTAGATTGAAATCTGAGATATTGAGGTTGTTGAGGGAGGATGAAGAGTTTAGGTATGCTGTAGCTGGGCTCATAGGTCTAGAGGAAATACTCAAAAGACTAGATAGACATGAAGAGGAACTAGTAAGACATAGAAAAGAGCTAGTAAGACTAAGGGAGGATATGAATAAGGTATTGGAAAGGTTGGATAGGCATAAAGAAGAACTAGTAAGACATGGAGAGGAGTTGATAAGACTTAGGGAGGATATGAATAGGGGTTTTGAACTTGTCAATAGACATATATCAGCCCTAGGTGCTAGGTGGGGTTTGATAGCTGAGGAGGCCTTTAAGGAGGGGTTAAGAGGAGTACTAGAGAAAGAACTAGGATTAAAAGTAGAGAAGTGGACACACTTCGACCAAAAGGGCTTAGTCTACGGCTACCCCAGCCAAGTTGAAATAGATATAGCCATTAAAGATGAGGAACTGATATTAATTGAAGTAGCCTCGCATGTGAAGACATCAGATGTATATGAGTTCAAGAGAAAAGCAGAACTATACGAAAAAGTAACTGGCAAAAGACCAGATAGACTACTCATAGTAACACCCTACGCAGAACAAAAAGCAATAAAAGCAGCCAAAAGACACGGAGTAGAAGTATATACCAAAGTGTGAGATCGCTCAGGTATAGGATTTTCACCTATAGAAATACCATTCTCATGAATGCTTATTCTAGTTCCAAGAGTAATATATGTCAGATAATCGGTGAACGCGATAATTAGGTGCCACGTGGAATCCTGATAAATAGTGCTCGCCTGAAGTTTTCATCGAAATGAATACAGTTGGAGGTGATGAAACTAGTGAAAACTATGCAGTATCCTCAAATTTAAATATTCTTTAACGACTTAACTTAGGATAACTTAATGGCTGTTAATCTTCTATGCAAAATTAATATTATCTCACAAAACTTTCAGTACATTCAGCATTCATCAGAAGTTTCATAATCCTCTTCAATAATTCTAGCGTCTCTATGATGTACTTCTTACCTATTCCGGGAACTCCACAGGTTACAAGAAGGACTCTTTTAGTGCTCTCATCCACAGCTGTATGAATGGAGTCTCTGTGTGGAAACTCATGTATAATTCTCGAGTCCTCTGCTAGAACTATACTATTCTCACTTAGCTCTCTAGGTCTGCCTCCTATCGGATAAAATACCTCTCCTTTCCTAGCTCTCCTCAGAACTAGTCTACTTGTCAGTAGTTTATCCACATCATACAATCCAATACAGACTCCTGTCTTTATGCTAATGATATTACCTATATCGACTATCGGGTTTATCCTAGGAAATGGTCTACCTCTCAATACTCTTCTTATAAGAGCCTCAGCAGCTGGTCTTATCTTCGTAGGATCTATCTTTAGATATCGCCAGTAGAAGTCTCTATAGGCCCTTACTATGGGATCGCTTCTTAAAGATTCGAGCGTATATCTCCTCCTCACTTCTTCAATAGTGGATTCTATGAGACTACTTAGCTTAATTTCATCGACATGACCTAGATTATATGCTATAGCATAAGCTACGGTTATTCCAGGACATAGCTCACTTATTCCCTTGTCAACACTTATGACGATCACATTTAAGTTTCTTCATAGATCTCTTATATCTATTCATGCACTAGTCTCTAATCCCATATCGTGTTTACCTCTTTTAACTCTACTATTTCCTTATCCTTTGTTATGAGAGCATGTGCTTTGAGAACTTTAGCTGTTAGTACTATTATTTTGTCATGTATTTCTTTAGCCTTAGTACGGTCAAATAGTCCTAGAATTTCCTCGTTAAATGGATAGTATCTAAAGGTTATTATTCTCGCCATCTTATCTCTAAGAATGTTCCAATAGTTCGTCCAGTTTTTCTTCTTGAAGAGATAGTAGAGTTCGGCTGCTACGATTGTTGGTAGATATAGAACGGCCTTTCCATTTTCGGCTTCTTTAAACGCTTCATCAGCTTTAGGAGGAAGTCTATCTAGAAGGTAGTAGAAGAAGGCTACTGCATCCACTACATAGATCTTCATTTAAATTCCCTTTAGCAGAGATTTCTTTGCCTCCATTAGTATTCTCTCACATTCAGTTACATCGACATCTAGTCCCTTGAGTAAGCCTCTCAGCTCTACGCTTCTTTCAAATTTTCTCATCAGGATACCATCCTCAAGAGGGATCATTAGTACTTCGTCCCCTTCCTTAAAATTATAGGCTTCTCTTATCGGTTTAGGAATGACCACCTGTCCTTTGCTACTTATCTTGACTTTAAATAACCTCTCTATAGGGGAAGACATAGTGCTACACAACTGTAAGGAAATTTCTTACATATATGTCTTACTATACACAGTATGAGGCATGTGACTTTAGACCTGGATTAGTCCCTTTAGATGGAAAAGTGTTCAGTAGGGAAGCTGTAAATTCCCTCTAGTCTGATCTTAATCAAACTTTATTGATTATAATGTTTATTAAAGGGTAAAATGAGTATAGTGACACCTGAAGAAGGTTGGGAGGTGGATTGAGCGTTCTGGCATTCCAAGTCTCCCAATCCTCCTAGCTACAGAATAGCTGAGACGAGCTTTACACCTGAAGTTGTAGAAAGTGTTAGAAGAGTTTCGGCTTAAAGGATACATCTACAGCGTTCTGATATAGTTCAAGTCTAAAGGCTTTGGATAGACAGAGTATTCTGAGTAAGTTGAAGGTACTTAACTGGCGTCGACCTACTGAAGAGCAGTTACCTTTTCTTCTCACTACATCTGATGAAGAAATCTCCCTATGTAGGCGGCGGCCTTTACATAGTTTCTGGGAAGAGAAGGATGAATAGTTGGCGACTTGAGGAAAATAGTGAATAAACCCCCTTAACCGCCTATCCTACGTATTTGAAAATCATCTACTAATTTATGACTCCTTAATTAGTAGGGGAACTCTGAGACGTGGTATACTTCTATTGGAGGGTTTTTAGCCTTAACCTTATCTATAAAATTCTCTCTGTCTAGGGATACTAACACCGCTCCTCTGTCTAGCGCGACTTTAAGGTAGAGTGCATCTATTGAATAAATACCATATTCATGACAGAGAGGATAGGCTAACGTACAGAACTCTTTATCACAATTAACCAGTAGTAGGGGGTGAATCATCTT
>Ga0190286_1000640_pt1 | contig 14161 bp, 8 predicted proteins | sample 48691834_MG_FD_183241 | JGI IMG/M metagenome (GOLD analysis project Ga0190286, IMG submission 183241) | Hydrothermal vent microbial mat bacterial communities from Southern Trench, Guaymas Basin, Mexico - 4869-18-3-4_MG | ecosystem: Environmental > Aquatic > Marine > Hydrothermal vents > Microbial... | reverse complement strand
CCCCTACAATGAGGTAGAGCCAGTCCTCCCGTCTTTGGCGGAGCAAAGGAAGCGCCTGTGATACAAAGGGCGCGATCCCCTTGCGGGGGACAAGGCGTCCTACAGTCAGTAGTATATGGCGACCGTTGAGATTCAACCCCCAGCGTTGAGCCAACCGATGGCGCATCTCTGGCGACAGGGTCATTGCATACTTCTCCACGTCGATGCCCGGAGGGATGATTACACAACGATCCGCTGAGATACCCCGCTTCAGGCATTCCCTGCGCGTATATTGACTGATGCAAATCACGCGATCCAGTCGGCGTAGACACCAGGGGATGACAAGCTGATAGAGCGGATGAGGGTATATCACGTCCAACCCGTGGGCGTTCACCACAACCGGCACTCGACCCAGCAACCGGAGCAAGACCCCGAGTGGCGCCAATAGTGGGTCGCCGATATGGATCAAGGTTATCACACCTCGCCTCAGCAGCCAAGCTGCTTGGACAAAAGCCAAAATTAGGAAGAAGGGGAGCCACCGTTGAGACTGCCCCCAACTGATGATCCGAGCTTCCTCGCGCCGTGAAACTTCGGTGGTCAGGTGATAGCTGAGCTTCTGCATTCCTCCAACTGAGGGTGGATACTTACGAGTGATAAACAGCAGCATTCCAAAGTCCTACCTCTTCAGTGCGCTCTTCTTTACGATGAGATCAGCTAGCAAGCCAATGGCTCCTACCTGAACAGCCGTTAATATCGTCATTATAGTTGAAGGGGCAAAATGAAAGTGATAGGCGAAGATATCGTATACCATTTTGCTGCCGCCTACCAGGAAGAGAAATAGGCTGAGAGGCAAAAACACCTTCAATGGGTTGAAATACATGATCGTCCGCACCACTAGAGAGGCGTAATTGTAAGTATCAGAGATGGGATGGATGGAGGACTTTCCCCCTTTCCGCCTGTAGTAGTCAATGGGAATGAATTTAACGGTATACCCCTCGGAGAGGAAGGCGATAGTGATAGTGCCCACCCAGGAGTGAGAAGAAGGTAGAATGGGCAGAAATCGCTCGGCGATGTCCTTCTTGAAGGCGCGGAAGCCAGAGTTCAAGTCGGGGATCCTCACCCCCGTTAGATACGAGGCTAAGAGGCGAACAAATAGCTTGACCAGCGAGCGCAACCATTTAAGGCTGCCCATTTCACTCTTCCTAGCGCCGACAACCATGTCGTATTCGCCAATGTGGGCTAAGAGGCGGGGGATCTCGTGGTTGGGATAACTCCCGTCCCCGTCAGTCATGACGATGACCTCTCCCCGCGCTGCTTTCACCCCCGTAGTGCGAGCTGCCCCTACCCCTCGATTGTAGGGATGCTGAATGAGCCTGACTTGCGGCCTTTGCCGCACGATATCAGCGCTTCTATCGGTAGAGCCATCGTCGACTACAATGATCTCATAATCCCAATCGCTGGCCTCCATGGTCTCGATGATAGTGTCTAAGTCATTGCCGATGGCGGCCTCCTCATTATAGACCGGAATGACGATGCTAATCAACTGCTTTGACATCGGTACTCACGCCTTCCTAGCAATTGCGCCATGGTGTTCGGCGCTAATTGTACCCTAGATACGGCGCGATGGCAAATAACTCCCTAGGATCTGCAGAACATTCCTCATTTTGCTCAACTCACTTCGCCAACCGCCTGTAGATAGCCTCTAGCTCCTGCGCGTGCTCCTCCATCGTTTTCATCGGCGGGATGTTCCGTCGCAGGGTTTCCAGAAGGCTCGGCTCGGCTATCAATTGCTCGATTTTAGCGCGTAGATCAGCGGCATCGCCGGGCCGAAAGAGCAAGCCATCCACGCCATCCCGAATCTTCTCCGCCAAAGCGCCGTGACCCGAGGCGATAACCGGTACGCCGGCCGCAAAAGCTTCGCTAATAACAAGGGAAGCCGCCTCATACCATAAGGAGGGCACCACCAACACGTCCGCCTCCGCCAAGATATCCCAAAGTCGGCGATGGTCAAAGGGGCCTCCGAAGGTTACATTGGGATTGCGGGCCAGACGATGGAGCTCTCGGCTGTACCTTGGAAAGGCATTTTCATCTCCGTAGATGGTGAGGCTGGCTCGATCAGTATCTAGGCCACCGAAAGCCTCGATGAGGACGTGTACCCCCTTCTGCCAAGCCAGCCCGCCAATGTAGATGCAACGCAGCCGGCCATCCCCTGCCTCTCGCATCGGGGGGATCGAGGGCGCTTCAATGCCGTGCCCCAGCATTACCACCCGTTCGGGGTTCAGGCCCCGTCTCAGGAAAAGTTTCCGAGTGAAGCGGGAGGGGGCGATAACCAGGGCTGCCCGTTCTAAGGTCCACCATAGGGTCCGATTGCGGGCATGGAAGAAAGGAGCGATGACTGGGGCCAGGGGAGCCAGGGCCATGGCTTTCACCCGATGGAGGGCACAGAGGGCGCAGTCCAGGCCCAGATGGGGCCCCCGGCAGAGGCGATGGTCGAAACGCAATAATTGGGCATTGGGGCAAAAGAACCAGTAATCGTGGAGGGTGGTCACCACGGGCACGCCGTGAGCCAAAGCCAGGTCTACGATGCGTGGCGAGAGGCCGGCCAGGTGATGCACATGTACCAAATCCGGCCGCCATTTGGCCAAAACGGCGGCGAAGTCAACCTCGGCCTGAGGGTTATGTAGCAGCACTTCGCCTTCTAAGCGCGATCTCAAGGGCCCTTGGAAGGTCCCCCGGGTATGGAAGGTGGGCACCCCTTCATGCTCGCCGGGGCCAATCTCTTGACGGCTACCGTGGAAGACAAGAACCCGATGGCCCAAGGCAAGAAGGGACTTAGCTAGAGTATGGATATAGACCTCAATACCTCCTACCCGTTCGGGGAGGAACTGGTGAACCACGAAGAGTATATTCATCGGGACACCGCTTCGTAAACGGCCCGCGTGGCAGCGTAGGCCCGCTCCCAGGTGTAGCGTTCCATCACCTTGCGGCGGCCGCTCTCCCCCAGCCTTTGGGCCAAGGTTTGGTCGGCCAGAAGGCAGGCCAGACGATCGGCCAGAGCAGCCACATCGCCAAAGGGCACCAGATATCCATCCTCCCCATCGGCGATAACAGCCGGAACGCCGCCAGCCCGGGCCCCCACCACGGGCAGGCCATTGGCCCAGGCCTCCAGGTAGACCATGCCAAACGAGTCCGTGCGAGAGGGAAGCGAGAGCACGCTGGCCGCGGCTAGGGCATCCCGCTTGGTCTCCTCGCCTATCGGCCCCAAGAGGTGGCAATGCCGCCGGTCGGCCTGCGGCAGAGTCCTCCAATAGTTACGGAAGGGCTCCAGAATCGTACCAGCAATGACCAGGTCAGCTTTTACCCCCTCCTGCCATAGGCGACGCATGGCCTCCACTGTGTGCACAGCCCCCTTGTCGTAGTTCACCAGCCCAAGGTAGAGGACGAAAGGGCGTTTTATCCCATAGTGGGCCCGGAAGCGGTCGGCGTCTCCCCCGGTTACCATCTCCAGGGTCACCCCTGGGCTGATGATGTGGATTTTGTGGATGTCCACCCCCCGCATAGCTAGAAAGTCCCTCTCGATTTCCGTGTTCACGATCACCGCGTCGCTCTGGCGTAGAAGCGCAAGCTGGTGGCGCATGGTGTAGAAACGTCGCACTTCATCACTCCCTGGCTCGCCAAGGTGCAGGAGAGGGGTGATGACCAAAGGTATGCCCTGCCTCCAGGCATAGAGGGCCGCCGCGCGGATCAGTGATTCATAGGGGATACTCCAGGCATGCACCACATCATAGCGCCTGTCAAGAGTAGTTAGATAGCGCTCCAAGCCCGGCACCCATGGAGTTAAGCGCGTCAAAGCCGAAAGGAAAGGCGTAGTGTCCACGGGCGCTTTAGAGAGTTTAGCAGCCAGGAGGCGGATCAGGCCATAGGAATAAGGCAAGAGGGGCAGATGGCGTACCGGGAAGCGACGCACTTTCACCCCATGGATGACCTCTTGAGCTGTGGCTACCCTCTTCTTACCGCGAAGCCAGAGGTATTCTGGCTCAGCAGCATCTGTGGTCAAAACCGTCGCCGAATGGCCATCGCCGACCAGACGCTCAGCCAATTCTTTGATGTATAGCTCTCCCCCACCTATTAGGGGGAAGTAGCCTACATTAACGAAAAGAACCTCCATGAAATAGCTATCATCCCTGGCTTAGGAATGCTCTATATCCTTTGATCACTTCACTGCTATCACAGCGCAATCGAGGTTGCCGAATAGGAGATTGTTCAGCTTGCAGAGATTATCATTCATGATTTCGAGAATGGCCCGCTGGTTTTCATCGGCAGCCTTATCCAGGTCGAGCAGTCGCAACTTTTGCTCTTCCGGCATCGGCGATAGGAATCTGACCTGGATATCATGGAACCCGGTTGCCTCTAACAAAAATCTCAAAGCTTCAGGATGGATAGGCTGGCGATGGGTCAGATCTTTGTAAAAAGTGGCGTGGAAGATAGTCAAGCCGGCAGCGTTGGGGGTTATAATGACCAATGGGGCATTAGGCCGCAGCTTGGCATGACAAAGCTCCAGGAACCTCACTATTTTGCGCTTCGGCAAGTGCTCTATCAAATGGGAGGAAAAGATCCCGCCCACTGACTCATCCGTCAAGGATTCCAAATAAGCCAGGGCTTCCATCTGAACGACCTCTAGGCCAGCCCCTCTGCAGGCGGCTACCATATCTTCATCCAGATCCACACCTCGGCAGCTGATCCCTCTCTCCCTGAGCAAGCTGAGGAATACCCCCTTGCCGCACCCTACATCTAGAACGTCTTGGCAGCCAGTGAACAGCTCCGCAAAGGGGGCATAGAGCGCCCTTTCCACCTCAGCGGCCCCACCCACTCTTTCGCTGCAAGCGCGATAGCTGAAGCCATAATCCTCCTGGCCCATGTCTGTGATCAATTCCCAGAGCCGATCTATCCTGGCCCACAGGCCCATGGGAACCTCTGCTAAGATTTGTTGTAGCTCATCCACTTTCCTCCTTAACTTGCCCAAATCCTCACCCGCCAGCGCTTGAAAACCCTCCACCTGCCTCGCTAGCTCTTGGCACATCTCTTTTAGAGAGGCTTGCTTAGTCTCCAGGAACCCCTGCTTGAGATCCAGGAGATCCTGCCTGCTCTCTTGGAGACCTTGCTTCGCCATAAGGTCGTCTTGCTTCCGGTTTAACTCCGTTACTCGGCCTTCCAACCGCCTGGCTATCTCATGAAGCTCATCCTGTTTTTGGCTTATTTTTGCTACCTGGCTTTCCAATCTATCGGCTAACTCGCCCAGATAGCGCACCAAATGGATGTTGAACATAACCTGCCGTTCTACGATGCGGTCCAGGTAAGGCTCCTTGAGGTGTGATGTCAAGTTGCGGCGGACCCACTCGATGAAAGGGCCGACCAAGGGTTTGTCAGACCGGATCACATATTCTCGCAAGGCTACATCGGCCTCCACTTCTAAAGCTCTTAAGTCCTTGACCGAAGGCTTTCCCTCAGCTGGTAGCTCCTCATGAGCTTGTGGGAAGGTTTTGGCCCTGGGAATACTCTGGACATATCTTGTCGCCTCTTCCACAATCTTCTCCAACCTCTCTTCGTATTTCTCCAGCGAATATCCTTTCACCCGTTCCAGCCCCTTCCTCACCAATTCTTCTCTCAACTCTTCGTCCTTCAAGATTGATAACACCTTATCCGTCAGATCCTCCACGTTTCCTGGCTCGAAGGTTAATCCAGCCTCCCCGATCGTCTCAGGTAGAGCTCCAGAGCGACTCCCCACCACGGGCACCCCACAGGCCATGGCCTCGATAATGGGCACCCCAAAGCCCTCATGGAGGCTGCTGGTGACGTAGACATCGCAGAGGTTATAGTATTTAGGGAGTTCATCAACCTGGCCGGTGAAGAGCACATCCCCCGCCACCCCGAGCTCTCTGGCCAGGGCCTTGGCCTCCTCCACGATGTCCACAAAGGCTAGCGAGCTGCGATCATCACCCACCAATAGCAGCTTGACATTTGGTATCTCTCTTTTGATCTTGGCCAAAGCCCTGACCAAGAGGTCGATGCGCTTGTTACCAGCCATCCGCCCTACGAAAAGTAGCACTCGCTGCCCTTCTAGCCCGTACTTCCTCGCTAGCCTGGCATCTTTGCCCATTGGTTTGAACCGATCCAGGGACACAGCCAGGGGTAGGACGCGGATTCGGTCTATCTCGTAGCCAGAGTGCTGTACTAATTCGGCCTTAGTGAACTCGCTGTGGACGATGGCTAAATCGGCATAGTGAACTAGAGAGACCCCTGCAATCCCCCTAATCAGGATATCCCGATCATGGACGGACCCCCATAACTCTGGAGGAGTCACCCCATGGTAATCGAAAATGACAGTCCCTCGCTCAATACCCTTAATGCTCTCCAACAATGGATAGTGAGATGGATAATGGTAGATGAATAGATCGGAGAGGTTAAAATACTCTTGCCTACCGCCGATCAGGCTCCCCAGCGAGGTGACCGAACAGAGGTCTTTGATATCCTTCGGAACCCCCTCCGGGGGGTGTTCGACGAAAATTCTCACGCTGTCCCCCCGCTGGAGAAAGAAATGGGCCATGCTAATGATGCTGGTACCGATAGCGTCCTTCGCTACCAAATTCAAGTTCAACAGGCTGATTTTCATCTTTTCTTACCCCTTTATGCTTTACTGGCTCGATCCAAAAGCTGGAAATACGCTCCCTCGACGATGTCGGCGATTCGCTCCACGGTGTAACGGGCCAAGACCTTTTCGTAGCCCTTTTCACCCAGCCGCGTTTTAAGGGCTGGGTTATCAATCAACCGCTTGATCTGCCTGGCTAAGCCCTCAGCATCGCCAGGCTCGATCAGCAATCCGTCCTCTCCCTCGGCGATCACAGTGGGAATTGCCCCGCTTCGAGCCCCAATGACCGGCTTCTTCACCGCCCAGGCCTCCAAGAAGACGATGCCAAAGGCCTCCGCCCTTGAGGGCAAGAGAAGGACATCGCAGGCGTTGAGCAGCATCACCTTTTCCTGGTGGGATACCGCGCCCAGATTAATGAAACCCGGCAGGTCATTGTAGGATGCTCGTAGCATTTGGGACTCGTAGGTCTCCGGGCCTGCCGCGACCAGGTACAGGTTCGTGTCATGCTCCCGCAGGATGGTAAACGCACGCAAGACCGTTTCCAGCCCTTTATACGCTACTTTCCGACCCAGGAACAGCAACACAAACGCCTCTTCCGGGATCCCGAAGTGACGCCTGCATTCCTCCATGTTTAGTAGCTCGAATTCCTTCACTTTGATGCCGATGCCGGCCACCACGATCTTATCCTCGTGTACCCCCCTGGCGATTAAATATCTTTTCTCCAATTCCGTGTCCGCGATAACCAGGTCACTGCCCCGTAGAACAGCGTTGAAGTAGCCCACGTCAAAGGTCTCGGGTTGATCCACATGGATGTGGGGAGTCACCACGACGGGCACTCGCAGGAGTCTGGTGCAGAGATATGAGTAATAGACGTGAGAATAGGGCAAGGTATTAAGGTGCACGACATCGTACCTCCGCCCCTTCAACGCCAGATCGATAAGCAAGGGAAGCGAGAGCGGTCCATTGCCAAGAAAAATGAAGGGCTCATAGAGAGGTGATCTAATGCGCCTATAGTTTCTATACCCGAAGTCAAGGATTCGCCAAGTGTAGCCCTTCCTCTCAAGGCTGGGAAAACGATAAACGTTAACTCCGTCCAAGCGCTCAAAGGGGGGGAGCTCGTTGCGCCACGTCAAATAGTTCCGTGAGCGGGTGGTAAAGACATCCACCAGATGCCCTCGTTTGGCCAACTCCTCTGAGAGATTGGTTATATACTGCTCTGAGCCCCCGATAGCGGGCTTGTACTGATGGGTCACATGTAGAACTCGCATCTCCCTATCCTAGAGCTTCGTGGTAAATACTCAGCAGGCCCTCGATGTGGCGATCGAGAGTAAGGTTTGCGTGAGCATACTCCGCACAGCGCCATCGCATGGCCCGTCGCTCCCTGGCCGGTCGGGCAAAATGGAGGATGGCTTTCTCGGCAAAAGCAATAGGGTCACCTGGTTCAACGAAATAGCCGGTATCTCCCTCCAGGATTAACTCTGGTATCCCACCGATGTCCGAACCCAGAACCGGCGTCCCAGCCAGTAAGCTCTCATAGATGACGACGGGAGAATTGTCGTACCAAATGGAGGGCACAAGGGTGAGCTTGGCCGAAGCGTAGAGGGCTTTGAGTTCGTAGAAGGGGATCTTTCCTAATAACTTCACTGGCGCTGGCTCATAGCGGCGTAGCTTGTTCACAAAGTCCTCATCTCCCCAGCCCACTACCAATAAGCGAAAGCGGTTGATATATTTGGTCAACAGCGGCAAGGCGTGGATGATCGTGTCCACTCCTTTGGTCTCCACTATGGCTCCCGAAAAGAGTAGAGTATTAAAAGGGCTGTATTCTTGACCGAATCTTTGGGCAGCTGAGGCTGCCGGAGATCGAAAGAGATCGGGCTCTATCCCATGCTTCAGCACTCGGAACCGCTCTCGATCATATCCGGCCATGACATGCAGGTCAACCAATTTACGGCTGGGAGCGATGAAGAGACGCACATTCTGGACCAGTCGAGCGAAGACGGAACGCCGCCAAGGAATAGCTCCCCAGAAATCGTAGCGGCGGAAGCACCTTCGACAGTGCCTCGCGGGTTCAGCGGGATCGCATAGGACGCCATTGCCGCGATAGAGCATGTTGTTAGGGCAAAGGAGCCAGTGATCGTGCAGCGTGGCCACTGTGGGGATTCCCAGCTTCCGGCAGGCCACAAAAGGAGCCAGCGAAGTGCCTGAGACGTTGTGCACATGGACCAGGTCGGGTTTAGTCTTCTCTAGTTCGCTCACGATCCGCCGATAGATGCGGAGATCGAAGACCTGACAGACCTGAAGCCTGGGCCGCCACCGATAGCCTACCTCGCGGACGGGTATCCCCTTGAAAACGTACGAATGGTCAATGTCCTCCCCGAAGCGCGAGTTGATGGAAAGCACCGAGCATTCATAGCCCCGCCGCAACAGGCCATAGCAGGAATAAACGGCGGAAATCTCGGCCCCACCCATGTAGCGCGGGGGGAAAAAGTTGGTGATAAAGAGTACTTTGTACTGCGACATCAGATACTCCGTTGGAGATGAGATTGCTGAGGATCAGCACCAGGCAAGTTCTGTCGGGCTAGGGCAGCGAATGCCATGAAGATAAGCAATGGAGCATACATGTAGACCTCGATCAAGGGGTTTAGCAGAAGCACAAGCAGAAGCGCCGTGCCCATGATCTGCAATGTACCGGCAAGGTTAGGCCGGCGCAGCATCATTACCATGAACACCACTGCCAGAATGGTCACTTGAACCGGTTGGAGATAACGCGAAAGCCCCGCAAGGTAGATAATGGGAACGAAGCTGAACCCGGTTGTCCAACCAGCTACCCGTCGCCAACTCTCATTTGGCATCTGTAGCGCTACGGCTCTTTGATAATTGATAACCCCATCTATAAATCCCGTCGGCGAGGCCAGAAAGAACGGCACGATGATGAGCAGGGCAATGAGGGTGGTAATCAAACCGCATCGAAGTGCATTGCGCCACCCGGTATTCCACAACAGAAAAGCGATGAAGAACGGAAAGGGAACCCAGAGTGTCTTCCGAAAAGCTAGCAACAGACCCCACATGACAGCTGCAGGTATCCACCTTTGATGTAGCATACAAAGTAGTGTAGCAGCTAAAAATGGCCAGAGGATATACAAGTGACAATCATGCCGTAGAAAGAGGAAAGGATTGAGTACCATCCAGAGCAGGAACTCGTACCAAGAGCTGGATAGATGCTTCCGAAGGGTGATCCAATACACGCCAAGCAACATCAATTGGGCAAGGGGCATTATCCAACGAGGGTCCAGCCCCAGGGCTACCAATGGCACATAGGGCAACCACATCATGGGCAGATATGTAAGTGGGACCCGATGCGTGCCAATCTCATGCCATCGGTAGGGATTCTGCCCAGAAAGCAAATTTTTCGCTGTTGCGATAATGGATGGCAACATGTCACTGCGGTCCCCATCCAGGGGGAAGTTGTGCAGAGGCACAGTCCAAGCCAGGCTGACTACCGCCCAGCTAAACCCCAGTAACAGTAATTGCCGACGAGAGCTCAGGTTTTGTCTTGTTAGAACCCAACCACACCCCGCCAAGCCTCCAAATAAGATGCCGACCATAGCGAGATTGCTCAGGCTGATGTGATAGCCAAAGCGCCCAAAATAGCCAACCAGGAAATGCAGTATCCAAACAATCAGGCCGCCAGCAAAGAGGGGAAAAGCCCACGCCACATGGCGTTTGGCCTTCCTGTCCACATTATCAACTGGGAAAAAGAGTACAGGAATCAGCAGCAGAAGAAACGCAATGGTAGAGCATGTCTTCACAGTCGCATTGAAAACCAAGGGTGTAATGCCCTCCACTTGCTTGAAGACCATGAGGACCCACAAAGCCACCAGACACCGACTGGGGGTAAGCCATTGGAACAGGCTTTGCTTGAGCCATTTTAAGGCATTACGCGCATTCACACTGCGGCTAATCGGTTTCAGACCTTCCAAAGAAGTGTAAATTCAATTCCTCAGCGGAATGACCTCAATGTTGTCAACCCATAGTTCAGCCACGTCGGTGAAATAAACTCGGAACTCCAAGGCCTGGGTCTTAGGGTTAGTGAATTCCAGCTCAAATTCCTGATAGCGGCCTGGAATGTCAAAATCCTCGGTTCGAATCTCCTGACGGGCCAATACCGTCTGCCCTGTGTCGGCAGCCACGTCAATGGCAGCCACCACCGCCCCTCTCGCGCCACCCTCGCCCACCTTAAGCCGAAAGAGGGCCCGGTACTCTCCGGCTGGCAGGATGTCATAGGGACCGTAGCAGAGAAAGCCTCCTGTATCGGCACGGCCAGCGTGGAGGGCTTCTCCCCAGGACGCTTCTCGGTCCTCCACCACCCCGCCCACCTGGTGTGGCAAGCTCTCGGCCTCGTAGGCTGAATGGCCTAAACCCTTGCGGATCTGATAGATACGATAAGGTAGCTCCCAACGTTCGACCGCTTGAGGAAAACGTCCTACACTATGCTCCAGTTGCGGGACAACTAGCGCTGCACTGCGCACCAAAACGAGATCGTGCATTGCGTTAAGTCTTGGTCTGTCGTGTGTGGAGACGAAGAACACCTCTCGTGCTTCAGCAAGCCCTTGGTCTGCCACCACCAACAACGTTTCAGGATCAAAAGCCTCTTCTCCAGGTTCGGGCCAGAAGACCACCGTCTCTTTGTCATAGAGAAACTGGAGAGCGGGAGCTAGATAATTACCCACCCATGAGCCATCAAAGATCACCAAAGCCCTGGAAGGAAGGACCTCAGCAAAGTCTTGCAGTTGCTGAAAAGCCCCGCGGAATTCCCGATGGGATATGATGAGCCGATTGGTCCAAGCCAGAGGAGCTACTATTCCTATGGTAAGCAGAATAAGGCTCACACGCTGAAGTTGCGGACGAGGCCACCTTTCGCTGATCGTCCAGATAGCGAAAGCCATGAATAGGGCGCATGATGGCATTGCCACAGAGACCGACCGTCGAATGGCCCAGATGTGATCCATTGCCAGCATAGAGAAAGGGGAGAAGTTGATGGCAAGATAGACGAGTCCACTCAGAATGAGTGGAAGAGTGCGCCATCCCAGCCTTCTTTGAACAAGAAGGACAGCGCCTACGAGGGTAAGAAGCATGCCTAATGGGGTAAGATACCAACTCAATCGTATTACGGGGTCTATAATCCAATTCCAAGCCTGATCTGGATAAGTGTGCGGGGGGGTTATTAGTACCTGGCTTGCTAAAACAATTAGGCCGAGGGCCAAACCTATACCAAGGATAGCCATGCCCAAGATCGAGCTTATCCTCTGTCTGTGCAGACGCGGCCAATCCAGAACCTGGCGCACCTTCGGCTGATTACGATTCATCACTAAGATGGCAAAAACAAGCCCCCCTAGCAGCCCGACGCTGATCTCTTTGAGTGGGGGGCGGAGGGCCAAGAATAGATAGGTTGGCCAGGCAAAGAAGCAGGCAGTAATAAACGCCCATACAATCATCGCTCCGAATGAGATGACGAACGGCCAGTACCATTTGCTCCACTGGTACAACGCAAGCAATCCCAGTGTGGCCGCTAGAGGCACAAAGAGCGGTAAGGCATCTAATTTGGTTAGCAGCGTGCCACCAAAACACAGACCCGAAATCACTCCGTCCGCTCTGTGGCCGGAAAGGAAACGCATCCAATACAAGGCACCCCCGATGAATAGAAGTTGGAAAAGGATATCTGCATTGGCGTAGCGTGCGAACCAAAGCTGAGAAGCATTGGCCAAAAGTAGAGATAGGGCTATGAACCCAGCAGTATCCCCCAACAAAGCTTTACCCAGCAGATATAGGCCAAGGCTTGATAACAACGCTATCATAGGGGTGGCGATCATAGTGCCTTGCATGCCAAATAGGGTATATGAAACTGCTATGCAGGCTGGATATAAAGGTAAACCGTGTGAAATCATCTTGCCTTCCTTGGCCACCCAGGTGAAACCAGGATACTTGAACCAATAAAATCCAGGGTGGCGGCTTCTGTAATCTGGATCGAGAACAGGAGCCGGTATCCAGATGAATTGGTCTTGTGCCTCTTGTGGCAATCGAGCGAAGAACTCATCTCGGATATGCAGTGAACCCCTTCTCGCGATAGCAATCCCTGCATTCACATACGCGCCGTCATCCCGCCCGCCCAGGATGTTCTCAAAAGGACGAAGGAAAAAGAGCCCACCGCTCAGCAATAACAGCACTAAGACAGCTGTCTGCCAGTGATCCCACTTCGGACGAAAGGGTGGAGGGAAGAGCCGACGCCATCGAAGAAGAGCGAAGGCTAGGATGGGGACATCTACCACAAAGAGAAGCAATAGCAGAGAGAATCTCCCCAACTCAGCCAAAGCCAGGGCACACAGTGAAGTCAGGAGGAAGCTCAGAAACACCCAGGAGAAACAGGCGTCAATGACGTTTAACTCCTCTCGATCCCCCTTTCCCCCTTCCAGGGCGTAGAAGATCACGTAGCCTGGCAGCCCAAACAGGGCTGGGATCACTATGATTCTAGCAGCAAGGTGGATGATATCCAAAACTCTCTCCCATTACAATTCGGCTCTCTTCATACCACCGAGATGCCTATCTTAACCCGCACACTTTGAAGCAGTATCCTGCCCTTGGAGAATCGCCCTCGGATTGTTGAACACTGGCACTCGCTGCCTAGTCCACCAGCAGACCGAAATTCCGGAATTCAACGCAAGGTTAGAGATGGTTATCAGGATGGGATCGGTCAAGGAAACGGCTGCTGATCTCCCACTTGTGGCGGGGGCGAAAAACCCCCCCATCCTTGAGCGGCGAGCGGACAGTGAAGGTGCAGTAGGGCTGGTGGTAGTCATAGGGGTGGCCGTCTCGAGCGTGCACGGCCACGTCCAGCGTGTAGACGCCCTCGATGAAGGCGAAGCTGTCGAAGGCCACTCGGACGACCCCCACCCTTTTCAGATCACCAGTGGGAATGCCCTCGATGTCTGTGTTGGTGCCATAGCAGTAGGTTCCATCGTCACGGTAGATGCCAATGCCGAACACCGGCGCTTCGACGGGACGGTTGACCCGGTAGTTGATCTCAATGACAACGGGCTGGCCGCTCTCAAAGAGTAAGGTCTCCTCTCCAGTGCTGTTAAGGAGCCTGACGGAGGTGATCTCGATCTCCCGCGTTCCCCAGCGCTTTTTCACCCCCTCAACCGACGTCTTTTTGGAAGGCTCTTCGCCGGGGAGCGCCTCTGCTGGCGGAGCCTGTTGAGCAGCCAGGTCGGCTTGCTCCTCCTCGTGGACCCGCATCAGGTAATGGTCCACCACCTCCTGGGCTAGCCCCTCGGCCTGAACTCGTCCTTTCTCCAGCCAGATGACCCGGTCACACAGCCTCCGCACGGAGCCCAGATCGTGGGAGACGAAGACGATGGTCTTCCCCCGATGCTTGAAATCAGCGATCCTTCTCAGGCATTTTCGCTGGAAAGCCTCATCCCCTACCGCCAGGACCTCGTCGATAAGCAGGATATCCGGGTCCATGCTGGTGGCGATGGC
>Ga0190286_1000639_pt1:0-10000 | contig 14165 bp, 9 predicted proteins | sample 48691834_MG_FD_183241 | JGI IMG/M metagenome (GOLD analysis project Ga0190286, IMG submission 183241) | Hydrothermal vent microbial mat bacterial communities from Southern Trench, Guaymas Basin, Mexico - 4869-18-3-4_MG | ecosystem: Environmental > Aquatic > Marine > Hydrothermal vents >... | reverse complement strand
CTGCGAAGGTACGCCGCGAGGCGTGCTGGAGGTATGGGAAGCGAGAATGCCGGCATGAGTAGCGATAAAGGGGGTGAGAATCCCCCTCGCCGAAAGTCTAAGGTTTCCTGGGGAAGGTTCGTCCGCCCAGGGTTAGTCGGCCCCTAAGGCGAGGCCGAAAGGCGTAGCCGATGGGAAGCGGGTTAATATTCCCGCACCACCTGTACACCGCTTGAGCCGTGGGGGGACGCAGGAGCGTAAGGCCAGCCGGGCGTTGGTAGTCCCGGTCCAAGCGTGTAGGGGGAGCGGGCAGGCAAATCCGTCCGCTCTTAACCCCGAGACGCGATGGGGAGGGGCTTTGCCCCATAAACTGGCCCCAAGCACACTGCCGAGAAAAGCCTCGTTCGGCGAGGTGTGCAGGTGACCGTACCGCAAACCGACACAGGTAGATGGGGTGAGTATCCTAAGGCGCGCGAGAGAACCCCCGTCAAGGAACTCGGCAAATTGACCCCGTAACTTCGGGAGAAGGGGTGCCTCCCGGGGTGAAGGGACTCGCTCCCGGAGCCTTGGGGGGTCGCAGAGAATTGGCCCTGGCGACTGTTTACTAAAAACACAGGTCTCCGCTAACTCGTAAGAGGAGGTATGGGGACTGACACCTGCCCGGTGCCGGAAGGTTAAGGGGAGCCGTTAGCCCCTTCGGGGGCGAAGCGGTGAACCGAAGCCCCGGTAAACGGCGGCCGTAACTATAACGGTAGGACCAGGTTAGAGCACCTGGGAGGGCCGTTGTAAAATCCGGCTATATGCTGGGACAGCCCTTGTATCCCAGGCTACCGAGGAGGTGAAAAAGTCATGGGTGGGGCCAATCAGCAGGAAAGGCTATCGATGGCCGAAGCCAGGCATTGGTTCCTTGCGGGATTCATCGAAGGGGAGGGGAGCCTCTGTGTCTCCATCAAGGAGCATCCCACAGCCCGGTTTGGATACTATGTGGACCCCGAGTTCTTCATATACCAACATAAAAGTGGGGTCGCCATCCTGAAGATGGCCAAGGAGATCTTCGGGACCGGAAGGATATATCCCAAGCCGGGGAACGATGATGTCATGGTATTTTCTATAACCAGCAGGAGGAGCATTAAGGAGAAGGTGATCCCCTTCCTCGAGAAGTACATGGTCTTCTCCACTAAGAAGGAGATATTTCGCCGCTTTAAGGCCATAGTGGAGGCCATGGAGGACCGCAAGGAACATCGGACCCCTGAAGGTCTGGCTCGCATCGTCGAGCAGGCGTATGCGCTGAACCCAGCCGGAAAGGGGAAGGAGAGGAAGCGTCCGCTCCACGAGGTCATCGATAGAATCCTCAGAGGCCATACGCCGGACACCCCTCGATCGGGGTGAAGATATGGTCCAGTCCCTATGGCGACATAGGGGGTGCTGCCTAAGGTAGCGAAATTCCTTGTCGGGTAATTTCCGACCTGCACGAATGGTGTAACGACTGGGGCGCTGTCTCGACGGGGGACTCGGCGAAATTGTAGTTCCGGTGAAGATGCCGGATACCCGCGGCGGGACGAAAAGACCCCGGAACCTTTACTGCAGCCAGATATTGGGCTTTGGCATGGCATGCGTAGGATAGGTGGGAGGCTGAGAAGCGGGGACTCCGGTTCCCGTGGAGCCGCCGGTGAAATACCACCCTTGCTATGTCGGGGCTCTAACCCTGACCCGTGAATCCGGGCAGGGGACAGTGTCTGGTGGGCAGTTTGGCTGGGGCGGCCGCCTCCTAAAGGGTAACGGAGGCGCCCAAAGGTCCCCTCAGCGCGATTGGTAACCGCGCGTAGAGTGCAAAGGCATAAGGGGGCTTGACTGCGAGAGGGACACCTCGAGCAGGTGCGAAAGCAGGGCTTAGTGACCCGACGGTGGCGTGTGGGAGCGCCGAAGATCAACGGATAAAAGGTACTCCGGGGATAACAGGCTGATCCTGCCCGAGAGTCCACATCGACGGCGGGGTTTGGCACCTCGATGTCGGCTCGTCGCATCCTGGGGCTGGAGAAGGTCCCAAGGGTGGGGGTGTCCACCCCTTAAAGCGGCACGCGAGCTGGGTTTAGAACGTCGTGAGACAGTTCGGTCTCTATCTGCCGCGGGCGCAGGATACCTGAGGGGGGCTGTCCCTAGTACGAGAGGACCGGGATGGGCCGACCTCTGGTGTACCAGTTGTCCCGCCAGGGGCATCGCTGGGTAGCCACGTCGGTAAGGGATAACCGCTGAAAGCATCTAAGCGGGAAGCCCGCCCCAAGATGAGGTATCCCGGGCGTAAGCCCCTGAAGGCCCCTGGGAGATTACCAGGTCGATAGGCCGCAGGTGGAAGCCGGGTAACCGGTGCAGCCGAGCGGTACTAATAGGCCGTGCGGCTTGGCCGAATCCTTCCTCCGGTGGAGGGTCGTCGTCCCGTATTCTGAAGGGTTCGAGGGGGAGACCTTTGTGGGTCTCCCCCTTTTTTGTTCCGGAGGAGGTGATATGCGGAGGTACGAGATCGTCTTCCGAAGCGTGAACACGGAGTCCTACGGCAAGCCGATAACCGCCCTGGTGATTGAGCCCGAGAGGCTCAGCCCGGGCACGGGGGCGATGCTCTTCACCCACGGGTGGGGAGGCAACCGTTTCCAGTACGAGGAGGCCATGGCGTTCGCCGTCGAAAGGTTCGACCTCGTGTGCGTCTCCGTTGAGTTCAGGGGGAGCGGGTACGACTTCGACCCGGCCAAGGGACATGGAGCGTGTTGCCCGTACGACGCCAGCTTCTACCAGGTCTTCGACGTGCTCAACGGTCTGAGGACGATACTGTCGCTTCGTCCGAGGATAGACAGGAGCAGGCTCTTCCACTACGGCGGAAGCCAGGGAGGGCACATAGCCCTTCTGGGGGCGATCTTCGCCCCCTGCACCTTCGCCTTCGTATACGCCTCCTGCGCCGTGACCCATCTGGACGAGAGGTTCCGGAGGAAGGCAGGTAGGGAGTTCTCGGAATACGAACTTGAGATAAGGGACGTGGTTAAGCTTGGCGATCGTATAGGATGTCCCGTATTTCTGGAGCACGGGACCGCGGACGAGGCCGTCCCGCACGGGACGCACGCGGTGCCCTTAGAGAGGAGGCTTCGGGACTGTGGGAAGCTCGCCGGGGTCAAATATTACGAGGGAGGAGGTCACAGCCTCGCCCCTGTGACCACGAGGCTCGAGACGTTCAAGGCTACAGCGCCTAAGTTCTTGGACACCTTTAGGAACGACCGGGAGGACGACTTTTTGGCCGGCCGAACGGTACGCGTCCCCTGTGGGGACAGGACCTTGGTCGTAGATTGGTCCAGACCTCCCGACGACCCGGAGCTCTTCCGTTGGGAGTGAGGGTGACCGATCGGAGAAAGGAGGTGAGGGATGAAGGTACCTATAACGCTCCTCGTGGACGACCCTGCGCCTTTGGTGAACATCTACTGGTGGCATGCGAGGAGGGACGACCTTCCAAGACATCCGGACGGGAGGCCGGTCGTGCGGGACGTCCCCCTGGACTTCCTCCGACGCTTTGCAGAACTCGTCGGAAGGTGGGAGATGAAGGGAAAGTTCTCGGTGATACCTTACCCTGCGGGCTTGGGGCCCATAACGGAGGGATGGCCCGGTTGTGACACGAGGGCGTTGAGGGATTGGATAGATATAGTTCGCAGGGATATAGCGCCTTACATGGACATAAGTCCCGAGATGCTCACACACGCTCAAGCCCTGGACCTGGAGGCTATGGAGCTCCTTCCTGAGGACGAGGACGAATGGTCCAGGCACCAGACGGCGGACACCCTCACCCCTTACATAGCCTATGCATTGAAGCTCTTGGACGAGGTGGGGCTCGAGGCAACGGGGGTCACGTCCCCCTGGAGCTTCGGCTCCGAGGTCGAGGAGGAGTATCGAAGGGCCATAGTGGAAGCTATGCTCCGGGTGCACGGGAGGAAGGGTAGCTGGTACTTCCTCCATACGCACACGGAGGGCACGGAGTTCCGCTCCCAGGTGGTGCTGAGGGAGGGGGACGGGTACTTGGTCAGCATCTGGGCTCAGGTGGCCGAGTACCTCTGGCACATCATGGAGACGGGCGAGGGCGGTCCCGAGGTCGTAAGGAGGGTCGCCGACAGGTTCGTAACCGAGGACGGCGAGGGAGGGAGGCTGGCGGAGCTCTTCAAGGCGGGGACACCGATGGTCCTGCTCACCCACTGGCAGAGCCTCTTCTGCGACGGCAGGGAGACGGGGCTCAAGGTACTCGACGAAGTATGCCGTAGGGTGAAGGTCAACTGGGGGGACAAGGTCAGGTGGGTCAAGTGCAGTGAGCTTGCGGAGGAGGTCGCAGGGGGGATTTACGGGTGAACAGGGCGGGAGCTTCCGGAGGATCTATGCTGGTGTAATAGTTCTGTTAGGTTCGGTTCCCTCAGAATAGCTGGCGTCTGAGCTGTAGGACAAAAAACATTTGCGAAATGCAGATTTTTTTTATATAATTGTCTCTCCCCAAGGGAGGACGATGCCCAAGCTGGCCATAGCGAGCGACCATGCCGGCTACGCCCTGAAGGAGCACCTCAAGCCCCTCCTTGAGAAGCTCGGCTGGCAGTACGACGACTTCGGTCCCCATAGCTCCGAGCCAGTGGATTATCCGGACTACGGATTCCCCGTGGCCGAGGCGGTGGCACGAGGGGAATACGATAGGGGGATCCTCATCTGCGGTACGGGAATAGGCATGGCCTGCGTCGCGAACAAGGTCAGGGGCGTGAGGGCTGCCCTCTGTACCTCCCCCGAACTTGCCGAGCTTAGCAGGAGACACAACGACACAAACGTGCTCACGATGGGGGGAAGGACCACCCCTTTCGAGCTGGCGGAGAAGATAGTGGAGGTCTGGCTGAGCACAGGCTTCGAGGGAGGGCGTCATAAAAGGAGGGTGGATAAGATAATCTCCTACGAGAAGAACTGCGTGAGGAGGAAGCCTTGAGCCTTCTTCAAAGGAGCGACTCTGAGGTGGCCCGTATAATCCAGGCGGACTGGGAACGTCAGCAGTCCCGGCTCCAGATGATACCGTCCGAAAACTACATAAGCGGGCCGGTGGCGGAGGCCACGGCCTCGATGCTCACCAACAAGTACGCTGAGGGCTACCCGGGACAGAGGTACTACGAGGGGTGCGAGTACGCGGACCGGATAGAGGAGCTCGCGAAGAAAAGGGCCCTCGAGCTATTCGGGGCGGAGCACGCCAACGTACAACCCCATTCTGGCTCCCAGGCCAACATGAGCGCCTACTTCGGGCTCCTTGAGCCCGGGGACAAGATAATGGGCATGAGGCTCTCCGAAGGGGGACACCTGACGCACGGACATCCTGTAAATTTCTCCGCCCGCTGGTTCCGCTCGGCCTCGTACGGGGTGGACAGGGAGACCGAGACCATAGACTACGACGAACTCAGGCGCACCGCCCTTAAGGAGAGGCCTAAGATGATAGTCGCAGGGGCCACCGCATATCCGAGGACCTTGGACTTCGAGAAGTTCCGGGAGATAGCAGATGAAGTGGGCGCCCTGCTCATGGTGGACATGGCCCACATAGCGGGGCTCGTGGCCGGAGGGGTCCATCCGAGCCCTGTGCCCTGGGCGGACGTCGTGACCAGCAGCACCCACAAGACCCTGAGGGGACCGAGGGGAGGGTTTATACTTTGTAAGGCTAAGTATGCCCGAAAGATAGATAAAGGCGTCTTTCCGGGAGTGCAGGGTGGACCCCTTATGCACGTGATAGCGGCCAAGGCCGTGGCCTTCGGCGAAGCCCTCCGGCCCTCGTTCAGGACCTACGCCGAGAAGGTGGTCAGAAACGCTAAGGCTTTAGCTGAGGAACTCAAGAGCTTAGGGCTCAGGCTCGTCTCGGGCGGGACCGATACCCACCTGCTCCTCGTGGACCTCTCCCCCTTGGGTATAACGGGAAGGGATGCGGCCAAGGCTTTGGATCGGGCCGGGATAACCGTGAACAAGAACTCCATCCCCTTCGACAGCACCCCTCCCACCGTCACGAGCGGGATCCGGATGGGCACCCCTGCCCTCACCACAAGGGGCATGGGCGAGGAGGAGATGAGAACGATCGCTCGTATGATAGTGAGGGTTTTGGAGCACATGGACGAGGAAAGGGTCATAAAGGAGGTGAGGGAGGAAGTTCGCCATATGTGCGAGAGGTTCCCCATACCGGAGGTCTTCGAATAGGGAGGAGATATGGGGAGGCTCAGGAACCAGATCGTGGGCAAGAGGTGGCTCGCTCTAGAGATAGTGCAGATGGAGGTGTACGCTCCGGAGATAGCCGAGAGGGCGAAGCCGGGGCAGTTCTTCATCGTAAGGGTGGAGGAGGGGGGGGAGAGGATCCCCTTGACCTTAGCAGATTGGGACCCCGACGGGGGCACGATAACCCTCGTGGCCCAGGTCGTAGGGGTCACCACGGCCAAACTTTCAAGAAGGAATGTCGGGGATAGGCTCGCCGATGTCGTGGGGCCTCTGGGCAACCCGAGCGAGATAGACAAGTTCGGAAGGGTGGCATGCGTAGGAGGTGGCGTCGGGGTGGCGCCCATATATCCCATAGCTCGGGCCCTGAAGGAGGCCGGAAACGAGGTCGTGTGCATAATCGGGGCCAGGACCGAGGGGCTCCTCTTCTGGGAGGAGAGGTTCTCCTTCGCCGACAGGGTCCTCGTGACCACGGACGACGGCTCGTACGGGAAGAAGGGCTTCGTCACCGACGCCCTCGGGGAGCTCCTGGAGTCCGGTCAGAATGTGGACCTCGTCTACGCCGTAGGCCCGGTCGTGATGATGAGGGCGGTGAGCGATCTTACGCGCAAGTACGGAATCCGCACGATAGTGAGCCTCAACCCCATAATGGTGGACGGGACGGGTATGTGCGGAGCCTGCAGGGTCACCGTCGGAGGAAGGACCCGCTTCGCCTGCGTGGACGGGCCGGAGTTCGACGGGCACCAGGTGGACTTCGCCGAACTTATGCAGCGGCTGAAGATGTACGTGGACATGGAGAGGGAGGCCATGGAAAAATACAGGAAGGAGGAGGGATGCGGAAGATAATCTTAGGGTCGGCGTTGGTCGTGGGGATGGTCTTAGCCGGTTGTGGGAGGAACGAGGTGAGGCTGGAGCTGGAGGGGTTGAACGGAAGGAAGGTGAGGGTGTGGGTCAAGAGCAAGGTGGCGGTGGACACGAACGTCGTGGTCTCGGGTGGCATGGTCTTCCAGAACGCGGAGGACGGCGAGTGGGTGGCCAAGGTGGTGACCAACAACTTCCTTCGGGAAGAGAGGCTGATAGTCAAGCCCAAGCCGTTCAGAGGGGTGCGATCGTACAAGTTCTCCTTCCGCATACCTCCGGAGCCGAAGTTCGTGCCCAAGGGGACCATCGCCTTCGCCACGAACAGGGACGGGGACAAGAACTGGGAGATATACGAGGTGAAGGTGGACGGCACGGGCCTTAGGAACCTATCCCGGTGTCCCGAGGGCTCGGACATAGAGCCCGCCTGGTCCCCGGACGGGAGGAAGATAGCCTTCGTGAGCGACAGGAACGGCTTCCTTAACCAGGACATATATGTTATGGACGCCGACGGTTCCAACCAGGTGAGGCTCACCTACGACGAGGCCAAGGACTACGACCCCGCCTGGTCCCCGGACGGAAAGAAGATAGCCTTCGTGAGCGAGCGCACGGGCAAGGCCCAGATATACATCATGAATGCAGACGGCACAGGGCTCAGGTGTATATCCGACGGGACTGCCTCGGACCGTTCCCCCGCCTGGTCCCCGGACGGGAGGAAGATAGCCTTCGTGAGCGACAGGTACAGCACCCCCCAGCAGGGGAACGACGACATATTCGTCATGAACTCCGACGGCACCCACATAGTCCGCCTCACGGAGGACCCCGAATACGACTTCGCCCCACAATGGTCGCCCGACGGGAAGTACATACTCTTCACCTCGAGCAGGTACGGAGGGCAGGAGATATTCATCATGAAGGCGGACGGGTCCTGCAAGATGCGCCTCACCGTGACCGAGGACATATACGAGTGGACCCCGGTATGGTCCCCGGACGGCCTGGGGATCGCATTCGCGAAGGGCAAAGGGGACGACTACGATATCTGTATAATGGACAGGGGAGGACGGGAGGTCCGGAAGGTCTTGGACGACCCATACGAGGACAGAGACCCGAGCTGGAGGCCGTACTAACCGAAGGAGGACGTTATGTCCATCCTGGACCTGTTCTGGATATTTGTGATGTTCGTGGCCGTGGTCCCCCTCATCCGGCAGAGGATGTTGGAGGCGAGCCGTATAAGGGCCATACAGCGATTGGAGCACAAGCGCAAAAGCCGGGTCATAGCACTCATACACCGTCAGGAGACCATGCACCTTTTGGGCTTCCCCCTTATGCGCTACATAGACATACAGGATGCGGAGGAGGTCATAAGGGCCATAAGGATGACGGATAAAAATATGCCCATAGACCTCGTCCTCCATACCCCCGGGGGCCTGGTGTTGGCCGCTGAGCAGATAGCCTACGCTTTATCGAGACATCCTGCCAAAGTCACGGTCTTCGTGCCTCACCACGCCATGTCGGGGGGGACCCTCATAGCCCTGGCCGCCGACGAGATAGTTATGGACCCGGACGCGGTCTTAGGACCTGTGGACCCACAGCTGGGGAACTATCCCGCCGTCTCCCTCCTCAAGGTCCTGCAAGAGAAGGACAGGGAGCACATAGACGACCAGACCCTGATAATGGCGGATGTCGGGAGGAAGGCCATAGAGCAGGTGAGGAGGTGCGTGCGCAAGATCTTGGAACCCAAGATGGGGCCTGAGAAGGCGGAGGAGATAGCTCGGGTCCTCACGGAGGGAAGGTGGACCCACGACCACCCCATAACTTACGAGGAGGCAAAGGAGCTCGGACTTCCGGTCTCCGACAGGATGCCCCCCGAGATATATCACCTCATGAGCCTCTACCCCCAACCCGTGCGCAGGGCACCGTCGGTGGAGTACATCCCGGTCCCGTACCGGGGTCGCACGCCGGGGGAGGACATATGCGGGGAAGCCTGACGGGTAAGATATTGGAGGAACATATAGTGGAAGGGAAGCTCTCCCCAGGGGAGGAGGTGCTCATAAGGGTGGACCAGGTCCTCACTCAGGATGCGACCGGGACCATGGCGTGGCTCCAGTTCGAGGCGATAGGAGTCCCTAAGGTCCGTGTGCCCTTGGTGGTCTCGTACGTGGACCACAACACCCTCCAGACCGACTTCCGAAACCCGGACGACCACCTCTTCCTGAGGACCGCTGCGGCCAAGTACGGGGCCATCTTCTCCCCGCCCGGCAACGGCATATGCCATCAGCTCCACCTGGAGAGGTTCGCGTCCCCGGGGACCGTACTTTTGGGCTCGGACAGCCACACCCCGACGGCCGGAGGGGTGGGCGCCTTGGCGATAGGTGTCGGGGGGAGCGATGTGGCGATAGCGATGGCTGGGATGCCCTACGGGCTCAAGGTGCCCGAGGTGGTCCGGATATTCCTCACAGGGAGGCTCAGACGACCCTGGGTCATGGCCATGGACGTGGTCCTGGAACTCCTGAGGAGGCTCACGGTGAAGGGGGGCGTGGGGAAGATATTGGAGTACTGCGGTCCGGGGGTCTCGGACCTGAGCGTAACCGAGAGGGCCACCATAGCCAACATGGGGGCGGAGCTCGGGGCCACGACATCGGTCTTCCCGAGCGACGAACGTACGAGGGCGTTCCTGGAGGCCCAGGGCAGGGGGGACGCATGGAGACCCCTGAAGGCGGAGGAGGAAGCGGAGTACTCCGACGAGGTCCGCATAGACCTCGGAGAACTCCAGCCCCTCGTGGCCCGACCACACAGCCCGGACGATGTAGTTCCGGTGAGGGAATTGGAGGGCTTAAGGATAGACCAAGTGGCCATAGGAAGTTGCACCAACTCCTCCTATCAGAACCTGAAGGCGGTGGCGGCGGTGCTAAGGGGGAGGAGG
>Ga0190286_1000638_pt1 | contig 14199 bp, 11 predicted proteins | sample 48691834_MG_FD_183241 | JGI IMG/M metagenome (GOLD analysis project Ga0190286, IMG submission 183241) | Hydrothermal vent microbial mat bacterial communities from Southern Trench, Guaymas Basin, Mexico - 4869-18-3-4_MG | ecosystem: Environmental > Aquatic > Marine > Hydrothermal vents >... | reverse complement strand
GCTCTACCTTTGTCTTTATACATTTTAAATATTTTTGCTTTTGGTGCTTTTTTTAAATCTTCATTATCTTTGGTATCTGCTTCAACTATTATTTCTCCTCCTCTCATCTTTGCCCCAAGAAATGGACCAGTGCTTCCTATGATATGTAGTTTTCCACCATCTAATCCCACTCCTGTAAAACTGCCCAGGGCCCCATAAAGCGTAAGCTTCTTTCCCTCGACCAAATTGCATCCCAGGCACATTAAGGGCGGAAGCCCTATATTCATTAAGTCTAATTCAATTTCTCCATCATATGCCTTGTTTGTTAAGGCTGAGACAAAAAGGCCGATGGATCCGTTGATACAAGAGGAACTACACGGTAAGCTGTTATTCTTATTATATTCAGCCATCTTATGAAGGAAATACTTAATATCTGTTGCCAGGCATTCTATATCTTTTATGCTCTCTTCTATCCTCCAGTAGGTTTGGATTATCCTTGAAGGAGAGATAAAACAACCTTTGTTTAACTGGTGACAAACCTTGTTAAAAATTTTACATAAGACAGCTACTTTATCCCTATCTTCTTCAATATCCTCTGTAATTTTATCTAAAGGAATCCTTTTTCTTTCAGCCTTATAACCTTTAAAGTCAATAAACAACGCATTCAAAAGTTTTCTCATATTTATGATTTAGCTATGAACAGAAATTTGGAAACTGGTTTTTTAGTCATAGCAACTATGGAACGAGCCGACCACCCCGGTTAAATACTTAATTCATTTAACGGGGCAAGTGTCGGCGTAAAAAACGGCAACATGGTTGCCTTGATCCATAAGATGGATGTAGGTAAGATATGGGTTTCCAAATTTCTGATCTTAAATTACAAGCGGTAGTTACAATAAAAACTATTTTTATAGCTTCGTATGAGGGAGATGGTCGAGTTAGAACACCAAAGAATTTGAGTTTCTCTAATCTTTCTCTTGTACTATCTGAACCTATATCTTCAGGATCAATATACGCAATTTTCAGGGCATAAGGGGAAAAACAATATATTTATCTCTTTTCCTGTCCCAGATGCAAGGTAGACCGTGATATAAGAAATCATTGTCATAGACATTTACTGTTTGATAGATGGTACCTTATCGTTTGGTAAATACTTATTTTTGTAGAAAATAGCCAATTGTCCCATTTTTTAATTTTAACACAATTATTTGTTTTTCTCTCACATCTCATTTCTACAACCGTTCTGAACAATCTTTACCTCCTTTTTCTTCTTTGCACAGCCAAGAATGAACTCTCCCCGCAGCAAGCTGCGGGGTATCACGTCGACTCAGCTACGCTTCGCCGATAAAAAAAGTTACAGGCTCTTTATTTTATATTACATCCCCGTAGCAAGCTACGGGGAATTCCAAGTTAAACAGAGTGATAAGGAAAATAGCCAAAATAGCAAATGATAAAAGCCTTTTCATTGATAAGCCTCTCTTTATTATCTGCTTTATAATTTACATAAATGATAAATTTTTTCAAGCCTTTCTTAATTTTTGACTTCTTTGCTAAAAGCCCCATTCCTTGGGTATGAAGAAGGAACGGATATAAAAATTGAATGATCTCCTTCCAATTATCTTATTCATTGGATATAGATTGACTTCCAAGACGAGGGCCTTCAAGTTTGACCATATCTCTGGATAGCGACAAAGAAGAGAGTCAAAGGATTCTGGGGTAGTAAATAGTATATTGGGTAAAACACTAGGTATATTGGGCCTGTCCCCTGTACGGGCCGTACTTTTTAAACCACAGGCCATCAGTATTTCTTTTAATCAATAGAAGAGGTCATTTACCAAGGCACGAGTAGGGGCTACATAGAGCAAACTTAGCTCTTTTTCTCCTATTATCCTTTCTACCAGTGGTGCCATAACAGCTATCTGTACAGGGGTCAATGTGCCAAAGCGGCCAAAAAATGGAAACCAACTGTGTTTCAGTTAGGTTTTAATGTTATGTAAAACATCCATAAAAAATTCAAAATTCAAATATCAAAAAGCAAAATTACAGTCCAAAATTTAAAATTTTTTGCTTAAGCGAAAATTCACTACCATTTGTTTAACTTTGAATTTTGCATTGCAATTTTTAACTTTGAATTTTGCATTTTAAATTATTTTAGAGTCATCTCTTCCAATTGACAAGTTGTTTAATCAACTGTATTAATTAAAATTAAAATATGGATTTTGTTCATCTCCATGTTCATACCCAATACAGCCTTCTAGATGGAGCCATCCGTTTACCAGAATTGATGGCCAAGGTAAAAGAATATCATATGCCAGCAGTGGCTATGACAGACCATGGAAATCTTTTTGGTGTCATAGAATTTTATGAAATAGCCAAAGATTTTGGAATAAAACCCATCATTGGCTGTGAGGTATACCTTGCTCCACAGGGCCACAAAAAAAAGGCTGGGAAGGAAAATCTTTATCATTTAGTGCTTTTGGCAGAAAATGAGAAAGGCTATCATAATCTCTTAAAGTTGGTAAGCATTTCCCACACAGAAGGCTTTTATTATAAACCCCGTATAGATAAAGAGCTTTTAAATGAATATCATGAGGGGTTGATTGGGCTAAGTGCATGTCTACGTGGGGAAATACCCTCATTTCTAATTAAGGATAATTACGAAGAAGCAAAAAGGGCAGCAAAGGATTACGAAGCTATTTTAGGCAAAGGGAATTTTTATCTTGAGCTTCAAGACAATGGTTTGGAAGAACAGGTCAAGGCCAATAAGGGTCTGATCAAATTATCAAACGAGCTTTCTTTACCAATTGTAGCAACAAACGATTGCCATTACCTAAGGCCAGAGGATGTAGAGGCCCATGATATTTTACTTTGCATCCAAACAGGTAAAAACATCAATGACAAAAACCGCCTTCATTTTTCTACAGATCAGCTTTATTTTAAATCCAAAGAGGAAATGATAAATGCCTTTTCAGATTACCCACAGGCCACCCGTAATACTATGGCTATTGCTGAAAGATGCCAATTAGAACTGCAGTTTGGTAAATATCGCTTCCCTAAATTTCCTGTGCCGCAAGGAACAAATCTTTCTGATTTTTTAGTAGAAAAAGCAAAATCTGGTTTAAAAAGAAAGTTTATCCTTCAGGGCATAAAAGAGGCAGATCATAGCCTTTACTTTGAATGCTTAGAGAAAGAATTAGATATTATTAATCAAATGGGTTTTGCCAGCTACTTCCTTATTGTCTCTGATTTTGTTACCCATGCCAAAAAAAATGGAATTCCAGTGGGACCAGGCAGGGGTTCTGCAGCAGGAAGTCTTGTAGCCTATGCCTTGGATATTACAGAAATAGACCCAATTTCCTATGGTCTGCTGTTTGAGCGATTTTTGAATCCAGAAAGAAGGGGCATGCCTGATATAGATGTGGATTTATGCATGGAGGGTAGAGAAGAGGTATTAAAATATGTTTCCCGAAAATATGGAGGAAAAGACCATGTAGCACAGATTATTACCTTTGGAAAAATGCAGGCACGAGCTGTTATCAGGGATGTAGGACGTGCTTTAGATATACCTTACCAACAAGTTGATAAAATTGCAAAATTAGTTCCTGCTATATTGAATATTTCTCTGGAAGAGGCCATTGCCAATGAGCCACGCCTTTCTGCCTTGGCCGCCAAAAACCCTTCTGTAAAAAAACTCCTTACCATTGCCAAGGCTTTAGAGGGCCTTCCTCGACATGCCTCTACCCATGCAGCAGGGGTAGTAGTTTCAGACAGGTCACTGGTCCATTATGTACCTTTATACCGGGGCACTAAGGGTGAGGTAGTCACCCAGTTTGATATGAAGGGCATTGAGAAAGTGGGTTTGATCAAATTTGATCTCCTTGGCCTTAAGACCCTTACCACTGTCAAAAAGACATTGGATTTGATTGAAAAAAACCACAGGGTGAAAGTAGAACTTGCTGAGATTGATTTAAAAGACAAGGCTACTTATAAGCTCTTGTGTAAAGGGGATACATGCGGTGTGTTCCAATTAGAGAGCCCAGGCATGCGAGACCTGCTAAAACGCTTCAAACCTTCTTGTTTCGAAGATTTAATCGCCATAGTTGCCCTTTATAGACCAGGGCCATTAGAGAGTGGTATGATAGATGAATTTATTAAGAGAAAACACGGAAAGACACCTATAAACTACGAGCTTCCACAGCTAAAACCCATCTTGGAGGAGACACACGGTGTGATTGTCTACCAAGAGCAGGTAATGCAAATCGCCGAGGCATTAGCAGGCTATACATTGGGAGAAGCAGATGTCTTACGTAAGGCCATGGGAAAGAAGAAGCCTGAGATTATGACAAAGGAGCGTAGCCGATTCTTAGAAAGGGCTATAGGAAATGGCATAGAAAAAGGGAAAGCTGAACACATTTTTGACCTTATAGAAAAGTTTGGCGGTTATGGCTTTAATAAATCTCATGCCACAGCCTATGCACTTATTGCCTACCGTACGGCCTATCTAAAGGCGCACTATCCTTTAGAGTTTATGGCATCTCTTTTGACTTTAGAGATGGGTTCTACGGATGAGGTAGTAAAATATATTAATGAATGTCAGGAAAAGGGTATAAAGATACTGCCACCTGACGTTAATTTAAGTGAAGCAGATTTTATGGTAGAAAAGGATAAGATCAGATTTGGTCTGGCAGCCATTAAAAATGTAGGAGAAGGAGCTATTTTTTCTATCCTGGATGCTAGGAAAGATGGGCCATTTAGCTCCTTAGTAGATTTTTGTAAACGTGTGGATCAAAGGAGAGTAAATAGAAGGGTGATAGAAAGCCTTATAAAGGCTGGGGCATTTGATGGTTTAGGTGCAAAGAGGAAGCAACTCATGTTTATTTTGCCTAAGGCCATAGAAATAGGGCAAAAGAAACAAAGGCAGGCAGAAACTGCTCAATTGTCTTTATTTGCCAGGGAGGAGGTAGAACTTAGCTTGCCAGAAATGGAAGAATGGCCTGAGGAAATGCGTCTTGCAAACGAAAAGGATGCCTTAGGCATCTATTTAACAGGGCACCCTCTGAAGAAGTATCAGCAGCAATTAATTAGGTTAACTGATGCAAACACAGAAAAGATTTCTCACCTTGAGGATGGAACGTCTGTAACTATTGGAGGTACAGTAAGGGCGTTTAAAGAGCATAATAGTAAGCGTGGGGAAAAGATGGCGTTTATAACCTTAGAAGACAGAAAGGGTTTTGTAGAAGTTATTATATTTCCTGAGGTATATAAAAAGTATTCTACCTTAATTAAAAGTGATAAGCCTTTATTAGTTAAAGGGAAGGTTAGCAAAAACGAGGCACTGACTAAAATCACCGCTCATGAAATCTATCCATTGGCAGAAGAAACGCAAGAACAAAAAAGGGAAATAAAAGCCGTACATATAAAATTAAGGCCAGATGGTCTAAAAAGGGCTCATTTACTCTCTATAAAAGACATCATTAAAGACCATCCAGGGGACTGCATCGTTTATCTACATTTATTGTTTGAGAAGGAGATGATAGTGTCACTGCCAAGTCAGTTTTATATAAGGCCTTCAGAGGGTTTTGTAGAGGCTATAAACGATTTTTTAGGATATTCGGCTGTAGAGATAAAGCATTAATGCAAGCGCAAACTTTCCAGGAAAGATTTTATCGAACTTGGTGTAAGAGCAATCACCTTATTCCATTTCAAGTAGCCATTAAGGAAACAGACCTATGGCTTAAGGCAAAAAGACCACTTATAAATGAAACAAAGGAACTTGTTTTTAAATACCGCGCCCAGTTAGAAAAATATATCAGCTTGTACCCTGGGTTTAAAAAAGGCCTTTCTCCTTTACCTTATGACCCCTTTGCCCCTAAATTAATAAAGGACATGATGATAGCAGGAAAAAAGACAGGGGTAGGCCCTATGGCAGCAGTGGCAGGGGCAATAGCCCAAACAATAGGCAAAGGGCTTTTAAGGTATTCAGAAGAAATTATTGTAGAAAATGGAGGAGATATCTTTATCTATGTTAAAAGACCTATTTTTATAAGTATTTTTGCTGGTTCATCTCAAGTTTCTAATCGCTTGGCCATTTGTCTTTCCCCATCAAAAATGCCTATAGGAGTTTGTACTTCTTCAGCTACAATAGGCCACTCTTTAAGTCAAGGAAAAGCCGATGCTGTTACAGTAGTGGCACATGATGCCGCCTTGGCAGATGCATCAGCTACTGCTATTTGTAATTTGATAAAGACCAAAAGTGATGTGGAAATAGGAATTAATTTTGCAAAAAAGATAAAAGAGATTTTAGGAGTACTTATTATCTTAAAGGAGTATTTAGCTGCTTGGGGGCAGATTAAATTGATACCTATAAAAAGGGATGCAATAAGTAGGAAGTAAGGAATGCGGAGAAGGTGCATCAATAAGTTTTGTAGGTAACGTGGTTTTTCTGCTTAGTCCTTAAATAATGCATATTAGTTTATAAAACCATTATGGAGGGATAAGGTGAGTATTTTATGGGCACCATGGCGTATAAAGTACATATTGGAAAAAAATGAGCCAAACTGTGTCTTTTGTCCTAACAACAGAAAAGGTACAGATAAGGAAAACTTAATACTGTTTAAGGGCCGTTATTCTATGGTAATGATGAATAGATACCCTTATAATAACGGACACCTTTTAGTTTCTCCTCTTACTCATACTCCAGACTTAGAAGGTTTAAGTATAGATGAATTGACAGACCTCATCGTAAGGGTAAAAGAATCCATCCGTATTTTAAGAAAAGTAATGAGCCCTGATGGATTTAATGTAGGCCTTAACCTAGATAAAGTTGCAGGAGCAGGCATGGCAGATCATGTGCACTTTCACATTGTACCTCGATGGAATGGTGACACTAGTTATATGACTGTTTTGGGTAAAGTAAGGGTTATCCCAGAGGGCTTAGAATCTACTTATCAGAGGTTAAAGCCCCATTTTGATGCCCTAAAATTAAAGGAGGCTTAATATTATGGGATGGCTAAAGGCAATTCTCTTTTCTTTATTATTTTCTATAGCTGTGATATTTGTAGTACAAAATCTAGATTTTTTAAATCAAGCAGCGGAAATGAAATTAAATCTTTATTTTTTAAACATTACTTCAACTCCACTCAAATTTTATACACTCTTATTTCTTTCCTTCCTATTAGGGGCAATATTTGCCATATTCTTCACATTTAAGGCTTGGTATAGGAAACTAAGATTAGTCAAGATAAAAGAAAAAGAGATTGAAAAGTTAAAACAAGAGTTAGATTCTCTGCGTAACTTACCTGTTATTCAAGAAAAATGAACCTTATTTTGTTAGGAGCAATTTGCAGTTTGAGTGCTATAATGGGTCTTGTAGTAGGTCTAAAATGGCCTAAGAGAAAAAACACCATCTCATCTGATGAAAGTAAGATAGCGTTTCTAAAAGGTTTTCGATATTTCTTATCCAATGAGACCGATAGGGCAATAGAGGCCTTTACCAAGGCCGTCCAGTTAGATACAGAGACCATAGAGACCTATGTAGCTTTAGGCAATTTATTAAGAGACAAAGGGGAATTTGAAAGGGCCATACGTATTCGCCAAAATATTATGACCCGCCCACACTTAGATAAACAAATTCGTTTGCAGGCATTGTATGACTTGGCTATAGATTATAAAAAAGGTGGATTTGTTGACCGTGCCATTGAGAGCTTTAAGGAGATTATCCGTCAAGACCCTAAAAGGGCAGATGCATATTTAGAATTGGCCTTGCTTTATCAAGAGATTAAAGATTGGGAGGCTGCTTATAAATATATTAAACAGTTGGCTAATTTTACCAAAAATTCTTATAGCTTGATGCTAGCACATTTTAAAACCGAAATGGGCAAAGTTTCCCAAAAAGAGGATTTGGGAATGGCAGAAAAACTTTATAGGGAGGCAATCAAGATAGATAAAAGGTGTGTAGATGCCTATTTACATTTGGGTGATTTGTATTTGATGAAGGAAAACACCAAAAAGGCCCTAAGTATTTGGCTAGAGGTAATAAAAAATGCCTCCGATTATGCATTTTTAGTTTACAGACGTATTGAGGAACATCTAGATAAGTTGCAAGCAGATAAGGCCTTAGAGAAATTGATTGAGTATTTAAAAAAAATGGAAAGTCATGATGTATCATCTTGTTTAATACTAGCGAGATATTATCATCGGAAAAATCGTCTTGACCTGGCAAAAAACTACTTGGAAGAGGCCCTTAGGCAAACTCCTCAACATTTCTCTGCGAGGCAATTTTTGGCACAGATACTGTTAGAAGAAGGCAAAATGGAAGCAGCCTTAGCAGAAATAAAAGGCTTGCTCAAAATAACTATTTTAGAAAAGAGTTTTCAATGCAGCCAATGTGGCTATAAGGCACATAAGCTTTCATGGAAGTGTCCACAATGTGGTAACTGGGATACTATCAAGCCAAAGACTAACTATAGTGAACGTTTTAAGTAAGGTGCCTATACCCACGTTCAAAAATTAGGGACGAGTTCATTTTTTAGCTGAACCCCCTCTTACTAAGCCTGTCCAGCAAAGGATTATATTCTCCAGCAAATACCTAGACTGTGTCTGTGTAGTTTTTAAAAGCATATCTGCCTGAGTTAATGCCTGGTGGATCTTTTTAAATACCTTAATATCAAAATATGTTGTACGTTTAAATATTTGATAGATAACATAGGGATGGAGCCTTGTTAAATAAACTAATTTTTCTTTACTTAAAGAGGGATAGATATTTTTTGAAAAATCTTGGAATGAAAGTTTTTGGGGAAGAACATTGGATTTTTTACAAAATATTTTAGCTTCCAGCAAATTTCTCAACTCATTGCTTAATATGCTTAAGATAGCTAGAGGTTGTTTATCTTGCTCTAAAATGTGGTGAAGGCTATTTAGAGCAGCTATAACATTTCCTGTACTGATTTTTCCTATCAATTCAAAAATCATTTCTTCTTTACTAGGGGTTACTAAGGCTTCTACAGCCGCTTCATCTATGGTGTCCCCCTCCCCTGCATAGTTTACTAAAAGTTCTAACTGGTGTTTAATTGTAAATAGATTAAAGCCAATGCGCTGAATTAATGTCTGCTCGGCCTTTGAAGTAAGTTTTTTATGACAGTTTTTAAGAGTATCTTCTATTACCTGTCTTATCCAAAATGTTTGCGCTTTCCTATCGGTGGATTTGATAAATAAGTCAAAAATTACCGCTTTTTTTTGTAAAAAATCAGGAAGTGCACCTTTAAAATTAGGTGCAGTGACAATCAAATAGTTGATGGTATTTTCTAATAGTTTTTGACTTAAAATAGAGATAGAATGCAATTTTTTTACCCAAATTACGTAAAATTTTGCTAAAGATAAAGAAGTCAATTTTTCTTCTAATAAGGAGCTATCTATTTCCTCCCCATATAGGATTTCTAAACTTGATTTATTCTCTCCTAAGAGATGACCGATTACCTTTTTAGCCGCCATCTCACATAAAAATGGCTCACCAAAAAAGAAAAAAACCTTTTCTTTTGGTATTTGATTTGACTGTTTTAAAAATATTGGAAATTTCTCTTTAGAATAGATGGGCATCCTTTTTATTTTTCTGAGCTTGACAAAACCTTCTTTTCTATATATTTAACATCTACTTTTTAAAAAAGGAAGGGTTTGATATGGTAATCAAACTAAGTGATATTCCACCTGAGGGGCTGGAGATTCATTTTAACCGAGGAAAGAATTGGAAACCAGTTAAACAGCTTAAGCAAATACATTTAGCTGGTCCTCTCCGCTCTATTATCAAGCTCAAAAAGGAACAAAATAAGGTCCGTTTAACAGGAGAGCTACATACAGTACTCTGGCTGTTTTGCGCACGCTGTTTAGAACCATTTTATCATCCATTAGATATAACAATGGATTATTTCTTAGTACCCAAGCATCAGATGCCTGAAGTGGAAGGGCTAAAGTTAAAGAATAAAGATATGGAAATAGAGTTTTTTAACGGTACAGAACTAGATATAAATCATGTAATAAATGAGCAAATTTCTCTTAATATTCCTATAAAACCCCTTTGTCACAGGAATTGTGCTGGTTTATGCCCCTACTGTGGAACAAATTTGAATAAAAAAAGGTGTAATTGTAAGGGCTCTTCTTTTCACCCATTTTATGAAGTCTTAAAACATTTAAAACACTAAGGAGAAAAAATGGCTGTACCAAAAAGAAAATACTCTAAGTCTAGGAGAGATAAACGCCGTACCCATTTTAAGCTGCTTGCCCCAACAGTTGTTGAGTGTCCTTATTGCCATGAACCTAAATTACCACATTGTGTTTGTCCCCATTGTGGTAAATATAAAGGGAGAGAGATTATAGAAGTGAAGGAAATTAAATGAAAGGATCGGTAGTTGCAGTAGATGTAATGGGTGGGGACTATGCCCCCGAAGAGATAGTAAAGGGGGCAATTGAGGCCGCTCAAGCATTTGATGTGAAGGTAATATTAGTAGGTAAGCAGGATTGTATTGAAAAAATATTAAAAAAGTACCCTATAAGTAATCTACCTATCCAAGTTCATCATGCCTCCGAAGTAGTAAATATGAACGATGTCTCACTTGAGGCCATACGTCGTAAAAAGGATTCATCCATTAAAGTAGCCTTAAACCTGGTCAAATCAGGAAAGGCTCATGCTGTATATAGTGCAGGCAATTCAAACATCACTCTAGCCGCTGCTATGTTTATATTAGGAAGATTGCCTCAAGTAGAACGCCCTGCCCTAGCCGGAATCATCCCTACGTTAAATGGTCGTATTGTGCTAATAGATGTGGGAGGTATAGTGGATTGCCATCCTTTTCATCTTGTGCAGTTTGCTATCATGGGGCATGTATTTGCCAAGTACATCTTAAATACCGAAAATCCAAGGTTAGGTATTTTAAATATTGGGGAGGAAACTATTAAAGGAAATGACTTGGTCAAAAAGACATTTACATTTTTACAAAAGAGGCCCCTTAATTTTATTGGAAATATAGAAGGCAGAAATATCTTGCAAGGTAAGGCAGACGTAGTGATCTGTGATGGATTTGTAGGGAATGTGGCGTTAAAGTTTGGAGAGGGAATGGCAGAGGCATTTCTAACCTTGATTAAACAAGAGGTTAAAAAGAGCTTTTTAGCAAGAATAGGGGTAATTTTGGTAAAAAGGTCGTTGAAGAATGTATTTAAAAGATGGGATTATTCAGAACACGGAGGTGCTCCTCTTTTAGGAGTAAATGGGATAGTAATTGTGGGACATGGATGTTCTAAAGCAAAGGCAATAAAAAATGGTATCAGAATGGCTGACCAGTTTATTACTCAAAAGATAAACCTACATTTGGAAAAAGGGCTAAAAGAATACGAAGCACCTATGTTAGGTAAACGTTGGTACAAGTTAGCAGAAAAAATAAAGGAAATAGTCTCTTAAAGAGATACAATAAGTAAGGAGTAGGCATACTAGCTTGTAAAATTATTAAGGAGGAAAAATGATTTATCCTCTTACAGAAGAACAGCAGATGATCAAAGAAACTGCTAGGCGTTTGGCCAAGGAAAGGATAGTTCCTAGAAGGACCGAGTTAGATGAAAAAGAGGAATTTCCTTGGGATATCTTGAAGGAAATGGCTGAGCTTGATCTGTTTGGCATTTTCATCCCAGAGGCATATGGCGGCTTGGGGTTTGGATGTTTTGAAAATGCATTGGCTGTCGAAGAAATAGCTTGGGGTTGTGCTGGTATGGCCACTACTTATGCAGCCAGTGGACTAGCGGCCTACCCTATTCTCTTATTTGGGAATGAAGAACAAAAAACAAAGTATTTATCAGAAATTGCTAAGGGGCATAAATTGGCTGCCTTTGCCTTAAGTGAATCTCAAGCAGGTAGTGATGCTAGTGCTATTCAAACTACTGCTACTGCTAATGGTAATTATTATATACTTAATGGCATAAAGCAGTGGATTACAGGTGGTGGTGAGGCAGATGTCTATATAGTAATTGCTGTTACAGATAAGCAGAAGGGGACACGTGGAGTAAGCGCATTTATTGTAGAAAAAGGGGATCCTGGTCTTTCTTTTGGAAAGAAGGAAAGAAAAATGGGAATACGTGCCTCTGTTACTAGGGAAGTTATCTTAGGAGACTGCAGAATTCCTAAAGAAAGGCTTATTGGGCGGGAAGGTATAGGTTTTATTATTGCTATGAGAACCTTAGACTATAGTCGGCCAGGTGTAGGTGCCATAGGGGTGGGATTGGCTCAAGGGGCATTAGACGAAGCTGTAAAATACGCTAAGCAACGTTATCAATTTGGTCAACCAATTATATCCTTTCAGGCAGTAGGACACATGTTGGCAGAAATGGCTACCCAAATAGAAGCAGCACGTGCCTTGGTATATGCTGTTTGTCGATATATCGATGCAAAAGCTAAAGATTTTTCTAAATATTCAGCTATGAGTAAACTTTTTGCCTCTGATATGGCCATGAAGGTGACCACAGATGCAGTGCAGATACTGGGAGGATGCGGCTATACCAAGGATTATCCTGTGGAAAAGATGATGAGGGATGCAAAGATATTGCAAATTTATGAAGGTACTAATCAAATTCAGAGGAATATACTTGCTCAAGCATTAAATAAAGAATACGGCAAGGTTTAGTTCGTAGATACGTTAAATCGAGATTAATTGATTCGTTAAATGTTTGAATTAACGAATTGAGGGAGAGACAAGGTGAATTTTATAGTGTGTTTGAAACAAGTGCCCGAAACAGAATCTGTAAAGATCGATAAAAAAACAGGTACTTTAATTAGAGCTGGTGTAAAGGGCATCATCAATCCCTATGACCTCTATGCGTTGGAGGCTGCTTTAAGATTGAAGGAGACTTATGGTGGTCAAATAACAGTTATCAGCATGGGGCCTCCTCAAACAGAAGAGGCTTTAAGAGAAGCCATTTCCTATGGAGCAGATAAGGCCATTTTACTTAGTGATCGACTTTTTGCTGGAGCTGATACTTTGGCCACTAGCTATACCTTAGCACAGGCGATTAAAAAGATAGATAACTTTGATCTAGTCCTTTGTGGAAAAGAGGCTATAGATGGTAACACAGCCCAAGTAGGCCCAGAATTGGCTCAAAGGTTATCACTGCCTTACATTACCTATGTGCATAAGATAAAAATAGAGAATGGAAAGGTAATAGCAGAAAGGTCATTAGAGGACGGCTGTCAGACACTGACTTCATCTCTACCAGCTTTAATGACCGTAGTTAAAGAAATTGGGCAAGTGAGGTTGCCTTCTATTCGGGGAAAGATGCAAGCAAAAAAAGCGCACATATCCACCTGGGGAGCAAAAGATATATTTGCAATAGAAGAGAAAATAGGGTTTACAGGTTCAGCTACGCGAGTAATAAAGATATTCAGTCCGCCGCTACGTGAGGGACGAGAGATTATTAGTGGAACAGCAGATGAGCAAGTGAGAAAGTTGCTTGGCCATTTGCAATCGCAAGGTATTCTAAAGTAATACAGGTAAAGAAAAAGGGGAAGATTTTTCTATACCTGCCCGCTAACGCCTGAGCGTAGCGATGGCAGGCGGGCCTTTATCTTACCTCTACCTGATTTTTTGACGATGGGTATTAAGATCGATTTAGAAAAATGTACAGGGTGTGGAGAGTGCATTGAAGTTTGCCTATTTGAGGCACTAACATTAGTAGATGGCAAACCTCAAGTAAACGAAGCTTGCACATTATGTGGAACATGCGCAGAGGCGTGTGAAGTTGGAGCTATCAGTCTACCAGAAATGCCTGAAGTAAAAGTAGATAAAGGTAAAGCAAAGGATATTTGGATTTGTGCAGAACAGCGCGATGGACAATTAGCCCAAGTAGTTTATGAACTTTTGGGAAAAGCTAGAAAACTGGCTGACGTCCTAAAACAAAAAGTGATTGCGGTGCTGTTGGGACACCAGGTCGCTTCTTCTGCTCAAGAGCTTATTAAATATGGAGCAGATAAGGTTTACATTGTTGACCATCCATATTTAAAAGACTTCAATGAGGGTATTTATAGCAGTACACTGATCAGTTTAATAAAAAGAGGAAAACCAGAAGTAGTTTTGGCAGGAGCAACTGCTAGGGGAAGATCCATAATGCCACAAATAGCTGCTTCTCTAGAAACGGGGCTAACTGCAGACTGTACTGGATTAGAGATAGATAAAGAGACAGGTTTACTTT